>JAABUV010000044.1_pt1 | contig 164316 bp, 135 predicted proteins | sample 5559971 | NCBI WGS metagenome assembly JAABUV01 (sample SAMN10711881, study PRJNA513362) | rock metagenome | isolation source: Antarctica rocks | place: Antarctica: Victoria Land, Knobhead nord | collected 2015-12-19 | reverse complement strand
ACTCCACATGCGAGGTGGCGATGGTGATGCCGCGCTCCCGCTCCTCGGGCGCGTTGTCGATCGTGTCAAACGACCGAAAGGTGTTCTTCGGATTGTGCTTCGACAATACCTTCGTGATCGCTGCCGTCAACGTCGTCTTGCCATGATCAATATGACCAATCGTCCCAATGTTGACGTGCGGCTTGCTCCGATCAAACTTTTCCTTGCCCATGATCTGTCTCCGTCCTTCTGAAATCTGATGACTGAACTTATGTACTGCTACCGGAAGTCGAGGGCTACCGCGCCGCGGCTTCCTTGCCTTGAACCTTGGCGATAATCTCTTCCGAGACCGAGCGCGGCGCCTCCTCGTACTGCTTGAACTCCATCGAGTAGTTCGCCCGGCCCTGCGTGGACGACCGCATGTGTGTGGCGTAGCCAAACATCGTGCTCAGAGGCACGGTGGCCCTGATTGCCTGGACCGCGCCAACCATCTCCATACCCTCGATGCGTCCGCGGCGGCTGTTGAGGTCGCCGATGATCGTCCCCATGTACTCCTCAGGAACGGTCACCTCGACCGACATCACTGGCTCAAGAAGCACCGGCTTTGCCTTCCGCGCGGCCTCCTTGAAGGCGATCGAACCTGCGATCTTGAACGCCATCTCGTTTGAATCGACATCGTGGTAGCTGCCGTCATACAGCGAAACTTTGACGTCGACCATCTCGTACCCGGCCAGGATGCCGCGCTGCATCGCATCCTGAATACCCTGATCGATCGGCTTGATGTACTCCTTGGGAATCGATCCGCCCTTGGTGTCGTTCGAGAACTCGTATCCCTTGCCCGGCTCATTCGGCGAGATGCGGATCTTCGCATGGCCATAGTTGCCCGATCCACCGGTCTGCCGGATATACTTGCCCTCGGCCTCGGCGTTCGAGCGGATGGTCTCGCGATAGTTGACCTGCGGTTTGCCGACGTTAGCCTCGACCTTGTACTCGCGCATCATGCGATCGACGATGATCTCAAGGTGAAGCTCGCCCATGCCGGCGATGATCGTCTGGGCGGAGTCAATGTCGGTGCGCACGCGAAAGGTCGGATCTTCCTGCGCGAGCTTGGCCAGAGCCATGCCCATCTTCTCCTGATCGGCCTTGGTTTTCGGTTCGACGGCAACCTCGATCACGGGCTTGGGGAAGTCGATGGACTCGAGCACGATCGGCGCCTTATCCGTGCAGATCGTATCTCCGGTGACAAGATTCTTCAGGCCGACTGCGGCACAGATGTCTCCGGCCATGATCTCCGTAATCTCTTCGCGCTTATTGGCGTGCATCTTCAGCAGCCGGCCGATACGCTCCGTCTTGCGGGTACGGGGGTTCAGAACCGAATCGCCGGTCTTCAGCACGCCCGAGTAAACACGGATGAAGATCAGCTGGCCGACGAAGGGGTCGGTCATGATCTTGAAGCCGAGCGCCGCGAAGGGCTCGCTGTCGTCCGCCTTGCGCACCAGCTTTTCTTCCATGTTTTCCGGATCGCCGCCCTGGATCGGCGGAACATCGAGCGGGCTCGGGAGATAGTCGACCACAGCATCCAGCAGCGTCTGAACGCCCTTGTTCTTGAAGGAAGATCCGGCGAGCACGGGAAAGACGTTCATGCGGATCGTTGCCTTGCGCAAGGCCCGCTTAATCTGCTCTGTCGTAATCTCCTCGCCCTCGAGGAAGGCATTGAGAACCTCATCGTCGGAATCGGCGACTGCCTCGATCAGCTGGTTGCGCATCTCGACGGCTTTCTCCTTGAGATCCGCCGGGATCTCTTCGATCGAGTACTTGGCGCCCATCGTCTCGTCGTGCCAGAGGATCGCGCGCATCTCTACCAGGTCGACCACGCCGGCGAACTTCGCCTCTTGGCCGATCGGAATCTGAATCGGAACAGCCCTCGCTCCCAGCCGGTCCCGGATGGTTCCGATCGAGTAGAAGAAGTCCGCACCGGCCTTGTCCATCTTGTTGATGAAGCAGACGCGCGGAACGCGGTACTTGTCGGCCTGGCGCCAGACCGTCTCGGACTGCGGCTGCACACCGGCGACCGCATCGAAGCAAGCAACGGCGCCGTCGAGCACGCGCAGCGAGCGCTCCACCTCGGCGGTGAAGTCCACGTGCCCGGGGGTATCGATGATGTTGATGCGAATTCCGTTCCAGGTGCAGGTCGTTGCGGCCGATGTGATCGTGATGCCGCGCTCCTGCTCCTGCTCCATCCAATCCATGGTCGCGGTGCCTTCGTGCACCTCGCCGATACGGTGCGTGATGCCCGTGTAGAACAGGATGCGCTCCGTCGTCGTCGTCTTTCCGGCGTCGATATGCGCCATAATTCCGATATTCCTGCAGCGATTGAGAGGTGTAGAGCGTGCCACGGTCTTCTATCTCTTCTGCGAGCGCGAGGCCCGCCGTAAATTGCGTTGAAACCTGAGAACCTGAAACTTACAAACTCTTGCCGGAAAGTTTTTCTTTACCAGCGGTAGTGAGCGAAGGCCTTATTCGCCTCTGCCATGCGATGGACATCTTCCTTTTTCTTCATCGCGGCTCCACGGCCGTTGGCCGCATCCAGAAGCTCGGCCGTCAGCTTCTCGACCATTCCCTTCTCTCCCCGGGCGCGGCCAAAGGTGACCAGCCACCGAATCGCAAGCGAGGTGCGGCGCTCGGGGTTTACCTCGATCGGCACTTGGTAGTTTGCCCCGCCAACACGACGGCTCTTCACTTCCAGCAGCGGCTTCACGTTCTCGACTGCTTTTTTGAACAGCTTCAGAGCCTCGTCGCCGCCCTTCTGCTCCAGGTTGGTCATCGCCTCGTAGAAGATGCCCTGAGCAGTCGACTTCTTGCCGCCCCACATCATGGAATTGACGAACTTCGTCACCAGGGTGGAGTGATAGACCGGATCGGCCGCGACGTCACGTTTTGCGATGAAACCTTTTCTGGGCATTGCTCTCTCTTCTCGTCTTCCTTCAGGACCGTAGACCTCTCAAGCCCTGAACCTGATACTTCGTTACGCCCGCGGCTCTCGCCACTTTGACAAACTTACTTGCCGGACTTGGCGGGTTTTGCGGGCGCGCCCGCCTTGGGGCGCTTGGCGCCATACTTCGACCGGCTCTGCTTCCGGTTGGCCACGCCCACCGAGTCCAGCGTTCCGCGCACAACGTGATAGCGAACCCCTGGGAGATCCTTCACCCGGCCGCCGCGAATCAGCACGATCGAGTGCTCCTGCAAATTGTGACCGATGCCCGGGATGTAGGTCGTGACCTCAATCCCATTCGTAAGGCGAACGCGGGCGACCTTGCGCAGCGCCGAGTTCGGCTTCTTGGGCGTCTGCGTGTAGACGCGGGTGCAGACGCCGCGACGCTGCGGAGATCCCTGCAGCGCGGGGCTTGCGGTCTTATAACGAGTGGGCGTGCGGCCCTGCTTGACGAGTTGATGAAACGTGGGCACTCGAACTCCTTTGGTATTGCAAACACCTTGATGCACATCAAGCGATGTTATTCCCTGCACCGCTCGCGCGCACTGGCACGCAAACCGAGCGCACACATCGCGCTCCCCAGCAACAAGGCAGATCGCTTCGATCTGCGTTTCAACTTCAGCACTGCAAACTTCGTGAATAACAGTCGACGGTGGTCGAGCGCCTCTGCAGATGGCGCCAGGGCCGACTCCGTTTCGCTGTTCCGGCCCGCATAGCCCATCCAGGAGGAGGGTGTCGCAGGCGCGATTGCGATAGGCTGCAGTGGAAACCGCTCTCCAAATTCTCCGGGGAGCCTGCAGTGAATCTCTTGTATCCAGTCTAACGCAGGGGAGTCCATCCATCTACGCCGGGCAAACTTTCTACCCTGTCGGCTGCCACCTATTCGGTGACGGACCATTCCGGATACTCGCGGAACCTCATAACTGTACCAATGTGTCCGGCCCGGCGTCAATCAGGTTTCTCAACCAGAGTCGATGTTTGCCGGCAGTTCGATAAAGCCGCGAACGCCATCTCAACCTCCGGATCCGAGCGGCCGGATTCCATCCCCCGAGGTCCTCAGCATGCTAGGCTGGCCGGATGTTCCGTGTGCGAAACGCCCTCTTCCGTTCTTCCCTGGTGCGCCTGGCAGTCGCTCTTGCCCTGGTCGCGACGATTCCCCCGGCCTCCGGTCAGAGCGGCAACCCAGCGCCCCTGAAGCCTCTGGCGAATCCCGACCCCCGCGTCGCCCCCGTTCTTGACTCGATTCAGAAGGCCCGCACCCCTGGCGCACTCGCCTTGTCGCCGGACGGCTCCCTGCTCGCCTGGACGCTGGGGAGCCACCAGGCCGGGGGGCAGATCCACCTCACCGAGATCGTCCATCCAGATGCTGCGGAGGGCCGCCCGATTGCGATCCCGGGCAGCGGGGCAGGATGCACCGCCAACGACCCAAGATGGTCTCCGGACGGCGGAACTCTCGCCTTTCTCTCCGCCTGTGGCGACGGGACCGGACCGTCCCGGCAGGCGCAGATCTTCGTCTGGTCGCGCAAGTCGGGGCAGGCTCGACAGCTCACCCACCTCAGCGGCGAGATCCAGGCGATCACATGGTCCCCTGACGCGCGTTCCATCGGGTTCCTCTTCGTTGAAAACGCGACTCGCAGCGCGGGCGCCCTCGCCGCCATGAAGCCGTGGTCCGGCGTCGTCGGCGAGGATGGAGTCGAGATCCAGCGGGTCGCCGTCGCGCGGGCCACCACCGGCGACGTGACGCAGGTGACACCGCCTAACCTCCACGTCTATGAGTTCGACTGGGCGCCGAACTCGAAGGAGCTGACCTACGTGGCGGCCAACCCCCCGGGCGAAAACAACTGGTGGGTGGCGCAGCTTTACACCCAGGAGGTCGGCGGCGCCGCTCAGCCCCGATCCATCCTGAATACGAGCAGTGTCGCGGGCGAACTTCATGGGTTACAAATCGCCAACCCGCGCTTTTCCCCGGACGGCAGACGCATCGTGTTCATCGGCGGCTTGATGAGCGATCAGGGCTCCACCGGCGGCGATATTTACTCGATCGCCGCAACCGGCGGCGCTCCCCGGGACATCATGCCCGACCCGACCGTCAGCGCGGCGTGGCTCGAGTGGGCCGGCAAGAACACCATCCGCTTTGTCGCCCGCGAGGCCGGTGGCAACCAGATCTCGACCTTCAACGCGGAGACCGGGAAGGAGCTGCCCGACTCGACCGAGGTGTTTCAGCAGTCGATCTCCGCCGGAGCCGACGCCATCGCATCCAGCCGCGGCGGCGCGTACGCGTTCGTCGCATCCAGCTTCGATGCGCCGCCCGAGATCTTCCTTTCCCGCGGATCCAGGCAGGCGCTCCGGCAACTGACCCACCTCAACGCCGGTCTGAAGCCGGTCTGGGGCAAGAGCGAATCGATCGAGTGGGAGAATGACGGCTTCCATGTTCAGGGCTGGCTGCTGTATCCGGCCAACTACGATCCAGCCAAGCGATACCCGCTCATTGTCACCGTCCATGGCGGCCCATCGTCCGCGGCCGGCTCACACTGGGGGCAGGGCGGAGCTCTCTTCTCCGCCCTCGGCTACTTCAGCTTCTCTCCCAACCCCCGTGGAAGCTATGGCCAGGGAGAGAAGTTCACGCAGGCTAACGTCAAAGACTTCGGGTACGGCGATCTCCATGACATCCTCGCCGGCATGGACGTGCTCGAAAAGCGCTTCCCCGTCGACAAAGATCGCGAAGGCCTCACCGGATGGAGCTACGGCGGGTTCATGACCATGTTCGGCGTGACCCAAACCAACCGATTCCGGGCCGCGGTCGCCGGGGCCGGCATCAGCGACTGGAAGAGCTACTACGGCGAGAACTCGATCGATCAATGGATGCTGCCTTTCTTCGGCAAGACCGTCTACGACGATCCGGAGGTCTACGCCAAGAGCTCGGCCATCGAGTACATCAAGAAGGTCAGGACGCCGACCCTCGTCATCGTCGGCGATCGAGATGGCGAATGTCCGGCCCCGCAGAGCTTTGAGTTCTGGCACGCTCTTCGAGCCGAAGGCGTAAAGACCCAGCTGGTCATCTACCCCAACGAAGGTCACGGCTTCCGCGATCCCGCCCACATCCTCGATCGCACGCAGAGAACCTTTCAGTGGTTCGAGCAGCAGATGCCGGCAACCGCCCGAAGTGCAAGCGAAACCGCGCACCGGTAGGCGGCGAAATGGCAGCAGGCCGGATCGCCTCAGCGACGCGCGCTCGTCTAATCCGCGGAACCGTGCGGTCTCGCCGTGTTCCGCGCCAGCGGTCGAGTTGCCTAGCTGTCGAGCAGCTTCTAAACTAAGATCTCGCCACTTCAGCGGTTGCGGTGTGACCGCTCAGCTTGGGTTCAGGTTGGGCGGGGAGGTTCAATGCGTCGGTTCGTCACGTTATCGTTCTTGCTTCTTTTTACAATTCCCTTTGGGATCTCCATCTCTGGTTGCGGCAAGAAGACAGCAGTCACCTTCTGCAATGGCGGCGACTCCGGCCCAATCGTCGGTCAGCTGACCACCATCACCCTGCAGCCGAAAATCTTCGGAATCTCTCTCGATGTCGGCCAGTTCGGCGCGACTGGCCCGGTTTCCGGAGCCGATTGCAAAGGCGGCAGCGTCGCCCTCACGAACCTGACGTATGGCACCTCGGATATGACGATCGCGGACATCGTCCCCACCACCGGAAGGCTCTGTGCCGGTCTTTGGAACCGCAACACCGGCGGCGGCATCCTGGACTACACCGTCTGCAATCCCACCAACAAGACCGGAACCGCTCTCATCACCGCCAGCGCCAACGGCGCGTCCAGCAATCCTGTCCCCGTCTTCGTGCACCCGATCGTCACCAGCGTCGTGCTGGGCAGTCCATCCACGGATTGCATCCACGATCCTGCCTCGAACTGCAGCCCCGCCGCCACCTCTACCACCGCGAACTCCCTCAGCTGCACGACCGATCCAAACACCGGCTGCTGCACCACCCCGCCAGTCTCAACCGCGCTCGGCTTCCGCACCAATACCTGCTTCTCCCAGGGCACCTCGGGTCAGCTCGCCGCCAGGGTCTTCGCTGCCACCGGAGCCGCCCAGAAGAACATCAGCTGCCAGGTCGGTCACCTGGTCTATAGCGCGCAGACCAGCGATATCGTCACCATCGACGAGAACGGTATTGCCACGGCGCAGCAGCCCGGCTCCACTATCATCACCTCGTCGCTCACCAAGACCGGATCGACGGCGGGCTTCTTCTCCACCTGCCCACCGCAGACGATCACGCTCACCGCGCCCAACAGCACGACCGGAGCGAACGGCATCCCGACCGTGACGGTCAATCAGAACAACACCTTCCCCATTACCGCGGTTGTGACCGACACCAAGGGCGCCCCCTTGACCGGGCTCGCGCTGACCTACGTGTCCACCACGCCCACCACGCTCCCCGGCGGTGGCAATGGAAACGTCACACCCATCTTCCCCGGCTCCGGAGCGATCACCGCCATCTGCCAGCCGCCCACCTGCAATGCAGCTCCGCTCAACAACATCGGTCTCTTCGGCAATGGCAAGCCGGTCACCTCCAACAACATCCTCGTAAACACCCCAGGGTCCAACAGCTCCATCCTGTACACGGCCAGCACCAGGTCGCTCTATCTCGTCTCGGTCGACTTCACCACCGGAACAATCGGCGCTCCGGTTCGCCTGCCGTATGTGCCCAACTCGATGGTCCTCTCCGAGGACGGTGTCAACCTGTATCTCGGCAGCTCGACCGAGCTGATGGTGGTCAGTGCTCTCAGCAACGCGTTGAGCCGCGAAGATCTCAGCCTGCCCGGAACCGTCCTCGCCGTCTCACCCGATAATTCGACGGTGGTGGTGACGGATCCGGTACGGCAGACGGTCTCTCTGGCAAACACCACCGGCGGTATCCAGACCACCTATGGCGGCGTTGGGACACGCGCCCAGTTCAGCCCGGACAGCACCACCGTCTATATCGCTGCGGGAGACCAGATCCTGGTGCATTCGAGCTTTACCGGATGGAGCGCGATCAGCGCCTCCCCGGCCCCGTTGGACGTCGCCGTCGCCGTTCCCTCCGTGGGCGCTTTCTTTGCCGGCCTCAGCACGACCGCGCGAAGCTACTGTCCCGTGACCGGCAGCTCCTCAGCCAGTGGCGGCTCCTTCTACCCCAACGCGGGAGTCGCCGGGCCAGCGACGGATCGCGTGGCCGCCACCAACGACGGCCTCCACATCCTCGGCGCCACGGCCACTGGGCCCACCTTCACCGACCTGCGCCTCAGCACTGGCTCGAAACCCGGTCTGCCGATCGGGCAGTGCCCGCTCGATGGAAGCGCCCCCACTTTTACCGCGACTCCGATCCAGAATGCAAGGATCCCCAACGTCTCCGCGGACGCCATCACGGGCGTCTTCCCGAGTTCAGACTCAGCCTTCGCCTTCATCACCTATACCGGAGCTGGCGGGGTCCTCCCGCTCTACCAGCCGGCCACATCCGGCCAGGGAACGCTCTCGAGCGTCAAGCTCTCCGGCTCTGCCACGGCGCCCGTGAATGGGGTCTTCAGCTCCGACAACTCAACCTTCTTCGTCGGGACCTCCGGCGACAATCTCATTCATCTCGTCACCCGGAACGGGGGCGGATATACCGATTCGAGCACCATCGCACCCAAGCTGCCGGACGCCTCCGGCGCGATCGTCACTCCAAACCTGATCGCCCAGAGACCCCGCAAGACCACCTAGCTCCTTACAATCCAGTAACAGGAAAGGCCCTCTCCTTCGAGAGGGCCTTTCCTGTACAGCTTTGTGCGGCGCGCCCGAACGACCTTACCCCAGGCGCTGCTTCAGCAGATCCCGCGCAATCGCATCCAGAACCCCGTTCAGGAAGTTGACCGACTCCGGCGCCGCGTACCGCCGCGCCAGCTCCAGGGCCTCGTTGATGATGATCGCCGCCGGTGTGTTCGGGAAGCCCATCATCTCCGCCACTGCCCCCCGCAGCAGGTTGCGATCGACCACCGCCATGCGCTCCAGACGCCAGTTCTGCGCGTGCCCCTCGATCAGGGCATCGATCTCGGCCTGCCACGCCGTCGCGACCCGGTAAAGGTCCTCGGCAAATCCGCGGGTCTCCGCGTCGACATCGTCCCGTGAGGTCCAGAAGAGCTTGTGAACCTCCTCGGGGGTCTGCTTGCCCAGATCTCCCTGAAACAGCATCTGCATGGTCAATTCGCGGGACTTCCGCCTCGTCCCCATCAGCTCTGCTCCCCTTCCGCAGCCGATCCGGACGTCTCCCTGATCTTGCGCTGAAGCGACGCCATCTCGATCGCGGCGGTCGCCGCTTCGAACCCCTTGTTGCCGGCCTTCAGACCCGCGCGGTCGAGCGCCTGCTCCAGCGTCTCGCACGTCAACACGCCAAACGCGTGCGGCACCCCGGTCTCCTGCTGCGATTGTCCGATGCCGCGCGCCACCTCGGTATAGATTGCCTCATAATGCGCCGTCTCTCCGCGCAGCAGAACACCGAGGGTCACGATCGCGTCGAACCTCCCGGTCTCCGCCAGAGTCCGCGCAGCCGAAGGGATCTCCCATGCACCGGGCACCCGCACGATCTGAACAGCATCGCGCGCCGCTCCACTGCGAAATAGCGCATCCAGCGTCCCCTGCAGCAAGCGGTCGGTAATCACCGCATTCCACCGCGCGACCACCACGGCGAACCGCATTCCAGCCGCGCTCAGATCGCCCCCTATCGCCACCGGCCTGCCGTGGAGCGGGTTCTCCGACTCCCAGAAGCCCATCCTCACCTCCGGCGACATCTGCACCGTGACGATGCGTGAGTTCCAGTGGGTCAGCTCCGGCGCGGTCAGCAGCTCCGCAACCTCCTCTGTCCGGAAGCGTGTCAGCATCCACTCGCGCACGACCGCATGCACCTGCTCCAGCTGGGTCACCTCGACCAGCAGCGAGGGCACCGCCGGAGCTCGTCCGGTCACCAGTTCGAGATTCCCGAGCGGAGCCAGAAAGGCCGCTCCACGCCCGCTGGCATCCTCCCACCCACGTCCCGACTCAAAGCCCAGAGCGGCAAAGAGGCTCGAGAGCTGATCGAACGCATCTCCCGAGGAGACACCGCTCACAAGCGTAATTCCCTTGATCATGCCATCGATTGTATCGTCAGGAGTCGCACCGCTTCGCCCGCTGGAATGGAGGCCGCATGACCTACGAGACCTTGCTTTGCGAGGTGCAGAATCAGATCGCTCTGCTCACTCTGAATCGCCCCAAAGTGCTCAACGCCCTCAACACGCAGGTCTTCGACGAGCTCGAAAGCGCTGTCGCCGCCCTGGCCGCGGACCTCTCGGTCCGGGTGATTCTGATCACCGGCGCGGGAGAGAAGGCCTTTGCGGCCGGAGCCGACATCCTTGAACTCGCAGCCACCGATGCGGCCTCGGGCGAGGAGAAGTCTCGTCGCGGTCAGGCGGTCTTCCACCTCATTGAGAGCTGCGGGAAGCCGGTCATCGCACTGGTCAACGGCTTCGCGCTCGGCGGAGGCTGCGAGCTCGCCCTGGCCTGCCACCTGCGCCTGGCCAGCGAGACCGCCCGCCTCGGCCAGCCGGAGGTCAAGCTCGGTCTCATCCCGGGGTACGGCGGCTCGCAGCGGCTCCCGCGCCTGATCGGCAGCTCCGCCGCGCTCAAGCTGCTTCTGACGGGAGAGATGGTCGCTGCTCCCGAGGCGCTCCGCCTCGGCCTGGTCGACGAGGTCCACTCACCCGAACGCCTCCTGCTCCGCGGCCGGGAGCTCGCCGCGACCATCGCGGCCATGGCGCCACTCGCCGTCAGCGGTTGCCTCGAGGCGGTGCGTCGCGGCAAAGACCTCAACCTGGACGAGGCCTGCGCGGTCGAGGCAGGGATCTTCGGCAGACTCTGCGGCACCGCCGATAAAGCCGAGGGCACGCGAGCGTTCCTGGAGAAGCGGCCTCCGGTGTGGGCTGGCAGGTGACATCGCGGGACCCGATTCGCGCCCCCTTGCTATGCTGGTCGAAGCCCTTATGCCCGTCACTGCCGCCCTTGTGCCCGTCGATACCGCCTCCCCATCTCCCTCTCGCTCCTCCTGCCGCGGCCGGCTCCTGCCCTTGCTCCTGGCGGCGGCTGGCGTCCTTCTTCCGGCAGCCCTTGCCGGGTGCAACCGCTCCGCGCCAGCCCGCCCGTCGGGCGAACGCGCCGTGGTCGCGCAGCAGCAGCAGCTCAACGATGAGGTCCGGCGAGAGCTGGAGCTCATCCCCCTGCCCTCGAAAAACCGCTACATGGCCATCAGGAGCCTCTCCAGTTGGGAGAACCCCTACATCACCGTCCAGGGCGAGATGCTCACCTTGCACGTCACCCTTGCGGACGCCAACACCAGCGCGCTCGGCCAAGGTGGCATGCTGCGTCCGGTGGGCGCGCGCCGGCAGAACCTGGATATCCGTGCCGGAGAGATTCCCGCCGCTCTCAATGCCGTTCCACAGAGCGCCTGGCCGTACGGTCGCGTGTTAGCGGTCGAAGAGGCGCATGACGCTCCCATGAGCGCGCGTCCGCAGATCCGCCGCAACCTCGAGGGTGTGATGCGATCCCTGAGCGATCTCGGCGTGGTCGTGTATGAGTGGAATGAAGGCGGAGCGGGTCCGCGCTAAGGCCTCCGCAGCTCGATCCACCTCACCTCAAACACCTCACACCATCCACCTCACGACCAGCGTCCGCGCGATTTGATACGTTGTAGCCGGACGTCTCCTGCGGAGATCTCCGTCTTTGCGGAGGAGATATCGGGTTGCACATAACGGCGCTGGCGGTCTTCTGCTTCTTTTTCCTGCTCGTCACCGTGGCCGGCTTCTGGGCGGCACGCTGGCGGCGGCCGGTCGAAGGTATTGCCTCGCTGGAAGAGTGGGGGCTCGCCGGCCGGAGCTTCGGTACCCTGATCACCTGGTTTTTGATCGGCGGCGACCTCTACACCGCCTACACCGTGATCGCCGTTCCCGCCGCACTCTACGGCGCCGGAGCGATGGGCTTCTTCGCCCTTCCGTACGCCATCGTCGCCTACCCCTACATGCTGGTGGTGATGCCGCGCCTGTGGCGGGTCTGCCATCGCCACGGCTATGTCACGCTGGCGGATTTTGTCGGCGGACGCTACAGCTTCCCTCCCCTGACCCTGGCCATCGCCGTCACCGGCATCCTTTCGCTGATGCCGTATATCGCGCTGCAACTCGTCGGCATGCGGGTTGTGATTGCGGCCATGGGCGTCCACGGAGAGTGGCCCCTGGCTGCCGCATTCGTCATTCTCGCCGCCTACACGTACTCGAGCGGCCTGCGCGCGCCCGCCATCATCGCCATCGTCAAGGACCTGATGCTGTACATCATGGTGATCGCCGCCATCATCATCCTTCCACTGAGGCTTGGCGGATACGCCCACATCTTTGCCGTCGCGAACCAGGCGCTCTCCACGCATACGCCGTCTTCCACCATCGCACTTCGTCCCGGGCAGTTCCTTCCCTACTCCACGTTGGCCCTGGGCTCGGCCGTAGCCTTGATGCTGTATCCCCACACCGCGACCGCGGTTATGAGCGCGAAGAGCGCCAACACCGTCCGCCGCAACGCCGCCCTGCTGCCGGCCTACAGCTTTCTGCTGGGGCTGATTGCCCTGCTCGGGTATGTGGCCCTGGCCGCGGGCGTTCAAACCCGGGACACCAGCCTCGCCGTCCCCCTGCTCTTCCTCCAGCAGTTCCCCGAATGGTTCGCCGGCTTCTGCCTCTCCGCCATCGCGATCGGTGCGCTCGTTCCCGCCGCCATCATGTCCATCGCCGCCTCCAATCTCTTCACCCGCAACGTCTACGGAGCCTTCAAGCGAATGAAGTTGACCCCGGCCGAGGAATCCCGCGTAGCCAAGCTGGTCAGCCTCCTGGTCAAGTTCGGCGCTCTCCTCTTCGTCCTCCGTCTGCCCGCGCCCTACGCCATCGAGATGCAGCTGCTTGGCGGCATCTGGATCGCCCAGCTCTTTCCCTCGGTCGTCTGCGGCGTCTTTACCCGTTGGTTCCACCCCTGGGCCCTGCTCGCCGGCTGGGCCGCCGGCATGGGGAGCGGATCCGCCATGGCCATCGCCCTGGGCCTGAAGAGCTCGGTCTATCCCATCCACCTCTTTGGCGAAACCTTCGCGATGTATGCCGCGGTGCCGGCGCTGCTCCTCAACCTTACGCTGACCATCGCTCTCACCCCTGTCTTCCGAGCCATGGCGCTATCTCCTGAAGCGGATCTCACCGACGCCTCCGCCTATGTTGGCTGAACGCTCGCCGCGGCCGGCCCGAACCGCATCCAACGCATCGGGAGATTCACCAAACCACGGGTTCAGGAGAGGACCAGCAGATGGCGACGAACGACGAGATTGTGGCAAAGGTCGGTGAGTTGAAGCAGAAGTTCGGCCTCGCGCATCATGAGGAGCTCCCCCATTCGGAGCGCTCCCTGGCAAAGGGCATGTTCGCCGGCTTGGTGGGCGGCCTGGTCGCCACAGCTGCAAAGAGCTTTGCCGAAGGCATTTTCCCGCCGCGCACTCACGGCGAGCCGGAGCCGCCGGCGGTTCTCGCCGAGAAGGTCGCGGGCCATAACCTCTCTCCAACGCAAAAAGCTGTGGCAGCCGAGTCCATCCATTGGGCGTTTGGGGCCCTGACCGGCGCCGCTTACGGCGGTCTCGCCGAATACTTTCCCGAGGCTACCCGGAAGGAAGGTGCAAACTTCGGCCTCGCCCTGGCCACCCTCACGCACGGGAAAGCCCTGCCGGCGCTCGGCCTCTCCGCCGACCCGCAGCACCAGACCACCCGCGAGCACACCAGCGAAATGGCAACTCACCTCGTCTATGGCATCGTTACTGAGGTCGTTCGAGGCGTTGTCAGACGAGCCCTCTGACGAGCATTGCGCGCTTGCGCGAGGTCACGAAGCAAGCCCTCGTTCCTCGGATCTAGCGGGGGTCGAGCTAGGAGGCCCCGCCCTCAAGGGCCGACTTTCCTGTCTCATAAACTAAGCTGCCCGCAACCTTGACCTGACCGAACGCCGCCCAGAAGGAGTGGAGCTCTCGTTCCTATAATCAGTCGTCCGGGAATGAATGGAGCATCAGAACCTTCTGAATCGGTTGCAGGGGTTGCACACTCTCAATGAGAAAAGACGCACGGAAAGCGGTCATCGTTGGCGCAGGTCCGGGAGGTTTGGCCGCCGCTATCCTCCTCGCAAAATCAGGGGTAAAGGTCACCGTGGTGGAGAAGTGCGCCACCGTGGGAGGTCGCACCTCGACCTTGCAGCAGGACGGCTTCCGCTTCGACCTCGGACCTACCTTCTTCCTGTATCCACGCGTGCTCAAGGAGATCTTTTCAGTCGCCGGATACGACCTCGATACCGAGGTCCCGATGGAGCGGCTGGACCCCCAGTACAGGCTCGTCTTCGGGGCCGGAGGAGAACTGCTCGCGACGCCAAATATAACCGAGATGGAGCAGGCCATCGCCGCCATCTCCCCCGAGGACGCCAAGCGCTTCCATCACTTCCTCACCCACAACCGAAACAAGCTCTCCCGCTTCCTGCCCTTTCTCCAATCTCCATTCGAGAGCTGGCGCGATCTCGCCAAGCCGGAAATGCTGAAGCTGCTCCCCCTGCTGGCTCCCTGGCGATCTCTTGATACTGACCTCCAGACTCACTTCAAGGACGAGCGCATTCGGCTTGGCTTCAGCTTCCAATCGAAGTACCTCGGCATGTCACCCTTCCGCTGTCCGAGCCTCTTCTCGATCCTCTCCTTTCTCGAGTATGAGCACGGCGTCTTTCATCCGGTGGGCGGCTGCGGCTCCGTCACCAGGGCCATGGCACGCATCGCCGAATCGATCGGCGTTGAGATCCTGTTGAACGAGCCGGTGGAGCGCGTTGTGATAGAGCGCGGCAAAGCGACCGGCGTTCGCACGGCCAATCGTTCTCTCGCCGCGGACGCTGTCGTCGTCAACGCGGACTTCGCCGGCGCCATGCGCCGCATGGTGCCCAACCACCTTCGCAACCGCTGGACCGACCAGCGCCTGGCAAAGAAGCGCTTCTCCTGCTCCACCTTCATGATGTATCTGGGCATCGACGGCCTGTACGACAACGTCTCACACCACACCATCTTCCTGGCCAAGGACTACAGAAAAAACCTCCAGGATATCGAGCACACGCACCGCCTCTCCGACGACCCTTCCTTTTACGTGCAAAACGCAGGCGTGACGGACAAAACGCTTGCGCCCAAAGGGCAAAGCACCTTATATGTCCTCGTTCCCGTCACCCATCAGACCGGCAGCGTTGATTGGGAAAAAGAGACGCCGAAGCTTCGTGAAGTCGCTCTCCGGCAGCTGGAAAAAGTCGGGATCACAGGCCTCGAATCGCGTATCCGAACCGAGCGAATCCTCACACCCGCTGGTTGGGAGGCGGACTTCGGCCTTTACAAAGGCGCGACCTTCAGCATGGCGCACTCGCTCAACCAGATGCTCCACCTGCGCCCGCACAACCGCTTCGAGGATGTCGACCAGATGTACCTCGTTGGCGGCGGCACCCACCCTGGCAGCGGACTTCCGGTCATCTTCGAGTCGGCTCGCATCACCTCGCGCCTGCTCCTTGAGGATCTCGGGATCGAGCCGCAGTGGCAAAATAACGTTCAAAGCGTGACGCCTATCGAGGCGGACGAACTCTTCGAGGTCGCATCCTAGCCATGACGACCGAAGCGCCCCAACGTGAGGCCGCCGATCTTCGCGATCGAAGCAGTCTTCGGGATCAAAGCGACCGGGCGCGAAGCGACCTCCGGGATGGAAGTGACCGAGCACCTGCAGCCGGCGCGGATGCATTGCTGATGATACCGGCACCGCTCTTCGAAGCTCCCCCGCTGATCCCATCCCCAACCCCATCCCAAGCGGAGTGGGTGCAACGCCCGATCGCGTCAAGGCTGCACGTCCTGAAGCGCGCCCGGCACGAGCTCGCCACCCTCGCCCCTGAGATCGCACAGGCCATCTCCCCGATGCTCTCGCGAACCCACGCCGACACCATGGTCGCGGAGCTCCTTCCACTGCTCGAGGCCATTCGTTTTCTGGAGCGCGAAGCTCCCCGCCTGCTGCACCCCCGACGTCTCGGCCGGCGGGCTCTGCCCTTCTGGCTCTCGGGTGTCGACGCGGAGGTCCATCGTGTTCCCTGCGGGAACGTCCTGATCATCGGCCCGGCAAACTACCCGCTCTTCTTACCCGGAGTTCAGGTCTTCCAGGCACTCGCCGCCGGCAACGCCGTTACCTGGAAGCCCGGCCTCGGCGGAGCCCCCGCCGCCCATCTCATCGCCGAAGCCCTCTTCCGCGCCGGCCTCCCCCGCCTTTTCCTCCAGGTCACCGACGACACCTTCGATGCCGCGCAAACAGCCCTCGCCGCAAACCCAGACAAGGTCTTCTTCACCGGCTCCGGGGCCACCGGCAGACTGCTCCTGCGCCAGCTCGCCGAGACGGCCACGCCCGCTGTGGTAGAGCTCTCCGGAAACGACGCCGCGATCGTCCTTCCATCGGCTGACCTTGACCGCGTCGTCGCCGCTCTCGCCTTTGGCATGCGCCTCAATGGATCGGCCACCTGCATGGCGCCGCGTCGCATCCTGCTTGTGGGCTGTTCCGCGCCGCGCCGCGAACTGTTTGTCCGGCGTCTCACAGCCGCGCTCTTGCAGATCGCTCCAGTCACTCTCTCCCCGGCCGTGCGCCGCCAGCTCGCGATTCTGCTCTCCGCCGCGGAACGGGACGGCGCCACAATCATCGGGGATCCAGCCGCCGAAGCTCTTCAGCCCATCCTCCTGCTCGCCGGTACGCCGCGGATGGACATCGCTCAAACCGACATCTTCGCCCCGGTACTCACCTTGATCGACGTGAACGACACCCCGGGCATCCTCGAAGCGCAGGCCGCCTGCCCTCTCGCTCTCACGACTTCGATCTTCGGCGAAGAGCGCGCAGCCCGCCGTCTTGCTCGCCAGATCGACAGCGGCACGGTAACCATCAACGACCTTGTCGTGCCAACCGCCGATCCGCGCGTGCCCTTCGGCGGCCGCCGGCAGAGCGGCTTCGGCGTCACGCGCGGCGCCGAAGGCCTGCTCGAAATGACCGCGGTCAAGGTCATCTCGACACGCCGCAACCGCAGCTCCAGACATTACGAGCCGACCGGAGAGTCCCACGCAGCCCTCTTCGGCGGCATCATCACCGCCGCTCATGCCGGCAGAGTCGCACAGCGGTGGAGCGGCCTCCAGCGCGCCTTCGCCGCCGCCATGAAGTTGAGGAAGAAGTGACACGATCCCGCACAGAAGCAACCGGTCTCCATGTCGGCATCATCGGCTCCGGCCTGGCCGGCCTATCCGCCGCCTGCACCCTCGCCGCCCGCGGCCACCAGGTCGAAGTCTTCGAGAAGAACCCCTGGCTCGGGGGCAAGGCCGCGCAACTCAACGAGCAGGGCTTCCGCTTCGACATGGGGCCGACCATCCTCATCCAGCCCTCCATGCTGCGAAAGATCTTCTCGGAGGCAGATAGTAACCTCGACGATTACGTCAATCTCGTCCGCCTCTCGCCGCAGTGGCGCTGCTTCTTCGAGGATGGCCAGGTACTCGACCTGAAGGACGACGCCCGGGAGATGTCGGCCGATCTCGATTGCGTCTGGCCCGGCATGGGCAAGGGCTACCTCAAGCTGCTCGATACCTCCGAGCGGCTCCATTCCATCTCCGACCGCTTCTTCTTCTGGCGTTCGGTCGGCTCCATGCGCGACACCATGGATATTGGCGGAGCCTTCGACATCAACGTTCTCCGCGACGTGATGCGCATGCGCCTCGGTAAGACCGTCGCCGGTACCATCCGCGAGTTCATCCCCGACGCCAACACCGCGCAGATGCTCGACCACTTCGTGCAGTACGTCGGCAGCTCGCCCGATGCCTCTCCCGCCATCCTCTGCGCGATCGGCCACATGCAGATGGAAGAGGGTATCTGGTATCCGATGGGCGGCACCCGCGCTGTTCCCGAAGCTCTCGTCAAACTCGCTACCGAGCTCGGCGTCGTCTTCCATACCGGCACCGATATCGCCCAGATCCTTACCGACGCGCCCTGGCACGGCGCAGGCTCGGCCAAGTCTGTCACCGGTCTGGTTACAACTAGCGGAGAGCGTTACAGCTTCGACGCAATCGTCTCGAACTCCGACGCGGTCCGCACCCATCGCGAGCTCATCGGCGGAGCCGCCGGGAGGCACTTCGACGAGAAGCGCGCGTACGAGCCGGCCTGCTCCGGAGTCGTCCTCTACCTCGGCCTCAACCAGCGCTACGACCACCTCGCCCACCATGACTTCGTCTTCTCTCGCGACGCCCACGAGGAGTTCCGCTACATCTACGATCTCGGCGAGCCTGCGCCAGACCCCACCTGCTACCTCGCCTCCACCGCGCAGATCGACCCGGCCTCAGCCCCGGCCGGCGGCGACGCCCTCTATGTCCTCGTTCACACGCCTTATCTCCGCGCGCACCACGACTGGTCGAAGATGTTCCCCGCCTATCGCCAGGTCATCCTCGACAAGCTGAAGCGCACCGCCGGCCTCACCGACATCGAAGACCGCATCGTCTTCGAGTCCGCTCTCACGCCCGCCGACATCCACGAGCGCTATCGCGTTCTCAACGGCGCCATCTATGGCATATCAAGTCACGGCATGTTCCACGGCGCCTTCAAGCCCGCCAATCGCAGCAAGGAGATTAGCGGTCTCTACCTGGCTGGCGGGGCCGCTCACCCCGGTCCCGGCATGCCGATGGTGATGATGTCCGGATGGATCGCGGCGGACAGCCTCGATGCAGACGCGCAGGGGCTCCTGGCCGCTCGCACGCCCCGGCCCTCGGTTGCCTAAAGAGGTTGCCTGGAATTGGACCATGCGTGCCTTCCCGCGTTGCAGGGGCGTAAACGCCAGCGTCAACCTCCGCCCGGCCAGAGCCGCAGGCAGTAGAGTAGGTCTGGGACGCTATGCCGGATGCAGCAATCGATCGACGCCGCCAGATACCCGCGATCTCGCGACCTCTCCTCGTCACCTTTCGCTACTTCGTTCGCCGCTACTTCCGCCGTGAGTTCCACGGCGTTCGCCTAGGCGGCGCTCACCACCTTGCCTCCATCTCCGGTCCGCTCATCCTTTATGCAAACCACAGCAGCTGGTGGGACCCGATGGTGGCCTACCTCCTTGCCGCCAACCTCCTTCCAGGGCGGAAGCACTTCGCGCCCATGGAGGCGAACGCCCTGGCTCGATACGGGGTCCTTCGCCATTTAGGCATCTTCCCCGTCGAGTTGCACACCGCACGCGGCGCCGTGCAGTTCCTCCGCACCGGCGAGGCCATCCTCCGCTCCGGCGGCGTTCTCTGGATCACGCCCCAGGGCCAGTTCGTCGACACCCGTCAGCGGCCACTTGTCTTCAAGCCGGGCCTCGCCGCACTCGCCGCCCGCCTGGGCGAGTGCACCGTCGTTCCGCTTGCGATCGAGTACACCTTCTGGGACGAGCGGCTCCCCGAGGCCCTCCTTCTGCTCGGGGAACCCATTCACGTCAGCGGCGAGCGCGCCGAGTCGCTTGAACCGCGTCTCATCACCGCGCTCGATGTCACCATGGAAGCCCTGAAGCAGCGCGCGATCAGTCGCAGCCCCTCGGCCTTCGAGCGCACCCTCTCCTTCAACGCCGGCGGCGCAGGCGGTCTGTACGCGCTTGCGCAACGCCTCCGGGCGTTTGTCCTGCGAAAGCCCTATCAGGCGGAACATACCTCCACGAGGGATCAGGGAGCGATCCCGCAATGACCGGATTTACGCTCAACGTATTTGCCCTGGCGGTAATGCTGTGCGCGCTCTCGCCCACCGTCCTCTTCTGCATCAACCTGCGTCGCTACCGTCCTCCACCGGCTGCCCTCGGCGAGTTCCCTTCCGTGTCGGTGCTGATCCCGGCCCGCAATGAGGAGCGTTCCATCCGCGCCGCTGTCGAAAGTGTCTTCGCCTCCACCGGCATCGACCTTGAACTCATCGTCCTCGACGATGCCTCCACCGACCGCACCGCCGCAATCGTAACCGAACTTGCTTCAGAATCGCGCGGCCGGCTTCGCGTGTCCCAGGCACCTCCTCTACCTCCTGGCTGGAACGGCAAACAGCACGCCTGCTGGTCGCTCGCACAACTCGCAACATTCAACACGCTTTGCTTCATCGACGCCGATGTCCGGCTCGCGCCCGACGCGCTGGCCCGCATGGTCACATTCCTGGGGGAGAGTTCCGCTCAATTGGTCAGCGGATTTCCCCGTCAGATCACGGAAACCTGGCTCGAATGGCTTCTGCTTCCGCTCATTCACTTTGTCCTGCTCGGCTTTCTGCCGATATCCCAGATGCGCAAAGGGACCGATCCGTCCTTCGCTGCAGGCTGCGGCCAGTTCCTGATGGTCGATCGCTCCGCCTACTTCGCCTCCGGGGGTCATGCCGCGATCCGCGAGACCATGCACGACGGCCTCCGTCTGCCCAGACTTCTGCGCCAGCACGGCTTCCGCACCGATCTTGCGGATCTTACCGATCTGGCGCGCTGCCGCATGTACACCAACGCCGCCGAGGTTTGGCAGGGTCTGGCCAAAAACGCAACCGAAGGCATCGCCGCCCCCGCCCGCATCCTGCCCATCAGCATTCTTCTCCTGCTCGGACAGGTGGTGCCGTTCCTCATGGCCGCCGTCCTTCTGCTGCATCGCAAGGCATCGCCGCCCACCATCGCTTACGTCATCACCGCCGTAGCCGGGGCCTGGCTGCCTCGCCTGCTCGCCACGCGCCGCTTCCGTCAGCCTCTCCGCAGCGCCCTGCTCCATCCCGCAGGCATCCTTGCCCTGCTGGCCATCCAGTGGTACGCCCTCCTGCGCAAGGCTCTCGGCGGCACCGTCAGCTGGAAAGAGCGCTCCTATGCGGGAGAATAGCCGCGCTGCAGAGTAGCCGCTCGGCCGTCCACCCTGTTTACCGCGAGACAGCGCCTCCGCACGACGGCAACCGCCCCGATCCTCCGCCCAGTTCGCCACGATGCTGTACATGGAGATCACCACCACCTTGATCTCGATCGGCCTGGAGAGGTGTCCCGACGGACGCTGTGCCGACGGCAAACGTACCCAGACCGAGGAGAAAGAGTCCGCGAAAGAGGCGCATAAGACCATCCTAGCTCAGTCCCCGCGCCCTTCAGCCAGCGTTAAGGTTCAGGAAGCTACTGGCATCAGGTCACTTAGCTCGCTGTAACCCCGGTGCAACAAATCGGAAGCAAGCGTGTCTAATACACTGTGGGGAACGGTCCCGGTCAGGGGGCTGGTGCCTCCAAGCCAGCTTCGGCCACGCAACCCGTGCAACAAAGCTCCAACGGGCAAACGAAGGTACGGCAAGGCAGGGAATAACATGAACATATCCCGGCGTCTCAAGCAGTTCGCAGGCTCCACTCTCCTTTCGGGAGCCCTGTTGGTCGCAACCTCCGCCGCGCACGCCGGGGTCTTCATCTCGGTCGGCATCGCTCCCCCACCCATCCCTGTCTATGTCCAGCCCATCTGCCCGGGAGAGGGTTATATCTGGACCCCCGGTTACTGGTCCTACGGCGAGGACGGCTACGAGTGGATCGACGGAGCTTGGGTCTCCCCGCCCTACGTCGGCGCACTCTGGACGCCCGGCTACTGGGGCTACGGCAACAACGCCTACCTCTGGAACGCCGGCTACTGGGGCCCGAGCATCGGTTACTACGGCGGCATCAACTACGGCTACGGCTACTTCGGCACCGGCTTCTATGGCGGCTACTGGGGCGGCGGCCGCTTCTTCTATAACAGCGCCTACAACCATCTCGGCTACGGCTACCGCAACATCTACAACCGCCCCTGGGGCGGGGTGAACGTGCATCCCGGCGGCATAGGCTATGCCCGCGGCGGATACGATCGCGATCGCGACGGCTTCCGTGGGTCCAACCTCGGCGGCCGTGGCTACGGCAATGAAAACGGCGGTCGTGGCTTCGCCGGCGAGAACCGCGGCGGCTTCGGCAACGGAAATCGTGGCAGCTATGGCACGGAAAGCCGCGGCAATCTCGGAATGGAAGCTCACGGCAATCTGGGCGTCAATGCCCGCCCCGAGTACAACGCCAACTCCTCGGGCTCGAACCGGGGCAGCTACGGCGCCAACACCTACGGTGGCGGCAATCGCTCCGGATATGGAAGCCTCGGCAACGGGGCGCGCACGGAGGGCAACAGCAACAACGTCTATGCCAACCGCGGCAGCTACGGGAGCCCAGCCTACGGCGGAGGCCAGCGTGGAATCGCGCAGCCCAGCCCAGGTCGTTCCGTCTACGGCGGGGCCAACGGCGGTGGCGGATACGCCCAGCCCAGTCAAGGCCGCGCCAACTACGGTGGCGGCAACTACGGCGGCAACACGCATAGCAACGCGGCGCCAGGCGGGGGCGGCAACTCCGGCAGCGGTGGCGGGTTCCACGGCGGTGCCGGCGGCGGCAACTCCGGCGGAGGCGGTTTCCACGGCGGCGCTGGCGGACGCCGGTAAACCGCCCGGCATCACTCCATGGGCTGAGGATCACACCTCAGCCCATTCTGTTGCCAGGTCCTCAGTAGGCCGCTTCAGCGTGCCGGTTCCTGAGACCTCGACAGCCTATGCACTATCTGCCCAATCCGCTCCAAAGCATCCGGCCTCGCGAGCCCGCCTGCTTTTCCGGACATCTCCCGCAGTAGCTCTGTATCCTGCAGCATGACTGTAAGCTCCGCAAGCAGCCGCTCCGGCGTCAGCTCTGCCTCGAGCAGCAGCTTCGCCGCTCCGGCACGAACGAACGCCTCGGCATTTCTGCGCTGGTGGTTATCGGCCGCCCGCGGAAACGGAACCAGCAACGAGGGTCTGCGCGCCGCCGCCAGCTCCGCCACCGTGCTCGCTCCGCTCCGGCATAGAACCAGGCTCGCCCCCGCAACCATCCCCGGCATATCCTCGAAAAATTCGCTGACCGACCACCGGTCCGGGTCACTGCCGCTCTCGACGTACGCCCTTCGCACCTCCGCTTCACTTTTCGATCCGGTCTGCTGAGCGATCGTCAGCCCCGGCACGGCACGCAGCAGATCCCGTGCAATCTTCGGCAGCATCTGATTCAGGACCCGCGCCCCCTGCGATCCGCCGGTGACCAGCAGGCGCGGCGCGGCCCCGGCCAGCCGCTCCGGCAGCAGGAAGAACTCCTCACGCACCGGAACCCCGGTCACCTCGGCATTCCGGAAAAACTGCCGGCTCTCTTCGAAGTTCACCGCCGCCGCGCTCACCATGCGTCCCACGATCCGGTTCGCCAAGCCCGGAGCCGCATTCGGCTCATAAGCCAGCGTTGGCAGCCGCATCAGCACCGCCGCCATCATCGCCGGCCCGGACGCATATCCACCCACGCCCACCACCACGTGGGGCCGCAGCCCCCGTAGCAGCTTCATGCACCTCCTGATCCCAACCGGCAGATCCGCCAGCGTCCGCGCCCGCCTCGCCATCGAGACGTTTTTGAGCTGCCCCACCTCGATCAGCTCCAGCCCGAACCCAGCCTCGGGCACCAGCCGCGTCTCCAGCCCGCGCGCCGTCCCCACAAACCGCACCTCCGCCCCGTACCGGTCGCGCATCGCCCGCGCGATCGCCAGTCCGGGAATCACATGCCCGCCCGTTCCGCCACCCGCAATCAGAATCCGCAATCGGTCTTTGCCTGCTGTTTCCTGTTCCCTGTCCCCTGCCGCTTCAATCGATCTCCCGCGTCACATTCAGAAGCACGCCCATGCTCGCCAGCGTGATGAAGACGCTCGTCCCCCCTGATGAGATAAACGGCAGCGGGATCCCCTTGGTCGGCAGCAGCGCCAGCACCACGCTCATATTGAAAAACGCCTGGATCAGCACAGCCGACGTCAGCCCGAACGCCAGAAACCGCGCAAACGGGTCGGTCGAGAGGAAGGCGGCGCGCAGACCGCGATATCCAAGAACGCAGAACAGGGCCACAATACACAGCGCGCCGATCAACCCTAGCTCCTCGCACACGTTGGCGAAGATGAAATCCGTATGCGGCTCCGGCATGTAGAACAGCTTCTGCCGGCCCTCCATCAGGCCCAGACCGCGAAGTCCACCGGTGCCCACCGCGATCAGCGACTGCAGGATATGGAATCCGGCGCCCCTTGGGTCGGCCTCAGGATTCAGAAACACCATCATGCGGGCTCTGCGCCATTTCACATAGAAGAGCATCACGTACAGCACCGGCGCCGCCACCGCCGCCGCCACCGCAAAAAACTTCTTCTGCGCCCCGGCCAGGTACAGCATCAGCATCATCACGGAAGCGCACACCAGCCCGGTCCCCAGGTCCGGCTCCTTCAGAATCAAACCGACAAACAGCAACGGCGGAGCCACGGCGCGCAAAATCGTTCCCCGCCAGTCGTCCATCGCATGCATGCGAGTCTGCAGGAAGTACGCCAGAAACAGCACCACCACCGGCTTCGCGATCTCCGACGGCTGAAAGGTGAACAGGCCGCCGAACCGGATCCATCGATGAGTCGCATGCGAATCGTGCATCGCGAACACCACCACCAGCAGAAACATCGTGGTGGCCACCGCCGCAAATACTACCTTTGGATTGTTATAGCGCCGGTAATCGACCTTCATCAGCACCGCCAGGGCAATCATTCCCAGCAGCGCCCACAGCGCCTGCTTGGCCACATAGCTGTACGGCGACCCCAGCGTCTCCTTCGCGATCACAGCCGATGCCGAGAAGACCTCCACCAGCCCAAACAGCACCAGCAGCAGCACCGTCCCGAAGAGCCACTTATCCACCCCGACCCGCTTCGCCATCTCAACTCCGTCCCGCTTCGTGCTCCCCGCCGTTGCCTGTTCTCTTGCTTGTCATTCAGGAGCGAAGCGGAGAAGTCTGCTTCCCTTCCACTGCTCTACAGCACCTACAGCGCCGCAACCAGCTCTCGAAAGACCCGGCCCCGGTGCTCATAACTCTCAAACTGGTCGAAGCTCGAGCACGCGGGCGCCAGCAAAACCACATCGCCCGCGGTCGCCGCCTTCGCCGCCTCCGCGACCGCCACGTCCAGCCTTCCCGCTTCCACCATCTTCACGACCCCTTCCAGCTCCCGTCCAATCTTTTCGGCCGCCGAACCAATGGTGTAAACAACCTCCACCCGCTCCTTCAGCAACCCGGCCATCTGCCGGTAGTCCGAGTCCTTGTCCTTCCCGCCCAGGATCAGGTGCACCCCGCCCGCAAACGAACCCACCGCCTTCATCGCCGCATCCACATTCGTCGCCTTGGAATCGTTGTAGAACTCCACACCATCGCGCACACGCACCAGCTCCAGCCGGTGCTCCACCGCCTTGAATTCCCCTACCGCCTGCCGGATCACCTCGCTCGAAACGCTCGCCAGACGCGCAATCGTCACCGCAGCCAGCACGTTCTCCACGTTGTGCAACCCGCGCAGCCTGATCTCGCTCACCGGCATCACCGGCTCCGCCCTCCCACCCTCCTTCGCGAGAAAGACAACACTCTCCCCGTGCACAAACGCGCCTTGCCGGATCGGCCGCCGCGCCGAAAACCAGAACACCTGCGCCCGGCTCTTCGCGGCCACCATCTGCGCTTCCTTGTCCTCGCCATTCAGCACCAGAAAATCTTCCGCATCCTGCCGCGCCGTAATCCTCGCCTTCGCCGCCGCATAGTGCGCAAAGGTCTTATGCCGATCTAGGTGATCCGGCGTGATGTTCAGCACCGCTGCAATCCTCGGCCGAAACTCCTCGACCGTCTCCAGTTGAAAGCTCGAGACCTCCAGAACACTCCACGTTCCGGGCCTGCTCTCCGCGATCAGATCGATCACCGGCAGCCCGATATTCCCGCCCACCAGCGTCTCCATCCCGCCACGTCTCAGGATCTCTCCAACTAGCGTCGTCGTGGTCGTCTTCCCGTTCGACCCCGTAACCGAAATCACCTGCCCCTGCAGAAACCGCGACGCCAGCTCCAGCTCCCCGATCACCGGCATCCCCAGCGCCACCACCTGCCGCACCTCCGGCGTATCCATCGGCACACCGGGCGAGACCACGATCAGATCCTGCCGCCGAAACGTCAGCAACCCATGCCCGCCCGCCTCAACCATGATCCCAGCATCCATCAGCGCCGGGATCTCCCCCGCCAGCGCCGCCGCACTGCGCGCATCGCTGATCGTTACCTTCGCCCCCTGCTCTCGCAGAAACCGCGCAGCCGAGATCCCCGACTTCCCCGCACCAACCACCAGCACCCGCTTGTTTTTCAGCTCCAGCATCGCCATGCGTACCAGCGTAACTGCATCCGGCACGAATAACCCGGCTCCGATGCTCGATTTGTTACCCTCACATCGAGGGCCTCCTTATGGCACGGACGATGGAAGTGGAAGTCGATGCAGCCGGTGAAATCCATCCATTGGCTCCTGAGGCGAAACCGCCTCAAGGCCGCGCGCTCCTCACGTGGCAGACGCCTAACGATCAGGAACAGTTGCATATTTCAGAGGCCTCACTGGCCGAGGACTGGCTTCGTCCGGAAGAGGACGCCGCATGGGCGCACTTGCAGCCGGCCAAGTAGTCCTGCTCCCGTTCCCTTTCTCTGATCTAAGCCGCAGCAAACTTCGGCCGGTGCTGCTCCTTGCGAACGCTGAACGATCCGACTGGATAGCCTGCCAGATCACAAGCAATCCCTATGGTGATTCCCGTGCCGTCACGCTCACGCAGGAAACCTTCGCTCAAGGCGGATTGCAACGCATAAGCTATGCTCGCCCGCGAAAGCTGTTCACCGCTCACGAATCCCACATTGAATCGTCTCCCGGCATCCTGAAAACGGCTCTGCTGGAAAGAGTCATCCGCCAAAGGCATCTCTAGCCTGATTCCGGCCTCTCGTTCAACGCCGGAATTCTCTCCCGCCGACGCCGCCGCACCCGGCGCATCGCTGATGGTCACCTTCGCCCCCTGCTCCCGTAATCCATCCTCACCGCAGCTTCAACGTCGTCAACGCAAACAGCGCAAACACCAGCGCCAGAATCCAGAACCGCGCAATCACCTTACTCTCGCTCCACCCCATCAGCTCGAAGTGGTGGTGCAGCGGAGCCATCTTGAAGATCCTCTTCCCTCCCCGCAGCTTATAACTCCCCACCTGCAGCATCACGCTCACCGCCTCGAGGATGAACACGCCGCCGATAAACGGCAGCAGCAGCTCCTGCTTGATCACCACCGCCACCGTCCCGATCGCGCCCCCCAGCGCCAGCGATCCGATGTCGCCCATAAATACCTCCGCTGGATGCGCGTTGTACCAGAGAAATCCAATCGACGCGCCCACCATCGACCCGCAGAAGACCGTCAGCTCGCTCACCATCGGCATCCTCGGAATCTCCAGGTAATCCGCGAATACGACATGCCCGCTCACATAGGTCAGCACTGTCAGGGCCCCGGCGGCAATGATCGTGCATCCGATCGCCAGCCCATCCAGCCCATCCGTCAGATTCACAGCATTGCTCGCGCCCGTGATCACCAGCATCACAAACGCCACGAACGGCAGAAACGCCAGCCAGTACATATGGGGAATATGCGACATCCACCCCATAATCAGGTCAGGCCGGAACCGCTTTACGAACGGAACCACCAGCCGCGTCGAGTAACTTCCATGCGCCTGCATGGAGACCAGGGCTACCGCCACCCCGGCGCTCGCCGCAAATTGCAGACCCAGCTTCGCCCGCGCCGACAGGCCCTTGTTCCGCTTGTGCACCACCTTGATGTAGTCGTCCGCAAACCCGATCGCCCCAAACACCACGGTCGACGCCACTACCAGCCACACGAACGCATTCGACAGATCGCTCCACAGCAGCGTCGGCACCACGATCGAGATCAAGATCAGCACACCGCCCATCGTCGGCGTGCCCTTCTTCTTCTGATGGCTCTGCGGCCCCTCCTCCCGGATATACTGCCCGATCTGAAACTCGCGCAGCCGCTCAATCACAAACGGCCCTATCAGCAGACCGATCAGCAGCGCCGTCAGACTCGCGAACACCGTCCGAAAGGTGAGATACCGGAAGATCCGAAAGAGACGGTAGTAGGGAAACAGCTTCTGGTACAGCAGCCAGTAGAGCAACGCATCTGCCTCGTTCCACGGTCAGGCAAACCAACCGCGAAGTCTCCGTTATCTTACAAGTCCACATCGACAAAGCCCGGCAGCAAAACGCCAGTGAACCTCCGGAGACGCACCTGCGCCGCGCCTTGACCCTATCCTGCAAGCACAGCGAGCGCCCGCTCCAGCCGAACGCCCCGCGAGGCCTTCAATAACACCGCATCTCCCGCCCGCACATGCTCCCGCATCCAGGCTCCCGCCTCCTCCGGCGTCTCCACGAACACCGCCTCGACCCCACCCTCCCCAGCCGACCTCGCCAAGACCGCCGCTAACCCGCGCACCCCCACCACTACATCCACTCCACGCTCCGCCATCCGGGTCCCGCACGTCGCGTGCAGCGCCTCACCCTCCGGGCCGAGCTCCAGCATCTCCCCCGCGACCACCACGTGTCGCGACGCCCCGATCGCGATCAGGGCATCCACCATCGAATCCAGCGCCCGCGGATTGGAGTTGTAGCAATCATTCACCAACCGCGCCCCCCTCCATTCCAGCACCTCTCCGCGCTTGTCCGCCGGCCGCAATCCCTCCAGAGCCCGGGTACAATCCTCAAGGGCAATTCCGCTTCGCAGCCCCGTCGCGACCGCGGCCAGCGCATTCAACACATTATGCTGTCCCAGCAGCCTCAGCCTAACCTCCGCCCGCTCTTCGCCAGCGACCACCTGGAACCGGACGCCGTCCGCACCCATCTCGTCCACACCCTCAGCCCGGACATCCGCACCGTTCCGCGTTCCGTAGAACACCACATCCTCCACCCGCCCACGCCCAAACGCCGCCACGCGATCGTCATCGAAGTTCAAGATGGCAGCTCCGCCCTTCGGCAGCGCGTCGATCAACTCTTTCTTTGCCCTCGCGATGCCCTCGATCCCATCCTCGAAATATTCGAGATGCACCCCTGCCACGTTTGTCACCACGGCCCAGTCCGGCCTCGCGATCTTTGCGAGCAACGCGATCTCCCCAGCATGGTTCATCCCCATCTCCAGCACCGCGACCTCGTGCTCCGGCTCCAGCCTCAGCAGCTGCAGCGGCAGGCCAAAATGATTGTTCAGATTGCCCTCACTCTTCAGCACCCGGAACTTCGTCCCCAGCACCGCGGCCACCGCCTCCTTGGTCGTCGTCTTCCCCGCCGATCCTGTCACCCCAATCACCCGCCCGCCCCACGCTCGCCTAACCCGGTTTGCCACCGTCTGCAGCGCCCGCAGCACACAGTCCTCGCTCTCCGGAACCCGCATCAGCCGGCACGGATCCATCTCATCCGGAGCCAGCCAGTGCCGACTCACCACCGCCCCCACGGCTCCATTCTCGAGCACCGCCGCCACATAATCGTGCCCATCCATACGCTCGCCCTTCACCGCGAAGAACAGCTCCCCCGCTCCAATCGTCCGCGAGTCGATGGAGTATCCCACCGCCTCGCGATCCGTCGTGAAGTCCCCCTCGGCATGGATCCAATCCGCAATCTGCCCCAGCGTCAGCTTCAACTCTCCACCTCTCCCAGCCTCATCGTCCTTTGCATTTCAAAAAAGGTTTGCTCTCCCTATCACAAGCTCCTCAGAGCCCCAGCCGCCACAGCCACATCGTCGAACGGCACCGTCTCGTCCGCAAAAATCTGAACCTTCTCGTGCCCCTTTCCGGCAATCAACACAATATCCCCTGGCTGGGCCGATCGAATCGCAATCTCGATCGCCCCCGCCCTATCCTCCTCCACGACACAGTCCACGCCACTCTCCCGAACCCCGATCATCACCTCTTCAATAATCTCCGCCGGGTCCTCGGTCCGTGGATTGTCGCTCGTCACCACCACCAGATCGCTCCCCTGCCCCGCCACTCGTCCCATCCTCGGCCGCTTCATCCGGTCCCGATCCCCACCACACCCAAACACCGTAATCACCCGGCCTTTGCGCTCCTTCACTAGATCACGCGCCAGCGCCGTCAGGTTTCGAAGTGCATCCTCCGTATGCGCATAGTCGACCGCAACAGTGAAATCCGTAACCGGCGAGGGCACAATCTCGAAACGTCCAGGCACCTGCCGCAAAGCACTCACCGAGGTCGCGATCTCGTCTATCCCGAGTCCTCGCTCCAGGGCCGCGCACGAGGCCGCCAGCACGTTGTAGACGTTCACCCGCCCCGTCAGGGGAGACTGCATCTCCACCACGCCGTGCGGGGTCCTCAACACAAACTCCGTCGCGCCCGCCCTCAGCGCAACCCGCTCTGCCCGGTACTCCCCCGCATCCATCCCGTAACGCAAAACCTCGGACCGCAGATCGCGCCGCAGCAGCTGCTGCCCCCAGGCATCGTCCGCATTTACCACCGCCACTCGCGGCGGCACCGTTCCCACCCCCGCAAACAGCCTCGCCTTCGATTCGAAGTAGGCCTCCATCGTCCCGTGATAATCCAGGTGATCCTGCGTCAGGTTCGTCCAGATCGCCACATCCACCGGCAGCCCCCAGATCCGCTCCTGCTCCAGCGCATGCGAGCTCGCCTCGATCACCGCCTCCGTGCAGCCGGCGCGCACACCATCCGCGAACACCGCCAGCAGATCCCGGCTCTCCGGCGTTGTATGCGGAGAGCTCCGCACCTCCTCGCCCACATGCGTGTCAATCGTCCCGACCAGAACGCACCCGCGCCCAGCGCCTCGCAGCATCTGCTCCAGTACCAGCGCCGTCGTCGTCTTCCCATTTGTCCCAGTCACGGCAGTAAGCGCCAGCTGCCGCTCCGGCCATCCAAAGATCACAGAACTGATCTCGCTGAGAGCCCTTCGGCCTCGCTCCACCAGCGCTGCCCCGGTGTCCCGATGCCTCTCTACCAGCCGGGCGTAGCTCTCCGTCGAATCGGTCACGACTGCAACGCCACCCTGTTCGATCGCCCTATCGATAAATCGATTCCCGTCCGCAACCTCGCCCCGCATAGCCACAAAGACGTCGCCCGCCCCCACCTTCCGCGAGTCGTACTGCACCCCCCGCAGCTCCACGCTCGCGTCCTTCCACGCCACCTCCTCGACACTCCCTCGCAGCTCGCTCCACCGCATAGAAGACGATTCTAAAGCGCGCACCCGCGTCACCGCGCCCCACGCCGCCAGTCGCCTATCGAGAGCGCGATCTGGAGTGCGAACGCGAAGCCCGATGCGAGCGTCCGCTGCCCTTTCGCTCGCCTCCTGCCGCAACGGCATGCGTCTCTGGCAACGTCAACGCAACCAGCTTCGTCGGATCCAGATAAGCTCCGCTCCAACGCACGCCCATGTGCAGATGCGGCCCTGTCACCCGGCCCGTCGCGCCCGACAACCCCACCCGCTGTTCCTTCTTCAACCGCTCGCCCACCTTCACCTCGATCTTCGAAAGATGCATGTAGATCGTCATGAAGTGCTGCCCGTGATCGAGGATGACGCAGTTCCCCTCGTAGAAAAGCTCCCGCGCCAACACCACGGTCCCCGCATTCGAGGCCACCACCGCGGCGCCCTCTTTCACCGGAAAGTCCGTTCCCCGATGCTGGCTGGTCAACTCCTCGTTGTACAACCGCGTCATCCCGAACGACTCCGTCGCCGGCGCCGCAACCGGCTTGATGAACTCCCCCGACCACTGCGGTGTCGGGATCAGATGCTCATACGCCCGATTCTTCAGCACCTGGTCCGCCGCAATCTGCTTCTTTGCCGCCTCGTCCGGCGTCACAAAGTTTTGCGCGACCTCCACCGTCCCCTCTTTGAAATTGCCCGAGCCCACATCCACTTTTTTGGTCGTTCGTGACACCCGCCCCCCCGCCGAAACCACCCGCACCGCCAGGTCGTAGCTTCCCGGCGCCGCGTCCATATCGACACCGCCCAGCGCATACCAGACCTCTGGCTTTGCGCCGCGGAAGAACGACAGCTCCTTGCCCAGCAGCGTTCCACTCACCTTTCTGGCTGGCTTATCCAACTCCACCGTGAAGAACATCACCGAACCCTGCTGCAGCTCGTTCGGCTGCCAGAACACGTTCTTGAAGACGCCTTCCCCTTCCGCCCATCCATGCCGCATGCAACCAAGAAACAACGCCAGAACAGCTAACTTCCGCAGCACACCGGGCCGTACATACATAGCAGATCCTCAGGGGAGATCAAACCCCGCCTTGTGTGGTGCTCTGCGACACACAAGGGTTGCATACCCCACAAACGCGTGAGCCCACGCTGGCCCCGAAACGAGCACCTATCGCAGGAACCGCACCACGACCTCGGTCCCTGCCGGAACCATCGTACCCGGAGCGGGCGCCTGCTCACGCGCAAGTCCGCTTCCGACCGGCTGCACCCGCAGCCCCAGGCCCCCGGCCTGTTCCACCACCGCCCGTAGACCTTCCCCCTCAAAAGATGGCACCGCGATCCGCTTCGTCGAGTCGACGATGACGCCCCCGTCATCTCTCGCCTGCATCTCGGGGTCCAGCTTAGGCGCCGTCAACTTCGCCGTCGCCCCCGCATCCGCGATCGTGCTCGCTCCGCCGTTCGCCCGGAAGGCCTCCAGCACCTTTGGCGGTATCAGCTTCAATAGTCCCGAGCTCTTTACCCTGCTGGTCACTGACTCCGGTGCGCTCATCGCAGCTGCGGTCTCGACTGGAAGCGCAAGCTGCTGTGGCGTTCGCAGCGGATCGTCCGCAGGCAGGCTGTTCACATCCGCGAACATCGCATTCAGGTCCGCAATTCCGTCTTCTGGATGATTCTCGAGCTCGCCCGTCTGCAACCCCGCCAACATCTCCGTCTTCGACTTCACCGGCTGATCGTGCGGCACACCCAGATACTCCAGCACCTGCTGCGCCACTTCGGCAAACACCGGCGCACTCGCTGCTCCGCCGTACCGCTGTGCCTCAGTGCCCTGTGGCGTATCGATCACCACCGCAATCGCAATCGCCGGATTACTCACCGGCGCAAACCCCGCAAAGCTCGCCACCAGCTTCGTGTGCGAGTACGTGTGCGTCGCCACATCGATCTTCTGCGCCGTCCCCGTCTTGCCCGCCGAACTGTACCCGTTCAGCGCAGCGTTCTTACCCGTTCCGGTCACTACAATGCCCTGCATCATCATTCGCATCTTCGCCGACGTCATCTCCGAGATCACACGGTGCGCTCCATCCGGCAACACCGCTGGCAGCTGGTTCGAGGGCCGAAACGCCGCCGGCTTCAACCGCGGATCGCCCTTCATCGCATCCGCGCTCGCCAGCAGCACGTGCGGCGGCATATAAACGCCGCCATTCGCAAGCGCACTCACCATCGTCACCAGCTGCACCGGCGTCACGCCGATCTCCTGCCCAATCGCCATCGACAGGATGCTAGTCGATCCCCACTTCCGCGGCGCCCGCAGCAGGCCGCGCGTCTCACTCGGCAGCTCGATGCCCGACCGGTCCCCGAAGCCGAAGCCCCGCATATAGCTGTAAAACTTTTCCGAGCCAAGCTTCAGCGCCATCTTCGCCGCACCCACATCGCTTGAGTGCTCCAGCGCATACTGCACCGTCACCACGCCGAAGTGATCGCTATGGTCGTCATGCAGTGTCCGGCCATACATCGTCATCGCGCCGAATTGACAGTCCACCAGGTCGGTCGGCTGCACTCCTGCGCCATCCAACGCCGACGCGTAGGTCACCAGCTTGAACGTCGACCCCGGCTCATACACATCGCTCACCGCGAGATTCTGCAAAACGCTCGCATCCATGTGCTTCTGATCGTTCGGATTGAACCGCGGCGCAATCGCTAGGGCCAGGATCTGTCCCGTATGCGGATCCTGCACCACCACCGTCCCGTGCAGCGCCTTCGTCTTCGTCATCTGCACATCCAGAGCCCGCTCCGCCATGTACTGGATGTTCGCGTCAACCGTCAGCACCAGGTTCTCGCCCGGCATCGGCTGCTGTTCGTCGCTCCCCAGCACATGCCGCTTTGCATCCACCGCCGTCAGCATGTGCCCCGGAGCTCCGTGCATCTCGTCGTCGAACTCGCGCTCGAGTCCACCCAGACCCGCGTCATCCGTCCCGACATACCCCAGCACCTGCGCCAGGAGGTCGTTGTTCGGATAGAACCGCTTAAACTCCTTCTGCAGATACACGCCCTTCAGGTTCATCCCGCGAACCCGCTGCGCCGTATCCGCATCCACCTTGCGACCCACCCACGCAAAGTTCTTCGACGCGTTGAAGCGCGCCAGCATCTGCGCCTCGGTTGTAAACCGGTCCTGCGGATCGTTGTGCACCAGCTTCGCCAGCATCCCCGCCGCCTGCTCGCGGTTCTCGCCCAGCTCGCTCGGCACCGCATACACGCTGTCCACCAGCACCGTCATCGCCAGCTCGCGCAGATTTCGGTCGTACAGCACCCCGCGCCGCGGAGCCACCTCAAACGTCCGCTGCTGCTGCATCGCTGCCCGATGCACGAAGTCCCCGTGCCGCACCACCTGCAGCCACGTCAGCCGCAGCGCAATCAGCCCCGTCCAGAGACAGAAGAAGAGCGCCACATACGCAAAACGAACTCTCCGTATCGGAGCGGTCATCGTCTGCCGTGGCGCCTGCTTCATCCCCATCTCACTTCCACCAACGAATCCGTAACTCTAATAAACCTTAGCTGATAAAACCTTAGCTCATACATCCTTAGCTCGATAAGAACTGTCATCCTGAGCGAAGTCGAAGGACCTGTGTTACCCCCCTGTTTCCCTGTTTCCCTGTTTCCCTGTTTCCCTGTTTTCCTGTTTTCCTGTTTTCCTGTTTTCCTGTTTTCCTACAGATCTACTGCAGCACCATCGCCGGTGTTCCAGCCTGCGCCATCACCGGTGCACCCGGATCCGCCACGCTCAGCCCATCCGGCCGAACCACCTGTCCAGGCTGAGGCGCATCGAGACCCATCTGCTTCGCCATCACATCGATCCGTTGCGGATCCGTCAGTTGCGCCTCGCTCAGCCGAAGCTGCCTGTTCTCCTCGCGCATCTGCTCCACCTGCGTCTTCTGCGCCTCCACCCGGTACCCCACCTCGATCGCCGAAAAGTGCTGCCACACATACACCATCACCAGGCAGAACAGTACGCTCATCACCACCGTGAACTGCCGCATCTCCTTGCGCCGCACCGGATCGTCCGCCTTTACGATTCGGCTGTTGTCGATGTGCTTGGAAAAGAAAACCTCAGGAGTAGGTCCGCGTCGTGCCCGCCGCTGCGTCTCAAACACGGTGCGGTTATGCTCCACCAGCGTCTGTGCCGGGCTGCGCCGCATCCGCTGCCCTGCGCCCATCATCTCCATGCCCTGCCCTGCTATCGCCGCCGTAGCCATCGTTCTTACCTCATTCCGTCTATCTCCCAGGCCGCCCGCCCGGCAACTCAACAACTACTTCAAAAACCTCTTCGCCACATCCTCAAGTCAACCGGGCCGGGGTTGCTAAGGAGGATGGGATTGGTAGTACGAAGTTGTCTTTCGCCTGAAAGCACGGTAGGACAACCCCAGCCCGATCTCTCCCCGTCTCCGTTAACACTGCACCAAGATGGGTGCAGTGAATTCCACAGGTACGGGGTAAATCTAAATTTTTTCTGCCGCCCGCAACTTCGCGCTTCGCGACCGCGGGTTCCTCAGCTGTTCCTGCTCCTCAGCTATCACCGGCTTCTTCGTCAGCATCGTCAAAATCTTGTCCCGGCCAGCATCCCGGAACGAATCCTTCACCAGCCTGTCCTCGAGCGAGTGAAAGCTGATCATCACCACGCGCCCGCCCGGCTTCAGCAGAGACCCCGCGCTTTTCAGCAGCGTTTGGATCTCGCCCAACTCGTCGTTTACTCGAATCCGGATCGCCTGAAAAGACCGTGTCGCCGGATGGATCTTCTCGCCTTTCACTGAGTGGGCCGCGGCCGATATCACCTGCGCCAGATGCGCTGTAGTGGATATCGGCCGGGCCCTCACAATGGCTCTGGCGATTCTCCGCGACCTCCTTTCCTCTCCGAATTCGTAAATGAGATTGGCGAGTTCCTCCTCGCCAGCCTCGTTTACCACCTGCTCGGCCGTCTCTCCGCTGCGCGTATCCATCCGCATATCCAGCGGCCCGTCGGCCCGAAAACTGAACCCTCTGTGCGCCTCGTCCAACTGCAGGCTGCTTACACCAAAATCGGCAAGCAGGCCATCCAGGCTCCCCGGCTTGATCTCGCCGGCTGCCTCCGAAAACGCCTTCGCCACAAACTCAACCGCCGGCATATCCGCGCCAAGCTCATCCGCCAGTTCGGCAAGCCTCGCCTTCCCCAGCTCCATCGCCTCCGGATCGCGGTCGAAGCAGATCAGCCTGCCTTTGCCGCCCAGCAACCGCGCAATCACCGCGGAGTGCCCGCCCAGTCCCATTGTTGCGTCGGCAATCACGCCGCCAGGCCGCACATTCAAAAACTTCACTACCTCGTCTAAAAGAACCGGCACATGTTGCGGTCTCTGCATCCCAATCCGCCTTCTGTGCTCCCCACTGAGGGGCTCGTCCAAACTCGTTACAAATCTCTCTACAGACCAGTCCTACAGGCCCCAGTCTTTCTACAGCCCCAGGTCCGCCAGCGCCGCCTGATCCTCGACCGTCAGCGGTGGAACCGAAGCTTCAAAGTCCTCGCGATTCGCAACCGCGAGAAAAGTCTGCATGCCAAGCACCACAACGTCGCCCGTCACCTTCGCCGAGTCGCGCAGAATCTGCGGAATCAGCAACCGGCCCTGTGGATCCATCTCCGCCATCTGACCGTAGTAGTTCGTCACGTCCAGAAATCTCTGCTTCACCGGGTTCATGTTCGGGATCGCGGCCAGCTTCTCCTCGATCGCCTCCCATTCCTTCAGCGGCCAGATCTCCGCCCGCTTCCCGTCCTTGCTCGTGATGTAAAACTTCTCGCCATACTCCTTGTCCACCTTGCGCTTGTAGTCCGCGGGCAGCTTTAGCCTGCCCTTTTCGTCCACACGCGTTGGGTGATTGCCCCGGAACATCCCTCGCTACCCTCGAATCTTGCCTGCAGGAGATACACTTCGTTGAATCTTGCTCGCGTTGGTCCTCTTTACTCCCTTTTGGACCACTTCGATCCACATCTTGACGCGACGCAAAGTTAGAAGCAAGAGCTAAATTGCTTCACAGCATGGAATTCCACTGGATATCTTGTGAAAACCGCAGTGCAAATTCTGCACCACTGCCATTGGGCTACTTTCCTCCAAGCAACCCTACAGGTAGTGTTATCAAGTTTGGTCCCTAATCCCCGGCCCCCTTGCGTCCCCCAAAAGCTTCTGGTAGGCGAACTAAAAGCGAAAGCCTCGAGCCAAACTCACGAGGAGCAGCCAGGTTGCAGCCGATCAAAGCACTACAGGGCGATCAAACCGAACAGGACACGTGCCCTACTTGCGTGGCAGAGGCACATCCCGCGAGGCAGAACCCGGCGGGTCCCAGGCGCAGCGGGTCAGCCTCTTGCCTGCCGCATCTCGGCGCCTTCGACGCCCAGCATCCGCTTCCGCTTCAACAGCCAGATCAGGTACCAGAGCACACCCAGGTTGATCACCAGCAGCCCCAGTCGAAACCAGTTCGGGTGCCGCGCCAACTCATATAGCTCCCATGGCAGGAACGAGATCGTCAGCACCACCGTGAGGTACTCCGCCCAGACCTTCTCCCGCAGCAGACCGACACCTTCCGTCAGGGCCAGTGCGGAGTAAGCGAACGTGGCGAACCCTATCTCGCGCAGCCGGTGTGCATCGATCAGATCCACCTTGTCCATCAGCAGCGAAACGATACGACTCTCTGGATCGAAGCGCAGCGCCGTGGCCAGACGCATCACCTCATCACTCAGGTCCTTGTGCAGCAGGTGTATCACGCCGATACCGACGCAGAAGAAAAACACCGCCTTGACCAGCTTGAACAGGCCAATCAGCACGAGCCCATTATCATGCCCGATCTTCCTGCCGCGGCCCTCACGCGCTGTCGCCGGCATCTCCGCCCCCTCAACCTTCGCCCCGGTACGCATGCAGGTCTCCAGTTGACGGCTCCCGCAACTAAAAGTCAACGCTGCCCGCCCCCGTAAGCCTCGCTCGCCTCTCCTCCCCTCGCGGACAGTCGACCGGCGCCACTCCAGCCCATCCCGCACGCCGCTCACCCGATGCCTGGCTTCGTATCGCAAACGATTTGTTTCCAATCCACTTGTTGCAAGGGGGCGTAGATGCTAGTGAGTCCCATGCGTAGGGAAACTGATTTTTGAACCGCTTGAGAAGCACCCCCGAAAGGAAAACCAAAATGAACAAAACTTTGCTCGCAACGATGGCCGCAGCGGCCCTTGCCCTCACCACCCTTAGCGCCACCGCCCAGATGAAGGATCCCGACGTTGGCGGAGCCCCGATGTATCCGACCAAGAACGTCGTTCAGAACGCCTCCATGGCCCCCAATCTTTCGACCCTCGTTGCCGCGGTCAAGGCTGCCGGTCTCGTCGACACGCTCTCCGGTCCCGGCCCCTTCACCGTCTTTGCCCCGGACAACGACGCCTTCAACAAGCTTCCCGCCGGCACCGTCGACACCCTCGTCAAGCCTGAGAACAAGGATCAGCTCACCAAGATGCTCACCTACCACGTCGTCTCCGGCAAGATGGACTCCAAAGCCATCGCCAAGGCCATCAAGAAGGGGCACGGCACCGCCACCCTCAAGACCGTTCAGGGCGGCGCTTTGACCGCCAAGATGGACGGCAGCAAGCTCGTCCTCACCGACGAGAAGGGCGGCACGTCCACCGTCACCACCGCGAACGTCTATCAGTCCAACGGCGTCGCGCACGTCGTCGACACCGTTCTGATGCCCAACTAAGCTTCGCTCCACTACCCGCAAACCAACTGCACATCCACCGCATCACCAATCCCTCCCAATCGAAGGCGCCCCGCAAAGGGCGCCTTCACTTCTTCTTCAGCCGCCGCTTCGCTGTTGTCTGTTTCTTGGTGGTCATCCCGTAGGGACCTGCTTCTGCACCTGACTGTTCTTTTCCGCCATTCAGACCCTTCCGTCACCCTGCATCGCCTCCACTCACGCTATAAACAGTCCATGCGCCATACCTATCAGGCCGAGCAATGGCTTCCCTTCCCCCCGGAGCTCGTCTTCGCCTTCTTTGCCAACCCCGAAAACCTCCCGCGCCTCATGCCCGCATGGCAGAAGGCCCGCATCGAAGAGGCCGCCTTCGCTCCGCCCCCGCCCCGTCCGCCATCGTCCATCCCGCACCGAGGCATCGCCGCCGGCGCCGGAACCCGCCTCACCCTCTCCTTCCGCGCCTTCCCGCTCTCGCCCATACGCATCCCCTGGGAGGCCGAGATCAGCGAGTTCGTCTGGAACGATCACTTCTGCGACACGCAACTTCGCGGTCCGTTTAAGTACTGGAAGCACTGCCACCACATCCGGCCAGAGTCGCGCGATCTAAAACCCGGAGCTCCCCCCACCCCTGGAACCCTTCTCACCGATCACGTCGACTACGAGCTCCCACTCGGCCTGCTCGGCGATCTCGGCAACCTCGTCCTCGTCCGTCGTCAGCTCCAGAGCACGTTCCGCTACCGCCATCGCCGCACCGCTGAGCTGCTCCCGCTCAGTGCCGCCCGTCGGTAACTCTCAGCCGCGCGCCACGCCTACACCCGCGCCAGCCGCTCCTCCATCATCTTCGCCACATAAGGCCGCACCCGCTCCATCGCCGCCTCCGCCGTCAGCCCGTACTTCGCCCGCAGGGCCTCCACCTTTCCGTGCTCGATAAACTCATCCGGCCATCCCACCCGCACCACCGGCACACTCACCTCCAGCTCATTCAGGCACTCCAGCACCGCGCTTCCAAAACCGCCCGCCAGCACATGATCTTCCATCGTTACAAATAGCCGGCACCGCCGCCCATACCTCCCCACACACACATGGTCGATCGGCTTCGCAAACCGCGGATTGATCACCGCCGCGTGCAGCCCCTCCGCCTCCAGCATCTCAGCCAGCCGCATCGCCTCCGGAAGCATCGCCCCCAACCCCCAGATCGCCACATCGCAGCCGTTGTCTTCGTTGTTGCTGTCGCCGCTCTGAGACTCCCGCACCACCTCCGCCTTGCCGATCTCAAGCCTGACCGGCGCCTCCTTCACCGTCGCCCCCGGCCCAATCCCGCGCGGGTACCGCACCGCCGCCGGCCCCTCATGCAGCATCGCCGTGTACATCATGTCGGCGAGCTCGTCCTCGTCTTTCGGAACCATGTGGATCAGGTTCGGCACACCGCGCAGGTAGCTGATGTCGAACAGCCCATGATGCGTCGGTCCGTCATCCCCGCTCAGGCCTCCGCGATCCATGCAGAACACCACCGGCAGGTTCTGCAGGCACACGTCATGCACGATCTGGTCGAACGCCCGCTGCAGAAACGTCGAGTAGATCGCGCAAAACGGCCTGTACCCCTTCGTCGCCATCCCCGCCGCGAAGATGACCGCGTGCTCCTCCGCGATACCCACATCGAAATACCGCGTCGGATGCTTCGGCCGAAACAGATCGAGCGCCGTCCCATTCGGCATCGCCGCCGTAATCGCGACCACCTTGTCGTTGCCATCGGCCAGCTTCACCAGCGTCTCGGCAAACACCTCGGAATACGTCTTCTGTCCCGCCGCCTTCGTCTCCCCCGTCTCCGGATCGTACGCTCCCAGCCCGTGAAACTTCTTCTGTCCTGCCAGCGCCGGCTCGAACCCGCGGCCCTTCTGCGTAATCGCATGCAGCACCACCGGCCGGTTCTGTTCCTTCAGAAACTTGAACGTGTCGATCAGCAGCGGCATATTGTGCCCGTCGATCGGCCCAAAGTAGCTCAGCCCGAACTCCTCGAAGATCATGCCGCGCCCAACGATCCCCTTTGCCGCCTCCTCCGCCTTGCGCGCCACATGCCGCGCCGCCTTTCCCCCAATCATCTCCACCAGGTCCGCGGCCTTGTCATGCAGGCTGTTATAGGTCGAGTTCGTCACGATCTTATGGAAGTACTCCGCGATCGCCCCCACGTTCTTGTCGATCGACCACTCATTGTCGTTCAGCACGATAATCAGCCGCTTCGTCTGCGCCGCGATGTTGTTCAACGCCTCAAAGCTGATGCCGTTCGTAAACGCCGCATCCCCCGCCAGCGCGACCACATGCTCCTTGCCGCCCGACATGTCCCGCGCCACCGCCATCCCCAGCGCCGCGCTCAGAGCCGTCCCGGCATGCCCCGCTCCATAGCTGTCATGTTCGCTCTCCGTCCGCAGCATAAAGCCGTTCAGGCCCTCAGCCTGCCGGATCGTATGGAACCGGTTTTCCCGGCCCGTCAGCAGCTTGTGCACATACGCCTGGTGGCTTACGTCGAAGACAAAGTGATCGGTCGGCGTGTCGAACACGTAATGCATCGCAATCGTCAGCTCGACCACGCCCAGGTTCGGCCCAATGTGCCCACCCGTCTTGGCCACGCTGCGGATCAGCCGCGCCCGAATCTCTTCGGCCAGCCGCTCGAGCTCCACCATCCCAAGCCGCTTCACATCTCCCGGCGACTGAATCCTGTTCAGATACTCTTCCATGCTCAACCTGGCTGGCCGAAGAGACATCAAGCCACAGCCAATCATTCTAGCAAGGGGAAAATCATCGCAATCCGATTCCGTCATCCATCGGTCGGATGCCCGAGTGTTCCGCTACCATCATCCGCATGCGCTGCGCCCCTCTCCTTGCCGCTCTCCTTCTCAGCCCCCTCGCCCTTGCTCAACAGCCGACCCTGCCGCTCTGGCCCGGCGGCCCGCCTGAGCTCGCGCACGTCACTCAGGCCGAGGTCGACACCACCAAACCAACCGAAGCCCTCACCGGCGGCCGTCGCGTCGCCCGTCTCACCAACATCACAAATCCCAGCCTCACCCTCTACCCCGCGACCAAAACCCCCAACGGAGCCGCAGTGATCGTCTTCCCCGGCGGCGGCTACTCCATCCTCGCCTACGATCTCGAGGGCACGGAGGTCTGCGCCTGGCTCAACTCCATCGGCGTCACCGCCGTTCTCGTCAAGTACCGCGTTCCTGAAGAGGGCCACTTCCCCGCCAACATCGAAGACCTCGAAGACGCCCAGCAAGCCATGCGCCTCACCCGCGCCCACGCAGCCGAGTGGCACGTCGACCCCAACCGCATCGGCGTCCTCGGCTTCTCCGCCGGCGCCCACCTCGCCGTCGCGCTCTCCACCAACCCCACCTACACCAGGCGAGGCGCACCCGCCATCCCGCAGGTCGACTCAGCCATCGACCCCACCCCCAACTTCGCGCTCATCCTCTACCCCGGCTACCTCGCCAACACCCCCGCCCTCGATACCCTCGATCCCGCCCTCAAACCGTCGGCCTCCACCCCGCCCACCTTTCTCCTCCAGGCCGAGGACGACCCAGTCCACGTCGAAAATGTCGTCGTCTACTTCAACGCCCTCAAGCAGGCCAAGGTCCCGGCCGAGCTCCACATCTTCGCCAAAGGCGGCCATGGCTACGGCCTCCGCCCCACCGCCCTCCCCGTCACCCACTGGCCCGCCCTCGCCGCCGCCTGGCTCGACTCCATCCACATGCTCACCCCCAGCCCCTAGATCAACCTCACCGGACCAACTTCACGGCAGCTGTACCCGACCCCGTGCCGTCATCTCAACCCAACCTGTCTTCCGCCATTACTTTGCCGACACGAAGCCTAACGGGAACGCCCCAATCTGCCTGCCCTTACTGTTGCTTTTGCTTTGCCCTTTGCTTGGCCCTTTTGCTTTGCCCTTCTGCTTTGCCCTTTGCTCGTACTTTTGCTCTAGCCTTTCGCCGTCATCTCGACCGGAGCGCAGCGTAGAGGAGACCCCTGTCTTTTCGGTTGCTTGTTCTTGAAGACACGCCCTGGAGTACATGAACTGTAGCTGCGCCCAGCCCCGAAGGAGCCCCGCATGTCACAACACCTCACCCGTACCTTCGCCCTCGCCGCCATCTCAATTCCCATGGCCCTTGCGCAACAGCCCACAGTCCCCCCGACCAGCTCGATCCAGACCAACTCGAGCCACATCGACGCCGGCGGAACCGCCCACATCACCCGCGTCGTCCCCGTCCCCAAAACCATCAGCCCGCAAGCCCAGGCCGGCCTCGCCCGGCCCGCCTCCGACGCCGCAACCCACGAGACCCTCGCCCAGCGTCGCACCGGCACCGACGCCTGGCAGACCCGCGCCGGGGAGGCCTCGCTCGCCGCCTTTCCCGTGCACATCGAATCCCGCACGGTAGCCGGCATCCCCGTCCGCGACATCACTCCCCTCGACCCCACACCGCTGCACCCCGGCAACGTGCTGATCAACCTCCACGGCGGTGGCTTCAACTCCGACTCCGGTTCCCTCACCGAGTCCATCCCCATCGCCAACCTCACCCACACCCGCGTCGTCGCCGTGCTCTACCGCCTCGCCCCCGAGCATCCCTTCCCCGCCGCCCTCGACGACGCCATTGCCGTCTATCGCGAGCTCCTCAAGACCTATAAGCCGGCCCACATCGCGATCTACGGCACCTCCGCCGGTGCCATCCTCACCGCCGAAGTCGCCGTCCGCCTCAAGCAGCTGGACCTCCCCCAACCCGCCGCCCTCGGCATCTTCTCCGGCCTCGGCGACTTCTCGCTCGCCGGCGACTCCCAGGCCATCTACGCCCTCAACGGCCTCTCCGGACACCTCGACCCACCCGACACCAGGCCCCACGACTCCGAGTACACCGGCTCGACCGACCCCCGCGACCCCGTCCTCTCACCCCTCTACGCCGATCTCCACGGTCTGCCTCCAACCCTCTTCCTCACCAGCGGCCGCGACCTCCTCCTAAGCGGAACCACCCTCCTCCACCGCGCCTTCCTCCGCGCAAACGGCGACGCCCGCCTCATCGTCTTCGAAGCCCTCACCCACGCCTTCTGGAACGACGTCAACCTCCCCGAGTCCCACGAGGCCTACGGGTACATGGCAGACTTCTTCAGCACCCACCTCAACCGCTGAGTTGCGTCCACGACACTCCAAACCCTGTCATTGTTTGAGATCTTGTTATTTGCCTTCTGATCGAAACCTTCCATCTTGACCAGAGAGACCTCCCACAAGATCCGCCGGTTGCATCACGTAATCATTTTGGTCGAACTTCATCTGTGTCCCGAGAACCCTTAGCCTTTTACTCCTTCCAGCACCACCGCATCCACCATCTCCGTCTCAAACACCCCCTCCCACCGCGCCACCACCACACTCGCCAGGCAGTTGCCCACCACGTTCACCATCGTCCGCGCCATATCCATCAGCGCATCTATCCCTAGAATCACGAAAATCGGCTCCACCGGCAGCCGAAACGTAGCCGCAGTCGCCAGCAGAACCACCAGCGTCGCCCGCGGAACCCCCGCCACGCCCTTGCTCGTCAGCACCAGCGTCCCCATCATCAGCAGCTGCTCGCCGATCGACAGATGCACCCCCGCCGCCTGCGCCACAAAGATCGACGCCACCGCCAGGTACAGCGTCGACCCATCCAGGTTGAAGCTGTACCCCGCCGGAATCACAAAGCTCACCACCCGCCGCGGAACACCCAGCGCCTCCATCGCCTCCATCGCCCGCGGCAGCGCCGCCTCGCTCGTCGAGGTCGCAAACGCAATCGTCGCCGGCTCCGCCACCGCCTTCAGAAACCGCCGCACCGGCACCCGAAACAGCAGCGCCGCCGGCAGCAGCACCAATAGCCCAAACGCCAGCAGCGCACCATAAAGCGTCAGCAGCAGCTTGCCCAGGTTCACCAGCACTCCCAGGCCCATGTGCCCCACCGTAAATGCCATCGCCGCGCCAACCCCCACCGGCGCGAAGTACATCACCACATTGGTGAACTTGAACATCACCTCGCTCAGGCTCTCGGTCAGCCGCAGCACCGGTGCACGCTTCGCCTCTGGAACCGTCGCCAGCGCAATCCCGAAGAACACCGCAAACACCGCCACCTGCAGGATCTGCCCCTCCGCAATCGACTTCGCAATGTTCTCCGGAAACACATGCAGCAGAAACTCATCCCACTTGGTCGGCGCAGGTGCCTGCGCAGCCACCACGCCGGGTGCCCCAGGTCTCGCCTCTGAGACCTGGGTTCCTGCGGCACTGCCCGCCGGCGCCCCCATCGCCAGCCCCACGCCCGCCCTCGTCAAATTCGCCGCCACCAGCCCGATCACCAGCGCCAGCGTCGTCACCACCTCGAAGTACACCAGCGCCTTCACCCCCATGCGCCCGACGCCCTTCAGATCCCCGTGTCCCGCGATCCCCGTCACCAGCGTCGCTAGAATCAGCGGGGCCACGATGGTCTTGATCAGCCGCAGAAACACATCGCTGAACACCCGCAGCTCCACCGCAAACCGCGGCGCATCGAACCCCAGCTCCGCCCCCGCCACCATCGCGAAGAAGATCCATGGCGTCAGCCTCCGCCGCATCCCACACCAGGCCCCCAGCGCGGCAATCCCGGTCCACCGCAGAGCCTCCGCCGCAGTCAGCCCCCCCGGGCTTCGCAACACCACGGGCAACAGAGCCCCGGCCAGCAAAAATGCCGCCGCGACTCCCATCACCGCCATCCCGTTCCGCTCCAGCCTTGTCATGTCCACGCTCAGGCGAGAGCATACCAGCCATCCCGCGTCTCTTTCGGCGAACTCGGCCAGCCCCGCCCAATTCCCCCTTCAAGCCAAAAAAAAGCCGTTCGGCCAAGTGCCGAACGGCGCAACTGATCTCTTTCCCGGGATCGCTCTGATCGCTCGAAACCGGCGGCCGGCTGCACTCCTACCGAGGCAGCGGCCCGCAGTCGTTCCCCGAGCTTGCCGCGGAGGACCCAAATTTAGGTCAAACCACGAGCATGGTTCGGAGATAAAGCTGGCAGCATGGACCCGGAGGAGTTATGCGCGGCTCATTCTCTGCCGAATCGCGCCTCCCGCAGCGACCAATCCCGACCCCATCAGCAGCAGCGAAGACGGCTCTGGAACCGGGCTGGGAGGAGGAGTGGTGCCGGGAGTTCCAGGAAGAAACGTATCCGGTCCCGTCCCGAACGAAAACGTCGCAGCCGTTACCGTCGTGTCCGCGGTCACACCCGATAGCGCCAAATTAAACGTAGCAGGGCCAATCACAAAGGGGTCGAAGTTCTGAAATCCCTGGTTCACGTTGGTGAAAGTTCCGCCGTTGGCAATGGACGGAGCGATCATCTGGGTAGGCTGCCCGCCGCCGATCGTTTCCAAAGTAACCGTGTTCCCAGAGATGCCGAAGCCGCCTTGCCCGCCGGCTCCAAGAAACCGGGTTGGCGATCCGGAGACATAGGTCACCACACCGGTGGAACTGACATTGCCCAGCTGACCGGAAGCGCTGGTCGTCCCAAGCGTACCCGGCGCATTGCTTAGCGTGAACGAAATATCACTCAAGGCTTGACCGGCGCTGCGAATCACGCTCGCACTCAGAGTGTTGCTCAGCGTGACCTGGAGTTGCCCCGCACTGGTCGTAAATACAGCGTTTGCGGCCAGCGCTCCATCACTGCCCATGCCGCTGGAGGTAAAGGTGATTGTTGAGGCGTTGGCCGTCGAGCTTGCCAGCAGCGAAACAGCTCCTGACAGAACCACACAACAAAGGGAAAGCTTCTTGAACATTTTGAAACTCCTGACGTGCATAATTTCACCCACACGCAGAAAGCAACGATCCCCAAAATTTATGAGTGGTGCGATTCGCTCCATATGTGCATTTGGATCACCAAAACTGATTCGCGCGGGCCGAATTCTCGAACTTGTGATAGAGCCACAGATCAATGTGTCCCAATTTGGGCGCGCGGAACTTTCGGTTTTAGGGCAACTTGCAACACTTTGCGAGTAAATGGGCAACTTCTGCGCTCAGGCATCCACCTCACCTTGTAACCCGATCTCTCGTCCCCTCCTCCCATGCACCACTTGCGTCCACTCAGCTCCGTTCGCTAACGCCATCCAAGCTGGCAGCGAGGACATCCGGGACCAGAGACCCCGTCTCGATCGAACTCACAGGGCTGCGGCTCTTCGCAGAGTCGATCAGCCCAGCATCACCTATGCGTCTAACCACGCAGGCGGCTTCGCGCTGGGGCGAGCCATTCCCCATCTTGCCCATCCCAATTCCTGTGAGTGTCTCCCGATGTCGATACCTGTCATGAGTTCTCAACGCCGTTCCCGGTGGATCGCCGTCCTGCTCCCGTTGTCTCTCACCCCGCTCTTCGCGCAGACGCCCCAGACACCCCCCACCCCGCCGAAGTACACCATCGAGCCCTTCGGCAAATCGAACGGCAACAACAATCCTGTGACCCAGCCCACCCTCTCGCCCGGCGTGCTCACCCTGCTTGAGCTCGAAGGCCGCTTCGCCCAAGACGTCGCAGCCGGTGGTGGGAAAGCCTTCGTGAAGTGGTTCGCCGAGGACGCCGTCACCCTCAACAACGGGCTTCCTCCCGTCGTCGGCCGCACCGCTATCGCCGCTCAGGCCCAATGGGATCCCAAGCAGTACCAGCTCACATGGATCCCGCAAGGTGCGCAGATGGGGCCTTCCAACGACATGGGCTTCACCTGGGGCCACTACGAAGGGCATTCCACCGACAAAGCTGGCCAGCCAATCACCAAAACCGGTCGTTACATGACCATCTGGAAGCGACAGCCGAACGGTAACTGGAAGGTTGCCATGGACGCCAGCGCCGACGAACCGGCCGGTGCGGGGGAGTGCTGTGCCCTGCCTAAACCTTGACGCTTGACCCAGTACCCCAAAAGTAGCAGTGCAAGCCGAGGCCCTCGCCCCCTAAGCTTAGGAAGCCGATGAATGCCCTCCTGGTCAAAGACGAAGCTCTCCGGATCGAAGCCCTCAATCAATATGAGGTCCTCAATCCAACGTCCGATCCCGTCCTTGACGACATCACGCGGCTCGCCGCACAGCTGTGCGGCACTCCTGTCGCCGCCATCTCGCTTATCGGTCAGGACCGCATCTGGCTCAAATCCCGTTGCGGCATCCACGTCTCCGATCTCTCGCTTGGCAGCACCCCCTGTGAGACCACCATCCTCGGCGACACCCTGTACGAACTCACCGACGCCCGCCAGGACCCCGACTTCTCCCCCAATGGCATTCAGGTCGAGGGCCGTGACATGCGCTTCTACGCCGGCGCTCCCCTCACCACGCCCGGCGGCATCAGCATCGGCGCCCTGTTCGTGCTCGATACCCACCCCCGCCGGCTCACCATCCAGGAGTCCGACGCGCTCACCGTCCTCAGCCGCCTGGTCATCAATCGCCTGGAGCTCAACGGCCGCGTCCGCCAGATCGATCGCTCCGCCCGCGCCCGTCAGCGGGTCGAGACCGCCCTCACCGTCGAACGAAACTTCGTCTCCGCTGTCCTCGATACCGTCGGCGCCCTCGTCGTGGTCTTCGATACCGCCGGTCGGATCGTCCGCTTCAACCGCGCCTGCGAGATCGCCTCCGGATACTCCTTCAACATCCTCGTCGGTCGTTATGCCTGGGACAAGCTCATCCCCGAACAAGACATGACCGAGGCCATGGATACCTTCGAGCAGATCCGTGCCGGTGGCTTCCCGGCCAGCTTCGAAAATCATTGGCTCAACCGCGACGGCTCCCTTCGCCGCATCGCCTGGTCCGCCACCGCTCTCGCCGATAGCCAGGGGCAGGTCACCTTCATCATCGCCACCGGGATCGACGTCACCGTCCAGCGCGCGGCCGAAGGCACCCTCCGGGAGAGCGAGGCCCGCTACCGACAGATCGTCGAGGGCTCGCTCGGCATGGTCTGCATGCACGATCTCAACGGCGCCCTCCTCTCCGTCAACACCCACAGCGCCGAAAGCATCGGCAGGACCGTCGACGAGATGATCGGCCGGCCCCTCACCGACTTCGTCCCCAAAGACCACAAGAGATCGTTCAAGCGTTACCTCGAGCACATCACCTCCGCTGGCGAAGCGCAGGGCCTCCTTCACCTCTGTCATACGAACGGAAACGTTCGCGTCATCGCGTATCGCAACAAACTCATCGACATCCCCGGTCGTGACAAGTACGTCCTCGGCTTCGGCGTCGATATCAGCGAACAGGTTCGAGCCGAAGGCCAGCTCCGCACCCTCACCCGCCAATCCGACTCCATCCTCGAGTCCGTGGGCGATGGAATCTTCGGCACGGACCTCGACGGCCGCATCACCGTCGTGAACTCCGCCGCCTTGCAGATGCTCGGCTACAAGCGGGGTGAGGTTCTCGATAAGGGAATGCACCAGCTCATCCATCACACCCGGACCGACGGCTCCCCCTATCCAGCGGGCGATTGCCCCATCGAGAACACCCTCGCCAACCGGAGCTCCGTCCGGGTCAGCGATGAGATCTTCTGGCGCAAGGACGGCACCAGCTTTCCGGTCGAATACGTCGCTCGGCCCCAGATCGAAGCCTCCTCCGACGGCAACGCCGAAGGCGGCAAACCCATCGGGGTCGTCGTCGCCTTCACTGACACCACCGAGCGCCGGGCGCTTGATCGCATGAAGGACGAGTTCATCTCCACCGTCTCGCATGAGCTTCGGACCCCGCTCACTTCGCTCCGCGCGGCTCTCGGCCTGGTCACCGGCGGCGCCCTCCGTGCCCGCCCCGAAAAGATGCACCAGATGCTCGAGATCGCGCTCGGCAATACCGATCGCCTCGTCCGCCTCGTCAACGACATCCTCGATCTGGAACGCATCTCAAGCGGCAAATCCGAGCTGCAGCTCACCATGTGCAGCGCCGAAGATCTCCTCACGCGCGCCGCCGGCCTCCAGCAGGCAGCCGCCGCCAAGGCCGAGATTCGCATCTCCACCTCTGCCAACGATGTGCTCGTCTGGGCCGACCCGGACCGCATCCTCCAGACCCTGACCAACCTCATCTCGAATGCCATCAAATTCTCCCCCGCCGGCAGCGACATCGAGCTCGTCGCAAAGAACCTCGACGACCACGAGGCTCTCATCGAAGTCAAGGATCAGGGCCGCGGCATCCCCGTCGACAAGCTCGAACACATCTTCGAACGCTTCCAGCAGGTCGACGCCTCCGACTCCCGCGCCATGGGCGGCACCGGTCTCGGTCTCGCCATCTGCCGCAGCATCGTCACCCAGCACGGCGGCCGCATCTGGGCCACCAGCGAACCCCGGAACGGCACCACCTTCCACCTCACGTTGCCCACCAGGCCCAGCGTCAAGCTCCGGTAACCCTCCCCCGCCTTTCTGCTGTCATTCCGAGCGAAGCCGAGGAACCCGCTTCTCTACCGCAAAGCTAACCCTATCCTCGCCCGCTCTATGGCTTCGCGAAGCGAAGACCCGTTCCGAAGCGAAGACCCGTTTTCTTAGATAAACTCTCAGCCAATTCACCTCGCCCCTCTCTCCATCATTCATTCACTCCTCGTCTCCCCGCAGCTTCGCGATCACCCCAAAGTCCTCCAGCGTCGTCGTATCTCCCTTCACCTCGCCCGTCGCAGCCAGCTCTCGCAGCAGGCGCCGCATAATCTTCCCCGAACGCGTCTTCGGCAGGCCATCCGTAAATCGAATGTCGTCCGGCCGCGCCAGCGCCCCGATCTCCTTGGCCACCCATTGCCGCAGCTCCTGGCGCAGCTCCTCGCTCGCCGCATGTCCGCCCTCAAGCGTCACAAACGCCGCGATCGCCTGCCCCTTCATCTCATCCGGTCGACCGACAACGGCAGCCTCCGCCACCTTCGGGTGCGCGACCAGCGCCGACTCCACCTCCATCGTTCCCAGACGATGTCCGCTCACGTTGATCACGTCGTCGACCCGGCCCATCAGCCAGAAATACCCGTCCGCATCCTTCCGCGCCCCGTCTCCCGTGAAGTAGCTCCCCGGCACCTCGCTCCAATAGGTCTCCCGGTATCGCGCATCGTCGCCATAGATCGTCCGCGCCATCGATGGCCACGGCTTCCGGATCACCAGCAGGCCTCCATGTCCCGCCGGCACCGGCTCACCCTGCTTCGTCACCACCTCCGGCACAATCCCAAAGAACGGCCGCGTCGCCGATCCAGGCTTGGTCGCCACCGCCCCCGGCATCGGCGCAATCATGATCGCGCCCGTCTCCGTCTGCCACCACGTATCCACGATCGGGCAGCGATCCTTCCCGATCTCCCTCCGGTACCACATCCAGCTCTCCGGATTGATCGGCTCGCCCACCGTCCCCAGCAGCCGCAGCGACGCAAGCGAATACTTCCGCACCCATGCGTCACCCCATTTGATGAACGCCCGTATCGCCGTCGGAGCCGTATAAAACACCGACACCTGATGCGCGTCGATGATCTTCCAGAACCGGTCGGGCTCCGGCCAGTTCGGCGCCCCCTCGTACATCACCACCGTCACGCCATTCTGCAGAGGCCCATACACGACATAGCTGTGCCCCGTCACCCACCCAATATCCGCCGTGCACCAGAACACGTCGTCCTCGCGCAGATCGAAGATGTACTTGCTGGTCAGATAGGTCTGCACCGAGTAGCCGCCGGTCGTATGCACCAGCCCCTTCGGCTTCCCCGTGGTCCCCGAGGTATACAGCAGGTACAGCGGATCCTCCGCATCCATCCACTCCGGCGCGCACTCCGCCTCCACCCCCTCCACCGCGTCGCTCCACCACACGTCGCGGCCCGCCTTCATCGCCACCTCTGTCTCCGACCTCCGGTACACCACAACGCTCTTCACCGTCGGGCACTTCTCCAGCGCCTCATCCACAATCGCCTTCAGCTTCACCTCTCCGCCGCGCCGGTAGCTCGTGTCCTGGGTCACCACCGCGACACACCCGGCATCGTTGATCCGGTCCACCAGCGCATGCGCCGCAAACCCCCCGAAGATCACCGAGTGCACCGCGCCGATCCGCGCGCAGGCCAGCAGCGCGATCGCCAGCTCCGGGCACATGCCCATGTACACCGCCACACGATCTCCGCGCCTCACCCCCAGCCGCTTCAGTGCATTCGCAAACCGCTGTACCTCGACGTGCAACTCCCCATACGTGATCCGTCGCACCTCCCCCGGCTCCCCCTCCCACAGCAACGCAACCTTGTCCCGCCGCCCAGCCAGCGCGTGGCGGTCCACACAGTTGTGACAGAGATTCAGCTTCCCACCCGTAAACCACCTCGCATCCGCCGCCGTCCCCTCCAGCACGTTATCCCACTGCGCAAACCAGTCCAACTCCCCGGCCGCCTCCGCCCAGAAGGCCTCGGGCTCCTCGACGCTCCTGCGATACATCCGCTCGTACGCTTCGGGGCTCTTCACGTGCGCCTTCGCGGCAAACTCCGCCGGCGGCGGAAACATGCGACTCTCCTGCAGACTTGAGCTCAGATTCTCATTCTGTTCCAACATCACCCTCCGGAAGCTTGATCCAACGCACGTCGCGCTCAAAGAAAACCTACGCTACGCAAACGCTTGCGGCAACCGCAACCTCTCCGGAAGCTATCTACCAGAAAGCAATCACTGCATAGGTCGGCGACGATCTGGACCTAGAACCATACGTTCGCAGAGATCGGTTCGCAGCGGGCCTTTCCTTCGGGTTCCCTAGGAGCACCAATGGCACTCAGCTTTCTCGATCGCGATCATTCCATCGCACCCGTCGGATACAGCCGCTGGCTCGTCCCTCCCGCCGCTCTGGCCATTCACCTCTCCATCGGCCAGGTCTATGCGTTTTCCGTCTTCAAAAACCCCCTCCTGGCCCTCCACGCCGCCGACGGCAGCGCCTGGAACCTCAAGGAGATCGGCTACATCTTCTCGATCGCCATCGCCTTCCTCGGCATCTCCGCCGCGCTCTTTGGCGCCTGGCTCGAAAAGGCCGGCCCACGCCGGGCCATGTTCTACGCCGCGCTCTGCTTCGGCGCGGGCTTCTTCGTCGCCTCCCTCGGCGTCAGCACCCACCAGCTCGCGCTCATCTATCTCGGCTACGGGGTCCTCGGCGGCATCGGCCTCGGCCTCGGATACATCTCCCCCGTCTCCACCCTGATCAAGTGGTTCCCGGATCGCCCCGGTCTCGCCACCGGTCTCGCCATCATGGGCTTCGGCGGCGGCGCCATGATCGGCGGTCCGCTCGCCAGTCAGCTCATGGCCTACTTCAAAGCCCACGGCCAGGCATCCATCCCCGACACCATGATGGTCATGGGAGCGCTCTACTTCGCCTTCATGATGTTTGGCGTCTTCACCATTCGCGTTCCCGCCGAGGGCTGGAAGCCGCGAGGCTGGACTCCCGCGACCAAACAGTCCGCGCTCATCTCCACCCACAACGTCGCCGTCTCCGAAGCCTGGAAGACCCCGCAGTTCTGGCTGCTCTGGATCGTTCTCTTCACCAACGTCACCGCCGGCATCGGCATCCTCGAGCAGGCCGCGCCCATGATCCAGGACTTCTTCAAAGGCCATGTCGGGGCCGTCGCCGCCGTCGGCTTCGTCGGCCTTCTGAGCCTGCTCAACATGGCCGGTCGCTTCTTCTGGGCCTCCACCTCGGACTTCATCGGCCGCAAACTCACCTACGCCATCTTCTTCGTTCTGGGCGCATCCCTCTTCTTCTTCCTTCCCCTCACGCGGGCCGCTCACCTCAACTCGGTCCCACTCTTCGTCACCGTCGCCGCCATCATCATCTCCATGTACGGCGGCGGCTTTGCCACCATCCCGGCCTTCCTCAAGGATCTCTTCGGTGGCTTCAACGTCTCCGCCATCCATGGCCGCCTGCTCACCGCCTGGTCAACCGCCGGCATCGTCGGTCCGCTCATCGTCAACGGCATCCTCGACCACTACGTCGCTAACAAGATGCCCAAGGAAGAAGCCTATCCGCTCATCCTCCACATCATGTGCGGCCTTCTGGTCGTCGGCTTCATCGCCAACCTGCTCGTACGTCCCGTCAGCGAACGATACTGGCTCAAGGGCTCAGAGCATCTCGAGCCCGTCCGCGCAGCACACTAGGACTGCACCGCTCCCCGCTCCATCCAGATTGCTTCGAAGAGGATACTTCCATGCCGCAGCGAACGGACACCGTCACATCCACCTCACCCCTGCTGATTGCCGCGGCCTGGCTCGTCGTCATTCTTCCCGCCGGCTGGGGTCTCCGCTACACCGTGCAGAACGCCCTCAAGATCTTCGCCACACCAGCTGCCGCAGCAGCGGCTCCCGCTCCCCCAGCCAGCCGCTGACCGTCCCGCCCTGTCCCGCCCGATAAAGTGATACTGGCATCCGGGTAAACTTGACCGCAGCATGGGTTTCACCTGGTCCGCCGTCATCGGCTTCTTTCTCGGCCTTGCCTTTGGCGTAGGCTGCGCCCTCGCGGTCATGTACTCCATCTACACCGGCGGCTACCGCGCGGCGGTCAACGACTCTCTGCTTCCAGAGCCGCCGGATCGCTTCCGCGCCGCCATTCGCAAAGCTTCCGGGCATTAAACCACCTCCTACGCCCGTCCTTCCACGTCTTCAGCCCAGAGCTCTACGCCTTCAGCCCAGCGCCTATGTCTGCGCTGCCAGCTTCGCCCGAAGCTCCCGAACCTCGATGGTCAGCGCCCGCACCGCCTCCAGCACATCGGTCCTCTGCCTGTCCTCATCGCTCGGCTTGATCGCCTCCACGTAGAACGTGCCATTGGGCTCCAGGACACATCGCTCCACCTGCGAAAACGAGTCGAGCCCCTGCTTGTGCAGCACAGTCAGCAGCTCCAGCTCGGTCAGCGCCTCCTTCTTCATCGCCTCCCTGTCGATCACGCCATGCCGGACCAGGATCGTCTCGGTCCCCTCGATCGCCTGATTGATCTTGGGGAAGTTGTACAGAAACCGCATCAGCATCCAGTTGATCGCCAGCAGCGAAAGCGCGCCGATCACCCCTCCCGTCACCGAGTTGTCGTCGCCGATGATCGCGTTCTGCACCGTATTCGAGAGGCTCAGCAGCACCACCAAGTCGAAGGGGTTCAGCTGCGCCAGCTCCCGTTTCCCGAATATCCTCAGGAAGAAGATCAGGCACAGGTACACCAGCACCGGTCGAAGTATCTTCTCCAGCAGCGGCAGGTGCAGATGAAACATGCTCTCGATCACAGGCCTCTATTCCCTCCTGCCGCAACGCGATCTGCCGCCAGGTGCAATCGCCGGCGCCTCACGTGGGACGCCGCTGCTGCCACTTCCATGCACTGGCGACAATGACATCGAGATCCGCGAACTTGGGCTGCCATCCAAGCTCCGCCTTGATCTTCTCCGATCCCGCTACCAGCACCGCCGGATCTCCCGGCCGTGGCGGGCACTCCTCGACCGTGATCGTCTTCCCCGTCACCCGCCTGACCGAGTCAATCACCTCGCGAACCGTAAATCCCTGTCCATTGCCGATGTTGTAGATCAGCCGCGGCCTATCCTCGAGCGCTCGGAGCGCCAGCAGATGCGCATCGGCAAGGTCCTCGACGTGGATGTAATCCCGCACGCAGGTGCCGTCCTTGGTCGGGTAGTCCTGCCCAAAAATCTTGATGTTCGCTCGCCTTCCCAACGCCACATCCAGGATCAGCGGAATCAGGTGCGATTCGGGCTCATGCGCCTCACCATACCCTCCCACCGCGCCCGCCACATTGAAATATCGCAGGCTCGCATAGCGGAGCCCGTGCACGCGGTTCACCCACGTCAGCATCCGTTCCACCAGCAGCTTGCTCTCACCGTACGGATTCGTCGGCTCCAGCTTCGCGTCCTCCAGGATTGGAATGCTCACCGGCTCTCCATAAACGGCTGCCGTGGAGCTGAATACCAGCCGCCTGTGCCCCGTCGCGAGCATCGCCTCGAGCAACGTTAAGGTACTCGCAGTGTTGTTACGAAAGTAAACTTCGGGGAACTTCATGCTCTCGCCCGCTTCAATCAGGGCAGCAAAGTGCATCACACCGTCAAAGGAGACTTTTCTCAGCGTCCCCTCGATCAGAGCGCGGTCCGCAAGGTCGCCTCGAACCAGCGTAGCCCCCTCCGGAACCGCCCCCTCCTTCGAGTGACAGAAGTTGTCAAAAACCGTCACATCATGACCTTGCGACAGCAACATACGAGCTACCGTGCCGCCGATATACCCTGCCCCACCTGTGACCAGAACGTTCATGTACTCCTCATGAGAGACCGCTAACACCAAAGTACCAGTGCCAAGCCCGGCCGCCTACGGCACACTGATTGCACAAAGGCGAACTCCGGAGGCGATCACGTCAACTGTGAAACATTTGCAACAGTTGCTCCGGCACCAACCTTTTTCGCGGCTGGAGCCGTCTTTCTTTTATATCCTCAAGTCTGGTGAAACCGCGCAAGCAGCTTGAGACAACAGTTCGATCGCAACCGCATCCTCTGACGGAGTCTGAAATCGAGCCTCCCGCTTTCGCCGCACTCGTCCGGTCTCTGCAGCAGCGACGAGGCCACCACAAGGAAACTCCCCTATGCCTAAGCCACTTCGCAGTGAAGACCCCACCCCGCCGACCAGTATGCAGTTCAAGCACTTCGGTGTGCTCAACGATGGCCAGCAGAGCAAGGCGTCCCTCTTCACGTCGATCTCGCTCAATATCATCATTGCCCTCGTCGTCATCATCATCGGCGCGGCCGCCAAAAAGACCATGGATCACCGGGTCAAACTCACCAGCCTCACTGAGCCGATCCCCATCAAACCCATCGAGCCCGTAAAGCCCAAGGTCATCCCAAAGCCGCTCCCGCCAACCCCCAAAATCAAGGTTGAGCCCCCAAAGATCAAGATGGCCGAGGTCAAGCTGCCCGACATCCCCAAGCCGCCTGAGATCAAAATGACCCAGCCGGCCCCGGTCGTCCTCCCCGCGCCTCCCAAGCTGGTCACGCCTCCGCCCGCGCCCAAGGTCGTCAGCCTCGCCCAGGCCCAGCCCGCCTCGGTCGTCAACAACTCTCCCCATCCGTCCGCGGTCGCGCTTGGACGGGCCGATAACCCCATCGCTCCCTCCAGCCGTCCCGCTACCAGCGCCATCAATCTCGGCAACCGTGGCCTGGCCGGCATGCCCGCCTCCAACACCGGGGCCGGAGCGCCCTCCAAGGTTGTCAATCTTGGTTCCGGATCGCCCGGCAGCCAGAACATGGCCGGCAACGGCGCCGTCGCCGTCAAGGGCATCAAGCTCGGCGTCGCCGGCGGCACCGGTCCGCTGAACTCCACCGGCAAGGTCGCGGGCCCGGTCAACCTCGGGCAGAATCAGCCGCCGCCCATGCCCAAGCCGCAGGCGCCCACCACCACCATCGCCCGATCCGCTCCCAAGGTGCTCTTCAAGCCGCGTCCCCAGTACACGGACGAGGCGATCAAGCTCCATGTCGAGGGCACCGTCTCCGTCCGCCTTCGTGTGTCCTCCTCGGGCAGCGTCCAAGTACTCGGCATCAGCAGTGGCCTCGGCCATGGCCTGGATGAATCCGCCCGCGCAGCCGTGCAGGCCACCCGCTTCCAGCCCGCCACCGACGCCTCCGGCATCCCCATCGACTGGGAAGGTGTCGTCAACGTAGCCTTCCAACTCGCCGGATAAAGTTTGATCAGGCGCTCATTTGAACTAGCATCAAGACCGTATACGGTCGACCCAAAAGGTCCACCGCAGGAGCCGTAATCATGATCTTCCGGAAACAACATCTCGCCGGTCTGGTGCTAGCATCCATCGCCTTGGCTACTCTGCCTGCAGGAGCGGCCAGCATCCCTTTGCTCGGCAAAAAAAAGAAGACCGATGACAATATGCTCCCGTCGCGCAAGCTCACGCCCGGCCAGAATGCCCTTGTGGATAAAGCAATCGGACGTGAAAAAGAGGTCGTCAAGACCGTCCGGGATCGAGCCCCGCTCGTCGAGACCTACATCCAGAACATGCGCCCCGATCCGCTTCTAAGCCAGGTGCCCGAGTCCGATCAGCACTTCCTCGGCCGCGTCGAATTCTCGAAGATCATCGGAGACAACGCCTACAAAGTCAACGAAGAGACCTCCAAGGGGACCTCCAGCGGCGGCAAATTCGGCGTCTTCAAACACTCCGCCTCCTACATCACCGGGCTCGGCGGCAGCCTCCACCTCAACTTCCACGAGTCCGGCTTCGTCCAGATGCTGCTCATGGACTCCAACAGCTTCGACCGCCAGCACTACGTCTTCAGCTACGTTCGCAACGACTTCCTCGGCAACACGCCGACCGCGGTCTTCGACGTCGCGCCCATCCCCACCAAGGGTAAGCTCTCTCTCGGCGGAAGCACCACCGGCCGCTTCTTCGGACGCATCTGGGTCGAAACCCGCGGCGGCAACGTCGTTCGCTTCAACGGCGACTTCTCCGGCACGGAAGCGTCCATCCGCGAGTTCTACCACTTCGATAGCTGGCGCACCAACGTCCAGCCCAACCTCTGGCTGCCCACATCCTTCTATGTCGAGGAGAGCGATCCCCGGAGCTCCTCGCGCACCCTCAAGTTCAAAGCCATCAATCACGTCTGGGGATACGTCCTCAAGGTTCCGCCGCCCGAATCCGAAAACACCTCCATGGACGTCGTCGGCGCAACCGACGTCTCCAACGAGGCACAGGATGTCAGCCCGCTCGGAGCCCAGCGCGCCTGGGTCCAGCAGGCCGAGGACAACATCATCGAGCGGCTCTTTCAGGCCGGTCTCCTCGATGCTCCTAGCGAGTTCGATAAGACCCTCGAAGCCCTCGCCGGCAACATCCTCGCCTATAACAACATCACTCTCTCCCGGCCAATTCGCTGCCGCACCCTCCTTACCGAGCCGCTCGAGTCCATTGCGATCGGCAACACCATCGTTGTCTCCAAGAGTCTCCTCGATACCACCGGCATCGTCACCCAGGATGGCGCACAGCAGATGGGCAACCTCAACGCCGTGCTTGCCTTCCAGCTCGCTCACGTCATCCTCGGTCATCGGCTCGATACCAAGTACGCCTTCAACGACCGTCTGCTCTTCCCCACCAACTCCGTTTTCAACCGCATCCCCATGCACCACACCGACGCCGACAACACGGCCGCGGCTAAAAAGGCGGTCGAACTGCTCAACGCCAAGGAGCTCGAGGGCGGGCAACAGTACTTCGGCCTCTACCTCCAGCAGCTGCAGCAGCGGGTTAAATCGCTCAAGGCGCTCAACGAGCCCATGCTCGGCGACGGCCTGGTCAAAAGCGACGCCGATCCTACCTTCTGGATGCAGGCTCTCGTTGCTAAAGGTCCGAAGCTCGATATGAAGGATCTCAAGCAGCAGGCCGCCATGCCGCTTTCGAGCTTCCTCCGCTTCGATCCCTGGACCGACCAGGTCATCACCATGCACTCCGCCTTCGAGCCTCTCCTAACCGCCGCGGACAAGATGCCCTTCGAGGTCGAGCCCGTCTACATGAAGCTCAGCTACTACAAGGCTCCGCCCGATCCCGCTGCAGCACCGGCGGGAACCGCGCCAGCAGGGGGGACCGCTCCGGCGGGAACGGCGCCGACAGGCGGAACGGCACCGGCGGGAACCGCCCCAGCCTCGACCGCTCCCACCGCCACCGTTCCTGGTGCAACCACACCGGGGACCGACACCACCACAACCCCTGCAGCCCAGCCGGCAACTCCCCAGGCACAACCGGCGACGCCGCCGCAGCCTTGATCTCACGCTGTGGTGAGCGAAGCTCCTCTTCGCTCACCACAGCCTAGAGACAAAGAAATCCTCTAAATTTGAGCTCTTCCCGTTCAGTTGCCTTCAGCCCTGATCGAACTTGTGCTTCGCCTTCCCTCTCGCTCCCACAGAACCCGTTCCCGATATAGGCGCTGTCCCGCTCATGGGGATCCCCTTTGGAGCTGCATCTAAAACTTGCGCTTTCTTCAACTTGTCATGAGCCTTTCTGCACTTGAGGAGCGATAATGGGAGTCTCGATCACAGACTTTTTTCCGCGGCTCACGGCCAGCCGAAACCGGATTCCAGCGGCCACTCCAGGAGGACGTTCGTGCTAACAAGAATTCTCATCTTGCTCAGTCTTCTCGCCGGCGCACCTCGCCTCTTCGCCCAGGCAACCCCAACCGCCTCTCGCGCCGGTGACCTGATCATAGGCGGGGGGTACACCTCGGCCGTGTCCGACTACGGACACCGCTTTACCGGCTTCGCCATCTACGGCGACTTCGACTTCACTCGCCACCTCGGGGTCGAGGCCAATTTTCACAAGGTCAGCTATGGCGCCGGTTCTCCGCTCTACGAGAAGACCTACGAGATCGGTCCGCGCTTCTTCCTCACCTACGGTCGCTTCGTTCCGTACGCCAAGATCATGATCGGCCGCGGTGTCTTCAACTACCCCGCTCTCCCCCCGCCGGCGCCCCAGGATCAGGCGCGCGCGAATCTGGCCTACAACATGTACGCCGGGGCTTTGGCACCGACATCAAGGTTCTCCCATGGCTGTATGTTCGCGGCGATGTCGAGTTCCAGAAGTGGGGCGGCTTCCCCCCGCACGGCCTCTCGCCGGAGCTCTACACCATCGGCGCCGCCTACCACTTCAGATAGCCCGAAGTACAAATGCCACGCGATGTGACCGTGAATCCAGCAAGCAAAGAGCCCCGGTCACATGACCGGGGCTCTTCGCTGCTGCTAAACCTTTACCTTGGAACCCGGACCCGGACTTCCTAGAAGTGGTACGCCACGCCCAAAGTCGGCGACATAAAAGCCGTATATCGGTTGGTCCTGATGATGTCGCCCGGCAGACCAAAGTCAGGTGTCTTTGTCACAAACCCGCGGTACTCCGCGCGGATATCAAAGCTCGGACTCAACTCGTACGCCACTCCGACCCCGAACAGGCCTCCCAGGTTGGTGTTCCGCTTCGTCGAAAACTGGTTCGTCTGAAAGTCCCGCAGCGGCGAAAACAGCAGAGCTCCAACCCCAGCCTCGGCAAACGGACTGAAGTTCCGGAAATTTAGGCTGTACACGTAAGCCAGCGAAAGCTCCTGCTGCCTGGTATGAATCCGGATATTCGGCTGAAAGTTGGTGAAATACTTCATGCTGTTCTGCGAAAATGTGTAATTCGCCTCCAGCGCACTCCGCGGCGTCAACATGTAGCGATAGCTCCCCAGAAATCCGATCGGCTTCGTCGCCGTCACCTGGATCCCGTTCGAGTTGACCTGTGGCATGATCACGGTCGTCACGCTCATGCTCGCATCCTGCCGGCTCTCCTGCGCTACGCCGGCGGCGGCTGAGGCCATCAGCACGCCCAAAAACATCGTCTTCATCATTCTTCAGTACACCCCTTCACATCGATCACCACTCCACTGACCTCCCGAAAGAACTCGCCGGAAAATGGGAGCAAAGCACAGCATCGCTCCCTTATATTGTACCCGCACCGCGCTCGCGCAAGCCTCCTCCCACCCAACGCGGAATAGGCTGGAGGTCACCTCCAGCCTATTCCCATATCAACCCTGGCTAAGCCATCTATGCCGGTGGAGGCGTAGTTGGCGCCTGCCCATCACCGTGCTTCATGTGATCGCGCCGGTGAGCCATCATCGCGTCGAACTTCGTCTTCTGCTCGTCGTTCAGCACCGCCCGGATCTTCGTCTGGGCCGCCTCATGGATGCTCATCATCTTGCTGTGCCGGTCTTCTTGCGACAGCGTCGTATCATCGCGCAGCGCCTTTGCTTGACTCATGCTGTCGCTTTGGATCGCCTTCACCTGCGTCACCTGGTCCGGCGTGAGATTCAGACGCTTGGTCATCATCTCGACCTGGCGCTCCGGCCCTCCCTCTCCACGGTGTTCCCCATGCCCCATCGGCCCCATCTGATCCTGTGCCGGCGCAGGTGGAGGTCCACTGTTATCCTGCGCCATCGCCATCACGCCGCCTAAAGCGAGGCTCAATACCGCCGCAGCGGCCACGCGTCTTCCGTTCTTTACAAACTGTGTCGCCATTGAAAATCTCCTTTGTCTCCCGGTCTCGCCGGCAAACTCCCTACTGCTCTAAGACCTCTATCGCCGGCAAATGTTTCGCGAATCGCCGCAATCTCCATTCCCGTCCTTCACCCCCGCCCTCACCCCTCCCTCTCCCGCACGTAGCAGAACGGGTCCCCATGCAGCGCCGCATAGGCCTCCACGACCTTCAGAAACGAAACCGCCGCATGCGAAAGTGTCGCCTGCCTCCGGTACACCAGCCGCAGCCGCCGCGCCATCTGCAGCTCCGCCACCTCTACCCGCACCAGGGTTCCCGCCCTCAGCTCCGGCCCCACCGTCAGCCCCGGCACCAGCGCCACTCCGTTTCCCATCTCCACAAACCGCTTGATCGCCTCGAGCGAAGGCAGCTCCACCCCCATCTGCAAAGGCGTCTTATGCCGCCGAAACGCCTGGATCACCCTCTGCCTCTGCGGCGACGGGATGTTATGCGCAATGAAGTTCTGCGCCCGCAGCTGCCGGATCGAAACCTTTCCCGCCCGCGCAAACGGGTGCGCCGGATTCACCACAAACGCCAGCTCGTCCCGGTACACCACCGTCGACGCAAGCTGCGAATCGTCCGGGCGAAAAGAGATCACGCCCAGCTCCACCGTATGCTGCAGCACCTCGTCCGAGATCTTGCTCGCCAGCGCCCTCTGCACGGCAATCTTAATCCGCGGATTCTGTCGCCGGTACTCGTTCAGCAGCGGCAGCAGGTACAGGCACGTGTATTCGTTCGCCGCAAGGTTCAGCCGCCCCTGGTGCAGCTCCCGCAGCTCCGCCAGGGCGGTCGTCGCCTCCATCCGCAGGTTCAACAGCTTCACCGCATACTCCCGCAGCACCTCCCCCGCTGCCGTCAACGAGGCGTCCCTCGTCGATCGCTCGATCAACACCTCGCCCAGCTCGCCCTCAAGCTTCGCGATCGCCTGGCTGATCGCCGGCTGCGTCCGGTGCAGGCGAGCCGCGGCCCGCGAGAAGCTCTTCTCCTCCGCCACCGCCAGAAACGTCTCCATCTGCACCAGCTCCATCGCCATCACGTTCCCCTATTGTTCCGAATAAGTCGATTAGCAAGCATGATAGTAGAGCCAGCACACATAACCATGCATTATCATCAGGTCACCGAGGCGTAAGGTTATCCCGATGGCTCTCCCAACCGACCAGATCATCTTTTTCGACACCACGCTGCGCGATGGAGAGCAATCTCCGGGATGCACCATGCATCACCACGAGAAGCTCCGCATGGCGCACGGGCTCGCCGATCTCGGCGTCGACATCCTCGAAGCCGGCTTCGCCATCGCCTCTCCCGGCGACTCCGAATCCATCCGCGAAATCGCCCGTCACGTCAAAGGCCCGCGCATCGCCTCGCTCGCCCGCTGCAAGCGCGACGACATTGAGGCCGCCGCCCGGTCAGTCGAACCCGCCGCGAAATCCCGCATCCACGTCTTCCTCGCCTCCTCCGACCTCCACCTCTCGGCCAAGCTCAAGATCACCCGCGAAGAGGCCCTCGATCAGACCGGCATCGCCGTCCGCCTCGCCCGAACCTTTGTCGACGATGTCGAGTTCTCCACCGAGGACGGCACCCGCTCCGATCCCGCCTTCCTCGTCCAGATGATCGCCGTCGCCGTTGAAGCCGGAGCCACCACCATCAACATCCCCGATACCGTCGGCTACACCACGCCCGACGAGTACAAGGCGCTCTTTCAGATGGTCAAGCGCACCGTGCCAGGAATCGAGGACGTCGTGCTCTCCACCCACTGCCACAACGACCTCGGCATGGCCGTCGCCAACTCCCTCGCCGGCGTCGAAGGCGGAGCCCGCCAGATCGAGTGCACGGTCAACGGCATCGGCGAGCGCGCCGGCAACGCCGCCCTCGAAGAGGTCGCCGCCGCCCTCATGGTTCGCCGCGATAAATTCCCCTACACCAGCCGCATCGACATGTCCCGCCTCTACCCCACCAGCCAGCTCCTCGCCGAGTGCATCAGCTTCGGCTGCTCCCCAAACAAAGCCGTCGTCGGAGCCAACGCCTTCGCCCACGAGTCCGGCATCCACCAGCACGGCATGTTCGCCAACCCGCTCACCTACGAGATCATGACGCCCGCATCCGTCGGCGTCTCCGCCACCAACATCGTGCTCGGCAAACACAGCGGTCGCCGCGCCCTCGAGCACCGTCTGGCCGACCTGGGCCACACCCTCAACCGCGCCCAGCTCGACCAGGTCTACGACCGCTTCACTGAACTCGCCGACCGCAAAAAACTCATCTACGACCAGGACCTCCTCGCCCTTCTCCAACACAAGGACTCACCCGTCACCACCCATTAAGCCGCTCTCAACAATCGTCATCCTGAGCGGAGCGGAAAAATCCCGTTCTTGTCGTCGCCCGTTGCCGTTCTTCTTGTCATTGTTCTTGCCGTTGCTTGTACCTCTGTTTGTCATCCCGTAGGGATCTGCTTCTCGCCTTTGCCGTTGTCTTTCGTTCCTGATCCGTTCCATCCGCTTTGAGCCGTGGTTAAGCATTCCCATCCGAGGTACTGAAGTGCAACTCAAAATCGCAGTCCTGCCCGGCGACGGCATCGGCCCCGAAGTCACCGCCGAAGCCGTCAACATCCTCAAAGCTGTCGGCGAGCTCGGCGGGCATACCTTCACCTTCACTGAAGCGCTCATCGGCGGCATCGCCATCATCGAAACCGGCTCGCCCCTCCCCCAGGCCACCGTCGACCTCGCCCTCTCCTCCGACGCCGTCCTCCTCGGCGCGGTCGGCGACAACAAGTTCAACGCGCTCCCTCCCGAGCAGCGCCCCGAGGCCGGCCTCCTGCGGATCCGCCAGGCCCTCGGCGGCTTCGCCAATCTCCGCCCCTCCATCGCCTACAAGGCCCTCGCCGCCAGCTCCCCCCTCAAGCCCGAGGTCACCGACGGCGCCGACATCCTCTTCGTCCGCGAGCTCCTCGGAGGCCTCTACTTCGGCCAGCCCCGCTGGTGGAACCGCGAGTCCAACGAAGCCGTCAACACCATGCGCTACACCCGCGACGAGATCGTCCGCGTCGCCCGCATCGCGTTCGAGCTCGCCGCCTCCCGCCGCGGCAAACTCACCTCCGTCGACAAGGCCAACGTCCTCGAAGTCTCCCAGCTCTGGCGCGCCACCGTCACCGACCTCGGCCGCAACTATCCGCACGTCACCCTCGAGCACCAGCTCGTCGACTCCATGGCCATGCACCTCATGAACACCCCCCGCAACTTCGACGTCGTTCTCACCGAAAATCTCTTCGGCGACATCCTCTCCGACGAGGCCGCCGTCATCACCGGCTCCCTCGGCCTCCTCCCCTCCGCCACCATCGGCGGCCAGGTCAATCTCTACGAACCCGTCCACGGCTCTGCGCCCGACATCGCCGGCACAGGGAAAGCCAACCCCCTCGGCGCCATCCTTACCGCCGCCATGGTCCTCCGCCACTCCGCCAAACTCGAGGTCGACGCCCAGGCCATCGAATCGGCCGTCAGCCAAGTCCTCACCGCCGGCCACCGCACCGCCGACATAGCCCGCGGCGACACCGGCGCAACCGTCACCACCAAACACATGGGCCGCCTTGTCCACCAGGCCCTGGCCGAATCGATCGACCGCCGCCAGTCCATGCACGCCGTCTGATCAGCCAAAACGCTATCGCTCAGAAGACTGTCCGTCGACCCTGAGCGTAGCCGAAGGGGGGAAAACCCCCGCATCTGCTGTTGCTGTTTGCTTGTTCTGCCGTTGCTCTTTGCTTGTTCTGCCGTTGCTCTTTGCTTGTTCTGCCGTTGCTCTTTGCATGTTCTGCTGTCGCTCTTTGCTTGTTCTGCCGTTGCTCTTTGCATGTTCTGCTGTTTGCTTGTTCTGCTGTTGCTCTTTGCTTGTTCTGCTGTTTGCTTGTTCTGCCGTTGCTCTTTGCTTGTTCTGCTGTTGCTCTTTGCTTGTTCTGCCGTCGCCTTCGTCGTTGCGTTTGCCTTTGCTGTTGCCTGTTTCTTTGCTTGTCATTCAGGAGCGAAGCGGAGGAACCTGCTGTTGCACTTGCCGTTGCGCTTGCAGTTGCCGTTGTTCGTTCCCGCCGTCATCCTGAGCGAAGCGCGCAGCGCGGGGTCGAAGGTCCCCTGTATTGGCTTTTGTCGTTCTGTTGCCGTTGCCGTTGCCCGCTGCTGTTTGTCTTTTGCTGTTGCCGTTGTCCTGCTGTTGCCTTTTGCTGTTGCCCTTCCCTGTTTCTTGGTTGTCATCCTGAGCGCAGCGAGGACCCGCTTCTCTACCGAAACCTTCAAACTCACCTCGACCGCCATCGATCTATATGCGTCCCCCCCTCCATCTCGCCGCCGCCCTCCTCTTCCTCCTTACAGCAGCCACCGCCCGCACCCAGATCCACTCCCCCCAAATCACCATCCACAGACATCACACCGAAGACCTCTCCTGGCTCTGGCAATACACCCAACCCGCCCCCGACGGCGACGAAAACCAGCTCGTTCATGACCCGCGCTTTAAGCTCTTCCTCAAGCAAAACCTCACCGCCCCGCAAAGCTTCTGGGGCCAGAATGCAGCCCAGCCCAAACCCCTCGCCGAGGTCGCCCTCGACTTCCTCGGCGGCCCTCCCGGCCGCGTCTTCGCCGACAGCAACCGCTACCTCAACGCCGACGCCTGCGTCGCCCACTTCTGCCCCAACCGCGGCCTCCTCTGGATCGACACCGGCCTCCCCAAAACCCTCATTGTCTTCGCCGCCATCGACTGGATTACCGAAAACCGCGCCACCGAAGACAAGAACTCCGCCTACACCCTCTGGCTCTTCCCCAACCAGCCCATCGACCCCACTCGCATTCCCGGAGCGCTCATCCGCAGCATCCGCCGCTGGACTGAAAAACCCTCCTCCGGCTCCACCGACCTCCAGAACATCACCCGCGTCTTCCTCGTCGACCCCGACGGCGCCCCCCACCCCCTCGCCCCTTCCGCCGTCGGCGCCCACAACGCGCTCCCAGCCGAAACGTCCAACGATCCAGCAACATCACCTACTCCAGATCCCGCACCAAAGGCCAAGCCATGAGCACACCCCAAACCGTACCCACCGCCACCGCACCCCGCACCATGTTCGAAAAAGTCTGGCACGCGCACCTCGTCGCCGAACCCGCCGGCGAGCCGTCCATCCTCTACATCGATCTCCATCTCATCCATGAGGTCACCAGCCCGCAGGCCTTCGAAGGCCTCCGCCTCGCCAACCGCTCGGTCCGGCGCCCCGACCGCACCGTCGCCACCGTCGACCACAACGTCCCCACATCGAACGTTCAAGACCGTCTCCTCATCGCCGACCAGATCGCCTCCAAACAGGTCGACGCCCTCCGCCGGAATTGTAACGACTTCGGTATCGAACTCTACGACGTCCAGTCGCCCAACCAGGGCATCGTCCACATCATCGGCCCCGAGCTCGGCCTCACCAAGCCCGGCATGACCATCGTCTGCGGCGACTCCCACACCTCCACCCACGGAGCCTTTGGCGCCCTCGCGTTCGGCATCGGCACCAGTGAAGTCGAGCACGTCCTCGCCACCCAGACCCTCCCCCAGGACAAGCCCAAAACCTTCCGCATCAACGTCGAGGGTGAGCTCCCCTTTGGCGTCACCGCCAAGGACATCGTCCTCGACATCATCGGCCGCATCGGCACCGACGGCGCCACCGGCTACGTCGTCGAATACGCCGGCTCCGCCATCCGCGCCCTCTCCATGGAAGGCCGCATGACCATCTGCAACATGAGCATCGAAGCCGGTGCCCGCGCCGGCATGATCGCCCCCGACGCCACCACCTTCGCCTACCTCAAAGGCCGCCCCTTCTCCCCCTCCGGCCCCCTCCACAACGCCGCCAGCGCCGCCGGAGCCTCCGTCCCCAGCGAAGCCCTCATCTCCCCCGACGACATCCCCAGCGCCGCTACACGCACGACGGAAGCAGGTGCCCCGAACCCGGGTGGCCCATCCTTTGCAGCCTTACCGCAAAGGGTGGGTTCCAAAGCCACCAATGCCACTCCCGACGCCTGGCAAAATGCCGTTCACCACTGGTCCCAGCTTGTAACCGATCCAGGAGCAGTCTTCGATCGCGAACTCACCCTCGACGCCTCCACCCTCGCCCCGCGCGTAACCTGGGGAACCTCCCCCGGCATGGTCACCGGCATCGACTCCACCGTCCCCAGCCCCGAGCAGGCCCTCACCGAAGCCGACCGCAAAAGCTTCACCCGCGCCCTCGAGTACATGGACCTCAAGCCCGGCACCCGCATCGAAGACATCCCCATCGACGCCGTCTTTCTTGGCTCCTGCACCAACGCCCGCATTGAAGACCTCCGCGCCGCCGCCGAAGTCGTCCGCGGCCACCACGTCGCCAGCACCGTCCGCGCCATGGTCGTCCCCGGCTCGCAACACGTCAAAGCGCAGGCCGAACTTGAAGGTCTCGACCTCGTCTTCAAAACCGCCGGCTTCGATTGGCGCGAGCCCGGCTGCTCCATGTGCCTCGGCATGAACCCCGACATCCTCCAACCCGGCGAGCGCTGCGCCTCCACCTCCAACCGCAACTTCGAAGGCCGCCAGGGCCGCGGCGGTCGTACCCATCTCGTCAGCCCCCAGATGGCCGCCGCCGCCGCCATCACCGGCCACTTCACCGACATCCGCTCCTGGAACTTCGAAGAGAAAGCCCTTAGCCCCTAGCCCTTAGCCCTTAGCCTCTAGCCTCTAGCCCTTAGCCCTTAGCCCTTAGCCCTTAGCCCTTAGCCCTTAGCCCTTAGCCCTTAGCTTCTAGCTCTTAGCTCTAGCTCTAGCTCTAGCTCTAGCTCTAACTTCTAACTTCTAACTTCTAACTTCTAACTTCTAACTTCTAACTTCCGAAGCTTAGCTTTCAACGCGCTGAAGGCGCGTGCTATCCCTAGCCTAGGCCGAAGGCCTAGGTCACAACCGAACAGGACGCATGCGGGCTGAAGGCCCGCGCTAAAAGCCAGCTTCACCCAACAAACCGTAAGCCTCTAGCCAAAAGCTAGAAGCTAGGAGCTAGCCCACCAATGACCCCCATCAACATCTTCACCTCCACCGCCGCCCCGCTCCCGCTCCCCAACATCGACACCGACCAGATCATCCCGAAGCAGTTCCTCAAACGCATCGAGCGCACCGGCTACGGCGAGTTCCTCTTCTTCGACTGGCGCCGCATCCAGGAAGGCCCCGACACCGGAAAGCCCAACCCCAGCTTCGTCCTCAACAAGCCCGAGTTCGCCGGCGCCGAAATCCTCATCGCCGAACGCAACTTCGGCTGCGGCTCCTCCCGCGAACACGCCGCCTGGGCCATCAACCAGTTCGGCTTCCGCGCCGTCATCGCCCCCACCTTCGCCGATATCTTCTACTCCAACGCGGGCAAAAACGGCATCATCCTCGCCCGCCTCACGGAGGAAGAGACCCAGACCCTCCTCGCCCGCTCCACCGCCAACCCCAGACACCAGATCACCATCAACCTCGAAGATCAAACCGTCACCGATACCGAAGGCTTTCACGCCCACTTCGACATCGACCCCTTCCGCAAATACTGCCTCCTCAACGGCCTCGACGACATCGGCCTCACCCTCCGCCACGAGCAAGACCTCGACCGATACGAGCACCACCACAACTCCGAATACTGGCACACCCCACGCTCCGTAACCCCATAGCTTCCTGTCTTCTCGACGTTGTCTTTCTTTCTTCCATTCCGAGCAAAGCGAGGAACCTGCTTCTCACCCGCCGCCACTAATTCATGTCCAACCTCCGCCAACCCGCCGCCCTTCTCCTCGGAGCCCTCTTCCTCTACTACGAGATCTTCCGCTGGCTCCCGCTCGGCCGTTGGAATTGGCAGTTCCACCTCCCCGTCAGCAACGATCAGTTCTACCCCAACCTCGTCATCGGCGCGCTTCTGCTCTGGTTCGCCTGGAGCTTCGCCCGCCAGTCCAGACCCGGCATGGTCACCGCCTCCGTCCTCCTCTCGCTCTGGGTGGTCGTCCACTTTTTCGACTGGTGGCTTCCCTACCTGCGCGACCTCCCCCAGAACGCTGCTCGCTTCAGCTTCTATCACTCCCACACACAGCTTCTCCCCGTCTTCGGCCATCACTACCCTCCCGACGGAGCCCACACCATCCTCGACCTCATCCTCTACCCCACCTGTCTCGTGGCCCTGCTCGCCACCGTAAACTCAAGCAAACGTTCCGCCAAGGCCTACACCCGATGACGACCCCGATCACCCCCGGCAAAACAAACTCCATAGTCCTCACCGAAGGCCCCTCGCGCGCCGCCGCCCGCTCCTACCTGCGCGGCGTCGGCTTCAGCAAGGAAGACCTGCACAAGCCCATCATCGGCATCGCCAACACGTGGACCGAGATCGGCCCCTGCAACTTCCACCTCCGGGAGGTCGCCGAGGCCGTAAAGCAGGGCATTCGCGAGGCCGGCGGCACGCCCATGGAGTTCAACACCGTCACCATCTCCGACGGCATCACCATGGGTACCGAAGGCATGAAAGCCTCGCTCATCTCCCGCGAAGTCATCGCCGACTCCATCGAACTCGTCGCCTGCGGCAACTCCTTCGACGGCCTCGTCTGCATCGCCGGCTGCGACAAAAACATGCCCGCCGCCATCATGGCCCTCGCCCGCCTCGACATCCCCGGCCTCATGCTCTACGGCGGCTCCATCGCCCCCGGCAAGCTTCCCCAGCCCGACGGCTCCACCAAGGAGATCACCATCCTCCAAGTCTTCGAGGGCATGGGCTCGCACGCCGCCGGCAAGATCAACGACGCCGAACTCGAGCAGCTCGAGGCCGCTGCCTGCCCCGGCCCCGGCGCCTGCGGCGGACAGTTCACCGCCAACACCATGGCCATGGCCGGCGAGTTCCTCGGCATCTCCCCCATGCACCTCACCGGCGTCCCCGCCATGTCGCCCGAAAAACACGAAGCCTCCCGCCAGGCAGGCCGCCTCGTTATGGACCTAGTCCGCAACGGCATCACCCCGCGCCAAATCCTCACCCGCGAGTCCATCGAAAACGCCATCGCCGCCGTCGCCGCATCCGGCGGCTCCACCAACGCCGTCCTCCACCTCATCGCCATCGCCCGCGAGCTCGATATCCCGCTCTCGATGGAAGACTTCGACCGCATCTCCGAGCACACGCCCTTCATCTGCGACCTCTCCCCCGGCGGCAAGTACGCCGCCAAGGACTACCAGGAAGCCGGCGGCTCGCGCGTCCTCGCCAAGCGCCTCCTCGATCGCAACCAGCTCCATGACACCCCCACCGTCACCGGAAGGTCCCTCCACCAGGAGGCCAACGCCTCCGTCGAAACTCCCAACCAGCCCGTCATCCACACCTGGCAGGAGGCCCTCAAGCCCACCGGCGGCCTCGTCATCCTCAAGGGCAACCTCGCCCCCGAGGGCTGCGTCATCAAGGTCGCCGGCCACGAACGCCTCAACCACACCGGCCCCGCCCGAGTCTTCGAATCAGAAGATGCCTGCCACGCCGCCGTGGAAGCTGGTCACATCAACCCGTCCGACGTCCTCGTCATCCGCTACGAAGGCCCCCGCGGAGGCCCGGGCATGCGCGAAATGCTCGCCGTCACCGCCGCCATCAAAGGAATACCGACACTGAGCGACACAGTCGCTCTCTTAACGGACGGCCGCTTCTCCGGAGCCACCCGAGGTCTCATGGCCGGCCACGTAGCCCCCGAAGCCCAACTCGGAGGCCCCATCGCCGCCGTCCGCGAAGGCGACACCATCACCTTCGACATCCCCAACCGCACCCTAACCCTCAACGTCCCCGAGCACGAAATCGCCCATCGCCTAAGCACCTGGCAAGCCCCCGAGCCCCGCTACAAACGCGGCGTCTTCGCTAAATACGCCAACTCCGTCTCGAGCGCCAGCGAAGGAGCCACCACCACCTAACCCCACAAAACTTGTCATCCTTCGCCGCAGCGGAGGTTCTGCTTCTGTACTCGTCGCCGCGTTGCTTGTTCTACGCCGTCATCCTGAACGAAGTGAAGGACCCCTGTATTTATCTTTGCCGTTGCCTGTTCTTTTGTTGTCTTCCCGCATGGATCTCCTTCTCGCTTTCGCCGTTGCAGTTGCACTTGCTTCTAGGTAGGCCCGGGCTTCAGCCCGGGCACTCAACCCGAACCACGAAACGGGCTTTAGCCCCTGGGGTACGCACTTTGTCAACAACGAGCGATCCCCGCAGAGGAACGGCACAGAAGTCTTTCGCTGAGGAACGTAAGCCCAAGACTCTCTTGTGGACCATGTCTGCGTGGGCGTTGGGCTTGTTAACCTTAGTCCCTTGCGTTTGGATCTTCGGCACTTGGTTCATTGTTCCTGACGCCACGATTACTTTCCGTTTGACGTTCACCGTCGGTTGTATCGCTCTTCTGTTAACTCTCATTTACTCGAAGAGATGCATCGCGGTACGTGACCGTCGTTCCCTATTCACCATACAAAAGCCCTAGAGGTCCACTCATGCCTTCCACCAACCAACACCCCCAACTCACCGGAGCCGAAATCCTCTGGGCCACCCTCGCCGGCGAGTCCGTCACCACAGTCTTCGGTTACCCCGGCGGAGCCATCCTCCCCATCTACGACGCCCTCCGCAAATTCCCCTCCATCCACCACGTCCTCGTGCGCCACGAGCAGGGCGCCGCCCACATGGCCGACGGCTACGCCCGAGCTGGTGGCGCCGTCGGAGTCTGCATGGCCACCTCCGGCCCCGGAGCCACCAACCTCGTCACCGGCCTCGCCACCGCCATGCTCGATAGCATTCCCGTCGTGGCCATCACCGGCCAGGTCTCCTCCAAGGTCCTCGGCTCCGACGCCTTCCAGGAAGTCGACATCACCGGCATCACCCTCCCCATCACCAAACACAACTTCCTCATCACCCGCGCCGAGGACATCGCCCCCGCCGTCCGCCTCGCCTTCCAGATCGCCGCCACCGGACGCCCCGGCCCCGTCCTCATCGACATCACCAAGGACGCCCAGCAGGCCACCGCCCCCTTCTCCTTCGAGGCCGCCGCCCCGCCCATCGCCCGCCCCCACCCCATGATCTCGACGCCCCGCGCCAGCTCCGCCAGCCTTCGCGACGCCGCCTTCCTCATCGGCCAGGCCCGCAAACCCGTCATCCTCGCCGGCCACGGCATCACCCAGTCCGGAGCCGAAGCCGAGGTCCTCGCCTTCGCCGAATCGCACGGCATCCCCATCGCCAGCACCCTCCTCGGCCTCGGCGCCATCCCTGCCGCCCACCCCCTCTCCCTCGGCATGATGGGCATGCACGGCGAGTCCTGGGTCAACAACGCCATCCAGTCCGCCGACCTCCTCCTCGCCCTCGGCATGCGCTTCGACGACCGCGTCACCGGCAACCTCGCCCGCTACGCCCCCAACGCCAAGAAAATCCACATCGACATCGACCCCAGCGAAATCAACAAAAACGTCAAAGTCGACGTAGCCCTCATCGGCGACCTCAAAGCCGTCCTCCAAACCCTCGAACCTCTGCTGTTGGCAACGCACCCTCTGCTGTTGGCAACGCACCCTTTGTTGTCATCTCGCAGCGCAGCGGAGAGATCTGCTTCTTCAACCTCCGAGCCTCACCTTACCTCTCCCTGGCTCGCCGAAATCAACGCCTCCAAAGGCACCGCCGCCGTCCGCGACATCGTCAACCTCCCCGACAACGGCCACCTCTACGCCGCCCACGTTATCAACGACATCTGGCGCGAGGCCATCGCCGCCGGCCGCGAGAAAGAAACCATCATCGTTACAGATGTCGGCCAGCACCAGATGTGGGAGGCCCAGTACTTCAAGCACGAGACCCCACGCTCGCTCATCACCTCCGGCGGCCTCGGCACCATGGGCTTCGCCCTCCCCGCCGCCATCGGAGCCAAGTTCGCCCAACCCGAAAAAGACATCTGGGTCATCGCCGGCGACGGCGGCTTCCAGATGACCGCCGCCGAACTCTCCACGGTCGTCCAGGAAGAACTCGCCCTCAACATCGCCGTCATCAACAACGGATTTCTCGGCATGGTCCGCCAGTGGCAGGAGACCTTTTACGAAAAAAACTACTCCGCCTCCCCCATCCTCTCCCCCGACTTCGTCCTCCTCGCCCAGGCCCACGGCATCCAAGGCGCCCACGTCTCCGAACGCAAAATCGTAACCCCCACAGTCACAAAATCCCGCACCGGCAAAAAACCCTTCCTCATCAACTTCCAGGTAGAAAAAGAAGACGGCGTCTACCCCATGATCGCCCCCGGAGCCGCCCTCCACGAAATGGTCCGCCGCCCCCAAAGCAACCCCCTCCTCGAAACCGCTGAGGACGAGTGACCATACCGCGTTTTCACGACGCCATTCTCTGCAACATAAACATTGATTGGCAGCTAGGTTCAGCGCTCATCACCCTTACTACCGCAGAATCCGACGAACTTCTGTCGGTTGTCGGTCTCAAGTCTCTGAGCTGTCCACGATTCGAACCCTGGGGACCAAGTTTTTACGTGAACTCGACGACTCACATTACCGGCGAGACCGGACGTCAATCACTCGAGATAGAAAATGCAAAGTGGTGATCTCATTCGGATCGAAGCGGATCTCTTTACGATGATCGATCAGGGTGGAAGATAAACTATGCTCCACGCCTCGTATCCCCGATCCAAGACACACTCCAACACGCACCCCCGCCGATGCCCCCAACCTACCCTCAAACCGAGCGGCCAAAGGCGCGCCCCCATACCAGCCTAGGGCGAATCCCTAGGTACCAGACCCACCAAAACCCGAGGGCTGAAGGCCCGACCCATAAACGCCCAGGCCTCCACAACCCCTAATCCCACACATACCGCTCATCGAACGCCACATGATACTTCGCAAGAAACCCGCGCATCTCCTCCTGGAATCCACGCCGACGGTGGTGCCCCTCCTGATCCGCGATGTATCTGACCAACCCCCCAGCAACACCTGCGGGCCAACGGCCCGCGCTACCCTAGCCTGGGGCAAAGCCCCAGGTCTCCACGCCCCCACATCCCGCGGGCTGAAGGCCCGCGCTAAATGCCTAATCCCACACAAACCTCTCATCGAACCCAACTCCATACTTCACAAACATCGCCCGCATCTCCGCCTGGAAATCCCGCCGCTGATGATGCTCCGCCTGCCCATCGATATACCGCACCAACGCCGCACGATCACTCAAACCAACCGAGAATGCCGCATACCCACGTTGCCACCCGAACCTCGCGAACTCCGGCCCCTTGGTCTTGACCCATTTCGACGACGAAACCTTCAGCCTCTCCACAACACGGGAGATCGACTCCGTTCGCGCGAGAAACATCGCCACGTGCACATGGTCAGCCACACCGCCCACGCGCACGCAAACGTTCTCGGAACCACTGAGGACCGACGCAAGGTACGCATGCATCTCCGGGCGAATGGTGCCGTCCAGCAACGGTCGCCGATCCTTTGTACTGAAGACAAGGTGCACCAGCACATACGAGAGCGATTGCGGCATCGCAAATACGATAGATCGGGCCTTGAGCCCGCACCATCCCCCGAACGGCGTACCTCGCGCTTCCGCCCATGCTCGTATCCAGTCGCGCCGTCGACGCCCTCAGAAAGGCCCTCATGCTCCACACCTTCGTAGCCCTCGTCCAGGACAAACCCGGCGTCCTCACCCGCGTCGCCTCCCTCTTTCGCCGCCTCAACATCAACATCGTCTCTTTAACCGTCGGCGAATCCGAGCGCCCCGACACCTCCCGCATGACCATCGTCTGCGAGGCCCCCGAGCACGCCGCCCACCGCATCCGCGCCTCGCTCTACAAACTCGAAATTACCGAAGACGTCGACGAGGTCTCCCGCTCCGAAGCCGTCATCCGCGAGCTCTGCCTCATCAAGGTCGCCGCCGGCCCCACCCCCCCGCCCGAGAATCCGCAAGCCCAGCACTCCCGCTCCCAGATCTTCGAACTCGCCACCGTCTTCCGCGCCCGCGTCGTCGACCTCGCCCCCGAATCCATCATGCTCGAGATGACCGGCGCCGCCAGCAAAATCGAAGGCCTCATCCAGGTCCTCCGCGAGTCCGGCTTTCACATCCTCGAGGTCTCCCGCACCGGCCGCATGGCCATGCGCCGCGGCCACCACACCAGCCGTGTCCTCAAAGCCCTCGGCACCCAACCCGACCAACCCTCCACCCCCGCACCCACCGACGCCGATCCCGACTACCCCAACAAACCCACCGCCAACGAGTTCCTCGATAACCAGTTCCCCGACGTCCACGAAGAAGAAGACCGCTAATACGCTGTCAGGTCCCTGTCGCCTTGGCTTTCGTCGTTGCCGTTGCTCCTGCCGTTGCACCTGCCATTGCACTTGCTGCTGCCATTGCACTTGCTGCTGCCCTTGCTCTTGCCGTTGCCGTTGCTTGTTTTACGCCGTCATCCTGAGCGAAGCGAAGGACCCCTGTATTTGTCGCTGCACTTGCCTTGCCCTTGCTGTTGCCTCAGCACTTGCTCTTGCCCTTCCAGTCCCGAACCCAAATTGCCCGAGTACGCCTACGTCTACAGCCTCGCCAACGGCTTCAAGAAGCTCTACATAGGCATCACCACCAACCTCGAGCGAAGAGTCCATGAACACAAACCAATAAAGACCCTCAAAGCCACACAGCTCGCTACAACATGCACAGCCTGGTCTACTTCGAGCGCTTCACCAGCATCCCCGCCGCGATAAACCGCGAAAAACAAATGAAAGGCTGGCTCCGCCTCCGCAAGCTTGAACTCATCATCTCGACCAACCCCGACTGGCGCGATCTAGGCGCCGACTGGGGCAAACCAATCACCCTCTACTCCGAGACGCCTCGTTTCAAGCAGTCATCCTGAACGAAAGCAAGGAGCCTCGCCTGCGCTTGCCTGCATTTGCATTTTCCATTGCCCGTTTCACGCCGTCATCCTGAGCGAAGCGAAGGACCCCTGTATTTGTCGCTGCTCTTGCCCTTAGCACTTGCTGCTGACTTAGCTCTTGCCGTTGCTGTTGCTTGTTTTACGCTGTCATCCTGAGCGAAGCGAAGGACCCTGTATCTGTCGTTGTCCTTCCTTGGCCCCTCTCGTTCCAAGCCCACGTCCCTAAACGCAGCTAAGAACCCTCGTATTCCCCCTTCCACTAAACCCCTGGCGCAATCACCCCAATCACCCAAGTAAACTGGATCTGACCCCGCAAAATTCGTAGCAAAGCACCTCAACCGAAGTCCAGACTTAACCCAATTCTTTCGAAGACTTTGCACAATAAGTACGGGGGGGCACCCCCCACCTAAAAGGAAAACACCCAAATGGCCAAGACCTACCACGATCAAGACGCCGACCTCTCCCTCATCCAGGCAAAAAAAATCGCCATCATCGGCTACGGCTCCCAGGGCCACGCCCACGCTCTCAACCTCAAAGACTCCGGCGTCGACGTCCGCGTAGGCCTCCGCCCCGGCTCCCCGCGCGAAGACAAGGCCCGCAACGCCGGCCTCGAAGCCGCCAGCGTCGCCGAAGTCTCCAGGTGGGCCGACGTCATCATGAACCTGACGCCTGATCAAACCGCCGCAAAGGTCTACCACGCCGACATCGCCCCCAACATGAAGCCTGAAGTCACCCTCATGTTCGCGCACGGCTTCAACATCCGCTTCCGCACCATCACCCCGCCCCCCACCGTCGATATCTCGCTCGTCGCCCCCAAAGCCCCTGGCCACCGCGTCCGCGAGGTCTTCATCGAGGGCGGCGGCACACCCGGCCTCGTCGCCGTCGAGCAGAACACATCAGGAAATGCTCTGGCCCTCGCCCTCTCCTACGCCAAAGCCATCGGCTGCACCCGCGCCGGCGTCCTCGAAACTACCTTCACCGAAGAGACCGAGACCGACCTCTTCGGCGAGCAGGCCGTCCTCTGCGGAGGCACCTCCGCCCTCGTCAAGGCAGGCTTCGAAACCCTCGTCGAGGCCGGCTACCAGCCCGAACTCGCCTACTTCGAGGTCCTCCACGAGCTCAAGCTCATCGTCGACCTCATGTACCGCGGCGGCCTCGAGTACATGCGCTACTCCATCTCCGACACCGCCGAGTGGGGCGACTACATCGCCGGCCCCCGCATTGTCACTCCCGCCGTCAAGGACGCCATGCGCTCTCTGCTCTCCGACATCCGCGACGGCTCCTTCGCCAAGCGCTTCATCGACGACCAAAACAACGGCCGGGAGGAGTTTGAGAAGTTCCGCGGCCAGGATCGCGAACACCCCATCGAGAAAGTAGGCGCCGAACTCCGCAAAGCCATGCCCTTCCTCGACCCCGTCCGTGTAGAAAACGGCGCCGTAGTCAAAGCCTAGCGGACCCAAATCCGGGTGGCCCACCCTCTCGCAGCCCCATCGCGAAAGGGTGGGGTGCCTCTCTCCCAAGGTACCCACTAAATCCCGAACCGATCCTCGCCGCCGCCTTCAAGGCTGCTCCGGCAACGTCCGCAGATACCGGATCACCTCCCACCGCTGCTCCTCCGGCAGGCCCGACCACGACGGCATCCCGTATCGCAGCTCACCGTTCTCAAGCAGCCACATCAGCTCACCGTCCGCAGCTTGACGCACCCGCTCCGTCCGCAGACTCGGACGCCGTCCCCGCCCCGCCGCCGTAACTCCGTGGCACGAGGCGCACCGATCCCCATAGACCTTTGCACCCGCCCTCGCCGTCTCCTCGCTTCCTGCCTCCGGATTCACTCGCGCCCGCGCACGCTCCGGCACCTGCGGCCGCCACTCATGCACCGCCCCACTCCACCCCACCGCCATCCCTGCAAGTAAGATCCCAGCCGCCCCCCTCACCGCTCCCTCCTCAATCGGCTCGCAACCTGCGAAATCTCAACCGACATCTTGATCCGCAGCAGCGCCCCGGCACTGTTCGAGTTCAACCCAAACGCCGGCCCCACGCTCAACGTCGTTCCCCGCGGCGACTCCCATTGCACCACCGGCGAAAGGTAGTGCGACGTGTCATGCAGCCCCGGTGTGTACCGGTCGCCCAAACCTCCATACATCTCCACCCCACCCGCAAACCGCTCCAGGCACCAGGCGCACATCCCGGAGGTCGCCCGTTGACGCAACGCCCGGCTAGCCCCCAGCGCGTATCCGAACTCCCAGGGCTGCGCCGCCAAGTTCTTCTCGAAGATCGTGTTCTGGGCGAAGTTCCATCCCTTCCAGTTGCGCGAAAGCAGCAGCTTCAGCTCCACCTCCCGCTTCTTCTCCGCCCTTCCCTCGGCATTGCCGCCGCCAAGGTCCGCCACACCGTCATGCCCCACCACCTCCAGCAGGCTCCGGTCAGCCCCATTGATATCCTCGAACTCCACATACAGCACCGGATTGACCCAGTGCTCCCGCAGCAGCGGCCGCACCCGGTTCTCCCACCGCCAGCCCGTGAATACCGTGCTGTCCGCCGCCGTCGTCTGTCCACTCAGGTAGAGCTCCGTCGTCCACCACCCCGTCGCCCCATACTCCAGCTCCAGCGTTCCGCTCCGAAACGCCTTCGCTCCGGCGGGTGAACCCCTGACTCCCTTCACCGCCACTTCAAGATTCCCGGGCTCCTCCAGCGCGTGAGAGTACGTCACCAGATACGGACGCTCCTGTGCCCTCGCCATACCACAGCCAGCCAGCACCAGACCGGCCGCTAGCCCAAGCCTCCAATCGAAAGCCATTCCCATCCCCTCCACCGTCCTGCGGATCCGTCTCAATCTCTTGCACCATAGCCGCCCGCCTCCCACGCACGAAGCGCTTTTCATTGAATGGCGACCATATATAGTCTGAATTGGACTAAATGGATGGTGGATACGAATAATCCGGTCTGACATCGCAGCCGCTCTGCGCTATAAACAGTGCCAGTCACTCTCCCGGGATAGCATCAGAAGAAGATCAGGAGACTCATGACGCCAGAAACCGGGAATATCGCGTTCGGACATCCCTCGGCCTCTCCCCTGCCGAACTCTCTCACTGGCGGGGCTGACTCCATCGCGACCGAGCCGCCCCCCAGGGCCGGCCGGCCCGCCATACCCTCGCGTCGCACGGAGGTCCTCGCCGCCCTCCGCACCATCCCCTTGCTCGACGGCCTTACCGAGGAGGAGTACCTCTGGCTCAGCGAGCACGGGGACGAGCGCATGGGAGTCGATGGAGCCCTCATCTTTCGCGAGGGCGAACCCGCCTGCCACATGAACATCATCCTCCACGGCGAGGTTCACGTCCGTCGCCGCCATACCGGTCCTCTGGCCCTCTTCATTGGCCGCGCCGGACAGATTTCGGGCAAGCTGCCCTTCTCCCGCATGAAGAACTATGGTGGGGATGGATACGCGGTCGGTCCCACCTGGGCGCTTGATGTCCACGAGAACCTCTTCCCCGAGATGTTGCGGGCGATCCCCTCCATGGCCCAGCGCTGCGTCTCCACCCTCCTCGACCGTGTCCGGGAGGTGACCCGCATGGAGCAGCAAGCCGAAAAGCTCGCCGCCCTCGGCAAGCTAGCCGCAAACCTTGCCCACGAGCTCAATAACCCCGCCTCCGCCGCCCAGCGCTCCGCCGCCAGCCTCTTCCACGAGCTGCGTCACTACGGCGACCAGAAGTACCAGCTCGGCAGGCTTTGTCTACCCGAAGAGGAGGCCCTTCGCTACCGTGACTGGCTCGCCCGCACCCGTGCCGAGATGGCCCGGTACGTCAGCCATGATTCCGCGTCCCGAGCTCCTCTCGCGGCCGCCGATCGTGAAGATACCCTGACCCGGTGGCTCCAGACGCACGGCGTCGCCGATCCCTGGGAGCTCGCTCCTTCCCTCGCGGAAACCACCATCACCGCTGCGCAGCTCGACGATCTCGTCGCCTCCGTCCCCGTGGACGTCCTCCCCCTCGCCGTCTCCACCTTTACCGCGGCGGTCCGCGTCGAACGCATGACCGAGACCGTCCTCGACTCCACCGTTCGCATCTTCGATCTCATCAGCGCCATCAAGGACTACTCCTACATGGATCAGGCGCCCGTCCAGGACGTCGATCTCGCCCAGTCCCTCACCACCACCCTGATCATGTTTCAGTCGCGCCTGCAGGGCATCAAGGTCGAGACCGACTTCGATCCCGAGCTCCCGCCCATTAGCGCCTATGGCAGCGAGCTCAGTCAGGTCTGGACCGCACTCATCGACAATGCCATCGAGGCCATGCAGGGGCATGGCAACCTCCGCCTTGCAACCCGGCTCACCGGCACTATGGCCACCATCGAGATCTCGGACGATGGCCCCGGCATCGATCCCGCCATCAAGTCCCGCATCTTTGAGCCATTTTTCACCACCAAGGCGCCAGGCAGCGGGCTGGGACTCGGCCTCGACACCGCATCTCGCATCGTCAGCCGCCACTCCGGTTTTCTGACGGTGGAATCCAGGCCGGGTTACACCTGCTTCCAGATCCGCGTTCCACTCGAGCGGGCAGAGGCCTACTAAATCGCTGCTAAAATTATTCGCTTAGGTCGTAACCTCGACCCCACGCCAGAACGCAATGTGATGCTTCACGGATCGAGCAGCGGGCTTGGGATCGGGGTAGTACCACGCCGCATCCGGGTTCTCCTGCCCGTCCACAAGCAAGGTGAAATATCGCGCCTGGCCCTTCCAGGGGCAGTTCGATGTCGTTGAACTTGCTCGAAGAAACTCGCGTTTGACGGACTCCTCCGGGAAGTAAACATTTCCTTCCACGGTCTCATAAGTCTCGCTCTCCGCCACTGTCTGTCCGTTCCAAACCGCCTTCGCCATAACTACAACCCGCAATCTATCAACCACTTACCTGCGCGCGCAAAACTCCGGCCCGCGGGGAAGCAGGACATCTGAAGCTACATCCATCTGCGCATTTGTAACAGAGTTGATGCAATAAGGGAAATCAGGCCACTGCTCTGCTTCATCCCTCAACATCCAAACCCCTCGCGCGTCACAGTCAGATCGTGTGAAAAAGTTCCCAGATCGCAAGGGTTCCAAGATGCGCTCGCAACCCGGGCCTCAGGCCCCCTGCTCCAGCAGCACCGGCCGCGCTCTTTCCGGGTCCGGCCGCGCCGCCTCCTCCTTCGGCTTCGGCCCGCCGACCTTCTTCTTAAAGTGGCACACCACGCCCACCGGCTCCTCCGCAACCTCCGCCTCACCCTTTTTCTTGCGCCTCTTCGGGAGGTCGTCGTGGTTGTTTGGACACACCAGAAAGGTTCCCTCTACGTTCGCGACCTCCACCAGGTACGCGCTCTTGCACGTCGGACAAGCCTCGTTCACCAGCTTCAGATTTGAAGCAAAGTCGCACTTCGGGTAGTTCACGCATCCGTAGAAGGTGTCGCCCCGCTTCGTCTTCCGCACGGCGATGTCCCCGCCGTCCTTCGGGCAAGGCACCTCCAGCAGCTCCTGTTTGATGTACTTGCACTTCGGGTACCCCGAGCAGCTGACGAACTCCCCATACTGGCCATTGCGCAGCAGCAGCGGCCTCGCGCACTTCGGGCACGCCTCCTCCAGCTGCACCGGCGGCTTCTGCTGCACCTTCTGTGTCAGCTTGCGGATCGTCTTGCACGGGGGGTCCTCGTTATATCCCGGGCACGCCATAAACGGTCCCCACGGCCCATTCCGCAGCACCATCGTCCGCCCGCAGTTATCGCAGAACTCCTCCTCCTGCTCGCCGTCTCCCAACGCATCGGGCGAGGTCAGGTCCGGCTTCGCCGCGAAGTTCTCCTTCGTGAAGTCGCACGAGAATGGCTCGACCATCACCTTCTTGCCCTTCCCGGCAGCCTCGTTGATCGCCGCCGCCATCTCCTTCGCGTCCGCAACCTCCTTCGCGTACCCGGTCACATCCTCCGTCATCGCCTTCACCGTCATCGGAAACGGGAACGCCGACGTAATCTTCTTCGTCAGGGCCTTTGGATCCTTCTTCCAGGGCCCCGCCGCCACCGTCATCGGCTTGGCCTTGGTAAAGTTGCTGCACGCAAAAAAGCTGCCAAACTTGCCCCATTTCAGAATCAAGGGACTTCCGCACCTGTCGCACATCTCTTCCGTGCTCTGCTCCCTCCGCTTGACGTCTTCCATATCCGTCTCGGCGATCTTCAGCTCCTTCTCGAAATGCCCATAGAAGCCGTTCAAAAGATCGGTCCACTTCTCCGTCCCATCCTCGACCGCATCCAGCTCGCCCTCCAGCTGCGCCGTATACCCCGTCTCAAAGATGTACGGAAAGTTCTTCACCAGCAGCTCCGTCACTACCATCCCAATCTCCGTCGGAACCAGCTTGGCGGCCAGCTTCTTCACATAGTCCCGCTCTTGGATGGTGTTGATGATCGACGCATACGTCGACGGCCGGCCAATCCCTTTCTCCTCGAGCGTCTTCACCAGGCTCGCCTCGTTGTACCGCGGCGGCGGCTGCGTCCACTTCTCGAGGGGATCGAGCTTGTTCAGCCCCAGCGCCTGCCCCTGGTTCAACTCCGGCAGCCGCTTGTCCGCATCGTCCGCGCTCTCGCTCTCCGCCCCCGCCTCCGCCGTATCGTCCTTCTTCTCGACCGCGGGCGCCTGCTCGTAAACCTTCAGGAAGCCGTCGAACTTCATAATGCTTCCGCTCACGCGAAAGTCATACGTCCGGTCCGCCTTCGCCGCGATATCCACCGTCGTCTGGTCGAACACCGCCGGCACCATCTGGCTCGCCACAAACCGTTGCCAGATTAGCCGGTAGAGCCGGTACTGCTCGTCGCTCAGATACCTCTTGATCTCATCCGGCGTAAAACTCACCTGCGTCGGCCGGATCGCCTCATGCGCGTCCTGCGCATCCTTCTTGCTCTTGTACGTGTTCTCTTTTTCCGGCAGATACTTCGCGCCCAGCCTGCCCTTGATGAACTCCCGCGCCTCGGCCACAGCATCCGGCGACACCCGCGTCGAATCCGTACGCATGTACGTGATCAACCCGACCGTGCCCTCCTTGCCGATCTCAATCCCCTCATACAGCCGCTGCGCCACACCCATCGTCCGGCGCACATTGAAGCCCAGCCGCCCCGCCGCATCCTGCTGCAGCTTGCTCGTCGTAAACGGAGCCGTCGGGTTCCGCTTGCGCTCCTTCCGCTCCACCCCGCGAACACTCCATGTCGCCTTTTCGAGCTGCCCGATCACCTCATCGACAGCCTCCTTGTCCGGCAGAGCGTTCGCCAGGAACTGCTCCTTGCCCGCCTCATCGACGCCGTTCGAAACCCGGATCGGCTTGCCTTCAACCCCCACCATCCGCGCCGAAAACTCCTGCCCGCCCCTGTCGTTCTTCGCCGAAGCGTCCGGCGTGAGCAATGCATCGGGCGTCAGCAACGCATCAACCGTCCAGTACTCGACCGGCTTGAACGCATTGATCTCCCGCTCCCGTTCCACAATCAGCCGCAGCGCCACCGTCTGCACCCGCCCCGCACTCAACCCGCGCCGCACCTTGTCCCACAGCAGCGGAGAGATCTGATACCCCACCAGCCGGTCCAGCACCCGCCGCGTCTGCTGCGCATCCACCAGGTCCTCGTCCACGTCGCGAGCGTGGGTGAACGCCGCCCGCACCGCCTTCTGCGTGATCTCGTTGAACGTCACCCGCTGCAGCTTGCTCTTGTCCCTCATCGAAGGCAGCAGCTGAAACTTCAGGTGCGCCGCAATCGCCTCCCCCTCGCGATCCGGATCGGGCGCCAGAAACACCGCATCCGCCTTCGCCGCCAGCTTCTTCAGCCGGTCGACCACCTTCTCCTTACCCGGGGATACGATCAGCGTCGGCACAAACGTCCGCATCTTCAGCTCGACGCCGATCTCGTTCTTCGGCAGGTCCATGATGTGGCCGATCGAGGCCTCCACCACGTACTCGCTGCCCAGATACTTCCCGATCGTCTTCGCCTTTGCCGGCGACTCCACGATCACTAATGACTTTCCCATTGCTCCCTTTCACTTCAGCAGTTCAGCGGCCCGGCTCCAAACCGCCACCGCCCCGCACCTCAGACTTCTTTATCGACCGATTCCATGCGAACCTAACACGCTTTGCCGGAGTCGCGTCAAACCCCGAGCCAAACCCCGAAGCAAACCGAACCCAAACCCGGTACCGCCCTTGCTGACCTGAAAGCCCACCGGATCTCCCTCAATAGACTGCCGGCACTCACTTACGTCTCAACCGGCTTATCCACACCTCACCCAGGGCTTGCAGCCGCTATCCAGTTGCCTATTATTCGCTTGTCCTTGCAGTTGCGTGTTTCTTTGCTTGTCCTTGCAGTTGCGTGTTTCTTTGCTTGTCATTCAGGAGCAACGCGGAGGAATCTGCTGTTGCCCTTGCTGTTGCCTGTTCTTTGCTTGTCATTGCAGTTGCCTGTTCTTTGCTTGTTCCTTGCAGTTGCCTGTTTCTTTGCTTGTCCTTGCAGTTGCCTGTTTCTTTGCTTGTCATTCAGGAGCAACGCGGAACAATCTGCTGTTGCCCTTGCTGTTGCCTTTCTTTCTTCCATTCCGAGCGCAGCAAGGAACCTGCTTTTCGCCTGTGCCACGCCTTCAAAACGTCCGCACATAATTCTTGCCCGGCATCTGTCTCACCTTACCCGCCAGCTCGAGCTCGAACAGAGCGGTGAAAATCTCGGCGGACCCCATCTCCGCCTCGAGCCTTTCGATCAACTCGTCCAGCTGCGTCGACTCGTCATGCCGCAGCCCTTCATAGACTCTCCGCTCATGTTCCGGGAGCCCATTTGCTCCAGCATCACCAAATAGTGATGCGCCAGCCCCACGCCGGATGCAGCCGCCGCTCCCGTCGCCGCCTCATCTTCCAGCGCAAGTCGTACCTGCGACGGCAGATCCTCCCACACATCCTCCCACGTCGCCGTCAGCTTCGCCCCCTGCTTGATCAGCGTATTCGGCCCCCACGCATTCTTGTTAGTCACGTTGCCCGGCACCGCATACACATCCCGATTCTGCTCCATCGCGCACCGCGCCGTGATCCTCGTCCCGCTATGCTCCCCCGCCTCGATCACCAGCACGCCCACGCTCATGCCGCTCAGCGTCCGGTTCCGGATCGGAAAGTTCTGCGGCGCCGGAAACGTTCCCAGAGGAAACTCGCTCACCACCGCGCCCCCGCTAGCAACAATATCCTCCGCCAGCCGCTTGTTCTCCTTCGGATAGATCACGTCGATGCTCGTTCCCCACACCGCGACCGTCTTCCCTCCCGCGCCCAGCGCTCCCTTGTGCGCCGCCGTGTCCACCCCGCGCGCCATCCCGCTCAAGATCACCAGCCCCCGGTTCGCCAGGTCCCGGCTCAGCATCTCCGCCATCCCCAACCCATACGGCGACGGCTGCCGCGTCCCCACCACCGCAATCCCCGCCCGCGAAAGCACCGCCACATCGCCGCGCACCCACAGCACCGTCGGCGGATCGTAGATCTCCCGCAACCTGTCCGGATACGTCTCATCCGCTGGCGTAACGACAAACCCGCCCGCCTCCCCCACCCGCTGCATCTCATCCACCGCCGCCGATCGCGCCCGTCCATCGGCACAGAACTGCGCCGCCGCTGCCGGCATCCCCGTCCCCTCCAGCTCCGTCAAGGAAGCCGCAAACATCCGCCCCGCTCCACCCATCCGCTTCACCGCCCGCGCAATCCGCGTCGGCCCCATCCCCGGCGTCAACGTCAACGCCATCCACCCCAGCCGCTCCTCCTCCAAAAGATCCACACCCACCATCAAACTCATTTAGAAACCTCAACCAGATCCCGTCCATGACGCTGGGCAGAGAGCAGAACAACCCAACCCCGCTAGTAGAATGTTTACTTTGCACGATCAATGCAACTTCGGTCGGAGTGCCCGAGGAAGATCGATTCGCTGACACTGATGCTCTTCGGAAGGAGAAAGCACGAATGCCTAATAGAAATCTCACGCTGGAAGAGCTCTCGCATGCAAATGCTTTATTGAAGTCCATTCGCGACCAACTCCATACGCTTGCCGGTCACGAGAAGCCGCTTCTCTTCGCCTATCGGCGCAAGATCGCGAAGGAACTCAGCTATGACGAGCGCGGGAAACCAGCTCATCGGAAACTTCTGAAAGCGTTGAAACGAGGTAAGCAAAATGGGCTGTGTGCTCTCTGCGCTGAACCGCTTGCAGATAAATACGTAATTTTGGACCGCCTTGAGGGTATGGGGGAGTACATAGAAAGCAACACGCGGTTGGTATGCGTTTCATGCGACACCAAGGTGCAACACGAACGCGGCTATCGTTAGGTCAGTGTCACTAGGCAAATCGAAACTTCGCGTCGCCGCCATCGACTTCCTCAATCCCGCCCCGCTTATCTGGGACTTCGAGCACCCGCCCCTCGCCCCCATCCTCTCCACCCGCTACACCCTCCACTACACCCAGCCCTCTCTTTGCGCCCAGCAGCTCCTCTCGGGCGTCGCCGACCTCGGCCTGATCCCCATCGCCGCCCTCACCCCCGCGCTCACCATCGTCCCCGGCTGCACCATCGCCTCGCTCGACCATGTCCGCTCCATCCTCCTGCTCGTCAAGCAGCCCTTCACCCTCAAAACCCTGCGCACCGTCGCCGCCGACACCGCCTCCCGCTCCTCGATCGCCTACGCCCACATCCTCCTCCGCAGCTTCCACGCCAACGATCCGGTCTTCCTCCCGCAATCCGCAGACCCCATCGCCATGCTCCAACACGCCGACGCCGCCCTCCTCATCGGCGACCCCGCCCTCCTCGCCCGCGAGCGCCAACCCGAGATCGAGGCCCACACCGGCCCCCACCACTGGCTCGACCTCGCCCACGAGTGGCACACCCGCACCGGTCTCCCCTGGGTTGCCGCCGTCTGGGCCGCCCGCCCCCAGGCCCTCACCCCCGCCACCTCCGCCCAGCTCGTCACCGACCTCAATCACTCCCGCGACCACGGCCTCGCCCACATCGAAGACCTCGTCCGCGAGTGGACTCCCCGCATCGCCCTCCCCCCCGCCGCCATCCGCCACTACCTCACCAAAAACATCCACTACCACCTCGATGACAACTGCATCCGCGCCATCCACCTCTTCCGCCGCTACGCCGCCCAGATCGGCGTCCTTCCACCCCTCGAAACCCTCCGCTTCCTCTAAATCCCCTTTTAGAGCCGCCGCTCCACCATCCCGCACCCTGCATACCGTTCATCCGGCCACGCATAAAACAAATATTGGAGCGACTTACCCCCACCCATCCGCGTCTCTACTTGCATGACCTTGTCTGCCGCAGAGTTCCTCCACGCCGGCCCGCCGGCCCTTCGCTCTGCCGGCCTCTGGATCGCCGCCGCACATCACCAGAACGCCTTCCTTCATCTCCTCTTCCGCTTCGGCCTGATCGGTGTCTTCCTGGTCTCCATCGTGGACTCGTCCTTCGTTCCACTCCCCATTCCCGGCGTCACCGACATCATGCTCGTCCTCTTCGCCGCGCAACATGCCAACTTATTTCTCCTCGTCCTCGCCTCCACCCTCGGCTCCGCCCTCGGCGGATACCTCAGCTACCAGGTCGGCCACGCCGGCGGCATGCAATTCCTCGAGAAGCACGTCCCACCGCGTATCTTCAAACGCGTTACCGGTTGGATGGAACACCACGCCATCCTCGCCGTCGCCCTTCCCGCCATCCTCCCGCCGCCCATGCCGCTCTCCCCCTTTGTCCTCGCCGCCGGCGCGCTCAACATGTCCAAGCGCAGGTTCATGACGGCCTTTACCCTCAGCCGCGCCGTCCGCCACATCATCGCCGCCTGGCTCGGCGTGCTCTATGGTCCGCAGGTCCTGCGCATCTGGGCTCACTTCTCCGATAAGTGGGCCACCACCATCCTCATCGTCCTCTGGACCGTCATCCTCGTCGGCTGCGCCATCGCTTTCTGGAAGATCTACAAGACCTCCCGTTCCTTCAAGCAGAGGCCGGGCCAGGGCAAAGCCGCCACTTCCCAGGCGCCCGCCGCCTAGACCGCCTGGACTGAGGCCACAGACTTCTGCTTTGGCGAATACTTTCGCTTGTAATACGCGGTCATCAGCACAATCGCCGGAACCCCCACCATCGTCGGCCAAAGCCACACATACCACGTCTGTCCCAGGTACCGTCCCAGCGTCACCACGCTGAACGCCGACCACGCCGCGATGTAACTTCCAATAAAGTTCCCCAGGTGCGTGTACTGCCAGAACATCCGATCCTTGGGCCTGAACAGGAAGCTCTTGACCTGACCGTACGCCAGCGTCATTCCCAAAGACCCGAAGATGATCGAGACCACCCCGAAGCCCTGCACCATCGCCGGCTGGAACGCGCCCAGCAGCGCCAGCGCCAGGCTCGATCCAAACGTCACCACCGCCGCGATCCAGTCGATCGGCCTCGCTCTCCCCCCGCGCGCCAGATCCTTCAACTTCAGCACCCGGTACCCGAGAACGCCGCATAAAAAGCTGAACACCGCCACCAACGCCAGAAACAGCACCGGCCGGTACAGCGCCATCGGCAGCGCGGTCCCCGCCACCACTCCCATCGACCAGAGGTAAACCATGCCCCAGCGCTTATGCTGCTTTCCGCCCTTGGCCGTCGCCAACGCCACCGGCGCCAGCAGAAACGAGCTCGCGCCCGCCGTGATATGCACGCCCAGAAACAACCTCATCCACATCGGATCATGCTGCATCGCCAACCTCCTCCAACCTCTTTGCAACCTTGAGCGTCCGTTCGCACCATGCGATCGCCGCCTCGCTCTGCATCATGCCGTACTCCAGCGTCATCAGCCAGTACGGCAGCTCCGGGTGCCTCGCATGCTCCCGCATCAGCCGAGCCCGGATCTGGCCGTATCGTTCCAACTCCGCTCGATGAAACTCGAGCGCCGCCCCGGCCTGCTTGCTCACCAGCCCCGGCGACCCCTGGCCCGCGAAAAATATCTTCAGCAGCAACTCATTGCGCGGCACCTGCGGCGTCGAAGGCGTCTTCAGCCAAACCCGCAGCCGCTTCCGTCCCGCCGCTGTCAGCTGATACACCGTGCGCCCCGGCCCTCCCTTCTTCCGGCCGCCGTTCTTTCCAACCACCTTCCTCGATCCCACCCTCCCGGAGCTGCCGTCCTTCAAACCTGCCGCCCGTTCCACCTTCACCTCCGCCAGCCCCTCCCCCACCAACCGCTTCAGCGTCGGATAGATCTGCCCATAGCTCTCCCGCCAGAAATTCCCGATCGACCCTTCGATGGTCCGCCGTATCTCATACCCCGACATCGCGCCCAGACTCAGCATCCCCAGCAGCGCCTCCGCCGTCGTCGTTCTGATCCCTCGCTCCTCGACCCTTGCCATATCTAGTAGATATACCTCTGCTAGATATACATACGCAAGAAGAAATCGATCGTTCCCTATTCCTACTCCCTCCCTCCCTACTCCGTGTCCTATTCCCTACTGCCTGTTCCTACTCCCTGCCGCTCTAAAACTCCCACCGCAGCAGCGTCGCCCCCACCGTAAATCCCGCCCCAACACTCGCCAGCAGCACCAGATCCCCCTTCTTCAGCCGCTTGTCGTCGAGCGCCGTCTGCATCGCCAGCGGAATCGTCCCCGCCGTCGTATTTCCATACCGGTCGATGTTGATCACCACGCACTTCTCCTCCAGCCCCAGCCGCTCCGCCGTCGAAAGAATGATGCGCTTGTTTGCCTGGTGCGGAATAAAGCAGCTCAGCTCCGCCGCCGTCACGCTGTTGCGCGCCAGAACCGTCTCCGCCGCCTCCGCCATTTTGCGCACAGCGAACTTGTACACCGCCTGCCCGTCCTGGTGCACAAAGTGCATCTTTGCCGCCACCGTCTCCGCCGTCGCCGGATACAGGCTCCCTCCGCCCGGCATATTCAGCGCCGTCGCCCCCGCGCCGTCGATCTCATGCCAGTAGTCGATCAGCCCCACCTCGTCGCCCTCGCATGGCTCCAGCAGCACCGCCCCCGCCCCGTCGCCGAAGATCACGCACGTCGCCCGGTCCGTGTAGTCGATCACCGAACTCATCACGTCCGCCCCAATCACCAGCACCTTCGTATGCATGCCGCTCTCGACCAGCTTCGCTCCAACCTGCAGCGCATACGGAAACCCCGAGCAGGCCGCCGACAGATCGAAACCCCACGCATGTCCCGCCCCCAGACGATCCTGCACCAGGCAGGCCGTTGCCGGAAAGAACATGTCCGGCGTCACCGTCGCGACGATAATTACCTCCACCTCATCGGCCTCGATCCCACGCTTCGCCAGGCATGCCTTCGCCGCCTCCGTGGCCAGATCGCTCGTGCCCACACCCTTCTCGACAATGTGGCGCTCGCGAACCCCCGTCCGCTCCGTAATCCACTGGTCGTTCGTGGCCACCATTTTTTCCAGATCCGCGTTAGTCAACACCCGCGGAGGAACGTACGTTCCCACCGACGTGATCTTCGCCCTCACCGGCGCATGCGGCCGCAACGTCACATTCAAACTGATCACCTCTCCCAAAACAAAACTCGCCGGTGCGTGTACCGTCGCCACCCACGCTCCATTCTCGCCGACAACAGATTTCATGTCATCAAGGGTTCAGCAAAAGTGCCAGCCAAAGACACACCGGCAGACGGAGGCTCACGAACCTTCAAATGTCTGAGCAAGTGATCTGGTTATACCGGCGACCCACTGCGCCACCGCGCAATCGGCTACGGAATTAGAGAAAAGTGAGGAAGTGTACCGGGCGACCCACTGCGCCCGTAATGACCCGTTACCGTTGCTTCCTTCCGGACCTGGCGGGATTGGCGGGATTACGTCGCGTAGGACCCGGCACAAACCAAGCTTACCATCTCCGCCACACGCAATGAAAAGCCGGCCACGCAGGCCGGCTCTCTCCCTACCCCCCAACCTCTACATCTACATCGCCGACGGCATCGGAGGTACCGTAATCCCCATCTTCTGCGCACTCTGGTCGATCATCTCAGTGTGCTGCTGGATCACCTGCGTCGCCTGGCTTACCGTGCTCTTCAGCTCGGCGTTGCCGGTCGACTTCTCCTCGGCCTGGAACTCGCCTAGGTCCTTGTGGTGATCGCCTACCATGGCCGTCAGGTACTCCTTGTCGAACTTATCGCCCGACATGGCCTTCAGCCGCATGGCCTCCTGCTGGTGCTTCGCATTCAGCTTTGCCGGCGGCGTCACGCCCATCTGGTCCGCGAACGGTTTCATGTCGCTCATCAGCTTGGTGTGGTCGTCGACCATCTTCTGCGCGATCGCCTTCACGTCATCGTTCTTCGTTTTCTTCAACGCCAGCTGACTCATCTGGATCTCCGCCATGCTGCCCTCGGTTGCCTTGGCCAGGAACATCTTGTCCTGCGCGGCTGAACCACTGCCTCCGTGAGCCATCGATCCGCCCGCGCAATTCTGCCCAAATGCCGCCCCGCTGCAACAAACAGCCGTTATCCCGCCTAGAACCGCGATTCGCATACCCTTCAGTCTCATCGTTAGGATCTCCTGGAACTCCTGACATCACGTTCGTCTGTTGATTGGGTGTCAAAGAGGGCCCAGGTGTTGCTCCGCCGCGCGGCCGCATTCACATCGCCGCGTTCCGGTCGATCTTTCCTTTACCTCATCATAAAAACACCGTGCCCAGCTCTCCTCACCTTCCCTCGAACACCGCCGCCCCGCTCAGCTCCGCCCCCGCCCGCGACCGACCGGAGCCCACTCACTTCCTCGCCGACCTCTACACCTTCCATTGGACCGAGCTCAACCTCCGCCTCCCCCTCCTCAGCGCCTCCGCCGTCGCCCTCTGCCTCTTTGTCGGCATCGCCGCCGGCCATCCCTCGGGAGGCCTCATCGCCGGCGGCGGCGCCTTCACCGTCGGCTTCGGAGCCAACCAGCGCATCGCCGACTCCCGCCTCATCCCCATGCTCGCCGCCATCTTCGCCTGCGCCAGCGCCACCCTCGCCGGCACCATCGTTGGCCACCACGGCTATGAGCTGGTCCTCGCCGCCTGCGGCTCCGCCTTCATCTACGGTGTGCTCACCGCCCAGAACACCGGCCTCTCCTGGGTCGGCCAGCAGGCCTCCGTCGCCCTCCTCGTCGCCTCCGCTTTTCCCAGCTCGCCTCGCCCCGCACTCATCCGCGCCGGTCTCATCCTTGCCGGCGGAGCCGCCCAGCTGCTCTTCACCTCCGTCGGCCTCAGCCTCCTCCCCGAGCTCCACAAGAACCTCATCGCTCTTCCCCGCTCCGTCTACTCCACCCTCTCCACGACCCTCTCAGAGGCCCTCCAGATCCGCCGCGCCAACCTCCTCCACCGCCTCCAGGACCTCCCCCTCGCCCTCCCCGGCCTCACCGACCGTGACGCCCTCACCTACTCCCTCCCCCTCGTCCTCACCGTCGGCATCGCCTCCGAGCTCTACCACCGTCTCGGCATCCAGTCCGGCTACTGGATCCCGATGACTGCCCTGCTCGTCCAGAAGCCCGCCTTCTTCGAGACCTTCACCCGCGCCGCCGCCCGCATCTTCGGAACCCTCGCCGGAGCCTGGCTCTGCACCCTCCTCCTCGCGCACGTCACCTTCACCCTCCCCATCCTCGCCGCCGCCGCCACCCTCTCCGCCTTCCTCGCCTTCGCCACCAACGCCGTCAACTACGCCGTATTCACCGCCTTCCTCACCTCCTACATCGTCTTCCTCCTATCCCTCAACCAGATCCCCGGCCCAGTCATCGCCCACCGCCGTGCCTGGTGCACCATCCTCGGCGGCCTCATCGCCCTGGTCATCCACCTCGACGCCCTCCGCCGCCACCGCACCCACCCCTCAACCACCTAACGCCACCCCATACCTGCAACCGTCAACCCCGAACCCCGAATCCCATACCTCCAACCCCAACCCCCGAACCGCTGTCATTCTGAGCGAAGCGAAGAACCCCCGTATTGGCCTTTGCTCTTGCCGGTGCCTGTTTCCGCCGTCATCCTGAGCGAAGCGAAGGACCCCTGTATTGGCACTTGCGGTTGCACTTGCCCTTGCCCTCGCCGTTGTCAGTTCCTTTGCTTGTCATTCAGGAGCGCAGCGGAGGAACCTGCTGGTGCCCTCGCCGTGGCTGTTCAACCGCCCATGCCACCAACTTGATAAACTAAAAGACTGTGACAACCTTCGCCACCCTAACACCTGAGACCCCCGCCGCAACCCGCCCCAAAGTCGGCTTCGTCTCCCTCGGCTGCCCCAAAAACCTCGTCGACTCCGAGGTCATGATGGGCCTCCTGCATCACAACGGCGCCCAGCTCACCCCCGACGCCGCCGACGCCGAGATCATCGTCATCAACACCTGCTCCTTCATCGACTCCGCCAAGCAGGAGTCCGTCAACACCATCCTCGAAATGGTCGGGCATAAGACCGGGGGCCGCGCCCGAAAGATCATCGTCGCCGGATGCCTCGTCGAACGCTACCGCGACGAGATCCGCAAAAACATCCCCGAGGTAGACGCCGTAGTCGGCACCGGCGAGCTCGAACACATCTTGGCCGCCGCCGGCCTCACCCCCGTGATCCACGCCGCCCAGACGAACTCCCCCTTCAACATCCTCTCCGAGCCCGTCTCCGCCAACCGCGCCCCCTCCGCCGTCCACCAGCACTCCCGCCCCGAATCCAACAGCCCCCAACTCCAAATCTCCCAGCAGGCCCCGAAGCCGTCCCTGAACACAATCCCAGACCCGGGTGCCTCAGGTACGCGAAGCTTACCTGGGAATGCTGCCCTTGATCTCTCCGGACCACCCCAAACCTCCCGCCCCGAAGGCAACGCCCGCGAGCAATCCGGCCGCTTCTCCCGCGAATCCTGGGACGGCGCCACCGCCCAACTCCCCACCTACCTCGCCGACGAGCACACCCCCCGCATCCTCACCACCCCGCGCGCCAGCGCTTACATCAAGATCGCCGAAGGCTGCGACCACCCCTGCTCCTTCTGCATCATCCCTCAGCTCCGCGGCAAATTCCGCTCCCGCCCCCTCGCCTCCGTCCTCGCTGAGGCGAAATCGCTCATCGCCGGGGGCGTCCGCGAGATCACCCTCATCGGCCAGGACACCACCTGCTACGGCGAAGACCTCAGCCCCGACCCCCTCACCGGCAGACGTCCCGAGCTCGCCGACCTCCTCGACGCCCTCGCCCCCCTCCCCGGCCTCCGCTGGCTCCGCTTTCTCTACGCCTACCCCAACAAAATCACCACCCGCCTCCTCGAAACCATCGCCCGCCACGACACCGTAGCGAAGTATCTAGACCTTCCCCTCCAGCACGCCAGCGCGGATGTCCTCAAACGCATGAAGCGCGGCGGCTCCGGCGACCGCTTCCTCCAAATCATCGACCAGGCCCGCTCGATCGTCCCCGGCCTGGTCCTCCGGACGTCATTCATCGTCGGCTTCCCCGGCGAGACCGAAGCCGACTTCCTCGAACTCTGCAGCTTCGTCCAGACCGCCAAAATCGACTGGCTCGGCGTCTTCACCTACTCCGACGAGGACGGCGCTCAAGCCTTCAACCTCCCCGCCGATTCAAAACTCCCCAGACGCACCATCGAGACCCGCCGCCGCAAGCTCATGCGCCTCCAGCAGAAGATCTCCGCCCGCTCCAAGCAGCAATGGATCGGCCGCGAACTAGACCTCCTCATCGAAGGCCCCTCCGAAGAGACCGACCTCCTCTGGGAAGCTCGTTCCGCCCAGCACGCCCCCGAGATCGATGGCAAGATCTTCATCAACGACTTCGGCCCCCACGAAACCCTGGTCCCCGGAACCTTCTACCGCGCCCAAATCACCGAATCCCACGACTACGACCTAGTCGCCCGCATCCTCGAGTAGCGAGAATGGTCGAACTTTGGCGATTGATCATAGAAACCTCGGTTCCACCCGAAGACTTTCCGACCGGCGCTACCCTCGGGTATATGAATGTCATCACGTGGGCATCGTCGGCAGTGGAAGCGGAAGCCAAGATAGCTGCCTATCTGAAGACCTTCGACTGGCATGTACTCGAAGTGGATCAGAGTCACCGAGTAGACGACCTGTCCGACGTTGGTGAAGTATTGCAGGAGATGATTGAACGTGCTCGAACTAACGAAAACGCAATCATTCTCGGAACCTTTCATTCCTACAAAGTGAACTAATCCCATGACCACACCCAAAGCCCTCTTCTGCCCCACCTGCCGCAAAGTCGTCCTCGCCACCGACGCCGACTTTCCCTTCTGCTCCGACCGCTGCCGCCTCCTCGACCTCGGCAAATGGGCCTCGGGTGACTACAAAATCTCCTCCCCCATCCTCGACCCCGACCTCCTCGAAGAGCTCGAGCACGCCCAGCAACAGCGCAAGCCCCTCTACGAAGACAGCGACGACATCCGCCACAAGCACTAGACCCAATTAAGCAGCCCGTTCCGCCGGTATGCTTCAGATCGAGGCGAGCCCCTCACCGGGGTGCCCCACCCTCACCCCGGGTGCCCATCCTCTTCGCAGCCTGATCGCGAAAAGGGTGGGGTATCGCGCCCAAGCGCGACCGCCCTCCCCCAGCTCCCACCGTAGACTTACCTCCCCCAGCCCCACCGTAAACTTACGAGAATGCCCCACCAGCCCCCAGTCGACCTCCGCACTCTTACCGCCCCCAAAACAAAGTGGGCCTGGACCATCGCCACCTTCTTCGGCGCCGGCCTCCTCCGCCCCGGCCCCGGCACCTACGGCTCCGTCGCCGCCGTCCTCCTCTGGTTCGGCGCCGCTCACGCCCTCCACCCAACCCCGCTCGCCCTCGCCCTCGCCACCCTCGCAGCCGCACTCGCAGCCATTGCCATCGGCATCCCCGCCGCCACCATCGTCGCTCGCGAAAGCCACCGTGAAGATCCCGGCCACGTCGTCATCGACGAGGTCGCCGGCCAGCTCATCGCCCTCATCGCCCTCCCCGCCGACTGGCGGCACGCCGCCCTCGCCCTCCTCCTCTTCCGCCTCTTCGACATCCTCAAGCCCCCGCCCATCCGTCAGCTGGAGCGCCTCCCCGCCGGCACCGGCATCATGCTCGACGACGTCGCCGCTGGCATCCTCGCCCTCCTCTGCGCCCACGCCGCAACCCACCTGCTTCACTTCTAACCCCCAACCCATTTGCACTCGCCCCACCCGCGGTCTACGCTAACTGCAGGCCCAATGACACCTCTCCTCCGATCCGGCAAACAGCCCCCGCACACCACCCCCGCGCCGCACCTTGACCGGCTCTCGCCCCCTGCCGCCATGCCCGGCGGAGAAGTCACCCTCCACGGCTCCTCGCTCAACCTCGGCGACCACGCCACCCCCCACACCACCATCGGCGACATCGCCGCCCGCCCTACCCTCAGCCGCCCCCTCCAGGCCACCATCCGCGTTCCCGAGGGGTCAATCTCCGGCGACCTCGTCCTCCATCACGCGGGCGGCGCCTCCAATCCCCTCCATCTCAGCGTCGCCGTCCCCATGTCCGACAACCTCCACCCCGTCGCAAATCCCGCCGTCGATGCCAACGGAAACGTCTTCGTCACCTTCTCCGGCCCACGCGGCCAGGCCGTTTCCGTCTCCGTCTTCCGCATCGAACGCGACTTCCAGATGCGTCCCTTCGTCCGCGATCTCCTCAACGCCAGCGGCCTCGCCTTCGGTCCCGACGGCCACCTCTACATCAGCTCCCGCGCCGAGGGCGCCGTCTTCCGCGTCTCCCCCGAGGGCGCCGTCTCCACCTTCGCCGAAGGCCTCGGCCTCGCCACCGGCATCGCCTTCGATCGCGACGGCAGCCTCTACGTCGGCGACCGCTCCGGCACCATCTTCAAAATCAATCCCGACAAGCCCGGCGGCGGCATCGCCGAGCCCGCCCAAACCGGCCGCGAGATCTTCGTCTTCGCCACCCTCGAGCCCTCCATGGCCGCCTACCACCTCGCCTTCTCGAGCGACGGCACCCTCTTCGTCACCGGCCCCACCACCTCCTCCAGCCAGGCCATCCACGTCATCGACCGCGACGGCAACACCACCGTCTTCTTCAAGGGCCTCGGCCGCGCCCAGGGCCTCGCCTTCGATGTCGACGACAACCTCTACGTCGCCGCCTCCCTCCACGGGCAGCGCGGCATCGTCCGCATCACCCCCGCCCGCGAAGCCTCCGTCATCCTCTCCGGCTCCAACCTCGTCGGCCTGGCCTTCCTCGAAGACGGCTGCGCCGCCCTCGCCACCCGCGACGCCCTCTTCCATATCGACCTCGGCATCCAAGGCCGCCCCCTGCCCTAGAACATTGCCGTTGCCCTGACCGCCGTCATCTCGACCGGAGCGCAGCGGGGTGGAGAGCCCCCTGTATTTGCTCTTGTCCGCGCGCATCCACACCCCTCTGCCGCGCCGCTCAAACGCAAGGCCCTTCACCCTGCCCCTGAATGGCGTAACCCACCCTCCCCACCGGCTACAATCGATGCAGGGGAGAGAAGAACTTCGGCACAGCTCCCGTCCGGAACAAGATCAAGGTGGAGGACCGCCCGTGAGGTCCAACCTAAGCTGCTTTTATCGCAAATTTGCGAATCAAACAGGGGGGCTAGCGCACTCGCTCGCCGCAAACCCGTTCCGAAACACAACACCACACCGGAACATCTCATCATCCATGATCGCTGAAATCATCGCCGCCGGCTCCGAGATGCTCACCCCCCACCGGCAGGACACCAACTCCCTCTTCCTCACCGAGCAGCTCAACGACCTGGGCGTCGAGGTCGCCTTCAAAACCATCGTCGGCGACTCCCTCGATCACCTCACCGGAGCCGCCCGCATCGCCCTCTCCCGCGCCGATCTCGTCCTCTTCTCGGGAGGCCTCGGTCCCACCGAGGACGACCTAACCCGCGAAGCCGTCGCCGCCGCCCTCGGCATCAGTCTCCATCGCGACCCCTCTCTCCTCGCCGGCCTCCAGAGGCGCTTCGGCGACCGCGGCATCGCCATGCCGCCCAACAACCAGAAGCAGGCCGACGTCCTCGAAGGCGCGACCATCCTTCCCAACCTCGTCGGCAGCGCCGCCGGCCAGCTTCTCGAGACCTCCTTCGAAGGCAGGCCCAGAACCGTCATCCTCCTCCCCGGCCCCCCGCGTGAACTCAAGTCCCTCTTCTCCGCCGAGTGCCGGCCGCGTCTCGCCGCCGCGCTCCCGCAAAGCCACATAGCCCGCCGCGTCCTCAGAATGGCCCTCATTCCCGAGTCGCAGGTCGACGCCCGCACCGCGCCCATCTACAAGCAGTTCCCCGACGTCGAAACCACCATCCTCGCCGGCTCCGGGGAGATCCAGCTCCACTTCATCTGCACCAGGCCCACCCAGGTCGAGGCCCAGGCACGCGTCGACGAGCTAGCCGGTCGCATCGAGCGCGAGATGGGCGACGCCGTCTTCTCGGCCCAGGGTGAGACCCTCCCCGAGATCGTCCACCGCCTGCTCGGCATGCGGCAGCTCACCCTCACCGTCGCCGAAAGCTGCACCGGCGGCCTCCTCTCCCAGCGCCTCACCGCCATCCCCAACAGCTCAGGCGCTTTTCTCGGCGGCGTCGTCGTCTACACCACCGAGCTCAAAACGGAGTTCGCCGGCGTCCCCAAACAGCTCATCGATTCCGCCGGCTCGGTCAGCGAAGAGGTCGCCCGTTCGCTCGCCGAGGGCATCCGCAACCGCACCGGATCCTCCTTCGGCCTCTCCATTACCGGCCTCGCCGGGCCCGGTGGCGGAGCTCCCGGACCCGACGAAAAGAAATCCATCGGCCTCGTCTACATCGCCCTCGCACACAGCGCGGGAACCGACTGCAGGGAGCTCCATATCACCGGCGACCGCGACCACGTCCGCCTCTGGGCCTCCCAGCACGCCCTCGAAATCCTCCGCCGCAAGCTCCTCTAACAAGAACCCCAGGCCCCCTCAGCAGGTCTCATGAGCATCCCCTCGCAACAAGGCATACTCCCCATTCCATCGGGAACACCAACCGGAGCCGCGAAAGGAGGGCTGCAGCGACTGGGACTGGGCGGAAGCCGCGATGGCCTGCTCTTCCTTCCACCCTCTCCGGCCCTCTCCCCCTATCCCCTCATCGTGCTGCTCCACGGAGCCGGGGGCAACGCCACCAACACCATCGGCTTCCTGGAGCGCAAAGCCGCCGAACACGGATGCGCGCTCCTTGTGCCGGAGTCGCGTGAGCACACCTGGGACGTCATGATCGGCGGCTTCGGCCCGGACATCGAGTTCCTTGATCGCGCCCTTGCGCTGGTTTTCTCAAGCTGTCTCATAGACACCAGCAGGATCGCGATTGCCGGCTTCTCGGACGGCGCATCCTATGCGCTCACGCTGGGCCTGATCAACGGTCGCATCTTCACGGACGTAATCGCCTTTTCGCCCGGCTTCATGACTCCGAGCCGCCTCGAAGGCAGACCCCGTATCTTCATCTCGCACGGCATCGAAGACGAGGTATTGCCGATTGCACGCTGCAGCAGGCGCATCGTACCCCAGCTGCAGACCCTCAAATATGAACTCACCTATCGCGAATTCGTAGGTGGACACGTCGTGCCGGACTCCATCGTCGACGAGGCAATGCACTGCTTTCTTACCCCGGACAGGTGAGCTTCTTCTCCACTGCACCAGCGCTCGATCCGCTTGCTAAACTCATCTCTGCAAACATGACCTCCTGGCTCCTCACCATTGCGATCGCCTACCTGCTAGGCTCCGTCCCCTTCGGCTATCTGCTCGTTCGCGTGTTCCGCAAACAGGACATCCGCTCCCTGGGCAGCGGCAACATCGGAGCCACCAACGTCGCCCGCTCCGGAGCTAAAGGACTTGGGGTCGTCACCCTCCTCCTCGATTGCCTCAAAGGCAGCCTAGCCGTTCTGCTAGCCTTTCAGATCGCCCGCCATACCTCCCTCTCCCGCCCAGCCGCCTTCGACCTCGCCTCCGCCGCATCCATCGCCGCCATCCTTGGCCACGTATTCCCGGTCTGGCTCGCCTTCCGCGGCGGCAAAGGTGTGGCCACGGCGCTCGGCGTCTTCCTCGTCCTCTCCCCTCGCACCCTCGCCATCGCCCTTCTTCTCTTCCTCGCCGTCTTTTCGCTCACACGCTTCGTCTCACTCGCCAGCATCCTCTCCGCCGCATCCATTCCCATACTCGCCGCCTTCTTCGTCTCCGAGCGTACCCCGTTCGTCATCACCGCCTTCCTCCTCATCCCACTGCTTGTGATTGCCAAGCACCACGCCAACATCCGCCGGCTCCTCTCCGGAACCGAAAGCCGCTTCGGCACCCGAAAGGCCGTGGCTTGAGCCGCATCGCCGTCCTTGGCGCGGGCGCTTGGGGAACCGCGCTCGCTATCTCCCTCGCCCGGCGCGGCGGCCACCACATCATTCTCTGGTCGCACTCCGCCCTACTCGCCGAGCAGCTCAACGACCTCGGCGAAAACCTGCCCTACCTCCCCGGCTTCACCCTCCCCGCCGGCATCGATGTCACCTCCGACCTCCCCGCCGCCATCTTCGAGGCCGACATCCTCCTCTGCGTCACCCCCTCCCAGCACCTCCGCGGCGTCATCCGCGACATCGCCCCCCTGCTCACCCGCGACCAGATCATCCTCACCGCCTCCAAGGGCCTCGAAGAGACCACCAACTTGCGCATGTCGCAGATCATCGCCGCCATTACTCCCAATCGCTGCGCCGTCCTCAGCGGCCCGTCCTTCGCCCAGGAGGTCGCCGCCGGCATCCCCACCGCCATCGTCGCCGCCGCCTCCCAGCCCGTGCTCGCCCAGACCATCCAGCGCGAGTTCTCCTCCCCCTCCCTCCGCATCTACACCAACGACGACGTCGCCGGCGTCGAACTCGGCGGAGCCCTCAAAAACGTCATCGCCCTCGCCGCCGGCGTCGTCCACGGCCTCAACCTCGGCCATAACTCCGCCGCCGCCCTCATCACCCGCGGCATCGCCGAGATCACCCGTCTCGCCATCGCCTGCGGCGGCCACCGCCAGACCCTCTCCGGCCTCGCCGGCCTGGGAGACCTGGTCCTCACCTGCAACGGTTCCCTCTCCCGCAACCGCTCCGTCGGAATCGAGCTCGGCCGGGGCCGCCTCCTACCCGATATCCTCAGCGGCATGCACGGCAAAGTCGCCGAAGGCATCCGCAGCACCCGCGCCGCGCTCCAACTCGCCGCCCGCTACGCCGTCGAGATGCCCATCACCGAACAGGTCGACGCGATCCTCCACCACGGCAAGCCGCCCCGCGACGCCATCCGCGACCTCATGTCCCGCCCCGGCCGCGACGAATAGCCCTCTTCTCAGCCGTTCTGTTCCAGATCGTCCAGCTCAGCAAAGATCGCCTTCACCGGCACGACGATCTCTGTTCCATTCACAAGGAGCGCCTCTCCCACCGGAACCAGCGCACCCTCTCTGGTCGAGACGTAGGCTTTGCGCCTTCGCGGATCGATCACCCACACTGAACCGACACCCATAAGCAAATAGTCGTCCACTCGTTCCTGCATGTCGCTCATCCTGTCGTCACGCGAAAGTATCTCAACGCAAAGGAGAGGCGGCGTCCGCACGATCGGCTCGGCGCCAATACCCCGGCGTACAACACAAAGATCGGCCACTCTGAAGTGCTCTTGTGAGGTTTGCACACGCTGCTCAGGAAACGCGCGAACTCCCCAACGCTCCGCGTTCATGCGAAACAGATAACCCAGAAAGCCCTGTACCGCCGCGTGCGGTTGCTCCCCCATATTTCGCTCCCTTACCTCCCCGTTGATCCAGTCACAATCCGGGCGATATGTCGTTCGCAAATACTCGCTCAAGGGCACAGCCGTTAGGGTCTTCATCGCTCACCTCATCCGTAGCAACACGCACCGCCAATGTCCAGTATCGCTCTTCTTCCCATCGCCATCCTAGTTCACGATCTTCCCGTATCCGCTCACTCGACTAAACTAGGCAGATGGCCTTCAACCTCTTCGGCAAGCGCGACAAGCCCACCGAACCCACCGCCTCGCCCGAGCAGGAGCCTGTAACTCCACCAGTCCCCGAAGCCCCTCCCCCCGAACCCGAACCCCGCCGCCCCAGCCTCTTCAGCTTCGGCGGCCGCTCCGAACCCGCACCAACCCCCCACACCCCGGCCCAGTCAGAGGAAGCACCCGCCGCCCGCCGCTCCTTCTTCGACCGCATGAAGCAGGCGGTCACCCGCACCCGCGAAACCTTTACCGAGTCCATCGCCTCCGTCGTCGCCCTCACCCGCGAGGTCGACGAGTCCACCATCGCCTCGCTCGAGCCCATCCTGCTCAGCTCCGATATCGGCGCCGCCACCACCGCCCTCGTGCTCGAAAACCTCCGCCAGCGCGCCTACCGCACCGGCATCTCCGGCGGCGCCGAGCTCAAACTCCTCCTCAAACTCGAACTCAAGCACATCCTCGATTCCGTCGCGAAACCCGTCCCCCACCCCGCCGGCCTCGAAGTCATCATGATGGTCGGCGTCAACGGCACCGGCAAGACCACCACCTCCGGCAAACTCGCCGCCCTCTACACCTCGCAGGGCCGCTCCGTCCTCCTCTGCGCCGCCGACACCTTCCGCGCCGCGGCCATCGAACAGCTGGAGGTCTGGGCCGGGCGCTCCGGCGTCGACATCATCAAGACCAAACAGGGCGGAGACCCCTCGGCAGCTCTCTACGACGCCTGCACCGCCTCCAAGGCTCGCGGCATCCAGACCCTCATCGTCGATACCGCCGGCCGCCTCCACACCAAGTCCGACCTCATGAAGGAGCTCGACAAGATGCGCCGCACCGCCGAAAAACTCGTCCCCGGCGCGCCCCACCAGACCCTCCTCGTCATGGACGCCACCACCGGCCAGAACGGCCTCACCCAGGCTCGTCTCTTCACCGAGGCCGCCCGCGTCACCGGCATCGTTCTCACCAAGCTGGACGGCACCGCCAAGGGTGGCATCGTCCTCGCCATCGCCACCGATCTCGGGCTCCCCGTCGTCTACGCCGGCGTCGGCGAAAAGATGGAAGACATCCTCCCCTTCGACTCCAACGCCTTCATCGACTCCCTCCTCGACTAGGCCACGCTGGCGCGCGCGAGCTTCATGCGGTGAACCGGTCCTTCAAACGCAGGAACGGTGTCTCCAGGAACCGGAAGCTCAGGTAGGAGAGAACCACGGTGCTCACCAGACCCAGCAGCGTCACGCATGCCTCCGCCTTTCGCCCAAACTGGACATGGGAGTAAACGATCACGTGCCACAACGGGTGGAACATGTCGTGAAACACGTAGAAACCGTAGCTCATCATGCCCAGCCGGCGTGGCCACTTCATGCTGAACACGCGAAACAGAAAGCCGCTCGGTTGCAGGATCGAGACGATGAGCGCCGCGGAAAAGATGTCGATCAACGTGTACCCAATCGTCGTCAGTACGGGCGCACCGGCGTACGGATGATAGAAGTGATGCGCCCCGGAAAGCTGCCGGTACAGCAGATCCCCAAGTAGAAATCCCGCGCCGAACACCGCCAGGATGGGTCTCCCTAGACGCCGAACCCCCTCCGCCTCGGGGCCGCGCAGACATAATGCCACCAGCCCACCGATCAGCAGCGCATCCGCGCGAAGTGGCGTCACGCGGTAGAGCAGCTCCGCCGCAAGATACCGTTGCGGCACGGCAAAGACGCAAACAATCCGCGCCACCAGTGTCAGGCAGCAGATCACCACGCAAAGATTGCGAAGCCGCACGCGATCGCGGACAGAGAAGACGATAAAGGGCCACACCAGGTAAAACTGTTCTTCCACCGCAAGCGACCAGAAATGCCCCAGAAACAGAGCCGGCATCCGCTGGATGTGCGCCTGCGCGATAAGATGCTCGATCGCTCCTATCGGAAACAGCGGGCTGGCGAGATACACGAATCGCGCATAGTTGCCCAGGTACGCAAACCACAACACCCACGCTGGATTCAGATCCAGTGAAACACCGGTGTCAGCACCACCCCGAACAGAAGCACAGCGTAATACAGGGGGAAAATCCGCAGGGTACGGCGCGCATAAAAGGTGCGGAAGCGGCGCGGGGCATCCCGCGTGTCGTACAAAATGCCGGTAATTAGAAAGCCTGAAAGCACGAAGAAGACGTCGACCCCGGCCCAGCCCCAGTTCAGCGCCAGGTAGTTCGAAGCCTGGTAGTGCTCGAAGAAGACCATCAGCACCGCCAGCGCCCGAAGTCCGTCGAGCGCCGGGTAGAACCGCTTGTTCTCAGCAGCAGGTAGATCGGGCACAAGGTCGTCGCGATGCGCACTCTGGACCTCAGCGCCTCTCGCGTCACCTCTTCTCGTTGCTTCGGACATAGTTTGGGGAGAGCCGTGCTCTGCCCAGAATTATAGGCGACAGTCGGCAGCCTCCCGGGGGCATCGCGGCGCGCAAACCCCGATCCGCGCAGGTGCGGCGTCGAGTCCGCCCTCCACAAAAAACGGCGCCTCCCGGTACGCGCCACCTACACATCCAGCTTGCCTCCCTCACTCCGAAGTGGTACTTACGCACCCGAAGTAACCAGCTAACGTCAGGGCAGTCGCACCATCGCTCCCAAATTGGGCCGCATGGCTGCGACTTATGTGCCTGAGGACGTTACAAAATGCGCGCTAGCTACCTCCCGACATCGGCATGCTGGATCAAAGGACGTGGCCTCCAGTCTTCCGCCTCCCTCCTCCTTCTCCTTCTCGCCGCATCCTCTCTGCTCGCGCAGTCCTCCCGCAGCCTCGATGGCGAAGTCGATCCCCGGCATTCCACCAGCGTCCGCGTCGGCTTTCTCCTCCCGCAAAACGATCTCGGGCTCACCACCGGAAGCTTCCCCCAGGTCTCCGTCGGCGCGCACTCCGAGCTCCTCGTCCACGGCATCCACCAGATCAGGCCCACCGCCGAGTGGTGGTACTTCCGCCAGGGTCATCAGTCCTCGGTCGACGGAAACAGGGCTCAAGTCATCGATACCAGCGTCCGCGCGCTCGTCTTCGGCGGCGAATACCTCTATCGCTTCGGCGGACCCTCCAAACGGCTCTCCGCCGGTGGAGGCGTCTACCTCATGCGCTGGTCCGTCGACAGCGTCAACACCATCACCTTCACCCCAGGTGGAACCGCCCACGCCTCCGGCGCCAGCAGCTGGCTCCGCTTTGGCGACGGCTTCGCCGCCACCTACCGCCTCTCTCATCGCCTGGAGCTCGAAGGCCGCTGGATCCACAGCCACTACGGCTACGAAAACATCCCCGAAAACGTCGCCATCCTCGGCGGGGGGTGGAGACTCTAATGCCAACTCACAGACTCACGCCCTCAAGCCTCGGGGAGCACATCCGCCCTTCCAGGTCCAGGCCGCACGGGCTGCCCACCGGGACCGTCCTCGCCTCCATCCTCCTCGTCCTGGCGCTCGCCGGCTGCGGTAACGGCTTCAAATTCACCGGCGATCACCTCGACAAGGACAACTACGCGCTCAAGATCGATCCCGCGGCGCCCATCGTCACCGTCGGCCACACCGTCCATCTCACCGCAACCAGCCGCTGGGGCTCCGGTGCGGTCTGGTCCGTGCTCCCCGCCGCCGCCGGCGCGATCGACGCCAACGGCGCCTTTACCGCCTCCATGACGCCGACCCCAGGCACCATTGTCGCCATGTGGAAGAACGACGTCCGCTATACCGCCACCGCCATCCTCCAGGTCGTCGCCGCTCCCGACGCCACCATCACCACCCTCACCCCGGTCATGACGGTCAACACCTCCGACATCGCGTCCGTGCCCACCCAGCCCGGCTCGAAGTACGTATGGACAGTCGTCGGCGGCGTCATCTCCACCGGCCAGAACACGCCGCAGATCCAGTTCACCTCCGCCACCCTTGGCTCCGTCCAGATCACCTGCACCGTCACCAATGCGGCTGGTGACAGCGCCACCGGGCACAAGTCGGTCAACGTCGTCGACCTTCCCCCCGCCATCCAGTACGCCCCCGCCACCGTCATCCGCGGCAAACCCATCAGCCCCATCCGCCCCGTCAGCACCGGCGGAGCTCCGGTCACCTGGAGCATCAGCCCCGGCCTCCTCCCCGGTCTTACCTTCGACCCCTCCACCGGCCAGATCTCCGGCACGCCCACCACCCTCTCCTCCGCCGTCACCTATACCGTCACCGCCTCCAACTCCGGTGGCTCTGTAACCGCGACAGTCACAATCACCTCCGTCGACGCGATCCCGTCCATCGCCTACATCCCGTCCACCTTCGTCTTCACCCGCGGCGCCGCCATCCCGCCCGTCGTTCCCACCGTCTCCGGTGCCGCCGTCACCTCGTGGAGCATCGCTCCCGCCCTCCCGGCCGGCCTCGCCTTTGATCCCGCAACCGGCATCGTCACCGGAATCCCCACCACCCTCAGCTCCGCCATCGCCTACACCGTCACCGCCTCCAACTCCGGCGGCTCCGCGACCGCAGGCCTCTCCATCCGCGTCGTAGACGCCCCGCCCATCATCCACTACATCCCCACCTCGCAGACCTTCGTCCCCGGAACCAGCATCGGCAGCATTCAGCCCACCAACACCGGCGGCCCCGCGATCTCCTGGAACATCACGCCATTGCTCCCGGCAGGCCTCGCCTTCGACCCCGCGACCGGCATCATCACCGGGACGCCCACCACACCCGCCCCTACCGCGACCTTTACCGTCACCGCCAGCAACACCGGCGGCGCCAGCAACGCCGTCGTCCTCACCTACACCATCGCCGATCTCGCTCCCGTCTTCTCCTACACCCCCGCCGCGTACGTCCTCACCAACGGCATCGCCATCGCGCCCATCGCGCCAACCCTCACCGCCGGCGCCGCCGTCTCCTGGAGCATCAGCGCTCCCCTGCCCGCGGGCCTCTCCTTCGATCCCCTGACCGGCCGCATCTCCGGAACCCCCACGGGTCTCGCCGCCGCCGTCACCTACATCGTCACCGCCACCAACATCAACGGATCGAGCTCCACCGCGCCGATCACACTCACGGTCCTCGACAAGCCCCCCGTCATCCACTACAACCCGTCCGCCTTCAGCCTCACCCGCGGCGTCAACTTCCCCGTCCTCTCTCCGACCAACACCGGTGGCCCGGCCATCAGCTGGACCATCAGCCCAGGCCTCCCCGCTGGCCTCGCCTTCGATACCTCCACCGGCAAATCTCCGGCACACCCACCGCTCTCAGCGCCTCGGCCACCTACACCGTCACCGCCTCCAACAGCGGCGGCGCCAGCAATCCCGCCATCCTCTCCTTCGCCGTGGTCGACACTGTTCCCAGCATCGGCTACAGCCCGGACGTCTTCATCTTCATCAAAGGTCAGCCCATCGCCCCGGTCCTCCCCGTCAACACCGGCGGCTCGGCGCTCTCCTGGACCCTCGCCACGCCGCTTCCCGCCGGTCTTAGCTTCGATCCCTCCACCGGCCGGATCTCCGGCACACCCACCGCCCTCTCCTCCGCGACCAGCTACACCGTTACCGCCTCCAACTCCGGCGGCGCTGGCACGCCGCTGCACATCACCATCTCCGTCGTCGACGTCGCCCCCGTCATCTCCTACCTGCCCGCCTACACCTTCACCGTCGGCGCGCCCATCTCCCCCATCACCCCATCCAACACCGGCGGAGCCGCCCAGACCTGGACCATCGGGCCAGCCCTCCCCCCGGGTCTCGTCTTCGATCCGGCCACCGGCATCATCACCGGCACGCCCACCTCTCCGCTCTCGCCGGCAATCTACAGCGTCACTGCGACCAACAGCGGAGGCGCCAGCCAGCCCGTCAGCTTCACCCTCAACCTCGTCGCCTCGGCCACCGCCTCCCTCTCCGCCTCCACCCTCAACCCCCTCTTCGGCGCCTCCGTCATCCTCACGCCCACCTTTGCCAACGCCGCCACCGCCACCATCGGCACAGGCAGGGGCAGCAGCGATATCTCCCGCTCCGCTTCCAATGGCGTCGGCATCACGACCTCGGCACTCACCTCGCCCAAAACCTTCTGGCTCCGCGCCACTGACGCCGCCGGCTCTTCGCTCGACGCCTCCGTCACCGTCACCCCCCAGACCGTCGTCATCGCCCCTATCACCGCCTCCACCAACAAGCTCAGCGCCGGATCCCCCGTCACTCTGCTTACGTCCGTCACCAACGCGGTCGATACCTCCATCAACTGGACCGCCACGGCTGGAACCTTCGCGCCGGCCAACACTGCCAGCGGCGCAAACACCACCTGGACCGCCCCCTCCGAGCCCGGCGCCTACACCGTCACCGCCACCAGCGCGGCGGATCCCACGAAAAGGGTCACCATCCTCCTAAACGTGGTCTCTCTCCCTCTCGCGGCCAGCCTCACCGCCAGCACCTCCACTCCGCTCTTCGGCGACACGGTCAACCTCACCCCTACCTTCTCCTCCGGAACGGGCATCGTCGATAACAGCATCGGCGATGTCACCTCCGGCGCCTCCAGGACCTCGCCCGCCCTCACCTTGCCGGTCACCTACACCCTGACCGTCACCAACACCGCGGGCCAGACCGCCACCGCCGCCTCTCCGCTCATCACACCCCAGACCGTCTCGGTCGATGTGCCGGTCGGAGCCAACCTCAAATCCACCCTCACCGCCGGCTACACCCAGGCCTACACCGCCGGGGTCCACGGAGCCGTCGTCACCACCGTCACCTGGACCTCCACCGGCGGTACCTGGACTGGATCAACCTGGACCGCCCCCCTCACGCCCGGCGACTACACCATCAAGGCCACCTCCGTAGCCGATAACACCAAGTCCAACTCCGCCGTCATCACCGTCGTCAATCCGCCCGTCATCACCTCCTTCTCCGCCGCCGATGCCCTCCTCTCGCTCAATCACGCGACTACCCTCACCGCCGTCTACACCAACGGCGCCGGAACCGCAGTCATCGGCGCCACCGGCGCCGGAAGCTCCGATCTCACCTCCGCCGCCGTCTCTGGCGCCGCCATCGCCACCGGCTCGCTCTCCGCCACCAGGACTTTCACTCTCACCGTCTACAACGAGGCGGGCGACAGCACCTCGGCCACCGTCACCGTCACCGTCGTAGCCGGCTCATCCTCCCCCACCGCCTCGCTCTCCGGCCCGCGCTCCGCCCACACCAGCACCCTCCTTCCCGACGGCCGCGTTCTCATCGCCGGCGGCCGCGACGACGGATCCCCGCTCAGCTCCTCGAAGATCTTCAGCCCCTCCCTGGCCACCTTCGCCGACGCCGGCGCCATGCTCTCCGCGCGCTTCGGACATACGGCCACCCTGCTCGCCAACAACACCGTCCTCCTCACCGGCGGCAACAACGGTTCCACCACCGCCCAGGCCGAGCTCTGGAACGGGGCCTTCGCCGCCACCGGCGCTCTCGGCACGCCCCGCGAGAAGCACACCGCCACCCTCCTTCTCAATGGAAAAGTCCTCATCGTCGGCGGCCTCGACGGCAGCTCCCCGGTCGTCACCGCCGAGCTCTACGATCCCGCCGCCAACACCTTCACCTACACCGCCGGAAACCTCAACACCGCCCGCTACAGTCACACCGCCACCCTCCTCGCGAACGGAAAGGTGCTCCTCTCCGGAGGTTCAAACGGCAGTGTTGCCCTCCAAAGCGCCGAGCTCTTCGATCCTTCCACCGGCTCCTTCACCGTCGTCGGCAGCATGTCCAGCCCGCGACAGCGCCACGCAGCCGTCCTCCTGAACGACGGCGCCGTAGCCATGATCGGCGGCCAGGGCGCCTCCACTCCCGTCTCCAGCGTCGAAATCTTCAACCCCGCCACCGCGACCTTCGCCATCGCTGGCTCCCTCGCTCACGCTCGCGACGGCCTCACCGCCACCCTCATCGCCAGCGGAAAGTTCATCGTCGCAGGTGGCATCGACGCCTCGGGTAGCCCCGTCCAGGCGAGCGAGATCTTCGATCCTTCCACCGCCGCCTTTGGCCCCGCCGCCTTGCTCACAACCGCCCGCGCCGGGCACACCGCCACACTCCTGCAGAACGGCCAGATCCTCCTGGTCGGCGGTCTCGCCCAGGCCGGCGCAACCTCCGCGGCCGAGCAGATCGACCCCCAGGATGGCCTCACCCCCATCCTCCCCATCGCCTCCGTCACCGCGCCCCTCGGAGCCGCGCGAGCCCAGGCCGGCCTCACCGCCTCCGTGCCCGCCCAGACCCACGTCGCCTTTGTCTGGATGATCACCGGCGGCGCCATCACCTCCGGCATCGGCACCAACGCCGTCACCTTCACCATGCCCGCGACCGGCCCGGCCACCCTGGACGTCCTCGTCACCAGCGACCGGCTCGTCCCCTCCCACACCCGCATCGCCGTCACGCCCAGGCCCGTCATCAGCTCCTTCTCCCCCGCCCGCGGCATCGTCACCGCCGGCAGCTCCACCGCTCTCAACTGGACCGTGCAGGACGCCACCAGCCTCTCGATCGACGCCGGCATCGGCGCCGTATCCGGGACCTCCACCCCCGTCACCGTCGCCACCCTCGGCGCCACCACCTACACCCTCACCGCCACCAACGGCGGCGGCAGCGTCACCGCCACGACCTCCATCCTCGCCGTCCCCCCGCCCATCGCCCTCTCGCTCACCGCCGCGGCTACCTCCGTTCCCGTCGGCGGCAACACCACCCTGACCCCCATCTTCTCGCAGGGCGCCGGCTCCATCGACGCGGGCCTCGGCCCCGTTCTCAGCGGACCCGCCTACCCGACCGCCGCCATCTCCGCCCCCACCACCTTTACCCTCACCGTTACCAACGCTGCCGGTGACATCGCGCAGAGATCCGTCTCCGTCGGCCTGCAGCCCCTCGCCGTCACCGGCATCAGCGGACCTCCGTTCCTCTCCACCGGTCACACCGCAACCTACACGGCAGCCGTAACCGGCACCGTCAACACCGCCGTTGCCTGGACCGCGGACGCCGGCGCAATCGACGCCTCGGGCCGCCTCACCGCTCCCTCCGTCGCCCCCTTCAGCACCACCCAGACGCCCCTCACCCTCACCGCCACCTCCGTCCGGGGCGGCACTCCGGCCAGCCTCACCGTTCAGATCGTGCCTCTGCCGTCCATCACCAGCTTCAACTCCAATCCAAGCAGCGCGACCTACGGCGGCTCCACCTCTATCACCCCTGTGTTCACCAACGGAACCGGCCAGATCGTCGGCCTCGGCTCCGTCGCCAGCGGTCAGCCCGTCTCCACCGGCGCCCTCACCGCACCCCAGACCTACACCCTCCTCGTCACCAACCTCGCCGGCGACTCCGTCTCGCAAAACCTCACGGTCAAGCAGGGCTCCCTCTCCGTCACCACACCAAACACTAGCTCCGGCCCCATCGTCAGCCCGGGAGCCATCACCCCCGTCGGCGGCGCCTCCTTCTCCAGCGGCGCCCTCTCCTCCACCACCATATACACCCTCTCCGTCAGCAACTCCGCCAGCACGCCCAGGACCGTCACGCGCTCCCTCACCATCAACGTCATCAAGGGCAGTACCTCCACCCTGCCCACACCGATGGCGTTCAACCGCGTCGGCCATACCCTCACCCTCCTCTCCACCGGCGACGTCCTGATCGCCGGCGGCAGCTCTTCCAAGACCGCTGAAACCTTCAACACATCCGCCCAGACCTTCACGCAGCTTGGCTCCCCCATGCAGGCCGTCCGCTACAACCACACCGCCACCCTCATGGCCGACGGTCGCGTCCTCCTCGCCGGTGGCTCAGACGGCGTGGCACCGGGGAACACCGCCGAGATCTTTGACCCCACCTCCGGCGCCTTCTCCCCCACCTCCACCGTCATGGCGCAGGCTCGCAAAAACCACACCGCCGCCCTCCTTCCCGATGGCCGCATTCTCCTCTCCGGAGGTGTCGACGCCGCCGGAGCCGCGCTCTCCACCTCCGAGATCTACGACCCCGTCGCAGACACGTTCACCCCCGCGCCCGCAATCAGCTCCGCCCGTGAGTTCGCCGCCGCCACCTCGCTCCAAAACGGCTCCGTGCTCCTCACCGGAGGCGACAACGTCACCACCTCCAGCAACATCGCTGAAACCTTCAACGGCGACGCGTTCACCTCCTTCTCCCTCGTTCAGCCGCGTTCGGGGCACACCGCTACCCTTCTCCCCGGTGGGGGCGTCCTCCTGGCCGGCGGAACCTCCGGCGGCTCCACCGCACTCGCCTCCACCGAAGCCGTTACCGGCTCGTCCTCGACCGCCAGGGCAGACCTCATCACCGCCCGCTTCCGTCACGTCGCGAATCTGCTCGCCAGCGGTCAGGTCTTCTTCACCGGCGGATCTGCGGATGGCAACATCGCCCTCACCTCCTCCGAGATCCTCGACCCCACCCAGAACCAGCTCTTTGCCACCGCCAGCCTCGGGACCGCCCGCTTTGAGCCCGCCTCCACCATTCTCCGCAACGGCAACATCTTCATCGCGGGCGGCACCGCCGCAGCCTCCAGCGCTCCCTCCTCCAGCCTCAACACCGCCGAGCTCTTCGACCCGCAGGACAGCCTCATCCCCGTCCTCCCCAGCGCCGCCCTTTCCGCGCCCACCCACGCGTCCGCCGGCGCCACCGGCCTCACCGCCTCGGTCCCCGCGCAAGCCGATGTCAACTTTGTCTGGTCCGTCACCAACGGCGCCATCACCTCCGGCCTCAACTCGCGCTCCATCACCTTTACCAAGGGCTCCGGCGGCCCCTCCGTCCTCAGTGTGCTGGTCATCAGCGACCGTCAGATCCCCGTGCGCGGCTCCGCGACCGTCAGCACCGCTCCCTCTATCAGCTCCTTCACCCTCACCCCCTCCACCAACACCACCGGCCACTCCAGCACGCTTGCATGGACCTTCACCGGAGCCTCCGGCCTCACTCTCGGCATCGATAACGGCATCGGCGACGTTACCGCCCTCGGCGGCTCCATCGCCGTCATCACACCCGCGGCCTCCACCACCTACGTCCTTTCCGCGACCGACGCGAACGGCGCCACCACAAGCTCGGTCACGCTCAACGCAATCGCCGTCCCCGTCGCCTCCAGCCTCACCGCCGCGGTCAACCCTGTCGAGCGCGGCAGCTCCACCACCATCCTCCCCATCTTCACCACCAACGGCTCCGCCACCATCAACAACATCGCCGGTCCCGTCCTGAGCGGCGTCGCCTATCCCACCGGAAATCTCAGCAGCTCGACCACCTTCACCCTCACCGCGACCAACACCGTCGGCACCGCGGTCACCAGGACCCTCCTCGTCAACGTCATGCCCGTCGTCGTCGGCTCCATCTCCGGCCCGGCTTGACGTCAGCATCGGCAGCAGCTCCGCCCAGTTCACCACCGCCGTCACCGGCGCGGTCGATAAGACCGTCACCTGGTCCACCTCGGGCGGTGCCATCACCTCCGCTGGCCTGCTCACGGCGCCCGCAGCCGCGGCGGACATCATCATCACCGCCACCTCCACCGCCGATCCCGCGCAGCACAACCAGGTCACAGTCCATGTCGGCGGACCGCCCGTCGCTGCCGGCATCACCGCCGCCACCAACCCCGTTCCCTACGGCGGCTCCACCACCATCACCGCGCAGTTCTCCGGGGGCGCCGCCGTCATCGACCAGGGCATCGGCGCCGTCACTGCGGGCGTCGCCTACACCTCCGGCGCCATCACCGCCAATAAGACCTTCAACCTCACCGTCACCAGTCCCTCCGGCGCCACGGCAACCACCCCCTACATCGTTCACCCGCAGACCGTGGCGGTCAGCGCCCTCAGTGGACCCGCCTCCGACAAGGTCACCCAGGGTCACTCCGCCACCTTCACCGCCACCGTCACCGGCGCGGTCGATACCTCGCTCACCTGGAGCTCCGGCGGCGCAGGCTCCTTCTCCGGCAGCACCTGGACCGCTCCCGCAAACCCCGGCATCTACACCATCACCGCCACCGCCATCAACGGCGCCCTCAACACTCTGTCCGTCACCGTCGTCGCCGCGCCCGCGGTCACGAGCTTCACCGCTTCACCCACGGGCGTCAACAAGAACGGGAGCTCATCTCTCTCCGCGGCCTTCACCGGAGCCGGAACTGGCAGCGTCGCGACCGCCGCTGTAACCCCTGGCGCCCTGGCCCTCTCAAACGGCGGCCCAGGCGTCTCGACCGGCGCTCTCACCGCCACCCGGACCTACACCCTCACCGTCACCAACGATGCCGGCGACACCGCCACCGCCCAGACCACCGTGCAGGTCTTCCTCGGAGCCTTCAGCGCCACCTCGAACATCCTCACGCCCGCACGGGACCTCCCCACCGCCACCCTGCGCCCCGACGGGGACGTCCTGATCGTCGGCGGCGGCAATTCCAGCAAAGCAGCCGATGTCTTCGACAGCGCCGCGCTCTCCTTCTCCTCCAACCCCGCGACGCTTCTCACCGGCCGCAGCGGCCAGACCTCAACCCTGCTTCCCAACGGCCTCATCCTCCTCGCCGGTGGGTTCAACGGCGCCGCCGCCCTCGCCAGCGCCGAGCTCTACAACCCCGCCGACGGCACCTTCACCAGCACAGGAGCCCTCAAACAGGCCCGCCGCAACCATCGCGCGGTTCTGCTCGACACTGGCAAGGTTCTCCTCGTCGGCGGCGCCGCGCTCAACTCCGGCGAGATCTTCGACCCCCTCACCGGCGCCTTCACGCTCACCGGTTCCATGGCCTCTGCCCGCGAGTTCGCCACCCTCTCCCGCCTGCCCGACGGCCGCGTTCTTGTCGCCGGCGGCCTCAACGGCTCCAACCGTCTCGCCAGCGCAGAGATCTACGACCCCTCGACCGGCTCCTTCTCGATCGCCGCCGACATGCTGCAGGCCCGCGCGCTTGCCACCGCCACCAACCTCCCCGACGGCCAGATCCTCCTCGCCGGCGGCACCGGCGGAACCGCAACCGGCAGCGCCGAACTCTTCAACACCTCCCTGCTCAAGTTCGTCGCCGCCGCCGACATGATCCAGCCCCGGCAGGAGCACGTCGCCAGGCTCCTCGCAGGCGGCATGGTCCTTCTCGCCGGAGGCAACAGCGGTCTCACCACTACCGCAATCGATCAGGCCGAGCTCTTCGACCCCTCGCAAGGCGTCTTCCTCAAGACCGACTTCATGAGCACCACCGGCAGCCCCTCCACCGGTTCCGCCTCCACCCTGCTCGCCTCCGGCCAAGTGCTCGTCACCGGCGGCACCGGCGACGGCTCCGCCACGGTCGCGGGTTCGGAGCTCTACACCCCCACTGACGGCCTCTCCGCCATCGCCGCCGACGCCACCATCACCGCTGCCACCTCCGTCTCGCAGGCCTCCACCTCCATCGCGGCACACGTCACCGCAGTCGCGGACGCCCGCTACATCTGGATGGTCAGCAACGGCACCCTCGTCTCCGGCCAGGGCACGCCCAGCATCACCTTCAACATGCCGGCCAGCGGCAGCGCCACAATCGACGTCCTGATCGTCACCGATCGCCTCATCCCCTCGCACGGCCGCGCCCTCGTCGCCGGTGACCCCGCACCCGCCATCGCCAGCTTCACCGCCTCCCTCAATCCCGTTCCCTTCGGCGGCTCCACCACGCTGAGACCCGTCTTCAGCAACGCCGCCTCCGCGAAACTCGGCACCGCCGGCTACGGCAGCTCGGACATCTCCGCCTCCGCCGCCAGCGCGACCCCCATCACCGTCGGTCCGCTCACCGCCGCCGCCGCCTATACCCTCACCCTCCCCGAGGTCGCCGGCAACCAGCTCAGCTCCACCCTCACCGTCAACGTCCAACCCGTCCTCCTCTCCCCCATCAGCCCTGCTTCAACCTCCGTTACTGCCGGACACACCCAGACCTTCGCCGCCACCGTTGCTCAGGCCGTCAACACCGGCATCCTCTGGTCCGCCACCGGCGGCGTCATCGATCCCGCCACCGGCCTCTGGACAGCTCCATCCACCCCCGGCGCCTACACCATCAAAGCCACCGCGGCCGCCGACAACCTTACCTCCGCCACCACCTCCGCTACCGTCGTCGCTCTCCCGTCTATCACCGGCTTCAACGCCTCTCCCACCGCCATCAACTACGGCCAGACCACCTCGCTCACGCCCGTCTTCACCGCAGGGGCGGGAAGCCAGGCCAGCATCGCCGCAGGCTCCTTCCAAATCACCAGCACAGCCGTCTCCGGTGCCCCCATCTCCACCGGCGCCCTCACCTCCACCAGCACCTTCACGCTCACCGTCACCAACGCTGCCGGAGACTCGGCCATCAAGTCGATCACGGTCACCGTCACCCAGCCCTTCTCCCCCGCTGGCTCCCTCGCTCTCGCACGCTCCGGCCACACCACCACGGAGCTCCCCGACGGCTCAGTCGTCATCGCCGGAGGCACCGCCACAGCCAGCAAGGCCGAGATCTTCACCCCCGGCACCGCCTCCTTTACCGCCACCGCTGCATCCATGCAGGCCGCCAGGAAGCATCACACCGCCACTCTCCTGGCCGACGGCAGAATCCTCTTCACCGGCGGCTTCGATGGCGCCACCGCGCTCTCCTCCGCCGAGCTCTTCGATCCCGCGACCGGAGCCTTCACCGCCACCACCGGCGCCATGATCCACGCTCGCCAGAACCACGCCTCCGCTCTCCTTCCCGACGGCCGCGTCCTCCTCCTCGGCGGCTCTGACTCGGCCGGCAACCAGCTCGCCAGCGCCGAAGTCTTCGATCCCGCCACCGGCGCCTTCACCGCTCTCGCTTCCACGCTCGCCGAAGCCCGCGAATCCGCCACCGCCACCGCTCTGCCCAACGGCGACGTCCTGGTCACCGGCGGCGCCGGCCCCGGCGCAGCCACCATCGCCTCCGCCGAGCTCTTCCAGGCCGGCGCCTTCGGGACCCGCTCCTTCCCCATGCGCTCCGCCCGCACCCGTCACACCGCCACCCTGCTCCCCTCGGGCGAGGTCCTCCTCTCCGGCGGCTTCGACGGCTTCAACCCCCTCGGCACCGCCGAGCTCTACACCGGCGGCTCCACCGCCTCGTCCTTCACCCCAACCTCCGGCTCCCTGGCCACGGCACGCGAACAGCACACCGCAACCCTGCTCGCCGGCGGAAAGGTCCTGCTCGCGGGAGGAGCCGCCACACCCATATCCGGCGCTGAGCTGTTCGACCCCGCCACCCAGACCTTCGTCCCCGCAGGCAGCCTCGGCGCCGGCCGCTTCGGCGCAGGCGCAGCCCTCCTCCAAACCGGCCGTGTCCTCATCGTCGGCGGCACCGGCGCAGACGCCGCTCCGCTCTCATCCGCCGAACTCTTCCAGGCACAGGATGCCGCCGTTCCCGACCTCTCCGGATTCAGCTTGTCCGCCCCCGCCAGCGCCCCCTTTGGCGCCTCCCAGACCGCCACCCTGACCCTCCCCACCGGAGCCTTCTCGGTCAGCAGCATCGAGAACGGAACCCTCACCTCCGGCGCCGGCACATCGACTCTCAGCTTCACCATGGGAGCCGCCGGCAATACCACCATCCACGTCCTGGCCTTCACCACCCTGGGTCTGCCCCTCCACGTCGATCAGGTCGTAACCGGACACTAGGGAAGTTCTGAATGTAAGTATTGGAACTGAGGGCCAACGGCCCGACTCCATAACAGCCTGGGGCGAAGCCTCAGGTCCCACATCAAACCGAAAAGGCAGGGCTCGAGGCCCGGGCTATTCGCCGCCACACCTCATCAGGAAAACTGCAGAGAGATCTGCAACTCGCCTCTGCGGCCGCCCTGACCAGTGCCGCCTGCCGTATTCGGCCCACGGTTGGCGCAATCTCCGTCACCGCTCACTACAATAGAAATAGAGCAAGCCAGGGCAAGCGGAGAAAGACCGCGCGCCAAGGCAGGAAACGTCCTTAAACCCCATGAAGTGAATACTTTGCCTATAACCCTATAGCTTTGAAGAATTTGCGGTCACCTGTTTCAGCATCTCCAACAAATCAAGGAACTTACAAGAAACACCGAGGGGGGGTACCCCCCCGCCACACACCATGCCCCCCAACCCCCAAGACATCCACTTCATGCAGCGCGCCCTCGATCTCGCCGCCGCCGCCGCCGCCCTGGCCAGCCCCAACCCGCAGGTAGGTTGCGTCCTCGTCCGCGACGGGGAGATCATCGGTGAGGGCGCCCACCTCTTCGATCGGCGCGACCACGCCGAAATCGTCGCCCTGCAGCAAGCGGCGGCCCGCGGCCTCAGTCCCACGGGCGCCACCGCCTTTGTCACTCTCGAGCCCTGCTCCCACCACGGCCGCACTGGCCCCTGTGCCGACACCCTCATCGCCGCCGGCATCGCCCGAGCCGTCGTCGCAACGGAAGACCCCAACCCCCTCGTTCGCGGCACGGGGCTCGCGAAGCTCCGGGCCGCCGGCATTGAAGTCAACCTCGGCATCTGCCGCCAGCAGGCCCGCGACCTCAACGATTCCTTCGCCTGCTTCATCCAGACCCGGCGCCCGTTCGTCAGTCTCAAGGCCGCCCTCTCCGCCGACGGCAAGCTCGCGCCACCGCCCGCCGAGCGCCTCCCCAACCAGCCTCACTGGCTCACCGGCCCCGCCGCCCGCCAGCAGGTGCAGCTGCTCCGCCACAGCTCCGACGCCATCCTCACCGGCATCGGAACCGTGCTCGCCGACAACCCCGCTCTCACCGACCGCACCTCCCTGCCCCGCCGCCGTCCCCTCCTCCGCGTCATCCTCGACACCCACCTCCGCACCCCCCTCCAATCGGAGCTGGTCCGCTCCGCCCGCACCACCCGCCGTACAGAATCGGACCTCCTCCTCCTCTGCGGTCCGGAGGCCCCCGCCTCCAGCATCGCCGCACTTCAGGGAGCCGGCGCCCAGGTCCACATCCTCCCGCAGCAAACCGGCGACCTCAGTCTCCCAGCCGCACTGGATTTCCTCGCCGACCGCAGCTGCATCAGCCTCCTTCTCGAGTGCGGCTCCGCCCTCAACGGAGCCTTCCTCCATCAACATCTCGTTGACAAAGCCATCCTCTTCTACGCCCGAGACCCGCTCGGTCCGCAGGCCATCCCCTTCGCGCAAGGCATATCGACGCCCAAAGCCGTCGAGTCCCAACTCACTCGCCTCACCCGCGCCACACTCGGCTCCGACACCGTCGTCACCGGCTACCTGCACGACCCCTGGCCCAAACCGACTCCATCCACGCACCCAATGCTCTAACCTGAAAGCATGTTTACTGGCCTGATCGAAGCGACCGGAACCATCCTCTCCCTTACGCCTTCAGCCGGCGCAACGCGCATCACTATCGCCGCGCCAGCCATCGCCGGCAAGCTCCGCACCGGCGATTCGGTCGCTGTCAGCGGCACCTGCCTCACCGCTCTCGATATCCAGCCAAACGCCAATCCTCCCCGCTTCTCCGCCGACCTCGCCGCCGAGACCGTCGCCCGCACCACCCTCTCCCGCCTCGCGCCCGGCAGCACCGTCAACCTCGAGCTACCCACCCCCGCAGGCTCGCCGCTCGGCGGCCACGTCGTTCAGGGCCACGTCGACGGCACCGCAACCCTCCTCGCACTCGACGCGATCCACCCGAGCCAGTCCCACTCCACCGACTGGCGCCTCGCCCTCGCGCTCCCGCCAGAGCTCGCCCGCAACGTCGTCCAGCAAGGTTCCATCACCATCGATGGCATCTCCCTTACCGTCGCCCTCCTCCGCCCCACCCCCACCGGCGCCGAGGCCGAGGCCGCCATCATCCCCCACACCTACAAGTCCACCAGCCTCCACACCCTCAAGCCCGGCGCACCTCTCAACATCGAAACCGATGTCCTCGCCCGCTACTCCGCGCAGCAAACAGAAAAGCGGCCGCGCGACGAATGGCTCACGACCGCATATCTCCTCGCCAATGGCTACTGACGCTTTCCGCTACGCCGTCATAATGCGCCAAACTCCCGCTCCATGCGGCATATCGCTGGGCCCTACACCCTCAAATGCACCCTGCCCATCTGCTCCTATATCCGAGTTCACCGCCTATCCATCGCTACCGTGTCGCGAAATCCCGCTGTACAAAAAAAGGCGCAACCCAGTGGGTCGCGCCTTTCTCTCTCCTCCAGCCCAAAATTCAGATCGAGCTCATATTGTGCAGGAACTCCTGATTGTTCCTTGTCTTCGCCAGCTTGTCCGTCAGGAGCTCCATCGCTTCTGTCGGGCTTAGCGGATTCAGCACCTTCCGCAGGATCCACGTCCTCTGCAGATCCTCCTTGGGAATCAACAACTCTTCCTTACGCGTTCCGGAGCGTTGAATATCGATCGCCGGAAACACCCGCTTGTCGACCAGCTTGCGGTCGAGAATCACTTCCATGTTGCCCGTTCCCTTGAACTCCTCGAAGATCACCTCGTCCATCCGCGAACCCGTATCTACGAGCGCGGTCGCAATGATCGTCAGGCTTCCACCTTCTTCAATATTGCGGGCCGCACCAAAGAAGCGCTTCGGCCGTTGCAGCGCATTCGAGTCCACACCGCCTGAGAGCACCTTGCCCGACGGCGGAACGATGGTGTTATACGCCCGCGCCAGACGTGTGATCGAGTCCAGCAGAATCACCACGTCTCGCTTGTGCTCCACCAGGCGCTTCGCCTTCTCGATCACCATCTCGGCAACTTGTACGTGACGCGCGGCTGGCTCGTCAAACGTCGAGCTGATGACCTCGCCCTTCACCGAACGCTGCATGTCCGTAACCTCTTCCGGACGCTCGTCAATCAGCAGCACAATCAGCACGACCTCCGGATGATTCGAGGTAATGCTGTTCGCGATCGATTGCAGCAGCATCGTCTTCCCCGTTCGCGGCGGAGCAACGATCAAGCCACGCTGACCTTTGCCCACCGGCGTCAACAGGTCCATCACGCGGCCGGATATGTGCTCCCGCACCGTCTCCATCTTCACCCGCTCCTGCGCATACAGCGGCGTCAGATTATCGAACAGAATCTTGTTGCGAGTCTCCTCGGGACTCTCAAAATTGATGGCCTCGATCTTTACGAGCGCGAAGTACTTCTCTCCCTCGTGCGGCGGCCGAACATTGCCGCTAATCGTGTCGCCCGTCTTAAGGTCGAACTTGCGGATCTGCGACGGCGAGACGTAAATGTCGTCCGGACCAGGCAGATAGTTGTAATCCGGAGAGCGGAGGAAACCATAGCCGTCCGGTAAGATCTCCAGTACGCCCTCCGCAAAAATATGCCCTTCCTTTTCGCTTTGCGCCTGCAGAATCTTGAAGATAAGGTCTTGCTTCCGGAGGCCGCTGGTACCACCGATGTCAAGACCACGCGCAAGCTTGCCCAGCTCCGCTATATTGTGCTCTTTTAGCTCAGAAATTGTCATGTTTTACCTAAATAGGAATGAGAATACGAGGGGAAGAAGTTGGAACTGAGGCGGGATCTGCGTGACGAGGGGGTCTTGCGGAAGGCCAGAGAATAGAAGGAGGTCGTTGCGGGGGGAGGGTTAGGTAAATGGTTCCGTTCGTCCCGCGGGTCGCCGGACAAACGAAGGAAGAGGTACAGCCGCGCGTTATGCCGCGCGGCGTTCCTGCAATTGTACTCTCTCGACCACCGGCTCCTGTGGCTCGTTCATTGGCACGGTATCTTTGAATCGGTCCAAAACCTCGTTGGTTGTGTCCTGAAGACGCGTGTTCGGCTTGTGGAGCTTCCGGGTCGCCTTGGACGCCAACTGGCACAGCTCATAGCGGTTTGTTACGTGGGTAAGTGCTCCAAAGATAAGATCTGAACGCATCATTTCTCCTTCTGATTTGTTTGCAAAATTTCCAGAAGCTCCCCTCAGTCAACGGCTTGAGTGGTCGTTCCCGCATCTGCCTTCCTTCTTAAATCATGCTTACGTTGTTACATCATGCTTACTCTGATCTAGCCATTAGACGCAGAAGTTACCTGCGGCGACACACGAGATGCTTCGCAAATCTTCCATTTAGTGAAAAGGTGGATCTCACTTTCAAACACCGAATACCACCTCAAGTCCTCTGCTCAGACACAACAATGCTAAGAAGCTTCTTTCGAAGCCCTCTGAGCCGTCATTCCATAGAGACGCTAACCAGTTGAAAACAATATGCCTGGGAGAAACAATACAAAGTCTCTTCATTCTGATCAGGCACGCATTCGGCTCACATAGGCTGAACGGGTCAACGCACTCCTTGGAAGGTAAACCGGGTTCCGCTGATGGTCAATACTTTTTTTGGGAAATGCTCACCCCGCATCCTCCCGATTATAGAATTTCCCAGAAACAAGGTTCCTGCCCCGAAAAGTGAGCAGCTCGAGTCCGCCCGGCCGCTACGACCAGTAACTCCGGTCAAGGGTCCGGTACTGGATTGCCTCCGCAATATGCTTCACCGCGATGTCCCGATCGCCGCCCAGGTCGGCGATCGTTCTGGCCACCTTCAGAATGCGGTCATGGGCTCGAGCGCTCAGCCCCTGCTGCTGCATCGCTCGCTCCAGCAGACGCTCCGCGTCTGACGACAGCTCGCAAAAGATCCGGATCTGCTGAGTCGACATCTGCGCATTCGCAAACACCGCTCTCGACGCGCCCTTTGCCGATCCCTTCGTCCGCTCACCGCCCTCCGCAAAACGCTCATGCTGGCGCTCGCGAGCTGCCAGGACCCGCGCCCGGATGTCCCCCGATCCCTCCACCGCAGCTACTCCCCGCAGCTCCTTGTACTGCACCGCGGGCACCTCGATATGGATGTCGATCCGGTCCAGCAGCGGCCCGCTCACCTTGCTCACATACCTCTGAATCATTGGCGGCGTGCACATACATTCCCGGCTCTTGTCGTTGAAGTACCCGCACGGACAGGGATTCATCGCCGCGGCCAGCATGAACTGCGCCGGGAAACTCAACGTCATCGACGCTCGCGAGATCGTCACCACGCCGTCCTCCAACGGCTGGCGCAACACCTCCAGCACGTTGCGCGGAAACTCCGGCAGCTCGTCCAAAAACAGCAGCCCGTTATGAGCCAGGCTCACCTCGCCCGGTCGCGGAATCATTCCTCCGCCAATCAGACCAGCGTCCGAGATCGTGTGGTGCGGCGATCGAAACGGCCGATGCGTCACCAACCCCTGCTCCGTATCCAGCACGCCCGCCACCGAATGGATCTTTGTCGTCTCGAGCGCCTCTTCAAACCGCAGCGGAGCCAGAATCGACGGCAGCCGCTTCGCCAGCATCGTTTTGCCCGAACCCGGCGGCCCGATCATCAGAATATTGTGCCCGCCCGCTGCAGCCACCTCGAGCGCCCGCTTCGCTACATGCTGCCCTCGCACATCCTTGAAGTCGTGCGAAAAATGCTGCAGCTCGTTCGGCAGATCCGTCGCCTTCACCTCCAGCGGCGTCGCCGTCATCGCGCCCAGTGCCGCCGAGTTCAGCAGTTCACGCACCTCCAGAAGCGTCTTCACCGGATAGACCTTCACGCCCTGCACCACCGCCGCCTCGCGCGCATTGCTGGCCGGAATGATCAGACTCGTGATGCCCTTGGCCCGCGCCGCTACAGCGATCGGCAGCATCCCCTGCACGGCTCGCAGAGTTCCATCCAGGCCCAGCTCGCCCACCAGCAGGAAATCGTCGAGATCCTTGATATGCAGCGCGCCATATGCCCCCAGGATTCCGATCGCAATCGGCAGATCGAATCCCGATCCCTCTTTCTTGATGTCCGCTGGGGCCAGGTTGATCGTGATCCGCGTCGGTGGAATATCGAACCCGGAGTTCTTGATCGCGGATCGGACCCGGTCGCGGCTCTCCCGCACCGCCGCATCCGGCAGCCCCACCGTATTGAAAGTCTCCTCGGTCTGTTTCACTCCGGAGAAGTCCACCTCTACATCGATGATGTGTGCGTCGATCCCATATACGGCCGCGCTGCGAGCCTTGAAGAGCATCTGTCGTGTCTGCCTGTTGCACGCCTGGAAGGCGTGATTTCCCGCTGAGTCTAGCACTACAATCGCTCGACACCTCTGCCACGGAGGTTGCAGCAGCCTCTCGGAGAACGACCCATGCCGATCCGTTTTCCTGCCCATCGTTGCATCGCCCGCACAGCACTCCTCGCGTCAATCTTCGCCGTCGCATCCGCCACGTCTCTCTCGCAGAAGCCGCCTGCCGGCAACCCTGACGGGCAGATCGTCACAGCTCCGGAGAGCTCCCCAGCCGCCGGGGATCCGCCCACTGCGGAGACGGCATGGACCATGCTGAAAGACGCGGTCAAAGATCCCAAACACCCCGATCTGCGCATCCAGGCGCTTGCCGCGCTCGGTACGCTCAATGGCCAGCTCCGCGCCGACAAATTGATTCGTCAGTCCATGACCGATCCCGAGCTCGACGTCCGCACCGCCGCCATTCTCGCCGCCGGGCAGTCCAAAACACAGGACTTCACCCTCGAGCTTCGCTCCGCTCTCGATGACCAGGAGCCGCAGGTCGCCTTCGCCGCCGCCACAACCCTTTGGAAGATGGGCGATCGCTCCGGCGCAGACGTCCTCATCGCCATCATTCAGGGGGAACGCAGCGCCTCACCCACCCTGATCAACGGCGCTCGACACACCGTCAGCCGCGAACTCCACAACCCCAGTTCGCTCGCACGTCTCGGTGCCATGCAGGGTGCCTCCTTTCTCCTCGGCCCGTTCGGCTTCGGCCTCACCGCGCTCGAATACATGCGCAGAAACGGTGGCGACGCCGCGCGCGTCGAAGCCATCGAGCTCATCGCACACGAAAAGACCGCACCCATCCGTGACGAACTCATCGACGCTCTCTCCGACAGGGATCCCGCCGTCCGCGCAGCGGCTGCCAAAGCGCTCGGCCAATATCACGACACGGTCGCCGCACAGGCCCTGGTGCCCGTCCTCAACGACCCAAAGGCTCCCGTACGCCTCACCGCCGCCGCAGCCTTCCTCAACGCAAACCTCCCTGTCGTTCGCAAGCTCCCACCGGCACGGGTCCCTCTAACCGCCGACCGGAAGACACGCTCCCACCGCCCCGCTCTACAATAGACATGCTTCGCCACACATCGCCGAGGCCATGACTCCCCGTGAATACCAGTCTCTTCGAACTGTTTAAAATCGGCATCGGCCCCTCCAGCTCCCACACGGTCGGCCCCATGCGCGCAGCTCTCCGCTTCGCCCGGGAGCTCGACGCAGCCGGCCTTGTCGATCGCACCGGTCACATCGTCGTCGATCTCTACGGTTCGCTCGCCCTCACCGGCATCGGTCACGGAACCGATCGCGCCATCCTCCTCGGCCTCTCGGGAGACGCTCCCGACACCGTCGATCCCGCAGGCATCGACACAAAGATCGCCGCCATCCGTTCCTCCAGAACCCTCCCTCTCCTCGGCCGTCACCCCATCCCCTTCCATGAGCCCGAGCACCTCCGCTTTCATCGCGATCAGATGTACCCCATCGCCGCCAGGCCCTCGCCCTCACTCACGCCGATCCCCGAAGCCGAAATCCCCTCGGTAACGCCCCCGCCCGCCGCTGGCGAGACTCCGCCGAGCACCCAGCCACAGACTCCACCCGCCACCCACCCCAACGGCCTCCGTCTCTCCGCCTTCGACATCGATGGCAACCTCTTAGCCTCGGACATCTTCTATTCCGTCGGCGGCGGCTTCATCGTGTCGCAAGCCGAGTTCCACCCCGACGCGCCCATCGCCACCTCCAGCCGCGCCGTCCCCTACCCTTTCTCGAGCGCCGAACAGCTTCTCGCTATCGCCGGCGAGCACCATCTCACCATCGCCGATCTGGTCCTCGCCAACGAGATCGCACTTCTATCCGATAACACCATCAGCCGCCCGGCTCTCGACGACAGCCAGGACCGGCAACAAAGCCGGGTGCCCCATCCTCTCGGACAGTCTTATCGTCCGAAAGGGTGGGATCTTGCCTCGCCGGAGATCAACGAGCACACCCCTACCCCGCAGCAGCAGATCGAGCAAAGCATCTTTGCGCTCTGGCAGACCATGCGGACCAGCACCGATCGCGGCCTCGCCATCGAAGGCACCCTTCCCGGAGGTCTTAACGTCCGCCGCCGCGCCCCGCGCCTCTCTCAGAAGCTCAACGCCGGCGGCTCCAAAGACCCACTCGCCCCCATGGACTGGGTCACCGTCTACGCCATGGCCGTCAACGAGGAGAACGCCGCCGGCGGCCGCGTCGTCACCGCTCCCACCAACGGAGCCGCCGGCGTCATCCCTGCCATCGCCCACTTCTACACCCGTTTCATCGACCCCATCACGAACGGGGGCGTCGCCGGCGAAAGCAAACAGACCCCCGCAGCAAATGTCCCGCAAGCCGCATCAGTATCCAGCCAGCAGGAGCGATCCGACAGCAGCGTCGCCTCCGCTTCTACCTCCGCCTCTGTCCTCTCTTCCGAGCCCGAGTCCGAGTCCGCCCACCGCGCCGGCCTCCTTCGCTACTTCCTCACCGCCGCCGCCATCGGCATCCTCTATAAAGAGAATGCCTCTATCTCCGGAGCCGAGGTCGGCTGCCAGGGCGAGGTCGGCGTCGCCTGCTCCATGGCCGCTGGTGGTCTGGTCGCCGCCCTCAACGGCACCAACGAGCAGATCGAGCACGCCGCCGAGATCGCCATGGAACACAACCTCGGCATGACTTGCGATCCCATCGGCGGCCTCGTCCAAATCCCCTGCATCGAACGCAACGGCATGGGAGCCGTCAAAGCCATCAACGCCGCCCGCCTCGCCATGGCCGAAACCGAAGGCCACAAACTCTCCCTAGACCAGATCATCGAAACCATGTACCGCACCGGCATGGACATGCAATCGCGCTACAAAGAGACGTCCCTGGCCGGCCTTGCCCTCAACATCATCGAGTGCTAGAACCGCTTTCTTATGCGCACAGGAGAACGTAGATGAGAGACCTGACCATCGAATTGCCAAATCGCCCCGGAGCGCTCGCGGAAATGGGCGAAGCTCTCGGTAAAGCGGGCATCAGCGTCGATGGCGGTGGCGCATACCTCTGCCGTGAAGAGGGTGTCGGACACTTTCTCTTTGTCAACGGCGAAGCAGCTCGGCAGGCTCTGGAAGAAGCCGGCATCCGCGTCCTCGCCGAGCGCAACGTACTCGTGCAAAGTCTTGACCAGAGCGAGCCAGGCCAATTGGGCAAGCTCTCACGGCGGATGGCCGACGCCGGCGTCAACATCGAAACGCTCTATAGTGACCACGACCATCAGCTCATTCTGGTCGTCGACGATGAGACGCAGGGACGACAGGTCTCGGAAATTTGGGAGCGCGAACGCGCTCACAAAGTCTCCGGGCGCAAAGCTCACCGTTACGCGCTTGCACTGGAATGGACAGGCAGCGACGAGCATGGCACACAAAACTACCGCAGCTACCGTCGAGACTTCACCATCAACTCATCCGGAAAACCTTCGATCACAGGTTCAAGCGATCCGGCATTTCGCGGCGATGCCGCCCGCTACAACCCCGAAGAATTGCTCGTGGCCAGCCTCTCTTCCTGTCACATGCTGACTTACCTCCACCTATGCGCAACGGGCGGCGTCATCGTCCTTGCTTACGAGGACAACGCCTCTGGCGTGATGCGCGAGACATCGCAGGGTGCCGGTGATTTCGAAGAGGTGTCCCTCCACCCGATCGTCACGGTCGCCGAAGCTCAAATGGCAGAGAAGGCCCTTTCCCTCCACCAACAGGCCCACGAAATGTGTTTCATCGCGCGCTCGGTCCGCTTTCCAGTTACGGTAGAGGCTTCGACCCGTCCGGCCACGCACACCTGAGGCGTTGGAGAGACTAGGCACCAACCTAGGCGGCCTAGTCTCTCTCCACCGCCAAAGCCACCGAGTTCCCTCCGCCCAGACACAAAACCGCCACACCCTTCTTCGCATCCCGCCGCAGCATCTCGTGCACCAGCGTCACCAGCACCCGAGCCCCGCTCGCCCCGATCGGATGCCCAATCGCCACCGCTCCCCCATTCACATTCACCTTCTCCAAGCCGATCCCCAGTTCCTTCGTCACCCCCAGCGCCTGCACCGCGAACGCCTCGTTCAACTCAAACAGGTCCACCTCGTCCGCGGACCATCCCGCCCGCTCCAAAACCTTCTGCACCCCCGTCACCGGAGCCAGCATCACCCACCGCGGCGCGACCCCGCTCGTAGCCTGAGCCTTGATCCGCACCAACACCTTGCAACCCAACTCTGAAGCCTTCTCCGCCGACATCACCACCACCGCCGCCGCCGCATCGTTCACACCGGGAGCATTTCCCGCCGTCACCGTCCCCCCCTCCTTCTTGAACGCCGGCCGCAACCCCGCCAACGCCTCAAGCGCCGCGGCGGGACGATCGACCGCGTCCTCCCGCACACTCTCATCCATCCGAAACTCCACCGCCTCGCCGCCCTTCTTCTTCGGCGCCAGCCTCACCCCAACCACCTCCGCGTCGAACCGGCCTTCCCTCTGCGCAGTTGCCGCCTTTCGGTGCGACTCGAGCGCATACGCATCCTGCTGCTCCCGCGTGATTGAGTGCTTCTCCGCCACCAACTCCCCGGTCATCCCCATGTGCTGGTCGTCGCACGCACACCACAGCCCATCGTTCACCATCGAGTCCACCACCTTCGCATCGCCCATCCGAAAACCCTTCCGCCCCTGCGGCAGCAGATACGGCGCGTTCGACATCGACTCCATCCCACCCGCCACCACGATCTCCGCCGTCCCCGTCATCACACTCTGCGCCGCCAGAGCCACCGCCTTCAGACCGCTCCCGCACACCATGTTGATCGTCATCGCGCTCACCGTATCTGCAAGCCCTCCGCGCAGCGCCGCCTGCCGCGCCGGATTCTGCCCCAGCCCCGCCGGCAGCACACATCCCATCAGGCACTCGTCCACACTCTCGGGCGAGATGCCCGCGCGCCGCACCGCCTCACGCACCACGATCGCGCCCAGTTCCACCGCACTCATCTCGCTCAACGCGCCCTGAAACTTTCCCACCGGAGTCCTCGCCGCACTCACAATCACCACATCTCGCATCGCCAAATCTCCTCATCGTCATCACGCCCGAAACCCCGGCACGATCCACATCCAAGTGTAAGCCTCCACGCATCCGGCGCCTTCTCATCCGGCCTGTGTCACAGCTGCGTGTCCCTTCACTATCGCGTCCGCATCGATCGCTAAAAAAGAGCACGCGAACATTCGATTTTTCTTGACACTGATCCTTCGGAAATCTATACCCTCGTTTAGCTGCAACGCATCAATCGCAGCAGCGATCGCAAGTCGCTAGGGAGAATAGAAAAATGGCAACGAAGAAGGCAGCCACGAAGACAGCAAAGAAGCCCGCCAAGAAAGCCACCAAGAAGTAGGCGATCAGCGGCAAACCAAAACAGGCAAATGCAAGAGAGGGGGACGCATCCAGCGTCCCCCTCTCTGCTTAACTCCACCATCCATCATCGCCCCGCTTCACTCCCGTTCCCCTCTCACGAGACTCACCCATCCGCTTACCCAACCGCCTCTCCTCGCGTCCACCCGCCGCGTCCTCTAAACTCGGCTCATGCAACACCCCGACGTATGCATCGCCGGTGCCGGCATCATCGGCATGTCCCTCGCTCTCGAACTCACGCGTCGCGGAGCCCGCGTCACCATCCTCGATCGCGGGCCCGCCCTCGCCGAGGCCTCAACCGCCGCCGCCGGCATGCTCGCCGCCAACGATCCCGGCAACCCACCCGAGTTGCAGGCTCTTGCCGATTTCTCGCTTGCCCTCTACCCCGCCTTTCTCGAACACGTCGCAAACCTCTCCGATCGTCGCGTTCCCTTTCAGACCCACCTCACGCTCCAAGCCACGGACTTGCCCTCCGTCGTCTCTCTCTCACACACCGATCTCGACATCTTCCTCCCCTCGCACAACCTCTCCGGGCATCACCTCAACCTCCTCGACGAACACTCCATCGATCCCCGCCAACTCGCCACCGCACTCATTGCCGCGGCGAAGAACACCAGCATCGAGCTCCTCACCGATACGCCCGTCCTCGCCGTCGACAGCACCGGCTCTGACCTCACCGTCCTCACCGCGGAGGATCGCCTCGCCTGCACCCACTTCGTCGATTGCACCGGCGCCTGGGCCATCACCTTCCCCGGAGCGGTCGCGCCGCGCAAAGGCCAGATGCTCTCCGTCGCCCTTCCCCCGGCATTGCCTCTCACACTCGTCCTCCGCACCGAAGACCTCTACATCGTTCCGCGCACCACCGGCCCTGGCGCCGGACGCATTCTCATCGGCGCCACCGTCGAGGACGCCGGCTTCGACAAGCTCGTCCACCCCGCCGACATTGCCCGCCTCCGCGATCGCGCCGCACTCCTCCTCCCTGCTCTCGCCGAAGCCCCTATCCTCGATCAGTGGGCCGGCCTCCGTCCCGCCACCCCCGATCACCTCCCCCTTCTCGGCGCGCATCCCTCCAACCCTCGTCACCTGCTCGCAACCGGTCACTTCCGCAATGGCATCCTGCTCGCCCCGGCAACGGCTCACCTGCTCGCCAAAGTTATTCTCGGCGAGCCCCCGTCGCTCGATCTCGCCCCCTTCGCTCCAGCCCGCTTCACCCCCGCCTCCGTCGCGTAAAAGCTCACCGCCCGCGTCGCACCGCCAGCCGATATTCGCCCCGCCCGTGTGACAACCGTTTCTTCGCTGCGCTATAACGCTATAGATCGAAGTTCGTCACCTCGGAACCCCGGAGACCCTCCCGCATGCCTGCTGCCACCGCACCAAAAGGCCTTGAAGGCATCGTCGCCACCACCTCTTCCATCTGCTGGATCGACGGCGACGCCGGTGTCCTCTCCTACCGCGGCATCGACATCCACCAGCTGGCCGAGCACTCCACCTTCGAGGAGACCACCTACCTCCTCTGGTTCGGCAGACTCCCCAGCGCCAGCGAGCTCCAAGCCTTCACGGCCGAGCTCGCCCAGGCCCGGGAGCTCGATCCAAAGATCATCGACCTCCTACGCAGCGTCCCCGCCTCCGCCACCCCCATGGAGCTCCTCCGCACCGCCGTCTCGCTCCTGTCCATCTACGACGCCGATGAAAAGGACTCCTCGCACGACGCCAACGTCCGCAAAAGCTTCCGCCTCACCGCGCAAATACCCATGATCGTCGCCCTCTTCGATCGCATCCGCAAAGGCAAGCCCGTCGTCGAAGCCGATCAGAGCCTCTCGCACGCCGCCAACTTCCTCTGGATGCTCAACGGCGAGAAGCCCTCCAGCACCGCCACCAAAGCCTTCGACATCGCGCTCATCCTCCACGCCGATCACGAGCTCAACGCCAGCACCTTTGCCGCGCGCGTCATCGCCGCCACCCTCTCCGATATCCACTCCGCCATCACCGGCGCCATCGGTGCGCTCAAAGGTCCGCTCCACGGCGGCGCCAACGAGGCCACCATGCGTCTGCTCTTCGCCATCGACAAGGCAGGCGAAGACCCGGTCGAACATGTCCGCGAAATGTTTGCCGCCAAAAAGAAGATCTCCGGCTTCGGCCATCGCGTCTACCACACCGAAGATCCGCGCGCGACCCACCTCCGCCGCATGTCCGAAGATCTCGGCCGCTCCGCCGGCAACACTCGCTGGTTCGATATGTCCCGCAAAATCGAGCAGTTCGTCAAAAACGAAAAGAAGCTCAACGCCAACGTCGATTTCTACTCCGCCTCCACCTACACCACCCTCGGCATCGACATCGACCTCTTCACCCCCATCTTCGCCATCAGCCGCATCTCCGGCTGGGCCGCCCACGTCATCGAGCAGCACGATGACAACCGCCTCATCCGCCCCCGCGCCGACTACCAGGGCCCCGCCTACCCCGCCCCCTACATCCCACTCGACCAACGCTGAACCTAAGTGACAGGAAGCGCCCGGAGGCGTTACCCGTTTTGGGTTGTCATTCTGAGCGCAGCGGAGAAACCCGCTTCTCCACCGCAGACTCCCAGAGCCCCACCGATGCTCGCCGTTGCCTGCCGTTTTGCTTGTCATTCAGGAGCGAAGCGGAGGAATCTGCTTCTCAACCGCAGACTCCCCGCCTCTCTCCTATGCCAGCAACGCCAGCTCTACTTGGCGCTCGCCGGCGGCACAATCCCGTTCATCCGCAGGTACTCCACCATCTGTCCATAGTGGTCAAAACCATGCGCCACCGCGAAGTCCGCCACCGTCGCCCGTGTATGCAGACCGTCCGCACCTTTGATCGACTGAAAGGCATTCGCCGCCGTAACCGTCGCCAACGCCTTGTGCCCAAACGCGAATGATCCCTGCAGCGCCGCCACGCACTCGTCCTTGGTCTTCAGATTCTTCATCGTGGCCATATCTACATCTGGCTTGGTGCCGCTCACAGTCATGTAGAAGTAGTAGTTCGCCTGCGCCACATGCGACACCTGCTGCGCAAACGTCCGAACCGTATCGAACTTCGCCGCGCTTCCCGGCGCAAAGGCCGCCGCACTCGGGGCGAAGTTGTACTGCTCCGCCGGCATCGCCTTCGCCGCGCTCATCGCTTCGCTCTCAAACATCGTCAGCACCTCGTCGAGCGCCTTTCCGGGGTCCATCGCCTGCCCCAAGGCCACCGGCGGCTTGTCGCCGCCCATCTGCCCCTGCGCGCCCATCGCGCAACATCCCATCACCACTGCCGCTGCCAATCGCAATCCTGCCGTCATCTTTGTCTCCTCGTACAAACCCGCCTAGCCTACCAGATCGACGCCTAGTCACACACCTCGCCCGCCGAGAACTAAAATCGACCCATGGCCGCCATCTACCTCGACGCGAACGCCACCACACCTCTCCTCCCCGAGGTCGTCGACGCCATGGCTCCCTTCTGGACCACCCACTTCGGCAACCCCAGCTCTGTCCATCGCCAGGGCCAGCACGCCCGCTCCGCTGTGGACCGCGCCCGTGAATCCGTCGCCCATCTCCTCGGCTGCCGCCCCTCCGAGATCGTCTTCACCTCCGGCGGCACCGAGGGCGACAACCTCGCGCTCTTCGGCATCCTCAAGAGCTCCGCCCGCCAGCCAGCCCACCTCATCACCTCCACCATCGAGCACCACGCCGTCCTCCACGCCGCCGAAGCCCTCGCCAGACAGGGTGTCGACGTCACCTTTCTTCCCTGCACCAGCTCCGGCCTCATCGAGCCCGCCGCCCTCCAGACCGCACTCCGCCCCCACACCCGGCTCGTCTCCATCATGCTGGCCAACAACGAGACCGGCGTCATCCAGCCCATACGTCAACTCGCCGCCATCGCCCACGCCGCCGGCGCTCTCTTCCATACCGACGCCGTCCAGGCCGCCGGCAAGCTCCCCCTCGATGTCAACGACCTCGGCTGCGATCTCCTCACCATCACCGGACACAAGATGTACGCGCCCAAGGGCGTCGGCGCCCTCTATCTCCGCCACAAGCTCGAGCTCCAACCCATCCTCTTCGGCGGCTCGCACGAGCGCCAGCGTCGTGCCGGTACCGAGAACGTCACTGGCATCGCAGGATTTGGCAGCGCCGCTCAGCTTGCCTCCCAATGGCTCGGCAACGGCGGTCCGGCACATCTCGCGGAACTCCGCGACCGTCTCGAGTTCGGCCTGCTTGCCACGATCCCCAACTCCGGTATCAACGGCGCCCGCAGCGACGGTTACAAGGAACCCCGTACCCCTAACACCCTCAACCTCTACTTCGACGGCGTGGACGCCGAAGCCCTCGTCATCGCGCTCGATCTCGGGGGCATCTGCGTCAGCGGAGGCTCAGCCTGCCAGTCCGGCGCCACCGAACCCTCGCACGTCCTCACCGCCATGCGTCTGCCCGAGCCACGCGCCCGCGCCAGCATCCGCATCTCGCTCTCCCGCCTCAACACCCAGACAGAGATTGACCGCGCCCTCACCGTCATCCCCGCCACCGTCGCCCGCCTCCGCCAGCTCTCCTCCACACCCATCCAGACCGCCTCAACCCTGGTCCCCGCCTAGCTTCAATTCCACCCCCTCCTTACTCTTCCAGCCCGCACGCTCCCGTTTTGTTTGCCATTCCGCACCCTGAGCGAAGTCGAACGGGGAGCACCTGCTTCTCGACCCAGCCCTCACCAAACTCCTGCTCCCTTTCTCCGCATCACACCCGCATGAGCCAGCAGAAAACCCTCGCCGATCCCAGCGCCATCGCGCCCTACAACTCCGAGAACGTCCTCCAGGTCGTCATCGAGACCCCCAAGAACAGTCGCAACAAGTACGCCTTCGACCACGACCGCGGGGTCATCGTCCTCAAAAAGGTCCTCCCCACCGGCATGGTCTTTCCCTACGACTTCGGCTTCGTCCCCTCCACCCTCGCCGACGACGGCGATCCCATCGACGTCCTCCTCCTCATGGATGAGCCCGCCTTTCCCGGATGCGTCCTCGACGCCCGCCTCATCGGAGTCATCGAAGGCGAGGACGAGTTGGATGGAGGTGAAACCCAACGCAACGACCGCCTCCTTGCCGTCGCCTCCGCCAGCGACACCTTCGAAAACTTCAAGACAGTCGACGACCTGCCACCGCAGATGCTCAAGCACATGCAGGAGTTCTTCGTCACCTACCCCCGTCTGCTCGGCGGAAAGACCTACAGGATTCTCGGTTCCAAAGGCCCGGAAGAGGCGGCCCGCCTCATCGAGCAAGCATCAAAAATGCCTGAACCAGCTCTTGCTCTAGCTCGGACCCGTTCCCTGTTGTCGCTCCAAATTTCCTGATGCCCTCATAGGTACCAGGGAATATTCACCACCACAATGCGCTGATTCCCTCGCAGCAGCAGCAGCAGCTTCAGCAGCTGCACCCTCTGGTTGTGCAGCAGGTTCTCCCACCAGTGCCGCACCACCAGCTCCGGCAGCAGCACCGCGATCTTTCTCCCAGGATTCTCATCCTCCAGCTTCAGGATGTAATCCATCTGCGGCGAAATCACGAATCGATAGGTTGATGGAATCGTAATCAGCTGCGGCTCCTGCAGCTTCTCCTGCCGGATCGGAGTCATGATCAGCTCGTCCCACACCGCCTCCAACCCCTCGTCCGCCGCCTCCAGGTCGTCGGAGTGGATATGCACCACCTTGATCTCCTTCGATAGCAGCAGCCCAAACCGCAGCGCCTTCTCCGTGATCTTGTCCCACCTCGCCATCGGAATCACTACCAGCGGCTCCTGCAAACCCGTCAGCCGCAGCGGCGTGATGTCCTCCATCTCGCCCTTCACCCACATGTAATGCCGCCGTACGCTCACCATCATCCAAATCAACGCCGGCACCAGCAGCGCCGTCACCCACGCGCCCGCCCTGAACTTAGCCACCAGCACAACTATCGTCGTAAGCCCCGTCGCCACCGCCCCGATCCCGTTGACGAACATATGCCAGCTTCGCCCAGGATGCGCCGGTTCCTTCTTCCAGTGAATCACCATGCCCGCCTGGCTCAACGTGAACGCTAGGAACGCACCGATCGCATACAGCGGAATCAGCCGGTCCGTCACGCCCTTGAACAGGATCAGGATCACCGCCGTAAATCCCGTCAACGCGTAGATCCCGTGCGAGAACAGCAAACGCCGCCCGCGCAGGATAAACACATGCGGCAGGTAGTCATGGGTCGCGATGGCCCGCGTCAGCCGCGGAAAATCCGCAAATGCCGTGTTCGCGCTTAACGCCAGCGCCAACAGCACGCTGCCCATGGTGAGAAAGTAAAACCAGCCGCGGCCAAACACCGCCGTCAGCAGAAGACTCAGCAGATTCTGATACCCAGCCTCCTCCGGCTCCATGGCCATAATCCCGTAGGTCTTCGCCAGGTAAGAAATCCCGAACAGCAGCACCATCAGGATAGCGATGATCACCGTCAACGTCCGCTGCGCCTTCTTCGCCCTCGGCTCCCCGAACGCCATCACCCCGTTCGACACCGCCTCCACACCCGTCATCGCCGCGCACCCACTCGCAAACGCCTTCATCAGCATCCAGATGCCCAGGTACTTCACCGTCACCGGCAACGCTGGCGGCAAGGCTTGAACCGGTAGCGGATGCCCCCCCGCAACAATCGTCTTATAAACACCCACTCCAATCAGGGTCAGCAGCGTCGCGACAAACAAAAACGTGGGCGCGATAAAGGCGGTACCCGTATCCCGAACTCCGCGCATATTCACAATCGCAAGAATGATCAGAATGACCACGCATAGCAGCAGCGTGTGCGGCTGCAGCCTCGGTATCGCAGAGGTCAACGACGTCACACCCGCAGATATCCCCACCGCCGCCGTCAGGATGTAATCGATCATCAGCGCCGCCGCGGCCAGCAGCCCCGCTTTATCCCCAAGATTCTCCGTCGCCACGGTGTAGGAGCCGCCGCCGCCCGGGTACGCCGCAATCGTCTGCCGGTAACTGAAGTAGACGATCCCCAGTAAAATCAAAATCGCCGAAATAATCGGAACAATATAATGAATTCCGAGAACTCCTAGCGGAATCAGCAGCGTCATCGCGGCTTCCGGGCCGTATGCTGCGCTTGTCAGACCATCCAGACCGAAGATCGGAATGCCCGCCGCAACTCCAATATGCTCCGCGCGCTCTTCGCTCGTCGCCAGCGGCTTACCAAATAAAACATCGTTGATCGCCATAACCGCTTCTGATCCTACTGCCTGGGTCAAGCCTCGATGCCTGCCTTCTTCACGCCACAACCTATAATCGTCCATACCTTCATCAGCTACGCCGCAACCTTTACCCGCCAAAAAGGAGTCCGCAATGCCCGTCGCCACCTCGCTCTACGATCTCCCGGTCAACCGCATCACTGGCAAAGCCGCCTCCCTCGCGGATTTTCGCGGACAGGTCCTGCTCATCGTCAACGTCGCCTCCAAATGCGGTCTCACCGTGCAATACGAGGGCCTCGAACAGCTCTACCAGACCTACAAGCAGCGCGGCTTCGAGATCCTCGGCTTTCCCGCCAATGACTTCGCCGGACAAGAGCCCGGCTCCAATCAGGAGATCGAGAAATTCTGCTCCACCAGCTTCTCCGTCACCTTTCCCCTGTTCGAAAAAATCCCCGTCACCGGCCCGGACACCCACCCGCTTTACAACTTCCTCATCGAAGCCAAACCCTCCGCTCAAATCGGAGACGCCGGCTTCCGCGCCAACCTCGATCGCTTTCTCGCCACCACCGGCCCCAACATCGTTACAAATCCCGAACCCGGCATCCTCTGGAACTTCGAAAAGTTCCTCATCGACCGCAACGGCGAGATCATCGCCCGCTTCGCTCCCGACGTTCTCCCCGCCGACCCCCGCCTTACCAGCGCCATCGAAGCCGCCCTCTAATATCGAGAGACCTGTGATCCGTTTGACTCTGGCATAGTCGCCATGTCGACCGAAACACCTCCGGCGCCGTCATCTCGACCGGCGCAACGCACAGCTTCACCATCGAGACCCCCTTGCATTTCGTCCCAAACCACCGTATCCAAACCATCACCCGCTAAAATCGCAAGACGAGGTCTCTCACCCCCCAATGATCGCCCCGCCCCGCCGCACCCTGCTCGCCGCCGCTCCCCTGCTCCTCACCGCCTCCGCCGTCCTCGCGCAAAAGACCCCCATCCTCATCACCGCCGACCTGTCCGACGCGCCCCGCAAGCTCTATCACGCCGAGGTCGACATCCCCGTCAAACCCGGCCCCGTCGCCCTCACCACGCCCCAGTGGATCCCCGGAAATCACCGCCCGACAGGCCCCGTCGACGACATCACCGGCGTCGTCTTCACCGCCAACGGCCAACCCCTCAAGTGGCGCCGCGACGACCAGGACCTCTACCAGTTCCACGTCACCGTCCCCCCCGGCGTCACCACCCTCCACGCCCACCTCGACTGCATCGTCACCGCCCGCCTCTCGCAAAAAATGGCCGTCCTCGAGTGGGAAAAGCTCCTCCTCTACCCCGCCAATACCCCCGTCCGCGACATCCCCATCCAGCCCTCCGTCACCGTCCCCCCGGGCTGGGGCATCGGCACCGCCCTCACCCCAGAACATGGTGAAGGCCTAGGCTCTGCCATCCACGAGGAGACTACCCCACAAGGTCAACACATCACTGAGGGTGGCGGCGGCATGACCACCCACTTCGCCGCCACCAACGTCGAGCAGCTCGAAGACTCCCCCCTCATCGCCGGGGAGTACTTCCACGAGTTCCCCCTCGCCCCCGAGATCAAGCCCGCCCACTTCATCGACGTCGTCTCCGACTCCCCCGAAGACTCCAACCTCCGCCCCGCCCTCCTCGCCGAGATCGCCAACCTCGTCCGCGAGGCCGACGCCCTCTACAAATCGCACCACTACAACCAGTACCACTTCCTTCTCACCCTCTCCGACGTCGCCGGCGGCGAGGGTCTCGAGCACGGCCAGTCCTCCGACAACGGCATCGGCGAAAAAGGCTTCTCCGACGCCAAGCACCAGCTCGCCGAGGCCGACCTCCTCGCCCACGAGTTCACCCACTCTTGGAACGGCAAATACCGCCGCCCCTTCAACCTCTACCAGACCGACTTCAACAAAATGCAGCAGGGTTCACTCCTCTGGGTCTACGAGGGCATGACCCAGTACCTCGGCAACGTCCTCGCCGCCCGCTCCAACCTCAAATCCCAGGCCCAGTACCGCGACATGCTCGCCATCTCAGCCGCCAACCTCGACTACAAGCCCGGCCGCGAGTGGCGACCCACCGAAGACACCGCCATCGCCGCCAGCATTCTCCGCGGCGGCGCCCCCGCCTGGGCCAACTGGAAGCGCGGCCAGGACTACTACCAGGAGGGCGAACTCCTCTGGCTCGACGCCGATACCCTCATCCGCAAGCTCACCAATAATCAGAAGTCACTCGACGACTTCCAGCACATCTTTCTCGGCAAAGGTGGAAACACCGGCCCCGTTATCGTCACCTACGACCGCAAAGAGCTCATCGCCGACCTCAACCAGGTCGTCAAGTACGACTGGGCCACCTTCCTCCACGACCGCGTCGATAACATCAATCCCCACGCCGACCTCGCCGGCATCGAGGCGGGCGGCTACAAGCTCATCTACGCCGACAAACCCAACCCGTCCGAGCGCACCATGGCCTCAGCCGGCGGTCGCCGCGGCGGCGGCCTCAATATTTGGTACTCCGTCGGTCTCCGCGTCACCCCCGACGGGGCAGTCACCGACGTTCGCTGGAACTCACCCGCCGACAAGGCCCGCCTCGCTCCCGGACAGAAGATCGTCGCCGTCAATGGCCACGTCTTCTCCCCTGACGCGATCAAGCAAGCCATCGTCCAGGCAAAGGGCAACTCCGATCCCATCCACCTCATCACGCAGGCCGACACCTTCATCACCACCGCCGACCTCGACTATCACGACGGCCCCCGCTACCCGCGCCTCGAACGCACCGACGGCACCCCCGGCTACCTCGACGACATCACCAAACCACTATCCGTAATCCAGTCAATCCCCGAGAAGCCGTCCGACGACGACGACCCGCAATAGCGGGCAACTGCCTCACATGACCGCTGCCGTGCTTTGGTGTGCAGCGCACAAAGGCTGCATCCTCTTCGGTTGTTGCTTTTGCTTCTCTTGTTGTCATTCCGAGCGGAGCGAGGAACCTGCTTCTCTACCACTGAGATACGAGCCGCCACGGCTGTGCTCTCGATGACGTCGCGAAGCGAAGACGCGTTCTTAGCCCCTCGAATGAAGCTGCAAGCTCGATCAGATTGCCGCTTCCAACCGCGGCAGAAGCCCAATATGGCTGTTGTGATAAAGCCCAAGAAGCCGTCCGCGCATCAGGTAGTAGGCGGCCGAGGCCTCCTGCAAATAGAACGGCACGCGAACAAAACCCAAACGGAAAAGGTACGCCAGCTGGATGCACGTCACAGCCCTGTTTAGCCGAACCGCATCTCGCCGAATCATCTCAGAAATCACCGGCCCCTGTTCCCCGTTCCAGCGCTCCGCGAATACCGCCAGCTCCAGCATAACCGCCGCATTCGCCTTCAATCGGCCAATGCCCTCCAGCCCCCCCGCCATCTCCCATATCGCGTCGGGTTCGATCCGCAGCTGGTCCTTATCCGGCTGCAGATAACAGTCCGCAATCGATCGCAGCCCCTCGAAATTTACCTGCTCAACCCGGCCCAGAACCTCATCCCAACTCCGCGCCGCCAGCCTGCGCCGGCGAGACACAAAGTGGATCTGGTATCCAGCTACACCCACAAGCATCGTTACGAGAAGAAAGAGGAACATTATCTGGGGGGTGCTCCATCAGTCGAGGAAGCGCTACGCGACATCTCGTAGTCTAATCGCCTTCCAAGCGCTTCTAAACTTTTATTTGTGTCAGTCCCAGCGGGAGCCGGCTCCCGCTCCGGAATCCAGAACGCCACCGCCCAATACACCAGCGATCCCAGGTAGAACGCCATCCGGACATGCTCGAGCGCCGCGAAATGTCCCGCCGTCCGCCAGTACGCATGCAGCGTATCCGTGACGAACGCCACCAGCGCCCATACCGTCAGGCCATAGCCCTCGCGCATCACATGGCTTCGCCACCCCAGTCCCAGCTGCTGCGAGGCCGCCATCACCGCCGTAAACAGCAGGCAGATCAGAATCGTCGTAAACAGGCTCGTGCGCGCCTCCCAACCGTCCAGCTTCGTCGCCGCTGCAGGCTTCATCGCCCAGGCCATCACCAGCGCAACCACGGGAGCGGTTGCTCCCATCATCGCCAGACGCACCCGCGCCCCCTCCACCCATCGTCCGCTCCGGCGCAGAACATTGCGCGCAATCTCCAGCACCACGGCAACCTGTAGCAGCAGATCGAAAAAGTCGGCTGTCCAGTAGATGATCCCGTACACGTGGTGCGAGCTGAACCGGTAGCTCAGAAACAACGTCACGGTGAACGCCATCCCAGACGCAATCCAGGCAGTGAACCAAGGCACAACCCGGTATCTCCGCCGATCGAGCAGAACGAAGAGGAGGGCGGCGTGTAAAAAAAAGTCGGCCGCCCACAACACTCTTGCGACGAGAGAAAGATTCACGACAAACCTCAGCGGAGCTCTCTCCGCTATGGTGCGATCTTTTTACAGACCGAACATCGCAGCCGCTGCGGCGAACGCTCCATCGATCCAGCTTGCCGAGGATGAACTGACGCTGGCAGCAACCTGCGGACGTGGATTGCAGCCACCCATCGCAGCCGAAGCGGGCAGGGTGGAGACGGAAAGAATAACGAGGGCAGCGATGGAAACGATGGACTTCTTCATGATAATTCTCCGAAAAGCGCAGTCGCGCTGTGTGAAGACTAGCCCAGAGAGGTACAGAAGTACCGTAGAATCCTCCTGTCCCGGTGAACCGAACGACGTACGATCTCACCCAAATTCATCCGCAATCTCCTCAAATCTCCCCCTCCCAGAACCCCACAGGATCCTGCCATGCACATCTCCGTTACCCTCCTCACCCTTCTCCTCTCTACCCTCGCTCCTGCCCAGACACCCTCTCCCGCTCAGGCCCCCGCTAACCAGCCCGCCTCTCACTGGCCCACCCACGACGGCGCCTTCGATATACCCGACTTCCACTTCAAGTCCGGCGAAACCCTCCCCAAACTCCACCTCCACTTCCTCACCCTCGGCGCCCCGCACCGCGACGCCGGCGGCCACACCGACAACGCCATCCTCCTGCTCCACGGCACCGGCGGCGACGCCCACTCGCTCCTCAACCCCGCCTTCTCCGACGTGCTCTTCGGCCCCGGCCAGCCCCTCGACATCACCAAGTTCTTCCTCATCCTCCCCGACGACATCGGCCAGGGCGACTCCTCCAAACCCTCCGACGGCCTCCACATGCGCTTCCCCCACTACGACTACGACGACATGGTCCGCTCCCAGCAGATCATGCTCATTGAAGGCCTCCACGTCGACCACCTCCGCCTCATCCTCGGCACCTCCATGGGTTGCATGCAGGGCTTCGTCTGGGGTGAGACCTACCCCCAATTCATGGACGCCCTCGCCCCCTTCGCCTGCCTCCCCACCACCCTCGCCGGACGCAACCGCATGATGCGCTACATGGCCATTGAGAACATAAAGCGCGATCCCGCCTGGCACAATGGCGACTACACCACCGAACCCACCCTCGGCCTCCGCACCGCCAACGAAATGCTCCTCATCATGGGCTCCGCTCCCCTCCAGATGCAGAAGCTCTACCCCACCCGCGAGTCCGCCGAAAAGTTCGTCGACGACTACCTCGCCCGCACCGTCGCCCACACCGACGCCAACAACCTCATCTACTACGTCAACGCCTCGCGCAACTACAACCCCGAGCCCAAACTCTCCACCATCACCGCCCCCGTCCTCTACATCAACTCCGGCGACGACTTCATCAACCCACCCGAACTAGGCATCGCCGAACGCCTCTCCAAACAAATCCCCCACGCCAAATTCATCCTCCTCCCCATCACCGACGCCACCCGCGGCCACGGCACTCACACCGTCGCCAGCATCTGGAAGCAGTACCTCATCGACTTCCTGCGGCAGACAGAGAAGAAGTGACGCGGTAATCGATGCAGCAATCTCTCTTTCCAGACTGCATTGCAGTTTGATTGCCCGGTGCTTCAACATCAACGCCGTTAACTACCGAAACATTCTCCGACTCAGCCAGTTGTTGCTCCGCTCCTTGAATAAACAGTTGTCGGCTTCTCGATAGCTGCCTTCAACCAGCCTTATCACCCGCCAGCACCTTCGGACTCCAGAACCGCAGCAGCGTCATCGTGATCGTCAGAATCAGCGGCCCCAGCACAATCCCGGTAATCCCAAACAACCCGATGCCGCCCAGCACCGCGAACAGCACCGGCACCGTATGCATCCGTAGCTTCGATCCCACCAGCGTCGGGTACAGCAGGTTGTCCACCGTCCCGATCACAAACATCCCCCACCCCGCCAGAATCGCAGCCTTCACTACATGGCCCGTCACCGCCAGGTACACCGCCACCGGCATCCACACGCAAAAGGTTCCCAGCGATGGAACCGTCGCCAGCACGGCCATCACCACACCCCAGATCAGCGCATTGGGCACCCCCAGAATCCAGAACATCACACCGCCCAAAGTCCCCTGAATCCCTGATATCATCAGGCTTCCCTGCACCGAGGCTGAGATCGAGTCGCTCATCCGCGCCATCAACTCGCCCGAGTGCCAGTCACTCATCGGCAGCAACGACCGCAGCGCCCGCTCCGCCTTCTCCCCATCCCGCAGCAAAAAAAACAGCGTAAACAACATCAGCACCAGCTGGGTCGCGACCGTAATCGATCCGCTCACCAGCCCGCGCAACCACCCCGCCAGCAATCCCGCCCCCGCCTGCGTCGCCTGCCGAAGACTCACCACCCCCGATATCCGGTGCAGCAGATGGCCCACCCGTGGATAGTTGTCGACCGTATTGGAAAACCAGTCCTGCGCCGCACCCGATTGAAACAGCGAGACCAACCCGAAGATCTGCCCACCCAGATCCTGCAGCAGGAAGAACATCGGCCCCAGCAGCAGCAGAATCACCGCCAGCAAACCCAGCACCGCCGACACCGTCGGTTGCTTCACCCGGTGTAGCAGCCACACGTAAGGCTTGCGCGTCGCCACCGCCAGAGCAATCGCCCACACGATCGCAGCGAGGAACGGCCGCGCCAAAGCCAGCGAAAGCCCCACCGCCGTCAGCGAAAGCAGAAACAGCACAATGCTCCGCCAGCCCCGCTCTCCCTCCACGGGATCGTGCACTGACTCACCCTTTAGCTCACTCGTCGAACTCTCTAAGCTCGCCAGACCCATTCGCCCCCATCCTCATCGTTGCCCGCGCCCATTCAAAACCCACGCCGCACTCCGACCGCATACCAGCTTCACTCTTAGGATGCACACCCAGGCACCCCTCCTTTGTCTAGGCATCCGACGAATTCCAGAGCGCACCTGCAAGCAGCGACCTCGGCCGTGCAAGACCCCAATCGCCCCCACTCTGCCTGATAAACCAGCATGCCGGTGCCGATCTAGCCCTCCATCTCAGTCGTTCTCACCGCACAAACGGCAGGTGCAGCTTCAGCAACACCTCCCGAATCTCCGGCTTGAACTCCGCCGCCACATTCTCCCCCGCAAACCCCGCCAGATTCACCAGCGAGCGCTGCGTCGCATGCGCCTGGTTGCGAAATCCCGGTGGCAGGTACGCATCCCCCACATAACCTCCCGCGGCCGCACCCACCAGATTCGAAATAGCCGGTCGGCGAGCCCCATCGTTCGACCGGTCGACCAGCGTAAACAGAACGGCATGCATCGCCCGCTTGCCAAGATTGCTGTCAGCCGACGGGTAGTACCGCGGGTCCTCCCGCAGCACCGCTCCACTCACATACTTCCCAACATGCTTCGTCTGATCCTCCGCCGCCGCATCCCCGAAGTTCCGCCCAAACCCCGGTCCCCCCACGCGCCACTGCTTCGGGTAATAGGTGCTTCCATTCCCCGGCGGATTCGCCATGTGAAACAACGCACTCGCAGAGTACCCAAACACATGCTCCGGCGCTGCCAGCTGCCGCAGCACATACTGCGTGCGCTCCGCCTGCGTCAACGGTCCCGGCGTCGCCTTCGATCCCGCATTCACCCGCGATGGCGCGATCCCCGAAGGCTGCTGCACTCCTGACCGCTGCGAGGTTTGCGCCAGCGGCGACGCCTGCGAAGCACTCTGCCCCAAACTCTCCGTATCAGCCGTCCCGGGCCCCTCGCCCAGCTTCGCCAACGAGAGTCCCGCCGCCGGTCGCGGTCCCTCCGGCAGTCCATCTCCGAACGCTTGCGCAAGTCCCCTTCCACTCGCAGACATCAGGGCCAGCACCGTCATCACCCCGGCGAATCCAAGCCGGGCGCGGCAAAGTCGGGCTCGAGGGAAGAGAGACGGCGGCCACGCAGCCTGGGGGAGGTTCATCGTCCTTCGATCTTACGAGCCGGTCGTCGCTCCTGTAGCCGCTGGCGGAATGTCTTTCCAGCCGTCACATGACCTCCAACACCTCAGGCTGGTCATTCGGCATCGTCGCCCGCCATCCCCGCCCATCTCTGCGAAAATAGAAACAGATGCTCCAGCCCAAGACTATCGCCGTAGCCATGTCCGGAGGCGTCGACTCCTCCGCCGTCGCCGCCCTCCTGCGCGCGCAGGGACACAACCTCGTCGGCCTCACCCTCCAGCTTTGGAACCAGCGTCGCCTCGCCGGTCACGACGGCATGCCCGAGGAGGTCCAGGGCCGCTGCTGCTCCATCGACGACGTCCACGACGCCCGCCGCGTCGCCGAACAGCTCGACATCCCTTACTACCTCGTCAACCAGCAGCAGCGCTTCGAGGCCGACGTCGTCAAGCCCTTCGTCGCCGACTACCTCGCCGGCCGCACCCCCATCCCCTGCACCCTCTGCAACAACCACATCAAGTTCGATCAGCTCTTGGTCACCGCCCGCCAGATCGGCGCCAGCCGCATCGCCACCGGCCACTACGCTCGCAATCGCTTCGACTCCATCCGCAACCGCTGGATCCTCTCCCGCCCCGCCGATCGCTCGAAAGACCAGACCTACTTCCTCTTCGGCCTCACTCAAGACCAGCTCGGCCACACCCTCTTTCCCCTCGGCGAAATGCAGAAGCCAGCCGTCCGCCAGCTGGCCACCGAGGCGGGCCTCGCCGTCGCCGCCAAGCCCGATTCGCAGGAGATCTGCTTCATCCCCGGCGGCGACTACTCCGCCTTCCTCGCCGCATACCTCGACGAGCAGAACCAGCCCATGCCCGACACCTCCGGCCAGCTCGTCACCACCACCGGCGAGGTTATCGGCACTCACGCCGGCATCCATAATTTCACCGTCGGCCAGCGCAAGGGCCTCGGCCTAAGCTCGCCCAACCCGCTCTACGTCCTCTCCATCGATCCAGAGTCTGACTCGAGTGGACACCGCGTCACCGTTGGCTCCGACACCGATCTCTTCACCCGCGATCTCGTCGCCTGCCGCCTCAACTGGATCACCATCCCTACACTCCGCGAGTCCGAAAAGATCCGCGTCTCGGTCAAGATCCGCCACCGGCACGAGCCTGCACTTGCTACCCTTCGCAACCTGGATACCACCCACGTGATTGCTGAGTTCGATCAGCCCCAACGCGCCGTCACCCCCGGCCAGGCTGCCGTCTTCTACCAGGGGGACGACGTAGTCGGGGGCGGCTGGATAGTCAGCCTCCCCCAATAAACCGCTACACAACATCTAATAAATCGGCTTGACCTTCTCGCTCCGGAATCTTTCAACCACCTCTGCGGCCCCCGGACTTGGAGCAACATTCGAAGATGGGTCGAAGGTCTCAGGAGCCGGAACATGCACCGGACCACTTCCAGCAGTTCGACCGGGAGCTCCGCCCCCTCTAAGTCCTTCCTCCAGACCTCGGCCAGGCACCTTCGTCCGTCCTACCAAAACATCCAGCGCCGCCTTCAGACCATTCACCACGCCCGCGACTTCCATCACAGGGGTCTTTATGCCGCGATGGATTGTGTTTCCAACGTCTGAGGTCGCCTTCAGAGCGGAAGACACCATTCCGTCAACCTTATCCACCTGCGCCCTCGTCTTATCGTTGGCAGCTCGAACCGTCTCATTCGCCTTATCCAGCGTCGCTTCAAACTCGTGAACCTTGTTCCGCGCGACCGTGCTCATGTCGGCAACATTTGTCGTTACCGTCTTCACCTTCGGCGTCGCGTCTTCCACAATCTCCTGCACCTTCGTCGCAACCGCCTTCACCTTGGGTCGAAGGTCCTCTACGACGCCCTGCGCGGACGCGATGATCGGCATCGCCTTCTGCTTCAAGACGCCAACCTCGGCCGACACACTCTTGTAGGCTTTGAGCGCGGCAATCGCTGCGCCGGCAAATACCAGAAACTGCACAAAGCTGCAAAACGCGATCACTCCGACAAAGATCACCAGCCAGTGAAAGCTGTCGGAACTCGCAGCATCTCCACCTTGAAACAACACCATCGATATCAATCGCGCCGGTCCCATGCAAACCCCTTTTCTCAAGACATGGGCGCCCAGCCTTCCTGGCCGCGAAAACCGCGGCCATTCAGCCGGACCCCTCTCTGCTTCGTTGCTTTAGACTACGACTTCAGCGGTTGACCCTCTTGCGTGGTAGAGGTGTACGCCTGTTTCCCCGCATCCACGGCTGCCGTGACCTTGTCCTGCTGGCCCTGCACCAGATCCTTACCCTTGTCGACATACTGCGACCACTGTGTGCGGCCCTTATCGATCACATCCTTGCCGCGGTCAACGTATTCGCTCACCTGCTGCTTGCCCTGCTCCGCAAGCTCAGTGGCCTTATCGCGCCCCTGCTGCGCCAGAACCGCTGCCTTGTCCTTCGCATCCATGGAGGCAGCCAACAAATCGTCACGGGTATCCTTGCCGGCCTTCGGCGCGTACAGAACGCCAACCAGTGCGCCTACGCCAAGACCAGCCAGAAACCATCCGAATCCACTTCCGCTTCCACCGCTCTCGTACTCAGACATATCTATCTCCTCGTCCATCTCTGAATTTCAAACGTTTGCGAAGACGCGAACCCTGTTGCCCGGCTTCGAGTTTTCAGCGCCTCGAAAAGGAACGCTGGTTCTGTGCAGCACGCATCCGTCATTGGGTGGATGCGTGCTGCTCCCAGCAGGTTGCGCCGCCCACCAGATCCTGCGCCCAATCCTGCGCTTAAACCCTGCCCGCCTATCTCCCCTTCTCTCGATCTTCTCCCGCCAAACATCCCTGCTCCTTCCCCGGTATGCGACGATTCGGAGCCACCACTTGCCCTTATCCCGCTACAATTGCGTACAAGGCGTCGGTTAACCGGCAAAGCCATGCCAGCTCGATCGTCTGATCTGTCCGGGGCAGCAAACGTCTTCCGCCCCGCGCCGTCCCACTTACTGAGAGGTCCTGTCATGAACACATCGCACCGCTTCGCCGCCTGTCTCTCTCTCTCCGCCGCCCTCATTGCCACCGGCTGCAAGAAGCCCGCGGCCGACGACGCCACCGTGACGGCCGCCGTCCAGACACGGCTCGCTAACGACTCCGCCCTCGGCTCCGAACCCATCCAGTCCTCCGTCCAGAACGGCGTCGCCACCCTCAACGGGTCCGTTACCAGCGACGCCGCCCGCGTCCTCGCCGGAAACGACGCCTCCCAGGTCTCCGGCGTCAGAACCGTCCTAAACAACCTCACCGTCCAGAGTGCCGCAAACGTCCCTCCGCCGCAATACCTGCCCGCACCGGCTCCCGCGGCCAGTGTTAATACCCCACCCAGCCGCGTCCGCACCATCCCCACCAAACCCTCGGCCGCCGTGGATCGGCAGAAGATCGCCAGCAAGGACCAGCCTTCACCCCCGTCGGTCACAGTACCAACCGATCGTTCCGGCCAGCAACCCACATCCCAGCAGACGGCAGTGCCCCAGCAGCCCGCCTTCCGCACAGTCAACGTGCCCGCCGGCACCTCCATCCCCGTCCGGATCACCCAGACCCTGGATAGTGCGACCACGCAGCAGGGCCAGAGCTTCTCCGGCACTGTTGCCTCCGATGTGGTCGTCGATGGCCTCGTCGCCATCCCCCAAGGCTCGGCTGTCAGCGGCCGCGTCGACGCCGTGCAGGAGGCCGCCCACTTCCAGGGAAACTCGCTCCTCACCATAGAGGTCACCGGCATCTCGCGTCGCGGTGACCGCATCCCCGTCTCCACCGAGCCCTTCTCCAAGCAAGGCGCGTCGCGTGGCAAAAACACCGCCATCAAGACCGGTGCCGGCGCCGCCGCCGGAGCCATCCTCGGAGGCATCTTCGGCGGCGGCAAGGGCGCCGCCATCGGCGCGGCAGCAGGCGGTGGCACCGGTGCCGGCATCAACGCCGTCACCCGCGGACAGCAGGTCCAGATCCCGTCCGAAAGCCTTGTCCCCTTTCGCCTCTCCAACTCGGTCAGCGTCCGTGTCCCCACCCGGGACGACGCCCGCTCCAGAGGTCAGGCCGATCAGCAGAATCAGCAGGACCAGCAGACCCAGCCCGACCAGCAGATCCAGCAGGACCATCCAAGCCTGCACCGGCACCCCCTCAACTAAACACCGCCTGCTCTGTTTAGCGTCCAGCCCTTCGCACCTGAAAATCTTCCGGCCACGGAGCCGCACCAAGGTTCCGTGGCATCTTCCATTCCCGTAGACGCGTAGAGCTCCACCGTGATATCCCAACCTAAAGTGGCGATCGGGTAGGAACCCACACCCGCATCGACCGAGGTCTCGTCTTGGCGCAGGTACCTCCCCGCAACCCCGCAGGCTTCCTCACCCTCACCCTGCACGCGCACCTGCCCTACGTCGTCAACCACGGCACCTGGCCGCACGGCATGGAGTGGCTCCATGAAGCCGCCGCCGAGACCTACCTCCCGCTCCTCCGCGTCCTCCGCAACCTCGAGCGCGACGGCATCCGCTTCAACTGCAATCTCAACCTCTCCCCCATCCTCCTCGAGCAGCTCGCCCATCCCATCTTTCTCGCCGAGTTCCCTCGCTACCTCAACCGCAAAATCGTCTCCGCCCAGGAGGACGAAGCCTTCTTCACCCAGTCCGGCGAGCTCCATTACGCCCATCTCGCCCGCTTCTGGAATCGCTTCTTCTCCGATGCCCTCATCGACTTCAACGCCGTCAACGGCAGCATCATCCAGGGCTTCAGACACTTCGACGAGACCGGCCTCATCAGCATCATCACATGCGCCGCCACCCACGGCTACATGCCCCTGCTCGGCACCGACGAGAGCGTCCGCGCCCAGGTCCGCACCGCCGTCGCCACCCACATCCGTCACTTCGGCAGGCACCCTCGCGGCATCTGGGTTCCCGAGTGCGGCTACCGCCCCGCCGGCCTATGGAACTACCCCGTCCCCAACGCAGACGGCTCCCCCGCCGCTCCCGGATTCGATCGCATGGGCGTCGAACAGGCCCTCTCCGAGGCCGGCCTGGAGTTCTTCTTCGTCGACACGCACCTCGTCGAAGAGTCCTTCCCCGTCGCCTCGCCCTACCGCCTCCAGGACCGCCACGTACCCGAGGCCCAGGCAATCGACCACCGGATCTACCAGCCACACCTAGTCCATAGCCCCTCCAGCACAGGTGACGATCGGAGCCGAGTCGCCATCTTCCCGCGCGATCCTCGCACCGGCGCCCAGGTCTGGTCGGGCGAGACCGGCTATCCCGGCGACAGCGTCTATCTCGATTTTCATAAGAAGCGTTGGCCGGGAGGTCATCGCTACTGGCGCGTCACCGGTCCCCGCGTCGACATGGGCAGCAAGGAGCCCTATCTCCCTGAGGAAGCCGCGGAAAAGGTGAAGCAGCACGCCGCCCACTTCGCCCACCTCGTCCTCGAGGCGCTCTCCCCCAGCTTCAACCGAGAGACCCCGCCCATCCTCTGCTCCCCCTTCGACGCCGAGCTCTTCGGCCACTGGTGGGCCGAGGGCCCGCTCTGGCTCGAAGCCGTCGCCCGCGCCCTCCACAGCCACAACTCCGCCTCAGAGTCCAGCCCCCACCTCGCTCCGGAAGTCCAGCGACCCCGGCAAATCCAGCTCATCAGCTGCGCCGAGTTCCTCGACCGGCATCCCCCCTCGGACTCCATCTCCATGCACGAGGGCTCCTGGGGCGCGGAGGGCAACAACCAGGTCTGGCTAAACCCCGAGACCTCCTGGACCTACACCCACATCTACCCCGCCGAGATCTACCTCCGCGAGGTCGCCACCTTCGGCCGCTGGCGCGACTCCGATCTCGCCACCCGCATCGTCCAGCAGCTCTGCCGCGAACTCCTCCTCCTCGAGTCCTCCGACTGGCAGTTCCTCATCACCACCGGCGCCGCCCGCGACTACGCCGAGGCCCGCTTCCTGACCCACAACGATCAGTTCACCGATCTGAAAACCATCTGGGAGGCCTTTCAAACCACCGGCGCACTCACCCCCGAACAGGCAACCCGCCTGGACGAAATCAACCTCCGCGACGGCATCTTCCCCGACATCGACCCCGCCTTCTGGTCCACCGCCGCCCACGCCTCACCCCATCCCGAAGCACCCCCAGCCGACCCCACCCTTTAGGCACCCACGCAAGCCCTCGCACTCCCCCCATCACCCGGGTTCCTCATCCTCTCGCCGCCCCATCACCACCGGGTGGCCCATCCTCTCGCAGTCTCGCCGCGAAAGGGTGGGTTGCCTTTTCCCACACCATTTCACTTGCAAATCGCAAGCAGATACCTTACAGTTTCCCAGTGCCCGAAAGAGCCAAATCAAAGCGACGCTCCGGCTGTCCCGTCAGCATCTCGCTCGAAATGTTCGGCGATCGCTGGTCCCTGCTCATCATCCGCGACCTCATGGTTCGCGGCTACCGCACCTACAAGGAGTTCCTCGAAGCCGGCGAAGGCATCGCCACCAACATCCTCGCCGACCGCCTCCAAAAGCTCGCAGCCGTCAACATCATCTCCGCCGAACCCTCCGCTACCGACGCCCGCAGCATCCACTACCGCCTCACCGAAAAAGGCATCGACCTCGCCCCCGTCCTCCTTGAACTCCTCCTCTGGAGCGCACGCCACGAAGAGACCGGAGCCCCCTGCGCCGTCATGGCCGAGATGGCGAAAAATCGCGAATACGTCCTCACCGAAACCCGCCGCCGCTGGCAGGAGCGCGACCCCACCCCGCTCCTGCCCAAGTTCGGCACCGCCGACACCTCCACAACCTGACGCAAGCTCAGCGGCAAAGACGACTCTGCCGCATAGCAAAAACGCAACACCGGGCCCCAAATCTCAGGACGCAGGAGAAAGCACGATGAGCATGGTTCGACTTCTCGTAGGCACACGCAAAGGCGCCTTCACCCTCACCTCCGACGGCACCCGCAAAGACTGGAAGGTCACCAGCCCCCACTTCGCCGGCTGGGAGATGTACCACCTCAAAGGCTCGCCCGCCGATCCCAACCGCATCTACGCCTCGCAGTCCAGCGGCTGGTTCGGCCAGCTCATCCAGCGCTCCGACGACGGCGGCGCCACCTGGAACCCCGTCGGCAACCAGTTCACCTACGACGGCGTCCCCGGCACCCACCAGTGGTACGACGGCACCCCGCACCCGTGGGCGTTCAAGCGCGTCTGGCACCTCGAACCCTCGCTCACCGATCCCGACACCGTCTACGCCGGCGTCGAGGACGCCGCCATCTTCCGCTCCACCGACGCCGGCCAGTCCTGGCACGAACTCCCCGGTCTCCGCAAGCACGGCTCCGGTCCCCACTGGGCTCCCGGCGCCGGCGGCATGTGCCTCCACACTATTCTCCTTGACCCCGTCGACCCCAAACGCATCTTCATCGCCATCTCCGCCGCCGGAGCCTTCCGCACCGACGACGGCGGTGAAACCTGGAAGCCCATCAACCGCGGCCTCCGCTCCAACCACATCCCCGATCCCGCCGCCGAGGTCGGCCACTGCGTCCACCACATCGCCATGAACCCCTCGCGCCCCGGCACCCTCTTTATGCAGAAGCACTGGGACGTCATGCGCTCCGACGACGCCGGCGACTCCTGGCAGGAGATCTCGGGCGACCTCCCCACCGACTTCGGCTTCGCCATCGACATCCACGCTCACGAGCCCGACACCGTCTACGTCGTCCCCATCAAGAGCGACTCCGAGCACTTCCCCCTCGACGGCAAACTCCGCGTCTTTCGCTCCCGCTCCGGCGGCCATCAGTGGGAGCCCCTCACCCGCGGCCTCCCCCAGACCGACTGCTACGTCAACGTCCTCCGCGACGCCATGGCCGTCGATACCCTCGACACCTGCGGCATCTACTTCGGCACCACCGGCGGACAGGTCTACGCATCGCCCGACGCCGGAGACACCTGGTCCCCCATCGTCCGCGACCTCCCCGCCGTACTCTCCGTCGAGGTCCAAACCCTCCCCTAAAGGTCCCACTGTCAGAGGTGCGCTGCCAATCCACCCACTCAGGTCGATGTTGCCCACGACCGAACGACCAATGTCACGCAGGAGATCTACCGTCATGCTGGAAACACCGCAGATCGTCAACACCTCCGCCCAGCCCACCGCCATCCTCCACCTCACCGTTCCTCGCAATGAGATCCGGGAGGTCATGGGTCCCGGTCTCGCCGCCGTTCGGGCCGCCGTAGCCGCCCAGGGCATCGCCGCCACCGGACCCTGGTTCACGCATCACCTCAAGCTCGGGGCCGACCTCTTCGACTTCGAGATATGTCTTCCAGTCACCGCTCCCATCGCCGCCGCGGATCGTGTCAAGCCCAGCCAGTGGCCCGCCATGAAGTTCGCCCGCACCATCTACCACGGCGACTATCAAAATCTCGGCGCCGCCTGGGCAGAGTTCAACGCCTGGATCGCGGCCGGGGGACACACGCCAGGTCCCGATCTGTGGGAACGCTACGCCGTCGGCCCCGACCTCAGCCCCGATCCGGCCGCCTGGCGCACCGAGCTCAATCGTCCACTCACCAGCTGATGCGGCAGCGGCCATCCGTTGCCCGCGCCGCGCTGCCACCCACCTCTCGTTGCACTTATCCCTCCTCCTACAGAGCCGCCCGATGAACACAATCCGCGTCGATCTTCCCGCCCACCTCCGAACACTCGCGCAGATCAAAGGCGAGGTCCTGCTCGAGGTGGGCGGCCAGCCCACGCAACGCTCCGTCCTCGATGCCATCGAGGCCCGCTACCCCATGCTTCGCGGAACCATCCGCGACCATGTCACCCAGCAGCGTCGCCCCTTTCTACGCTTCTTCGCCTGCAGCGAAGACCTCTCCCACGAGCCACCCGACACGCCTCTCCCTCAACCCATCGCCACCGGCGCCGAACCCCTGCTCATCATCGGCGCCATCGCCGGCGGCTAACCCGGCACTACAGTCGCCCTTGCCCATTTTTGTTGTCATCCTTCGCCGAGGCGCATGACCCTTGTGCCCGCTTTTTGACCTCCGCAGTGCTTTCCAAAAGTTGGGACCCGGATACTGTCGGCTCATGTACGGGGATAACATGCCGGGAGCTTTTTTGATTTTTCCATCCTGAGCGAAGCGAATGGACCCGCTTCTCTACCGAAACGCCTGACCAGCTAACACCGCGCCGTTACCTTGCCTTCCCGAACGAACGCCCGAACCCGGAGACCAAGCACCATGCCGCCACTCACACCCGCAACCACCAACAAGCAGCTCTGGACCGGCCGCATCCTCACCGCCATCCCCGTCCTCTTTCTGCTCATGGATGGCGCCACCAAGCTCGTCAAACCCGCGCCCGTCCTCGACGCCATGGCCAAGCTCGGCTATCCCGCAGGCCTCGCCGTCGGCCTCGGCGTCCTCCTGCTTCTGTGCATCGGCCTTTACCTCGTCCCGCGCACCTCCATCCTCGGCGCCGTCCTCCTCACCGGCTACCTCGGCGGCGCAATCTCCCAGGTGCGCGTCGGCAACCCCCTCTTCTCGCACATCCTCTTCCCCGCCTACGTCGCCCTCCTCGTCTGGGTGGGACTCTTGCTCCGCGAACCCCGTCTCCGACAATTTCTCCCGCTGGGAAACGTGTAAGCGCGGCTCCAACCCGCGTCAACCTCAACGTCTGAACCAGACATCACCAACCAAAGGAGTCTCCTCATGCAAGTCAATCCCTACATCACCTTCAACGGTCAGTGCGAGGCAGCGTTCAAGTTCTACGAGCAAGTCCTCAACGGCAAGATCATCTTCAGCATGACCCACGGCCAATCGCCCATGGCCGCCAGTGTCGGGCCCGACTGGCAGGGCAAGATCATGCACACCACCCTCGCCGTCGGCGACCGGCTGATCCAGGGCTCGGATGCCCCAGGGGCGCACTTCTCCAAACCCGCCGGCTTCTCGCTCTCCATCACCACCAAAGATCCCGCCGAGGCGGAAAGGCTCTTCAACGCCCTCGCCGAAAACGGCACTGTCAAAATGCCGCTCCAGAAGACCTTCTGGGCCGAGCGCTTCGGCATGTTCATCGACCAGTTCGACATCCCCTGGATGATCAACTGTGAGCCGGCTAGCTAGTCGTTATCTGGACTGTGCCACCTCGCCGGACCTCGAGCGTGGCTTGCCCCTGTGAGAAGAGCCGTTCTTGGCTCCAGTCCGCCACAATTGTGGCTCATCGCAAAGATATGAAGTGGCTCTGTGCGAGTGTACCGCAATGCACTAGCTTGCAGAGAGGCAGACAACTTCGATCTCGCGACGTCGATGCAGATCGTGTACAGGACGCGATCTGCATCGCCAACAGCGGGTCTTTACCGGTGGCACCTCACGATGTCATCCAGAGCTTGGGGCTACGATGTCAGAAACATTCTCACCGCAGGATATGGACCGAATTCCTCTTAAAGCAGACGGACGAATTCTGTTTGTGCCGGCCCGCTCCATCAATTGGATTGAGAGCGCCGGCAACTATGTCGAGTTTGTCGTGTGGCCGCAGGGCGAACGAGTGATGGTTCGTGAAACGCTCTCATCCTATGAGAAGACGTTGGATTCACGACGCTTCGTCCGCATACACCGATCGGTCATCGTCAATGTGGATCGCATCCGGGAGATGCGTCCCCGTTACACCGGCGAGTATCAACTCACCATGATGTGCGGCAAGCAACTCACCTTGAGTCGGGGTTACCGGAAGAACCTCAAACGTCTCCTTCAAACCCACGCCACGCCCCCGCGCCGGGTTGGCCACGACGTGGAACGCGTGGCATAGCCGCTGCCTGCATCATCGCCGGACCCGGCCTGGAGCTGACGTTGCCGCCGAGAGCACCGGGTGTGCCTCCGCATCACCGGCTGCGGGACACCTTGCGATAACCTTCGATCGGGGCTATATCGGAGGGCTATCTGGAAAGACCGCGGTGGTCCAGTCACATGTAATCCGGGTCCGCGGGTGTATCCAGGTAGCGTGGCGGCCAGCTTTCCGTGCGCGCGAGCTCCGCTGCCAAGAAAGCACCCCGGGTGGCATCCAATCGCCTGTGGCCGTCCTCTCTCCCCTTCCCCTTGCCGACCCCGCCAGCCCGGAACGCCGCATCTCCAGCCCCCTCGCCCTCTGGCATCTGCTTTCGCTCGACGCCCCCACCGTCGCCGTCCTCTGGACCTGGTTCCTCGCCGCCTCCGTCCACATCTCGCTTCCACTCATCTCCACCACCGCCATGGCCATCGCCGTCTGGATGCTCTATGCAGCCGACCGTCTGCTCGACGCCCGCCTTCTCGATGCCCGTCCGCTCCACACTGGCGATCTCCTGCATCGCCATCGCTTCCACCACCGCCACCGCTCGCTCTTCCTCCTGGGCATCCTCGCCGCCTCGGTCGCACTCGCTCTCCTTATCCCCCGCCTCCACCCCCACACCATTCGCCTCGACCTCATTCTCGGCGCGCTCCTCGCCGGATACTTCATCCTTGTCCACGCCACCGGCAGCGCCCACCGCCTCCCCAAGGAGATCGCCGTCGGCCTCTTCTTCTCTGCCGCCGTCTTCATCCCCACCGTCGCCCGCGCTCCGCAGCTTCGCCCCAACCTCCTTCCCGCGGCAGCACTCTTCGCCCTCCTCTGCAGCCTGAACTGTCTCTTCATCTACCACTGGGAACACCCCGCACTCCACCTCGCCACCTCCACGCCCCGCCCCGTCACCCGCCTGGCCATCCGCCACATCGCCCGCATCGCCGCCCTCTCTCTCGTCTGCGACCTCCTGGCAGCGGCTCTCAGCTTCCACCGGCTGCATCCATCTCCGTGGACGCTTCCCACAGCCTGCGCCATCTCCACTGCCATCCTCCTTCTCCTCCACCGCTACCGCCTCCATCTCTCTCCGCTGGACCTCCGCGCCGCCGCAGACCTCGCCCTGCTCACCCCGCTGCTCCTGCTTAACCCTCTGCTCCCACATCCAGCACTGTCTCTCTAGCTCGATGAAACCCGCCTCCAGGCCGAACTTCGATCGCATCGCTCGACCCTACCGCTGGCTTGAGTTCCTCACCCTCGGCCCCGCCCTCCATCACTGCCGAGTCCACTTCCTCCCCCGGCTCCTCCACACCCGCCGAGCCCTTGTCCTCGGCGATGGCGACGGCCGCTTTCTCGCCCATCTCCTCGCCCGCAACCCGCACCTGCACGCCCACGCCGTCGACCTCAGCCCCGCCATGCTTCATCTCCTCCGCACCCGAGCCGCCATGGCCACCACCCGCCTCACCACCTCCGAAGCCGACGCCCTCACCTTCCAGCCCACCGGCCTCTACGATCTCGTCGTCACTCACTTCTTCCTCGACTGTCTCACCGAGCCCGAACTCAACCAGCTCATCGCCCATCTCACCCCCCACCTTGCCCCCGGAGCCCTCTGGCACCTCTCCGACTTCCGCATCCCAGCCGGCCCCCTTCGCCTGCCCGCCCAGGCTCTCGTTCGTCTCCTTTACCTCGCCTTCCGCCTGCTCACCGGTCTCCGCACCGCCCGGCTGCCCGACCACGTCTCCGCCCTCCACCGCGCAGGTCTATCCCTCCTCGCGCGTCACCGATCCCTCTTCGGAATTCTCTCGACCGAGATCTGGCGGCAGCACCCATCTCCCCCGCCGCACCATCCAACCCCGCATAGCTTCACCCAGGAGATCGCCATGACCACCCCATCCCCCGTCCCTCCCATCCCTCCCCCACCCGGAACCGACCTCCCCACCAGCCCCTCCAGCCCGGTCACCCCGGCCTACGATCCCATCCCCGATTCCGAGCCGCCCTCCCCCTCCCTCCCCGACCCCGACCCCGGAGTCTTCCACCCGGCCTCCACGATCTAACCCAGCTTCTACCAGCGGAAGACCGCACCAGCACCAGCAAGAAACCACGCCCTTCACCAGCACCTGACCCGCAAAGTCGATCCGAAACTTCGACTCCGCGCAGGCTGCAACCCCCGTGAACTCAGCTAGAATTGTTACAGTCCTATGAATTTGTTCGTCCTTCGCCACGCCAGCGCCGGCACTCGCCGCATCAATCCCGCCCTCGACCTCAAACGACCTTTGGATAAAGAGGGTAAGCGGCACTCTCTCCAGCTCGCGCACATCCTCAATAACCTGAAGGTCCAATTCGACCTGATCGTCTCGAGCCCGCTCAAGCGCAGCCTCCAGACCGCCTCTCTCATCGGCACCGAGACCGGCTACGAGGCGCAGATCCTGCTCTCGACAGCACTCGCCCCCGCCGCCACCCTCCCCGACTTCCTCAAGCTCCTGCACGAGCACGAAAGTCGGGAAAATCTCCTCGTCGTCGGACATAACCCCAATCTGACCGGCTTCTTAGGCGCTCTCCTTGTCTCCTCCAGCACCCGCTCCTCGGCCCATGTCCGCCTTCGCAAAGGCTCTCTGGCACGCGTCAATATCGTTCGCGGCCCCGCCGTCCTCCAGTGGATGCTCGACCCCCGCATGGTCCGTTCGCTCTACGCCACCTCCACAAAGAGCTCGCGCCGGAAGACCTCTCGAAAGTAGCTCGCCTCCTTCTTCAGCGACCACGCCTCCAGCTCCGCCCCACCCCGCCCCGGCACCAGCTGCAGCACCACGCGCTTCGGATACACCAGCGTCCGCAGCTTCAGCACCGCGCTCGCCCGGTCCTGGTTCAGCGCCACCGCCAGCCGCAACAACACGACAGCCCGCTTCACCCGCGCATGCTCCTCCACCGGAAGCACCCGCATCGGCCGGTCGAGCCCCTCCGGCCGCGTCTTCCCTAGGTATCGCGCAATCGCGCTCACAATCGCCCTCTGCTCCGGAGAGAACCCGAAGATCTCCGAGTTGGCGATGATGTATTGCGTGTGCCGGTTATGGCCCTGATGATTCATGAACTTGCCGACATCCTGCATCATCGCCGCTGCTTGGAGCCAGAGCTTGTACACAGGCGGCAGCTCATGCACCGTCGCCAGCGAGTCGAACAGCTGCACCACGTGCGCCCGCACCGGCTCGGCCTTCTTCTGGTCGATCCCGTACCTCCGGCACACCTCCAGCACCCCCGCCCATCGCTCACTCTCAATCTTCTCGTGCACCGACGCCCGCAGATCCACCTCGCCCAGCATCTGCGCCAGTATCCCGTCCCGCAGCCCCAGCGGTGAGTACCGGAAGCCCTTTAGGCCGAACCTCTCCAGCAGACTCGCATACACCAGCGCCCCGCCCACAATAATCTCCGCCCGCTTCGGCCCGATCCCCGGCACGCCTTCGCGCTGGGCATTGCTCATCTTCACCAGCTTGTCCGCAAGCACCCGCACCGCCGGCGTCGTCGCCTCCTCCGGCCTCAGCCGCACAAACGTCTTCTTGCCCTTTGCGTTGAGAGCCCTTCGCACCGGCAGCTTCTCGGCCATCGCCACGCTCGCCTCCGCCAGCGCCGCCGCCGTCCCGCTCGTCGCAATCACCACGCTCACCCGGGGCGCGCCCAGCCTCCGGTCCGCCCGCCTCAGCTCCTTCTCGATGTACTGCTTCAGCCGCGCAACGTCCTCCTTTGCCGGCGGATCGCTCGCCAGGAACTGCTGCAGACGCACCGCGCCCAGGGGCAGGCTGATGATCTCCTTCACCCGTCCCCCATCCGATACCGTCACCTCGCAACTCCCTCCACCCAGGTCGATCAGCATGCACCGGCCCTTCGCCCCCGCCGCGTGCGTCACCACCCCCAGGTGAATCAGTCGCCCCTCTTCCAGCCCCGAGATCACCTCCACCTTCCATCCCGTAGCCGATTTCACCCACTCCGTAAAGGCCGCCGCGTTCCGCGCATCCCGCATCGCGCTCGTCGCCACCACCCGCACCTTGTCCACCACATGCAGCTGCACCGCTTTGTGAAAGCGCCGCAATGCCTTGATCGTCGCCTCCATCGACTCCGGGCTGATGACCCCCGTCTGGAAGACGCTCTCGCCCAGCCGCGTCACCTCGCGATCCTCATGCAGCGTGCGCAGACGATGCGCCTGAACCGTCGCAATCTTCAAGCGGCAGGAGTTCGATCCGATATCCACCGCCGCAAACGTAGGCATCCCTCAAATCTCCTCTGGGGCAACCCACCCCGACACAAGCAAGATACATGGGGCAGCATCCCCGACCTGCGCGCGTCCGGACGTCATCCGCGGCACATCCCGCTTCCCGCACATCCGCGCAGCACGATTTATGCTGAATTGACAAACCTTTATGGCAACCCCCACCATCCAGGACGCCGCGCCGCTCGCCTTGCGAGGCTCTCCTCCCCGCGTCCTCTCCACCCAGATAGGCCCCCGTCGCTCGACCGCCATCACCCTTCTCGCCGGCCTCTGGGCCATCATCTTCTTCGCCTCGCTCTTCGCTCCGCCTCTGCTCGACGATGCCGACGGCACCCACGCCAGCGCCGCCCGCCACATGGCCCTCTCCGGCGATTGGGTCACCCTCCAGGTCGACGGCGTCCGCTACCTCGAAAAAGCCCCGCTGCCCTACTGGCTCGATGCCATCGCCTTCCGCCTCTTCGGCTTCAACACCTTCGCCGCCCACCTCCCGCAGGCCCTCGCCGTCCTCCTCCTCGCTCTGCTCGGCTACCGCTGGGCCGCCGAAGCCTTTGAGCGTCAGACCGCCCTCTATACCGGCCTCGCCGTCCTCACGTCCGCCGGCGTCTTCCTCTTCACCCGCATCTTCATCCCCGAGGTCCTGCTCTCCCTCCTCCTCTGCACCGCCCTCTTCCTCTTCCTCAAATCGCTCGAGCTCGACCCCGCATTCGCTCCAGCCACAGCCCTCCGTAAATCCGGCCCCCTCCCAAACGCTGTCATCCCGGGCGAAGGCGGCAAAGCCGCCAAAGTCGAAGAGCCTGTCCTGAGCAGGTCGAAGGAACCCGCGGTTCCGTCCACCACCAGACTCAACCTCGTCGCCCCCTACGCCATGTGGGCCGCACTCGCCTTCGCCGTCCTCACCAAGGGCCTCGTCGCACTCGTCTTCTTCTTCGGCGCCGTCATCGCCTATCTCCTCCTCACCGGGGACTGGAGACGCTGGCGCTTGCTGAAGCCCTTCTCGGGACTCCTCCTTCTGCTCGCCATCGCCGCCCCCTGGCACATCCTCGCCGGCCTTCGCAACACTGGCGGGGTCAACGGCCACGGCTTCTTCTGGTTCTACTTCGTCAATGAGCACTTCCTCCGCTTCCTCGGCAAGCGCATCCCCATGGACTACAACAAGCTTCCGGGATACCTCTTCTGGAGCCTCCATCTCGTCTGGCTCTTCCCCTGGAGCCTCTTCCTTCCCATCGCCGCGCTCCTCGGCCTCCGCCGCGCTCGCACCTCGCGACACACCTCCACCTCGCGCCACGGGGGCGACCCCATGGCCGCCGTCGACCGCCCCAGCCTCCTCTTCCGCCTTCGCCATCTCGATACCAGGCGCGGCCGCACCACCCTTCTCCTCATCCTCTACTCCGCCCTGATCCTTGGCTTCTTTTCGCTCTCGACCAACCAGGAGTACTACACCTTTCCCGCCTACCTCCCGCTTCTCCTCCTCACCGCCGCCGCCCTCACCCGCGCCGAGCAGACCTTTGCCAGCGACCCCCCAGCCCGCCACTGGGTCACGGTCGCCCACGTCACCTTCACCGTGCTCGGCGCAGCCGCCGCCCTCACCCTCGCCTGGGGGCTCTGGTCCTCACGCCACCTCCCCTTCGTGCCCGATATCGGCGACCTCCTCGCCCACCGCAGCGTCGGCAACTACACCCTCTCCATGTCGCACTTCTTTGACCTCACCGGTCCCTCCTTTGCCGCCCTCCGCCTCCCCGCCGTGCTCGCCGCCGCCGCCTTCGCCTTCGGCCCGGCCATCGCCTGGCTCCTTCGCCAGCAGCGCCGTCATTTCGCCTCCACCGTCTCCATCGGCATCACCTCCGCCATCTTCCTCGTCGCCGCTCACATCGCTCTCGTCCGCTTCGAGCCCATGCTCTCCTCGCAAGACCTTGCTGAAAAAATCCAGGAGCTGGAGGACGACGGCAATATCTCCCGCGACAACCGCGTCCTCCTCTTTGGCGACCAGGCCTACGGCTCCTCCATCCCCTTCTATCTCGGCCGGACCGTCGATCTCGTCGACGGCCGCTCCTCCTCCATGCTCTTCGGCTCCACCTTTCCCGACGCCCCGCACATCTTCCTCACGCCCTCCAACCTCCTCGCCCAGTGGGGCCACGGCGAGCGAAAGATCCTCTTCATCCCCCTTGAAAAACGCGACGAAGCCGAGCACTTCCTTCGCGGAACCCGCACCTTCCTCCTCGAAGAGACCTCCGGTAAAGCCCTTCTTACCGATCGACCTCTGGACCGGGAGCCCACCACCGATCCCGTCCATCACAGCTCCTTCGTCGACCCGCACCACCTCTGACTCGAGTCGCTCCCATTGCCCGAAAGGCGCCCGAACCACTTCTGCTCCCTCCGCCACATCACCTCCCCAACCGCATCTCATCGCAGGTAAAGCTCGACCGCAAATGAACCACGCCACGCTCGCCATCGCCGCTCCCGAACCCTCCCCTGCCGCCCATCCACCGGGCCCAGAGCCGCGACCCCGCTGGAACCCCGCCTCCGTCGCCCTCATCGTCCTCGCCTGGCTCATCCTCCACATCGGCGGCCTCTTCTCCCCCGGCCTGCTCGATGATGTCGACTCCATCTACATCGAGATAGCCCGCGAGATGCTCGCTCGCCACGATTTCGTCACCCCTTACGTCGACGGCATCCGCTTCTTCGATAAACCTCCTCTGATGTACTGGCTCGCCGCCGGCTCCATGCATCTCTTCGGAACCCACGCCTGGGCCGCCCGGCTCCCCCTCGCGCTCCTCACGCTCGGCCTCTTCCTCGCCACCTACGCCCTCGGCCTGCGGCTATGCGCATACCTCTCGCCAGCCCGGAGCCCCGACCGGGGAGCCCTCTACTCCGCTCTCGCCCTCGCCACCTGCATCGGCCCCTACCTCTACACCCGCTTTTTCATCCCCGATATCCTCCTCGCCCTCTGGATGACCCTCGCCGTCCACCTCTTCCTCATCGCCCTCGACCGCGCACTCCCCCAATCGCCCCAAACCTGGGTGCCCCATCTTCGCCGCAGCCTCACCGCGGCTAAGGTGGGTCCGAGGCCCATCGAGCCCCCAAGCCGGGCCCACCCTCTCGCATCCGGATTCCCCACCGCCTCGCACCCGGGTGGCCCATCCTCTCGCAGCTTCATCGCGAAAGGTTGGGTTCCAGCCCCACAAACCTCACCCGAGCCAGCCGGAGCCCCCCTAAACCTGACCGCAGCCGCTCAATCCCCTCTCCTCCCCATGCTCGCCTTCGCCGCGGTCATGGCCCTCAACGTCCTCACCAAAGGGCTCATCGGCCTCGTCTTCCCCCTCGCCTTCGTCCTCCTCTACCTCGCAATCACCCGCAACCTCCGTCTCCTCCCTCGCCTTCACCCCCTCGCCTCGATCGCCACCTTCCTGGCCATCGCCGCCCCCTGGCACATCCTCGCCGCCCTGCGAAACCGTGCCATCCCCCTTCCCCCAGGCCTCGGCCTCCCCGCCCGCGCCGGCTGGGCCTGGTTCTACCTCTACAACGAGCACATCGCCCGCTTCCTCTCCCGCCGCATCCCCCACGACTACGGCCAGGTCCCCATCCCGCTCTTCTGGATCCTCGCCGTCGTCTGGCTCATCCCCTGGGCCGCCTTCCTCCCCGCCGCCATCGCCCGGCACCTCCGCAACCTCCGCCACCCCACCTCCGCCACCCCCCGCGACCGCGAAGCCGCCATCACCCTCCTCCTCTGGGCCGCCCTCGTCCTCGGCTTCTTCACCGCCTCCGCCCGGCAGGAGTACTACTCCCTCCCC
>JAABUV010000042.1_pt1 | contig 168170 bp, 172 predicted proteins | sample 5559971 | NCBI WGS metagenome assembly JAABUV01 (sample SAMN10711881, study PRJNA513362) | rock metagenome | isolation source: Antarctica rocks | place: Antarctica: Victoria Land, Knobhead nord | collected 2015-12-19 | reverse complement strand
CCTCGACCTGACGCAGCTTGCCGACGATCTCCTCCGGCTTGTGATGCTTGCGCGCCATCCCAGTCCCTTCCGTGTTCACACCGAAGTCTCACCTCCGGCGGAACACTTCTAGGGGGGCAGGTCACAGAAGCTCGAGTTCTTCGCCGCCCGCCGCAAGCGCGTCTAAGCCGCTGCTTTCCTGCTCTCCCTCCGGCAGGCAGGTGCCGGAGTGGAAGCGGCCATAATTTCCGGAGCATGCCAGATGCCAACTCCCACCCAGTCCCTTATTGCCGCCGCCCAGGAAATCCAGGATGTCACCGACGCCACCGGCCGCACCCTCACTATCCGCCGGCTGAACGCCCTCGACCGTCTCCGCCTGTTCAAGGCTGTCGGCCCCATTCTCGGCTACAACGACCGTTACCTCGGGCTCGCCAGCCTCGCCTTCGCCGTTGTCGCCATCGACGGTATTCCGTTTCCCCAGCCAGCCAACGAACCGCAGGTCGAGTCCGCTATCGAGCGCCTCGGTGATGCCGGCGTGCAAGCCATCGGCGCAGCCCTCAACCGCGAGGAGCCGGCCGCCGCCACAGCGGGAAACTGAGCCGGCACCCTGACCTGGTGGACAGCCTCTATCTCGTCCGCAACGGGGTGCCCTTCGATGTCGCCTTCTCCCTCGACCCCCGCGAGCGCCTGGCCTGGGTGGCCATCATGGGCCGGTTCGACGGCGGGGACTTCGACTGGGCCACCGAGAGCTGGCGTGAGCCACGCTGATGGCCGGGTCGCAATCATCCGGTTCCTCCGACACGATCTCGATCCCTTTCACCACCACGATCGCCGATCCAAGGCGCACTCGCGACAAAGGCATGTCTCGCCTCAAAGGAGTTGTGGTTGCCCCGGCGAACGGCTGGCCTGAGACATCGCCGGACGGAGCGCCGAGCCAAGCAGGGCAACGCTAGAACCAGCATAATTCAAACTGCTCTTACACCCGCTCCTACATGTCCCGAGGCCCTTTTATGTCCTCCCGAACTCTCGGCGAGATCGCCGCTGCCCTCGCCAATCTTCCCATTGCCGAAACTCTCTCCAGCACTCTCGAAGCAGCCGCCGCCCAACTCGCCGACGCCGTCCGCACCGAGCTCGCCACCCCGCCCGGCGGACCGCACGACGCTCCCTGGCGTCGAACCGGCGCTCTCCAAGCCAGCATCGGTTACGCTACCGACGGCCTCACCGCCCAAATCGGCTCCAACGATCCCGCCGCGGCCCCGCAGGAACACGGGACCGTCACCGCCCTGCCCCGCCCCTTTCTCAGCCCCGTGGCCACTGCCCTCGCCGGCCCGATCGCCCACGATATCGCCACCACCCTCACCACTCTCCTCAGGCGCGCACTGACGTAGGCTGCGCCTAACACGCAAGGCACCCCCGATGGCTGAAGCCTACGAAATCGGCATCACTCTCGCCCTGCAGGACGGTGTCAGCGACGGCATTGCCATCATTCGCCGGGACCTTGCTGCCCTAGACCGCGCGATCGCCGCCACCTCGGCCAACCTCGCCCACCTGCAACAGGCCAAAATCAACCCACCACCCTACGCTCCAGCCTCACGACCCGAGCCTACGCTGAGTCCACCGACCCAGACCGCTGAAGCCGTCGCCGTCACGATCCCCACGAAACGACAGACCATCGACGTACCACCCGGCATCCCGCCCACCAATGCGCCGCCAACCCCGGCTGCACCCGCCATCACGTTCCAGCTCGCCTTGCCGCCACCCGCGCCAATTCCCGTCTCGCCACCGCCCGTCTCGCCACCGCCCCTCCTCTCCGTGAGCGTTCCAAAATCCCTCGTTCCGCCCTCGCCAAGCCTCACACCCACTGCCATCGACCCTTCACGAACTCAATCCGCTGCGCCTGCCAGAGTAATCATTCCGACGGCTCCGATCTTTTCCCCCGCAACTCCTTCGCCGACTTCGCCTGCCGTAGCCTTTTCGCCGGTCTCACCTCCCACCACTCCTACGCCAAGTTCTTCGTTCATGGTGCCTCCATCGATCAGAGTCGCCGCGGCCTCTCCCGTGGCGCCGCCCATCCCACTGGCAGGAACTGGCGCAACTGCGGCTGCTTTAATCTCCGGTGTCGCCCGCCGGCCCGACCCGCCTCCCCCGCCCCGGATGCTAGCTCCTGCGCCATTGAGCCCTGCCCCGGCCGTCCAGCCACGTGACCCTTTGCCGATCTTCCCTAAAGCTCTGCCCCAAACACGTGCCGCGCCGATTTCAGCATCACTGCAAATCCTTCCCGTTCGGCAAACCCAGCAAACCATCCCCGTCGACGGTCCAGCATCGACCGTCTCACCCGGTTCCGCCCGCTCCGCCCCTGCAGCTCCCCCGTTCCAGCCCGCGCCTTCTGCCGGCAATACCTTTCGCCCCGACCGGCCCGCCGCTGTCTCCTACGCCCCGCCGACGCAAGCTTCGCCCTCTCTTAGTCTTCAAGGCGACATCACCCTCGACGGCGCCCGCGTCGGACGGTGGATGGCCAGCACCCTCGCTCGCCAGGCTGCCCGCCCCGCCGCCGGGCCAACCGGCCCCGATCCTCGCCAGACCCCGCTCTGGTCTGGCCAAGCGCAAGGATACTGAATGTCCGGTTTCAGCCTTACCCTCGGCCCCGTCGACTTCGCAGGCTTCGAGTTGCCCAGCGCAATTACCCTCGGCGGTCGCCAGCGCCTCGCCATCCACCGTTTGCCCGGTGGGCTTCGCATCATCGACGCCCTTGGCGCCGACCACGCCGACCTCGCCTTCAACGGCATCTTCTCCGGTCCGGACGCCGCCGACCGTGCCCGTATCCTCGACGCCCTGCGCATCGCCGGCGTCGCCCTGCCCCTTGCGTGGGACGCCTTCCTCTACACCGTCGTCATCGAAAGCTTCGAGGCCGATTATCGCAGCCCCTGGTGGATTCCCTACCGCCTGACCTGCTCCGTCCTGCGCGACGAAGCAGCTATCCCAGTCGGCCCGATCCTCTCTCTCGTGGCAAGCCTCGCCGCCGACGTCGCGCAAGCCGGCGCCTACATCGACATCTCGTCCCCGGCCGCCTCCCTTGCCAACCCCGCCGCAACCACCGCGGGGACGGCCGCCAACGCCAACGCCACCGCCCAGTCCGCCTTCGCCGGCAGCACGGCCTCTCTCGACAGCAGCATCGCTGCCACTGGTCCCGCGCTGAACACACCCGATCTCCTTGTCGCCACCGCGGCGGCCGCCCAGCTCGCCCGGCTCACAGCGGCGCGCGGCTACATGGCCCGGGCCAACCGCAACCTCGCCCAGGCCAGCACCTGATGCAGGCGCTCACCATTGCCGGCGGCAACCTGTTCCGCATCGCTGCCGAGCAGCTCGGCGACGCCACCCAGTGGATACGCATCGCTCAGTTGAACCGGCTATCCGACCCAATGCTCGTCGGCCTGGTCACGCTGAAGCTGCCTCTGTCAGACCCGAGCGCCGGAGGCGGCGTTGCTCGTCAATGACGCTCTCCACACTGCTATTTTCCGTACACCCAGCCTTAATGTCTTTGCTGACGGCACGCCGGTGTTCGGCGTTATCGAGGCCGATGTCTTCAGCAACGCCCACTTCGCTGCCGACCGCTTCCGCGCCCGGATCGCCCTTACGCCCGGGAGCGCCACTCTGTTTCAAGCTGGCACGATCATCGACGTCCAAATCGCCCTGGACGGCGTCCCTCGATCCCTGATCCAGGGCGAGATCGATACGATCTCGATCGATCCATTGCAACGCGCCATCGAGATCGACGGTCGCGACTTGACCGCGCGCCTGCTCGAGGCACGCACGCAGCAGACCTACGCCAACCAGACCGCCAGCGAGATTGCCAGCACCCTGGCCGCCCGCCACGGCCTCACCCCCGCCATCACCGCCACCACGATCCTGGCCGGCCGCTACTATGGCGCCGAACATGACCGCATCACCCTCGGCCAATTCTCCCGCGCCCTGACGGAGTGGGACCTGCTGACCTTTCTCGCCGCGCGCGAAGGCTTCGACGTGTTCGTTCAGGGTCAAACCCTGGTGTTTCAGCCGCCCGCCACCTCCGCGCCGCCATTTTTGCTCGGGGTCGCCGACTGTCTCGTCCTGGTGCTCGATCGCGCCCTGACCCTCGCCCGCGACATCGAGGTGACAGTCAAATCCTGGAACACCCGTCACCAGGCGGCCTTCACCCAAACGGCCCGAAGCAGCGCGCCAGGCGGCGGCCGTTCGGGCACGCCTCAGCATATCATCGTCGTGCGCCCGAACCTGAGTGCCGACGAAGCCCTGCAACTCGCCCAGCGTATCCTAGCCGATCTGTCCCATCATGAACGGGTGGTCCGGGTCGAACTCCCTGGCGATCTCTCGCTCACCTCCCGCAGCAAGGTGACCCTGGTCGGCACGATGACCGACTTCGATCAAACCTATTTTGTCGCCGAGCTCGACCGGCACTTCAGCCTCGACCACGGCTTTACCCAGCGTCTTCAGCTTAAGAACCGCGACCCCGCACGCACCGCGACCCCGCCTGCCGACGCACCCTCACCTTAGGCTTCCCTCATGGACCGACTGCTTAACGTGCTGAAGGCGCACTCCGCCGCCCAGGATCAGTCGACTGGCGTTCCCCGGTTCGGCATCGTCACCTCAATCGACCCCGCCACCGCCACCGTCCGCGTCACCCTCCAGCCCGAAGCCGTGCTTACCGGTTGGCTCCCACTTCTCTCGCCTTGGGTTGGCGCCGGATGGGGCCTGTTCGCGCCGCCGTCGCCCGGGGACCAAGTGCTTGTGCTTCCCCAGGAGGGCGATGCGGAACATGGCCTCGTCGTCGCGTCCAGTTGGTCCGCCACCACGCCGCCACCGGCCACGCCGCCTGGAGAACTCTGGATCGTCCACAAGTCCGGCTCGTTCCTCAAGTTGCAGAACGACGGCAGCATTCAGATCCGCGGCGATCTCCACGTCGCAGGTGACGTGTTCGATCGGCATGGCGCCTTGTCCGCCCTGCGTGCCCACTACAACGCTCACGCCCACACCGACCCGCAAGGTAGCCAGGTCGGCGTTACGTCGCAGCCCGACTAAGGTATGATCTGTGCTGATGGACGCACAGCTCATGCCCTAGCTTTTTACGTTAGCGAGCATCTTTAACCGACGGGTGAGCCCGTTCGGTCGGATGATGCTCTGGCAGGAGCAACCATGCCCGACCTCGCCCATCTCTGGGGCAGCGATCTCGCGCTATCCCCCACCGGCGACCTCGCCCTTGCCGACGGCGCCATGTTGACCCAGCAGCGTGTCCTCCGTCGCCTTCTCACCAACCCTGGCGACGACATATGGTCCCTCGATTACGGTGCCGGGTTGTCCCGCTTTGTTGGCCTGCCCGGCGCATCCGATACCATCCGAGCCACCATTCGCGGCCAGATTTTCAAAGAGGCCGCGGTCGCTAGGACGCCGGAACCGGTTATCGACGTCACCGCCGCGCCGACCGGCTCCATCTACGTGCACGTCCGCTACGCCGACGCACAGGCCGGCACTACGCAGACCCTCTCCCTGACCATCCCTTAGCGGACCAACCCGATGCAACTCCAGCTTCAAGACTTCACCACGCTGGTCCGCAACATGGCCGCCAGCGTGCAGGGAAGCGCCCGCGCGCTGATCGACCTCACCACCGGCAGCACCCTGCGCGCGATCATCGAGGCGAACGCCTCCATCGCACTCTGGCTGCAGTGGCTCATCCTGCAGGTCCTCTCGACCACCCGCGCCGCGACGTCGGTTGGGGCGGACCTTGATTCCTGGGTTGCCGACTTTGCCCTTCTGAGACTGCCTGCAACGAGCGCTGCCGTATCGGCGACCTTCTCGCGGATCACCACTGGCACGGAGTCAAGCATTCCTGTCGGCGCGCAGGTCAAGACGGCCGACGCCTCCCAAACCTTCAATGTCGTCGCCGACGTTTCCAATCCCGCCTTCAACAAGACAACGGCCGCCTACAGCCTCGCCTCCGCTGTCGCCGCAATCACCTTGCCTCTACAGGCGGCAACGCCCGGCAGCATCGGCAACATCCAAGCGGGCGCGTTGTCCCTGCTCGCGACGGCAATCCCAGGGGTCGACGCCGTCAGCAACCCGGCGGCTGCAACCGGCGGCCTCGACGCAGAGCCCGACGCTGCCCTGCGCGCCCGCTTCGCCAACTTCATCGACAGTCGGTCCCGCGCAACGCCGGCCGCCATCGCCTTCGCGATTGCCTCGCTTCAGCAAGGCTTGCGCCACACCCTTTCTGAGAACATTTCCCCAGCAGGCATGCCCCAGCCCGGCAGCTTCGTCGTCACGCTAGACGATGGCACCGGGTTCCCGAGCAGCGGCCTCATCGCCGCCGTCGCTGCCGCCGTGGACGCCGTGCGTCCGGTCGGCACCACGTTCGCAGTCCTGCCACCAGCGGTTCTCTACGCCAACATCGCCCTAACACTGACCAATTCCGACGCGAAATCGGCGTCCGCCATCTCGGCCGCGATCGCCGCCTATGTGGCCAATCTCCCGATCGGCACCTCCTTGCCGCTATCCCGCATCGCACAGTTGGCCTACGCCGCTGCGCCCGCCGTCACCAACGTGTCCGCCATCACGCTTAACGCCGCAACCAACGACCTTACCCCATCCAGCCGGACCGTCCTCAAGCCCGGCACGATCGTGGTGAGCTGACATGACCGGCGACCTACCCGACATCATCGCGCGCCTGAAAGCTGTCCTCCCCAGCCGATGGTTCCCTGACAACACACCGACCCTCGACGCCGTGCTGAATGGACTGGCTGCCGCTTGGTCGACCCTTCATGCCCTCCTCGCAACTGTGCAAGCGCAGACTCGGCTCGCCACTGCGACTGGAAGCTTTCTCGATGGCGTCAGCGCCGATTTCTTTGGTTCTCGGCTGCGGCGGCGCAGCAGAGAGCCCGATCCGGCCTTCCGCGACCGCCTCCGCCGCGAGCTGCTTCGTGACCGGACTACCCGCAGCGCCGTTACCGCCATGCTGAGCGACCTCACCGGCCGTGCCCCGGTCATCTTCGAGCCAGCTCGAACCACCGACACCGGCGGCTACAATTCCACAAGCCTGGCTTACGGGGCAGCTGGCGGTTGGGGCAGCCTCGCCCTGCCGTTTCAGTGCTTCATCACCGCCTATCGCCCGCACGGCTCCGGTATCGCCACCATCGCGGGCTACGGAACACCGGGCCCGCTCGCCCGGGCGAACCTGGCGATGGTCGAGGGCCAGGTGACCGATGCAGACATCATGACTGCGATCACGTCCGTCCTACCAACCGCCGCCATCGCTTGGACCCGGATCACCAACTAGCGCCAACCGCTTCCGGCCAAGCCGCCGTCCCTAATTTCATAGGATAAAACTAAGTGGATCGCCAAATCGTTTATCCCGGCAGCATTCCGCTCGACACTGATCTTCTGTCGCTTCAGCGGAACACCATGGTGGCACTTGGATATCTCATCCAGGCGACCTTGGGCGCCGCTCCTGTCGTCGATGGTTTAGCGTGTACCCCGACCAGTCCAGCCAGCCTCACCGTCCAGATCGGGCCGGGCAGCATCATCGCTCCAGGGACCATCGATCCGTTCCCGTTCGGCTCGCTTGCCGCGGATACCGCCGATCCCCTGCTGAAAATGGGCGTCAACACCGGGCCGGTGTCGTTCACGCTAACTGCCCCCGCAGTCTCGGGCCAGTCGATTGCCTACCTTATCCAGGCAAGTCTCCTCGAAGCCGATGCGTCGCCGGTCGTGCTGCCTTACTACAACGCCGCCAACCCGCTTCAGCCGTTCAGCGGCCAGTCCAACTCCGGCGCGGCGCAGAATACTCAGCGCGTGCAGCGCGTGCAGCTTCAGGTCAAACCCGGGGCGCCAGCCAATGCAGGCACGCAAGCCGCCCCCCCGGTCGACCAAGGATGGGTAGGGCTTTATGTCGTAACTGTGCCCTACGGGCAAACACAGCTCACCGCCGCAGCCATTGCCCAAGTTGCGAACGCTCCTTTCCTTCCGTTTAAACTGCCCTCTCTGGCGCCCGGCTTCTCGCGTCAGGTTGTCCTGACGGCATCGGCCACCTGGACCGCGCCCAATAACGTCAGCCGCATCAAAGTCGCCATCTGCGGCGCCGGCGGCGGAGGCGGCTCCGGAAGCTCCGGTCTCGGGGGCGCGGGTGGCGGTGCCGGCGGTTACGCCGCTTCGATCCTGAGCATCTATCCGGGGCAGGCGTTCTTCGCCTACGTTGGACAGGGCGGTACTGGCGGAACTGCCGCTGGCACGCCAGCCGGCGCGGGCGGCACTACCAATTTCGGTGGGCTGTTCAGTGCCTCCGGAGGTGCCGGAGGTGCCAGTGCCGCAGCCTACTCCGGGGGCGGCGCACCCGGTGCAGGCACTGGCGGTTCCCTCAACATCCTCGGCGGTTACGGCGCTGACGGCAACGCCGGCAACATTATCCTCGGCGGCAATGGTGGAGCGTCGTTTTTTGGCGGCGGCGGCCGCGCGGCGGCCAACGGCAATGCCGTCCAGCAGCAGGGGCAAGCCTTCGGGTCCGGCGCCGGCGGCGCCTACAATGGCCCGGGCGATGGGGGCGTCGGCGCGGGCGGCATTACAATCATCGAGTTTTAACCCGACAGCTAGGACCCACCCATGCCGACGACCGCCACACACGTCTGGAAGCCGAGCGTCGCTCGGACCGTGACGCTCGACGCCTTCATTCCCGTCCCTCGCGGAGCGACACCAAGCCCGGTCGTTCTGCCTTCGTGGCCGCTGAAGGATCCAGCCGACCTTCTCGACTATCAGTTCGACATCGCGCCCGCGCTCATCGGCAACGACGGCGACGCGATCGCAACGCTCGACATCGCAATCACCCCGTCCAACCCCGGCGACCTCGCGCTTACTGCGACCTCCGCCGATGGCGCCCGCGCGGTCCTTTGGCTCGCTGGCGGTCAAGTAGGGACCACCTACGTCATCAGCCTCGCGATCGGCACCCAGGCCGGCCGCAGCCTGGCACGTTCGGTCCTGCTGCCCGTCGCGCAACTCGCCGCTCCCGGCTCACCCCCCAACGGGCTGGTGACCAGCAATGGCCTGACCCTCACCGACCAGAACGGCAACCCGATCCTAGCAGGCGCTTGATTCATGCCCACCATCGACCAGCTGCCACCAGCCCCGGCCGCTTCCGACACTGATGAGCTTCCGGCCAGCCAAGCTGGGGTGCTTCGTAAGCTCACTCGAGCTCAATTGCTCTCCGGCCTCCAGCCTGCCATCGCGATTTCGCCTGGATACCTGCTGGGCCGCGCGTCCTCAACCCTCGGACAGCCTGAAGCCATTCTCGTCGGCAACGGCCTCGCTCTTACTGGCCACACCCTCGCGGCACTCGCGCCCGCGCCGCTGAAACTTGCCGGCCTCGACGTGTCCGGCGCGCTCGCGATGCCTTCCGGCGGCACGGCGCCAGCGACGCTCGCGGTCCTGTTGGCGGCCTCGATCTCGCCGGAGTCGTATGGCGCGGTCGGAGATGGACTCACCGACGACACCGCAGCCCTGGCGGCTGCATGCGCCAGCGGACGTCCAGTCCGGCTTGGCCCTCGAACCTATGCGGTCACCGGCCAATGGACCATCGCGGCGTCGGCAACCCTGCTCGGAACGCCGGGTCAAACGACGGTGCGCCGCATCGGGCAATCAAGCGGCGGCGCTTGGATCAGCATCCAGGGACCGAGCTTCCGCGCCGAGGGCGTCGCCTTCGATGCCAATGCAGCGATCCATGCCCCAACCTGGGGCGTCCTCGTCGCCGCCTCGTGCCTTGCCGCGACCTTCCGCGATTGCGTGTTCGCCAACGCTCAGAGCCCCATTCTCGGCAACGGCCTCACCCTCCTCGCATCCGACCCGGCGACGGCCAACCACCTTATCGAAAACTGTGAGGCTTCTGGAAACGCCGGCCATGGCATCTGGCTGCAGGCCATTGACGCCGCCCGCATTCACGGCTGCCGCGTCCACCACAACACCGCCTATGGCATCTGCGCCGATTACAACGATGCAACCTTCGTCCAAGCCGTCCGCCTCGCCGCCGTGTCGGACAACCAGTGCTGGATGAACGGGCGCGGAATCAGCGTTGGCAACTACAACGCCACCAACCTGCAGCCGCCGACCTGGGGCAACGCCAATCCCGATGCGATTGGCGTGCTGGTGGCCAACAACGTCTGTCACGACAACATCACCTACGGCATTGCCGTGGCCGGCCGCGCGATCTCGGTTACTGGCAATCTCGTCAGCAACAATGGCAGCGCGACGACGGGGGCTGGCATCCTGTTCAACTGCGCCCAAAGCCGGCTCGCTGGAAACATGGTCACTGGCCCAAATTACTTCGGGATCGACGCAGGCGGCAGCATCAATTGCCTTATCGACGCCAACCACGTCACCGGGGCTGCGGTCGGGATCAATCCAGGCGGCAGTTCCGGGGTGTCCGTCGCTTCGAACTACTTGCAAGACAACATCTGGGGAATCACGGCCTACAACGTCGAGACCGACGGAGCGGGTAGGAACTTCGGTATCGCGACTACCAACCTCACGATCGCCGACAATGTCATTGGCTTCTCGAGCGTCTCCGGCGGTGGCATCTACCTGATCGACGCGCCACAATCCGTGACCGTTGCGCGCAACACATTCAATGTCGCGGCGCCAGCGAGCCAGTTCCAATGCCTCTGGTCACACACTGATAGTGCGATCATCGAACAGAATCGCTGCAACGGCGGCAGCCGCGTTTTCTGCAACCCGGCCCCGGTCAACGGCCGCCAAATCGTTCAAATGCCGGATCACGCCGACGAGGCCATGATCTCGGCCGCACCCGGCGGCGTCCAGTCGATCCAGACCCAGCGTCAGCTGCAAACATTGGGAACGATCGGCTTCGTTAAGTTGACCGCCGGCGGTTCTGGCTACAGCCATGCTACGGTCCAGATTGCCGGAAGCGGATCTGGCGCGACCGCGGTCGCCTACATCGCGCGAGGACAGCTTCTCGGTATCGCGCTCACCAACCCGGGCGCCGGCTACGCTGGCGGTGCCAGCGTTGCTATAACCGGAGATGGACAGGGCGCCGCCGCAACCGCCAGTGTCGGACTGCCCATTATCGAAGGCCGTCGGATCCGGCTCGCCTGCAACGCCGCGACCGTCTTCAGTCGCCTTGGATCGTCGCCGTTCCAGGAGAATTGGACGTTGGGCGATTTCACTGTACCTGCCAATGCCACTGTGGCCTTCACCGCGACGTTCGGATCGTGGCGTGCCGACTCAGTCCCGCTCGCCGACTACTTCGCCCTGCCGGGAGACGGCAGCCTTGTGGTGCACACCTCCGGCAATGGCGACCTCACCTTCAGGCCTGCCGCCGCCGGCTGCATACGGTTTGCCAGCGACAGCAACCCAGCCGGCTACCTCGCCACTACCGGCCATGGCTCGCCCGACGGGGTCGTCACGGCACCTCCCGGCTCCGACTATCGCAACCTCGACGGTGGAGCCGGAGCCACGCTCTGGATCAAGCGGGTCGGCGTCGATTCGCACGGTTGGTTCGCCGTCGCCTGATCCTCCTGCACCGACGAAAAACGTTTTCAAGGACGATCATGCCGACCATCAACCAACTCCCCCTAGCGACACAGATCAACGCCAGCGATGTCCTGCCAATCAGCCAGGCGGGCGCGACCCGCAGTGCTTCGATCGGCAATCTTCTGGCGGCCACCCAACCAGTCATCACCCTTGCGTCCAACACGCTACTTGGCCGTGTTTCGCTCGGGCCAGGTGGCCCCGAACCGGTCGCGGTCGGTCCAGGCCTGGCCCTCACCTTCGGCAGCCTGCTCGCGACCGGAGCCGACCACGCCACCTTCCCGGCAGCGCCTGGCCTAATCGTCACGGACCAAGCCATCATCAGCAGCGCCGGCCAGCCGCTTCAGTTGCCGCTGTCCCAGCTTCGCGGCCTGTTCACCGCCGGCGCCAACGTCACCATCGACCCGAACGGCGTCATCGCCACAACCGGCGCGGGAGGTTCACCCGGCCCAGCCGGTGCAACTGGCCCAATTGGCCCAGTCGGCTTAACTGGCGCTGCCGGGCCGGCAGGGTCCGGAACGGGGATCGCGAACGCGCCCTTGGCCAATTCCGTCGCGACAACCGATCTCGTTGGTGTCAGCCAGGTCGGCAAGGACCATGCTGTCTCGGTCGCGAACTTCTTCGCCGGGGCGGATGTGTCGAAATCCACGATCTTGCCGTCCAGCGCCGCGGCGACCACGACGGTCGCCGACTATGCCGCCCGTACGGTCGATCCGAAAGACTTCGGGGCTAAGGGCGACGGAACCTCCGACGACTACCCCGCCTTCGCCGCAGCCATTGCCAGCGCCAAGGCGGCCGCCGTGCGGTTGCACGTTACGCGGCCGACCATCTCGTACTCGCTCAGCCAAGTCGTTGCCGGCTTGAACGCCAGCATCCAAATTGACGACGGGGTCAAGTTCACCGGGGTTTCCGGCGCCAGCCCGTTCAACGTCGGCCGGACCGAGCAACGCAACAGCGGTATTCTGAAAACCGTGGCGCAAGGCTCGCAGACCGGAACGGCAATCGGACACGAGACCAATGTCACGAACAATGGCCCTCATGCCGCTTACGGCAACATCTACACCTATCAGGCCTCCCTCAGCGCAACCGACGCTGGCATGTCGGATGTCGCCAAAGGCGAATTCGCGCACTGGCATAGCGGGACCGGGCCAGGCTTGATCGGACACCGCTATGTTGCCTGCTCTCCCGACCTTACCGAAGCGCCGACCGCGATCTATGGCATGACAGCTGCTGAGGTGAACGTCGTGTATGGCGGCCCGCCGACTGGCTGGAAGCCAAGTTCGGCCGGGCTGGCGCAGTGGACGGCTGGCTTTAACTTTGTCCCCGACGCCGGCTACGGGTATTTCGGCAATGGTGGCCATGTCTTATACGGCTGGGGGGTCAACCAGAACGGCAACCCCAACAAGGCTGGCATCGTCCCCAAAACCTACAATGGCTTTCTCGTTGGCAGTGACGCCATCGCACCGGGCGGCCGGGCGGTGTACCTGACCGGTGACACGACCAACCTTCCCGCCAATTTCCCCCACGCGCCGCTCGAAGTCGGAACAGGGAATTGGGCCACCGGCATCCGCACCGACACCGCCACGATCGCATCCGGATACGCAGTGCAGATCGCCGCCACTCAGGCGCTTGCCTGGATGAGCGCCGCTGAAACCATCGTCGCCGGGATCTTCAGTGGAATGGGCGCCCCCGCTATCGCGGCGCCCGCTGGATCGCTCTACGCGCGGCGCGACGGTGGTTCCGGCGCCACGCTCTATGTCAAGGAAACCGGTGCCGGCCAGCCAGGCTGGATGCCTTACGGCGCACCAGGTCTCGCGAGACCGGCGACCACCACGGCGCTCGGCGTGGTCAAGATCGGCGCAAACCTCACCATCGCGTCCGATGGAACCCTCGCAGCGTCCGCCCCAATGGCTGGCCCAACAGGGGCCCAAGGGGCTACAGGCCCCTCCGGTCCGGCCTGGTCGCCGCCGAAACGCACTGTCTCCGGCGCTGCCGATAGCCCAACCGTGGCTGACGATGGCGGCCTGGTCGCCTGCACCGGCGCGTCCGCCACCACGATTACTGTAATCGACCTCGGCGCCAACCGCTCCTTCTCCGTCATGCAGCAGGGCGCCGGCCAGGTGACGGTCGCCGCCGGGGCAGCGACGACCTTGGTGTCCGACAAGGCAGTCGCCTCGTTCGTCACCGCGCGCCGCGGCGCGATCCTTTCCGTGCTCTGCAATGGGAATGGCAATGCCTTCGTAATCGGCAACACCCAGTGAGCGTTTTCAACCTCGGCCTGGCCGGGGTTGGGGCTTACCTTGTCCCAAACTTGCTGCCGGTCGGCGCCCGCGTTGCCTGGATCGGCGACAGCATCATGCAGTTCAATCACCAGAATGCCAGCGCTACCAAGTCGACTCTTGCGACTCAGCAGAAAGGCGAGGTCGTCACCGCCCAGAGCTTGGACCCGCGGTTTCGTTGCGACGTCTGGATTGCACCCGACGATCATGCGACCAGCCGCTTCATAGGAGGCGCGAACCATGGCGTCACCGGCGATACTGTCAGTACGCCAGGGCCGTCTGGCTCCCCGACCGGCATGCTCGGCCGTCTCAATTCTGAAATCCTGCCGTTGCGGCCCGACATCTGCATCGTCGCGGGCGGCACCAACGGCGTCACGGCCACGAACAACCTGTCAGGGCTGCAGTCGATTTGCGCCACGTTGCTGAGCAACGGCATCAAACCGGTGTTGTGCACCGTCCGGCCTTACAGCGTCGGCAATACGCAATCCAGCGCAAACCAGACAGCCTGGACCAACCTCAACGCCGGTATCCGGGCGTACGCCGCCGCCAACCCGGCCGTCACTCTGTGCGACCTGGCTGCCGCATACGGCGTGCCCGGCGCCTATGCCACCGTACCCGCCAACTACTTTGCCGCCGATGGCCTGCACCCGTCGCCGTTCGGCGCCACGCTCGGCGCTCAAGCGTTCCAAGCGGCACTCGCCAAACTTATCCTGCCAGGCAACTGGTTCCTCTCGAATTTCTGGAATGCCGGCACGAACTTGCTAACGCCGGCCCAGGCAACGCTGTCAGGCGGCGCCACCGGCGGGGTCGGTTACACTACGAAGGGACAACTGGCGACCGGCTACACCTGCTACGCCAACAACGTCAGCTCATCGGTTGTGAGCCTTGTGTCGAACCCGCAAACGGCCGGACAGTCCCAGCAGTTCGTCGTGACGCCGGGGGGAACTGCCACTGTCGAAAGCTTTCCGCTCACTCTCGCCGCAGCGGTACCTTCTCCCGCGAGCGTCTATGTGTTCGCCGTGGCCGAGGTGGAATTTGATGGGTGGGGCTTCTGGGGCGGCGCGACCCTCGCCCTGAACGAACTGCCGTTGTCCGCGAGCCAGCTCGCACGTGGTGGCCTCGGCAGTGCGCCATTTCCCAACTACCCCCTCGCCGGACGCCGGTGGATCGCCACGCCTCCGCTCAAGCTCGACGCCAGCGCGACCGGTGTTGGCGGCGTTCAGATCAGCGTCTTCGTTTGCCCCAACGGAGCGTCCGGAACCGGAACGTTCAAGGTGCACTGGATGGGCGTTTTCCCAATTCCTGACCCTCATGCCGTTTGGAACTCCTGAACCATGCTCCCGCAAACAAATCTAATTTCGATAGCGAGGCAGCGATGCCAGACGACCAGCACATCTCACTGTTGATCCAAGACACCCGGGCGCAGGAAATCGCGGAACGGGCCGTTGCCCGGGCCCTGCACGACGCCTTCCGCGACCTTGGGCTCGACATCACCGACATGGACGACGTGAACAACCTGCGTGATGATTTTCGTTTCACGCGCCGTCAACGGGCCGCAGCGGAAACCCGCCGGGCCGAAACCTCCAAGTCGATCACCACGGCTTTGGTCGGCGGCATCGCCGGCATGCTGATCAGTGCGCTGACCTGGATGGCGACCCTTGTGAAGCATCAGCCATGAGGATCGTCCTCGCGTCCCTCCACCGCATCCTGCAGCGGCAAAACATGATCGTGGGACTGGTCGGCATGACCCTCGGCTCCGGGTTGGGCTTTTTCTTGCTGGTTTGGGCCGGTCAACGCCCGCCAGTGATCGTCCACTCGGCCTATGCACTCAACGAGGTAGCTGCTCGCGGCAGTCACATCGACATTTTCTTCAAGCTGGACCGCCAACGCGACTGTCCGACCGAGACATCCCGCTGGTTATGGACCTGGGTGGATCATGAGGGGATCAAGATCAAGCAATTCTTCCCATTGACCAATACCTCAACGACCATGACCGATGCCGGAAAGAACCAAGAATTTATTTTGTCCCTGCCGCTTCCAGCCGGCTTATGGGAAGGCACGTGGTTCTACTGGGCCAAAACCGTCGAACACTGCCGGTTCTTGCCAGCCCTGTTCCACTCTCCCATTCGTGAAACACCCGACATCGCCGTGCAGCTTACCGAGACAAATTCGGTTCGCCGGATATTCGGGACTGCCACCCATCCCTAGTGAGACACCTCATGAAGCCCTTCGACCAAGCGTTCCGCATCGCCATCGGCGAGGAAGGCGGCTTCACCACCAATCCCGCCGACCCCGGCAACTGGACCGGTGGCGCGTGCGGCAGAGGCATCTGCCGCGGAACTAAGTTCGGCATCGCCGCAAGCGCCCATCCCGACCTGGACATTGCATCCCTCTCACTCGATCAGGCGAAACGGATCTACCAGGACGAATACTGGTCGCACGTGCATGGGGACGAGTTGCCGCCGCCGCTGGCGCTCCTCGTCTTCGACGCCGCCATCAACTGCGGCCCTGGTCGCGCGATCCGCTGGCTCCAAGCCGCCATCGGCGTCGCCCAGGACGGGATATTGGGTGGTGGGACCATGGCTGCGGTCCAGTCCCATACTGGTGGAGGGGCTAGCTTGTGCGCTGAATTCCAGGCGCGCCGCCTGATCTGGATGACGACGCTCCCGACTTGGTCCACGTTCGGCCTCGGCTGGTCCCGCCGCCTCTGCCGCCTGCCTTACGATGCAGTCAGCATGGAAGCTGCATAATGGGCGCCCTGATCCCTCTCGCGTTGACCCTTGCTCCGGAAATCGCGCGCTGGTTATTCGGCGACAACGCGCAAAAAACCGCCTCAGCTGTCAGCGCGGCCGTGCAGGCGGCCACCGGCACGGACGACCCAGTGGCCGCGAATGCCGTCCTCGCGCAAAATCCGCAGGGTGCCGCACAGCTCCGGTTGCAACTCGCGCAATTGGCAGCCGAGCAGGAGAATGCCGCTCGCACCGCCGATCTTGCAGCGCTCGCCGCCGCTATCAAGGACACGTCCGACGCTCGCGCGCAGACGGTCGCGCTCGCAGGCCAGCGTTCGGCCATCGCCTATGGCGCGCCCATCATTTCCCTCGTCGTGCTCGTCACCTTCGGCTGCGTCATGGCGATGGTGCTGACCCGCGGCATCCCGCCCGACTCTGAAGCGATCGTAAATGTCCTCCTCGGCACACTCGCCGCAATGGCAACATCCGTGGTCAGCTACTGGGTCGGCAGCAGTGCAGGCAGCGCGCGCAAGGACGAGCGGCTGGCCCAGGCGCCGGTGAGATAGTTTGGCTGGCCTTTGCAGGAATGTCCGTAGAGAGCGAGAGCACCCCCTTGCCGTCGGGCCACGGCCGGCCTGACACTCTGCCTGGCAGCAAGGGAACATCGTGTGAGCGGCTTCAAGAGCACCGAACGCTACATCGCCTCCCGCGATCTCGAAGTCGCGGTCAACGCAGCCGTGGCGCTGCAACGCCCGCTGCTGGTCAAGGGTGAACCCGGCACTGGTAAAACCGTGCTGGCCCACGAAGTGGCGGCAGCACTCGGCTATCCGCTGATCGAGTGGCACATCAAGTCCACGACAAAAGCGCAGCAAGGCTTATACGAGTACGACGCCGTTTCCCGCTTGCGCGACAGCCAGCTTGGCGATCCGAAGGTGGCCGACATCGCCAACTACATCGTTCGTGGCAAGCTGTGGGACGCGTTCGAAGCGGATGCGCCCACGGTCGTTCTGATCGACGAGATCGACAAGGCCGACATCGAGTTCCCGAACGACTTGCTGCTCGAACTCGATCGCATGCAGTTCTTCGTTTATGAAACGCGGCGCACCGTCTCCGCCCGGCACCGCCCCGTGGTCATCATCACCAGCAACAACGAGAAGGAACTGCCGGACGCCTTCCTGCGCCGCTGCTTTTTCCACTACATCCGTTTCCCCGACCGCCCGACCATGGAGCGGATCGTCGAGGCGCACTACCCCGGCCTCCAGCACGATCTCGTCTGGGAGGCATTGAACGTATTCTTTCAGGTTCGCGACGTTCCCGGCCTGAAGAAGAAACCGGCAACGTCGGAATTGCTGGACTGGTTGAAGCTGCTGATGATCGAAGACCTCCCCGCCGAAGCGCTGCGCTCGCGTGAGCCGCATGTCATCATCCCCCCGCTACACGGCGCGCTGCTCAAAAACGAGCAGGACGTGCACCTGTTCGAGCGTCTGGCCTTCCTGAGCCGCCGAGGCTAAGGGTGTTCGCCCAGTTCGTATTCGCGCTGCGGGACGCCGGAGTGCCCGCCTCGATCACCGAATACCTGACCTTGCTTGGCGCGATGGAACAGGGCGTGGCGGATTACAGCGTCGAGGATTTCTATTTCCTTAGCCGCGCCGCGCTGGTGAAGGACGAGCGCCACCTGGACCGCTTCGACCGCGTGTTCGGCCAAGTGTTCCACGGGCTGGAGGCATCCGCCGGCACAGCATCCGGCGAGCTGATGCGCGACCTGCCGACGGAGTGGCTTAAGCGCATGGCGGAGAAGCATCTGACGGCTGAGGAGCGCGCGCAGGTCGAGGCGCTCGGCGGCTTCGACAAGCTGATGGAAACCCTGCGCCAGCGTCTAGAGGAGCAGAAGGAGCGGCACCAGGGCGGCAGCAAATGGATCGGCACCGCCGGAACCTCGCCGTTTGGCGCCTACGGCTACAATCCCGAGGGCGTCCGCATCGGCCAGGACAGTAATCGGCATCGCCGGGCGGTGAAGGTGTGGGACAAGCGTGAATTCCGCGACCTCGACGACGGGGTGGAACTCGGCACCCGCAACCTGAAGCTCGCCCTCCGCCGCCTGCGCCGGTTCGCCCGCCAGGGCGCCGCGACCGAACTGGATATGCCGGGCACGATCCGCGCGACCGCCCACAATGCCGGGTCGCTGGACCTCAAGATGATCCCGGAGCGGCACAACGCGGTGAAAGTTCTGCTGTTCCTGGACGTGGGCGGATCGATGGACGACCACGTGCGGGCATCTGAGGAACTGTTTTCCGCCGCCCGCAGCGAATTTAAGCACCTCGCGTTCTTCTATTTCCACAACTGTCCCTACGAGCGCGTCTGGCAAGACAATCATCGACGCCGCAACGCGACCATTCCGACCGAGCAAGTCATGCGCACCTACGGCCCCGACTACCGCGCGATCTTCGTCGGCGACGCCACCATGAGCCCCTACGAGGTTGCTTCGCCCGGTGGTAGCGTCGAGCACTGGAACGATGAGCCCGGCAGCGCTTGGATGGCGCGGCTGACCGGCCAATGGCGTCGCAGCGCCTGGTTGAACCCCGTGCCGCGGGAACACTGGCCCAGCGCCTACTCCATCGGCATGGTGCGTGAGTTGATGGAGAACCGGATGTATCCGCTCACTCCCGGCGGCCTGGACGAGATGATCCGCGAGCTGAGCCGGTAGCTACTTCACTAAGGCGCAACCGCCTTCATTGAGCGGACGGAACGCCTGCTCGGCCGAAATGGTCGAGATCAGTTCGTAAACGTCCCACCGACTTTTCGACGCCGCCGGCGCCTTCACGCGAAAGACGTACATCGGATGAGTCGCGCGTCCGTCCGTCCGCACGGTGACGGGGCCGAACAGCTTGTCTGGAATCGGCGCCTTCCGCATCTCGGCCACGACCGTCTCGCCGTCGATCGTGCCGGCCCGCTTTACAGCGCGCAAATAGGCGAGCACGGAGGAATACACGCCCGCCTGGTTCTCGGTCGGCACACGGCCCGGCATTCGTTCGGTGAACCGTTTGGCGAACGCGCGCGTATCGTCGTTCAGGTCCCAGTAGAACGCCTCGCTCAGCAGCAGGCCTTGCGCGTCCTGCAACCCAATCGCGTCCACGTCCACGATCTGGCTGAACAGGCCCGTCAGCTTCTGCGTCGGCGTGACGCCGAACTCATGGGCCTGTTTAACGGCGTTGATCAGGTCCGTGCCGGTGTCGCCAAACGCTACCACGTCGGCGCCCGACGCCTGCGCCTGCAACAAATAGGATGAAAAATCGGTCGTACTCAGCGGATGCTTCACCGACCCGGCGACCGTGCCGCCCAGTGTCTTCAGCACCCCCGTCGTGTCGCGCTCCAACGCCGCCCCGAGCGCGTAGTCGAACGAGATGAAGAACCAGCTTCTCGCGCCCGCCTGCGTCAGCGCGCGGGCGGCAGCGTTCCCAAACGCCCACGTATCGAACGTCCACTGCACAGTCGTCGGCGAGCAGAACTTCCCCGTCAGGTCAGAAGTGCCAACGTTACTCGCGAGGAACACCCTATGCCGATCGCGCATGATTTGGCTCACCGCGAGGCCAACGCCGGAGTTAACCGTATCGGCGACGGTGGCAACTCCTTCGCGATCGACCCACTCGCGCACGATTGCGCTGCCGATGTCCGGCTTGTTCTGGTGGTCGCCGTAGATAACTTCGACCTGCAGGCCATTCGACTCGGCCTTAAAGTCCTCCGCCGCGAGTTGGGCGGCGACGACGGACCCCTTTCCCGACTGATCGGCGAAAGGACCCGACTGGTCATTTAAAATCCCAACCTTTACGGTGTTGCCTGGGACTGCGGCCCAACTCGGTGCGGCCGCAAGCAATGCCGTTACGACGGCTAACGCTATCTTCATGATTGGATGTTCTCCCGGTCGCTTATTACGCTGCCGCGATGCCGCGCTCAAACGCGCAGGTGGTCCGGGATGGTCATGCCAAGGCGCGCGGGAACGTCCCAAATCTCGCGCACGGACCGCACCGGGCGGAAACCGACCCGCAAGTAAGCTGGCAAGGCCCGCGGATGGTCGGCCGTACAGGTGTTGACCGTCACCGCCCGGGGGGCGCTGCTCCAGGCATGATCCACCGCCGCGCGCAGGAACCTGCTGCCGATGCCGCTCCCGACCGCCCAGGGCACCAAGCCGAAATAGCTGAGGTTCATATCGGGACGCAGCCGCCCGTCCAGCTCGTAGAAGCCTACGGGCTCGCCACCACGATACAACACGTCGAGCGAAACCGCCGGGTCGGCCAGCAGCGCTGCCAATGTCTCATCCGGCATCATGCGCCGCAGCCACCAAAGATGAGGACCGCCCACGGTTTGATAGAGATACCGGTAAAACGCCACGCTCGGAGCGGCGACCCGGACGATCACGACATCCGGCGGCAACGGTCGGGGCAGATCGATCGGCAGCCTTTCCATCCGCAGGAACGTGACGGTCACCACTACCCGGGTCGTCAGCTGCACGGCGCAGTCTCCGTTTAGTCGTCTAGGAAGCTGCGGAGCTTACGGCTGCGGCTCGGATGCTTCAACTTGCGCAGCGCTTTCGCCTCGATCTGGCGGATGCGCTCCCGCGTGACGTTGAACTGCTGGCCGACCTCCTCCAGCGTATGATCGGTGTTCATGCCGATGCCGAACCGCATGCGCAGCACACGCTCCTCGCGGGGCGTGAGGCTGCTCAGCACCCGGGTCGTGGTATCCCGCAAGTTCGCCTGGATTGCAGCATCCAACGGAATAACGGCCGCCTTGTCCTCAATGAAGTCGCCGAGATGGCTGTCTTCTTCGTCGCCGATCGGGGTCTCAAGACTGATTGGCTCTTTGGCAATTTTGAGAACCTTGCGGACCTTCTCCAACGGCATGCCAAGCTTTTCGGCCAGCTCCTCGGGCGCCGGCTCCCGACCGATCTCATGCAGCATCTGTCGGCTGGTGCGGACGAGCTTGTTAATCGTTTCGATCATATGAACAGGGATACGTATCGTGCGTGCCTGATCGGCGATGGAGCGAGTGATCGCCTGCCGAATCCACCATGTGGCATAGGTGCTGAACTTGTAACCACGGCGATATTCGAACTTATCGACCGCCTTCATCAGCCCGATATTACCCTCTTGGATGAGATCGAGGAATTGCAGGCCACGGTTGGTGTACTTCTTGGCAATCGAGATCACCAGGCGCAGGTTCGCCTCGATCATCTCCTTTTTGGCGCGCGCGCTGTCGCGCTCGCCGCGGTTCACCGTCGAATACACCCGGCGGAACTCGTCGATCGGCAAGCCGCCGTCTTGCGCGACGGTGCCGATTTTAGCCCGCACTTCCAACACCGCGATGCTGTGCTTCGCGATGAACGTCTTCCACCCCTTGCCGGGCAACCGCGCCACACGATCCATCCAGTTCGGGTCCAGCTCGTTCCCACGATACTCGGCAAGGAAGTCGTCGCGCCCGATTTTGCAGGACTCCGCCATCCGCAGCAGTTGGCCCTCCAACGCGTTTAGTCGACCGCTGAGCTGCTTGAGCTGGGTCACCAACTCCTCGATGCGATTGTTATGCAGGCGAACCTTCTCGACGAGGCTGACCAGTTCCTCGCGCTGCTTCTCGTAGCTTTTCTCGCTGCGGGCATTGACTTCCTCGCCGGCCGTCATCGTCTCCAGCCGGCGAGATTGGACCTTGTGCAGCTTCTTATAGAGCGCCTCGATTTCTTCGAACGTCGCAAAGACCTCGGGCTTGAGCTTTTCTTCCAGCGCCGAGAGCGACATGCCAGGACCCTCGCCCTCATCGCTGTCGTCATCAGACTCGGGAGGCTCGGGCGGCGGCTCGGCGTCGGCGTTCTCGACCAGCGCTTCGGGCGGCGGCGCGCCGGCGCCCTGGGTCGCCTCCAAATCCACGATGTCGCGCAACAGCATGCGCCCGGCCTTCAGCGCGTCGTGCCAGTTGATGATGGCGCGGAACGTCAGCGGACTTTCACACAGGCCGCCAATCATCATGTCGCGCCCGGCTTCGATGCGCTTGGCGATAGCGATTTCGCCCTCGCGCGACAGCAGCTCCACGCCGCCCATCTCGCGCAGGTACATCCGGACCGGGTCATCGGTGCGCCCGAGGCTCGCCTCGTCGACGTTGCCGTGGGTTTCGGTCTCAGGGCCTTCCTCGTCGTCGGACTTCTCGGCCTTGGCGGGCGCTGCCTCGCCGTCCTCGCTTTCCTCGCCTTCGACGACCTGAATGCCCATCTCACTGAGCATTGCCATGACGTCTTCGATCTGCTCGGAGCTGTTCTGGTCCGACGGCAGGACGGCGTTCAGTTCATCGAAGGTGATGTAGCCGCGTTCCTTGCCCTTCGCGATTAGCCGCTTGACGGCGGCGGCATTGGTGTCGAGCAGGGTCGTGTCGGCGTCCTGTTCAGCGGTCGCGACGTCAGGGGAGGCAGCAGGCTTTGTCGCCATTCAGCAAACTCCAATCGGTTTCAACTCCAGCAGACCGGCCTTCAAGGCAATCGCCTAGTCGGGCTCGTCGTCGCCGGCGCTCAGCAATTTGACCAGGGCTCGGTGCAGGCCGACCGCCAGCTCTAGCTTGGCGGGATCGCCAGTTCTGGAAAACTCGTGATTCGCCGTGGTGCGCTCCCGCTCGATTTGATCGCGCCGCAGCAGTTGGAAAAAATGCCACCATCCCGCCTCGGCCTCCGCCGGCATCGCTCCCGGACGCGCGCAAGCCGTGAGCGGGATTGGCTGATCGGCCAGCACGCGCTGTACTTCGCGGTCCAGACCAGAGCATTGCAGGTGGTTCATGAGACTGGCGGAGTCAAGCGCTTCCGCAGCATCCCACCAATGCAGCATGGCTTCTCTGAGCGGCAAAAGAGCTATGGGAAGCGTAAGCGCGGCGAACGCTTCTTCGACGTCGGCGAGCAGGCCGGGATGAACGAGCAGGATCGCAAGCACGTTGCGCGCACGCTCGTCGGCCGTGGCGACCGTTGCAGGCGTGGGACGCCCAGAGCGCAGTTGAACCGGAGCCGATACACCCTTGCGCCGCCGGGCCGCAAAGAAGCGGTCGAGCAGCGCCACGCGGTATTCCGACGCGAGCGCCTTGTCAGGGATACGGTCAGCGGCAGCTACGAGCCGGGCGCGCAACGCTGTGCGGGCCTCGGGTGAATTCGGCGCGACGCCTTCGGCAAGCAAGTCGTATAGCGCTGTCGCCAGCGGCCGGGCGCTGTCCAGCACGGTCTGGAATGCTGTCTGGCCGCCGCGGCGGAGAAGTGTGTCTGGATCCTCTCCCGACGGAAGTGCCGCGAGCCGGAGTGTCCGGTCGGGCCGCAGCAGAGGAAGTGCCGTTTCGGCGGCCCGAGCGGCGGCCCGGGCGCCGGCGCCGTCGCCGTCGAAGCACAGCACCGGGGTCGGCGTCAGGCGCCATAGCTCTTCCAATTGCGCCGCCGTGAGCGCGGTCCCGAGCGGCGCCACCGCTGCCGCGAAGCCGGCCTGATGAAGCGCGATCACGTCCATGTATCCTTCGGCGACCACCACGGGCTGCCGGCGCGCAGGTTCCCTGGCCAGATCCAAGGCGTAGAGGCTGCGCCCTTTGGAGAACACCGGCGATTCCGGCCCATTGATGTATTTCGGTTTGGTGTCCCCAAGCGCCCGGCCGCCGAAACTGATCACACGGCCGCGGCGATCCCGAATCGGGAAGATTACCCGATTATAGAACAATTCCCGTGGGGCCGCGTCGCCCTCGCGCGCTTGCAACAATCCGGCTTCAGCCATCCGCGCCGCATCGACGCCGTCGCGCACCATCTCGGCGATTAGGGCGCCGCGCCCTTCGCCGGACCAGCCGAGCCCGAAACGGGCGATCGTGTCGTCGGTCAGGCCGCGCCCGCGCAAATAGCCGAGTGCCGCAGTACCTCCGGGCGCGTGCAACTGCCGTCGGAAGATCGTCGCAGCCAAGTCCAGCACCCCGGTGAGGTCGAGCCGCTGCTGTTCCGCTTCGGCAGCCGCCGGGGTCGGTTTGGGCACGTCCAGCCCGGCCTCGGCCGCCAGCATTTCGACAGCCTCGATAAAGCTGGCGCCCTGGCCATTCATGACGAACGCGATAGCATCGCCGTGGGCCCCACAGCCGAAACAGTGGTAGCCGTCGTCGTAGACATAGAAACTCGGGGTTTTCTCGCCATGGAACGGGCAGCACCCTTTCCAGGACTTACCCGACCGGCTCAGCTTGACTCCGCGGCTCACCAACGCCGCCATCGGCGTGCGCGCCCGCAGCTCGTCGAGGAATGAGGCGGGAAGCGCCATCAGCTAGCCAGCCGCGCCTTCACCAGAGGTGTGGCGCGCGCCATGTCCAGCGACGCCGCATGTTTGGCTTTCAGCGCTGCCATCACCCGGCCCATGTCCTTCGGCCCGGCAGCGCCGGTCTCGGCGATGGCATCGGTCACCGCCACGACGGTTGCGGCGTCGTCCATCTGCTGCGGCAGGAAACCTTCGATGACGGCGATCTCGGCTTCCTCCTTCGCGGCCAGTTCCGGGCGGTGGCCCTGCTGGTAAAGCTCGACCGCCTCGCGCCGGGACTTCACCATGCCGCGTAAGGCTGAGAGCACCTGGTCGTCGGGCACCTGCGTCACGCCGCTGGGACGGGCAGCGATGTCGATATCCTTCAGCTTGGCTAAAATCATGCGCAGCGTAGAGGTTTGCAGCGCGTCATGGGCCTTCATCGAGGTCTTGAGCGCGTCGGTGAATTGGTCGCGGAGGGTCATCGTTCATCCTTCTAGGCAACCGAGTATAGCCGAATTCACGCCGGTGTGCGACCAACCAGATTGTGCTGGGAAGTTTTTTCCCATATAGCGATCCCATGCTGTCGGTCGAATCTGTCATCGAGCGTCTAGGTGGGGCGGACACAGCGGCGCGCCTGCTCGGGGTTGGCACCGAGGCAATCCGCAAGTGGCGGCAGGCGCGCGTCATCCCTTCGAAGCACTGGTCGACGGTCGTCGCCGCCACTGGGCTGTCGTTCATCGACCTGCAACCCTCAGCGAGAACCGTCATGCCCCAAACCAACGACATTCCCGCCGGGGCAAGCGCCCTGCTGATGCTCGCCGACGGGACGGCATTCTGGGGGCGTGGCTTCGGGGCGCACACGGCCGGGCGGGCTGGCGAGGTATGCTTCAACACCGGGATGACCGGCTACCAGGAAACGCTGACCGACCCGTCGTATGCCGGGCAGATCATCACTTTCACCTTCCCACACATCGGCAACACGGGAACCACGCCCGAGGACATGGAAGCCGCGAGCCCCGCGGCGCTGGGGTTGATCGTCAAACAGGACGTGACGGAGCCGTCCAACTGGCGGTCGGTGCAGACGCTCGACGCCTGGTTGCGGGCGAAGGACATGCCGGGCCTAGCGGGCATCGACACGCGCGCGCTGACATTGCGGGTCCGGGACGGCGGGCCGCCGACCGGCGTGATCGCCTATCCCGCCGATGGCCGGTTCGACCTTCCGGCCCTTTTGACGCAAGCGAAAGCCTGGCCGGGGCTGGAGGGCATGGACCTCGCGAAACAGGTGTCGTGCACGCAGAGCTACGCTTGGGACGAGGCGACCTGGGCATGGCCCGGCGGTTTTGCCAGCACGGAGAAACGCCGCCACGTCGTGGCCGTGGATTACGGGGCGAAGCGCAACATCCTGCGCAGCCTCGCCGCCCATGGCTGCCGCGTGACGGTGGTGCCCGCGACGGCGACGGCCGAGGACATCCTGCGCCACGATCCAGACGGCGTGTTCCTGTCCAACGGCCCGGGCGACCCGGCGGCGACCGCTGCCTACGCCGTGCCCGCGATCCGGGGCGTGCTGGACGCCGGGCTGCCGCTGTTCGGCATCTGCCTCGGCCATCAACTGTTGGCGTTGGCGCTGGGGGCGAAGACGTACAAGCTCGAGCAAGGCCACCGCGGGGCGAACCAGCCGGTGAAGGAGCTGGCGACCGGCCGGGTGGAGATCACCAGCCAGAACCACGGCTTCGCGGTCGACGGCGCGTCGCTCCCGGCGGGGGTCCGGATCACGCACACGAGCCTGTTCGACGGCAGCAACGAGGGCATCGCCTGCGATGGGCGCCCGGTGTTCAGCGTGCAGTATCACCCGGAGGCGAGCCCGGGGCCGAGCGACAGCGCGCACCTGTTCAGGCGCTTCATGGCGCTGATGGACGCGGCCTGAACATGTCCCGCCGCACCGACATCCATTCCATCCTCATCATCGGCGCCGGCCCGATCGTCATCGGCCAGGCGTGCGAGTTCGACTACTCCGGCGCGCAGGCGTGCAAGGCGTTGCGGGCGGAGGGCTACCGGGTGATCCTGGTCAACTCCAACCCGGCCACCATCATGACCGACCCGGGCCTCGCGGACGCCACCTATATCGAGCCGATCACGCTCGACCTGGTCGAGAAGATCATCATCCGCGAGAAGCCCGATGCGATCCTGCCGACGATGGGCGGGCAGACGGCGTTGAACGTGGCCATGCGGCTCGACGCCACCGGCGTGCTGGCCAAGTACGGCGTGGAGCTGATCGGCGCCCGCGCCGAGGTGATCGACCGCGCAGAGGACCGGTTGAAGTTCCGCGACGCCATGAGCGCGATCGGCATCGAGAGCCCGCGCAGCGCCATCGCGCACAACATGGCCGAGGCGCGCGCCGGCCTAGCCGAAATCGGGCTGCCCGCGATTATCCGCCCCAGCTTCACCCTCGGCGGCACCGGCGGCGGGATCGCCTACAACCGCGAGGAATTCGAGCAGATCGTCAGCGGCGGGCTGGAAGCGTCGCCCACCACGGAGGTGCTCGTCGAGGAGAGCGTCGTCGGTTGGAAGGAATACGAGATGGAGGTCGTGCGCGACAGCGCCGACAACTGCATCATCGTCTGCGCCATCGAGAACATCGACCCCATGGGCGTGCACACCGGCGACAGCGTCACCGTCGCCCCGGCCCTGACGCTGACCGACCGCGAATATCAGCGCATGCGCGACGGCTCGATCGCCTGCCTGCGCGCGATCGGCGTGGACACCGGCGGCTCGAACGTCCAATGGGCGCTGAACCCGGCCGACGGCCGGATGCTGGTGATCGAGATGAACCCGCGCGTGTCGCGCAGCTCGGCGCTGGCGTCCAAGGCGACCGGGTTCCCGATCGCCAAGATCGCGGCCAAGCTGGCGGTCGGCTACACCTTGGACGAACTGGCCAACGACATCACACGGACGACCCCGGCCAGCTTCGAGCCGACCATCGACTATGTCGTGGTCAAGATCCCCCGCTTCACTTTCGAGAAGTTCCCCGGCACGCCGGCGCTGCTCTCGACCAGCATGAAGTCGGTCGGCGAGGCGATGGCGATCGGGCGCAGCTTCGCCGAGGCGCTGCAGAAGGGCCTACGCAGCATGGAGACCGGCTACTCCGGCCTGGACGAGGTGGAAGCGCCGGGCGATGGCGGCCACGACGCGTTCCGGGCCGCGTTGTCGGCGCCGCGGCCCGACCGGCTGCTGATGGCGGCGCAGGCGCTGCGGGCCGGGCTGACGGTCGAGGAGATCCACGAGGCCTGCCGGTTCGACCCGTGGTTCCTGCGCGAACTGGAACGGATCGTCGGCGCCGAGCGCGAGGTTGCCTCCTCCGGATTGCCCGGCGAGGCGGCCGGATTGCGACGGCTGAAGGCGCTCGGCTTCTCCGACAAGCGTCTCGGCGAGTTGGCCGGGCAATCGGAGCGGGACGTGGCGGCGTTGCGCGGACGGCTCGGCGTGCAGCCGGTGTACAAGCGCATCGACACCTGCGCCGGGGAGTTCGCCTCCGCCACGCCCTACATGTACTCGACCTTCGAGGGCGGCTTCGGCACGCCGTCCTGCGAGGCGGACCCGACCGGCCGCAACAAGATCATCATCCTGGGCGGCGGTCCGAACCGCATCGGCCAGGGGATCGAGTTCGACTACTGCTGCGTCCACGCCGCCTACGCGCTCCGCGAAGCCGGTTTCGAGACGATCATGGTCAACTGCAACCCGGAAACCGTCAGCACCGACTACGACACCTCGGACCGGCTGTATTTCGAGCCGCTGACCGACGAGGACGTGATCGCGCTCGTCCGCAAGGAGCAAACGAACGGCGAGGTGCTCGGCTGCATCGTGCAGTACGGCGGGCAGACGCCGTTGAAACTGTCGCAGTCGTTGACCGCGGCCGGCATCCCCATCCTCGGCACGTCGGCCGACGCGATCGACACTGCGGAGGACCGCGAGCGGTTCCAGGTGCTGCTGCAGCGGCTCGGGCTGCGCCAGCCGGAGAACGGCACGGCACGGTCGGCCGTCGAGGCGGAGGCCATCGCGGACCGGGTCGGCTACCCCGTGGTGATCCGCCCGTCCTACGTGCTGGGCGGCCGGGCCATGGAGATCGTGCACGAGCGCGCCGGGCTGCACCGCTACATGCGGGAGGCGGTGCGGGTGTCCGGCGAGAACCCGGTGCTGATCGACCGTTATTTGAACGACGCCATCGAAGTCGACGTGGACTGCATCTCCGACGGCGAGACGGTGTACGTCGCCGGAGTGATGGAGCACATCGAGGAAGCCGGCATCCACTCCGGCGACAGCGCGTGCTCGCTGCCGCCCTACACGTTGTCGCCCGCCACGGTGACGGAGTTGAAGCTGCAGACCGAGGCGATGGCGCGGGCGCTTGGTGTCGTTGGGCTGATGAACGTGCAGTACGCGATCAAGGACGACGCGATCTACGTGCTGGAAGTGAACCCGCGGGCGTCGCGTACGGTGCCGTTCGTGGCGAAGGCCACCGGGGTGCCGGTCGCCAAGATCGGCGCGCGGGTGATGGCGGGCGCCAAGCTGGCCGAATTCAAGCTGGACGACCAGGCGATCGCGCCGCATGTGGCGGTGAAGGAGGCGGTGTTCCCGTTCGCCCGCTTCACCAACGTCGACACCATCCTGGGTCCGGAGATGAAGTCCACCGGCGAGGTGATGGGCCTGGACGCGAGCTTCGAGCGGGCGTTCGCCAAGGCGCAGCTCGGCGCAGGCGTGAAGCTGCCGGCTGGGGGCACGGTGTTCCTGTCGGTGCGCGATTCGGACAAGGGCACGCTGGTGCAGATGGCCCGCCGCCTGATCGACATGGGATTCGCGATCGTCGCCACCCGCGGCACCGCCGGGCGCATCCGCGAGGCGGGGCTCGCCGCCCGGGTCGTGAACAAGGTGCTGGAGGGCCGCCCGCACTGCGTCGACGCGATCCGCTCAGGCGAGGTGCAGCTGGTGGTGAACACGGCGAGCGGGGCGCAGTCGGTGGCCGATAGCTTCGACATCCGGCGCAGCGCGTTGACGCACGGGGTGCCGCACTACACGACCATCGCCGGAGCACGGGCGGCCGTGCACGCGATTGCGGCGTTGAAAGCGGGGACGCTTGAAGTTGCGCCGCTGCAGTCCTACTTTCGCGGATCGTTCTGACCACCGCGGCGGCCTGGACCATTCCGGCCGCAGCGTTTGCGTGTCGGCACATTCGAGGGGCGTGACTTGCAAAAATTCCCGATGACCGGGCCCGGGCTCAAGCGGCTGGAAGATGAGTTGCGCGTGTTGAAGTCGCAGGAGCGGCCAGCGGTGATCCGCGCGATTGCGGAGGCGCGAAGCCACGGCGACCTGAGCGAGAACGCCGAGTACGACGCCGCGCGCGACCGCCAGAGCTTCATCGAGGGGCGCATCCTGGAGCTGGAGGACGTCATCGCCAGCGCCGAGGTGATCGACCCGGCGACCTTGTCCGGCGATCACGTGAAATTCGGCGCGCACGTGAAGGTCGTCGATGAGGAGACCGACAAGGAGGCGACCTACCAGATCGTCGGTGTGCACGAAGCCGACATCAAGTTCGCCCGGCTGTCGATTTCGTCCCCGCTGGCGAAATCCTTGATCGGCAAGAAGGTTGGGGACAGCATCTCCGTCCCGGCGCCCGGCGGCGATCGCACCTACGAGATCCTGAGTGTCACCTTCGGCTGACGGTCCGCCCGGAAAAGGGGTCGGTGATGATCGGCCTGGCCGACGTGGAGGCCGCGGCGGAGCGGATCGCCGGGCGGGTGCTGCGCACGCCGACTCTGCACTCGGACGCGATCAGCCGGGCAGTCGGCGCCCACGTGACGCTCAAGCTCGAAAGCTTGCAGGCGATCGGCAGCTTCAAGGAGCGTGGGGCGGCCAACAAGCTGGCGCTGCTGACGGCGGCGGAGCGAACGGCGGGCGTGATCGCCGTCTCCGCCGGGAACCACGCGCAGGCGGTCGCGCGGCATGCCAGCCTGGCCGGGATCGCCGCCACCATCGTCATGCCCCGGTTCACCCCCGCCACGAAGGTGTCGCGCACGGCAGCCTGGGGCGCTTTGGTGGTGTTGCACGGCGATAGCTTGGCGGAGTCGTTCGCCCACGCCGCCGTGCTCTGCGCCGAGTGGGGCCTGGTGTTCATCCACCCGTTCGACGACCCGGCGGTGATGGCCGGCCAGGGGACGCTCGCGCTCGAAATGCTGCAGGACGCGCCGGATTTGGACGTGCTGCTGGTGCCGGTGGGCGGTGGCGGCATGATCGCCGGATGCGCGGCTGTCGCGGCGGCGCTGCGGCCGGGGCTGGAGGTGATCGGGGTCGAAGTCGCAGCCTATGCGTCGCTGGCCCAAACGTTGGCGGGCACGCCGGTGTCGGTCGGTGGTTCGACTATTGCGGAGGGCATCGCGGTGGCCGCGATCGGCACGGCGCCGCTGGAGGTGATCCGCGCCCACGTCCACGACGTGCTGGTCGTGCCCGAACGGGTGGTGGAAGACGCGATCGCGCTGCTGGCCGAGGGCGCCAAGCTGGTCGCGGAGGGCGCGGGCGCGGCGGGAGTGGCGGCGCTGTTAGAGTATCGGAGCCGTTTCGCGGGACGCCGGGTCGGAACGGTGGTGTGCGGCGGCAACATCGACGCGCGCATCCTGGCCAACGTGCTGCTGCGCGGGTTGCTGCGCGATGGCAGGCTGCTGCGGCTGTTCATGCAGATACCTGATCGCCCAGGCGTGCTGGCCGACATCGCGGGCCGCATCGGCGGTTGCGGCGGCAACATAATCGAGGTCTCGCACCAGCGCCTGTTCGCTGCCCCGAGCGTACAGGCGGCAGAGTTAGAGGTCATGGTAGAGGCGCGCGACCCGGTGCATGCGGCGGAGATCACGGCGGCGCTGGAGGAGAGCTACGTGGTGCGGTTGGCGTAGGATGGGTTGAACCCGGCTGGTGCGTTCAGTGCTTGGGATCGTTCATGGCCGGGCACGGGACGCTCGACGTGCCGTTCATGCCGGTGGTCGTGCAATGAGCGGTGGCTTTGCGAGCCGCCAGCGCCGTCATTTCAGCTGGGCTGACGACATAAACACGAGGGGACGCTCCGGCCATGAAGGCGTTTGTCCCCGTCGGAGCCACGCCGCTGGCCGGCGTGCAGGCCGACAGGGCGAGAAGGGCCGCAACAGCGCCACTGCATGTCATTTTGAAAATGTAGCGTTTCGTCGTGGTCTTGTCCGGTTAATTCTACTTCTGCATCCATCACACCCCGTTCGGGTTTATTCGAAACACGCCGGCACCAACGCCGCGAACGCGCGGGCGCGGTGGCTGGTGGCGTGTTTGCGCCCCGGGTCCATCTCGCCGTAGGTGAGCGACTGGCCGAGCGGGACAAAGATCGGGTCGTAACCGAACCCGTGCTCGCCTCGCGGCGGCCAGACGAGCGTGCCTTCCACGCGGCCGAGGAACGTGTCCGCATGGCCGTCGGGCCAGCCGAGGCAGAGCACGCAGGTGAACCAGGCGCGGCGGTCGGACGCCGGGCCAACTAGATCGTTGACTCGCGCCATCGCCGCCGCGAAGTCCTTCGCCGGGCCGGCCCACCGCGCCGATAGCACGCCGGGCGCGCCGCCAAGGGAGGCGACCGAGAAACCGGAGTCGTCGGCGAGGGCGACCGATCCCGAGGCACGGGCCGCGGCCGACGCTTTCAGGCGGGCGTTGCCGGCGAAATCCGGCTCGGTTTCGTCCGGCTCGGGCAGGCCGAGGTCGCCGGCGGACACGACGCCGATTCCGAGCGGGGCCAGCAGGGCGACGATCTCGTGCAGCTTGCCTTGGTTGTGGCTGGCCAGCACCAGCCGCTCGCCGTGGGGCAGGCGCCTCGCCATCAGCCGAGGGCGGCGTGCTGCAAGGCGTACAACTGTCCCGTGCCGACCCGGGCGAGCCGCATCAGCTCGGCGAATTGCGCGTCGGTGAACGGCGCGCGCTCCGCGGTGCCCTGGATCTCGACGATGCCGCCGTCCCCGACCAGGACGAAGTTGGCGTCGGCGTCGGCGCTGGAATCCTCGGCGTAGTCGAGGTCGAGCACCGCGGCCCCGGCGACCAGCCCGCACGACACCGCCGCCACCTGCCCCGTCAGCGGCGAGCGGGCGATGACGCGGCCGGCCTCCAGCGAGCGCAACGCCAGGCTCAGCGCGACCCACGCCCCGGTGATCGCGGCGCAGCGCGTGCCCCCGTCCGCGTTCAGCACGTCGCAATCGAGCGTGACCGTCATCTCGCCCAGGGCCTTGCGGTCCACGACGGCGCGGAGGCTGCGGCCGATCAGGCGCTGGATCTCCTGGGTGCGGCCGGACTGCTTACCGCGTGCGGCCTCGCGGTCGCCGCGGGTGTGCGTGGCGCGGGGCAGCATGCCGTACTCGGCCGTCACCCAGCCCTCGCCCTTGCCGCGCAGGAACGGCGGCACGCGGCCTTCCACGCTCGCGGCGCACAGCACTTCGGTGCCGCCCATGCGGATCAGACACGACCCCTCGGCATGATGGGAGAAGCCCGTGGTGAACGAAACGTCGCGGAGCGCGTCGGGAGCGCGGCCGGATGGGCGCATGGGGCGTGTCCTCGGTTGGGAGCGCGGGCTATATCGTACGCAGCGCGTGGCGTCAGGACGGAGGCGGGCATGACGGTAGGTTTGGGGATTATCGGCGCAGGCATCATGGGCGAGCGGCTGCTGCGTGCGGCGCGGGAGCACGCGTCCGACCTCGTGCACGTCACCGGCGTGTGGGACCCGGCGGAGGCGGCGCGCAGCCGGATCGCGTCCGCACTGCCCGGCGCCGCCATGGCGGGCTCGGCAGCCGCGGTGATCGAAGGCGCCGAGCTGGTCTACATCGCATCGCCACCGGCCACGCATCTCGGCCACGCCGGGGCGGCCCTGGCACGAGGCCGGGCGGTGTTCTGCGAGAAGCCGCTGGCCATCGACGTGGCTGAGGCGGCCCGGTTCGTGGCAGAGCACCCGAATACGCGGGCGGCGGTGAACTTCCCGTTCGCGTCGTCGAGCGCAGTGGATCGCCTGGCCGCATGGCTCCGCGAGGGCGCGATTGGAGCGCCCCAGTCGCTCGCCATCGAGGTCGCGTTCGCGGACTGGCCGCGGGCATGGCAGCACGACGCGGCCGCGTGGCTGGACGGACGCGCGGAGGGCGGCTTCACACGGGAGGTCGTGTCGCACTTCCTGTTCCTCGCCCGGCGGCTGCTGGGCGTGCTGGTATTGACTGAAGCATCGGCGGACTTCCCGAACGCGGGCGGCTCCGAGCGCACGGTGCGAGCGAGCCTGACCGCGGGCGGGGTGCGGGCCACGGTTCGCGGCAAAGTGGGCGGCACGGCGGCGGAGGACCAGAATAGCTGGGTCCTGCGCGGCACGGGGGCGATCCGGCTGCGCGACTGGGGGGTTGCCGAGCGCGAGCGGCCGGACGGCACGTGGGCGCCCGACCCCGATGCGATGCCGCACGCCGACGCTCGGCCGTTGACCTTGCGGCGGCAACTGGAGGGCGCCGTCCGCATGACGCACAGCGAGGCGCACCACCTCGCGACCTTGACGGAAGCCTTGGAGGTGCAGTTCGTCGTGGAGAAAATGCTGGCGCATTGACCCGGCCCCCCGGCGTTTCTACGCTCTAAGGTCGCAATGAACTCACCTAACATCCCGCTTCGGCCAGCGCTTCCACCCGGCCTCGACCCCCGCTCGGCGGCGGTGCTGCGCGAAATCGTCGAGCAGTACGTCGAAACCGGCGAGCCGGTCGGCAGCCGCACGCTGTCGCGCCGGTTGCCGATGGCGCTGAGCCCGGCGACGATCCGCAACGTGATGGCCGACCTGACAGACGCCGGGCTGCTGTTCGCGCCGCATACGTCCGCCGGGCGGTTGCCCACCGATCGGGGGCTGCGGCTGTTCGTCGACGGCTTGCTGCAGTGCGGCGAACTGACGGAGGACGAGCGGGAACACATCAGCGCGGGGCTGGAATCGCGGGGGCGCAGTCTGCAGGACACGCTGATCGAGGCGTCGAGCATGTTGGCCGGGCTGTCGTCGGCCGCCGGGCTGGTGCTGGCGCCGAAGTCGGACGGCGTGGTCCGGCATATCGAGTTCGTGCCACTCGGACCGGGCCGCGCGCTGGTGATCCTGGTGGGCGCCGATGGCCAGGTGGAGAACCGGGTGATCGAAACGCCGCCGGGCCTGCCGCCGTCGTCGCTGACGCAGGCGTCGAACTACTTGAATGCGCGGCTGTCGGGCCGCAGCCTGGGCGAGTTGCGGGTGGCGGTGGGCGCCGACATGTCGGCCGACCGCTCGCAGCTGGACGAGTTGTCGAGCCTGGTGGTGGAGGCTGGGCTGGCGACCTGGACCGGCGAGGGCCGCGGTGGCAGCCTGATCGTGCGCGGCCAGGCGCGGCTGCTGGCCGATGTGACGCAAATCGAGCGGATCGGCGCGATCCAGGTGCTGTTCGAGCGGCTGGAGACACAGGAGACGATGCTCCGGCTGCTGGAACTGGCCGAAACCAGCGACGGCGTCCGCATCTACATCGGCGCGGAAAGCGGACTGTTCGGCGCGTCCGGCGTGTCGATGGTGGTGGCGCCGGCGCGCAACGAGGCCGACCGGATCGTAGGCGCCATCGGGGTGATTGGGCCGACGCGGATCAATTACGGCCGGATCATCCCCGTGGTGGACTACACGGCGCGAGTGATCGGGCGGCTGCTCGGATGAGCTTGTTGCGTCCGCCGGCCGGTCCGTTCTATGGCACGTTCGCATCCGATCAGACGAGGCTCCTTGTTCCGTCCTTTCCGTCGTCCTAATTCAGCGGCCATGAACACTGACCCTGTCTCCGGCTTCGAGGCCGATGTCCCGCCCCTTCCACCCGAGCAGGCGCGTGCCGAAGCGCCGCCCGGCACGCCCGAGGAGGTGATGCAGGCCGCCGCCGCCCGCATCGCGGAATTGGAAGCGGAACGGGACGAGTTCCGCGACAAGTGGATGCGCGCGGAGGCCGAGATGGCCAACGTCCGCACCCGGGCCAAGCGCGACGCGGACGACGCGCGGCAATACGCCGTGCAGAAGTTCGCCCGCGATGTAGTGGAGGCGGCCGATAACCTTCGGCGCGGCCTGTCCAGTTTGCCCGACGAGGCCGAGGGCGAACCCGAGATCGTCACCAAGCTGCGGAATGGCTTCGAGGGCGTGGAACGGAGCTTCCTGTCGCTGCTGGAGCGCAACGGCATCGCACGGGTCGACCCGACCGGACAGGCATTCGATGCCAACCTGCACCAGGCAATGGCCGAGCAGCCCTCGGCCGAGCACGCGCCCGGCACCGTCATGCAAGCCTGGACGGCCGGTTGGACGCTGAACGGCCGGCTGCTGCGCCCGGCGATGGTGGTCGTCGCCAAAGCGCCCGAGGAAACCGCCGCGTAAAATTGGCTTGCGGGCTTGCTTCGGGCCAGCCGGGTCAATACATCCCCGTTGTCATAAATCCTTAGGGCCTCGCGCGGTGCTTCGGGCCGCCCCAGGCCGCTGAAATGGAGTTTTACATGAGCAAGGTCATCGGTATCGACCTCGGCACCACCAATTCATGCGTTGCGATCATGGAAGGGTCTGAGACCCGCGTGATCGAGAACAGCGAGGGCGCGCGCACCACCCCGTCGATGGTTGCGTTCAGCAACAGCGGCGAGCGCCTGGTCGGCCAGTCCGCCAAGCGGCAGGCCGTCACCAACCCATCCGACACGCTGTATGCGGTGAAGCGTTTGATCGGACGGCGCTACGACGACCCGACGGTGGCCAAGGACAAGACCATGGTGCCGTTCAAGATCGTGAAGGGCGACAGTGGCGATGCGTGGGTCGAGGCGCGCGGCGAGAAGTACTCGCCGAGCCAGATCAGCGCGTTCATCTTGGGCAAGATGAAGGAGACCGCTGAATCCTATCTCGGCGAGAAGGTATCGCAGGCCGTCATCACGGTGCCAGCCTACTTCAACGACGCCCAGCGCCAAGCCACCAAGGATGCCGGCCGCATCGCTGGGCTTGAGGTGCTGCGCATCATCAACGAGCCGACGGCGGCGGCGCTCGCCTACGGCATGGACAAGAAGAACACCGGGACGATCGCGGTGTACGACCTCGGCGGCGGCACGTTCGACATCTCGGTGCTGGAAATCGGCGACGGCGTGTTCGAGGTGAAGTCCACCAACGGCGACACGTTCCTGGGCGGCGAGGATTTCGACAGCCGGGTCATCGACTACCTGGCCGACGAGTTCAAGCGCGACCAGGGCATCGATCTGCGCCGGGACAAGCTCGCGTTGCAGCGGCTGAAGGAAGCGGCCGAGAAGGCCAAGATCGAGCTGTCCTCCTCCAAGGAGACCGAGATCAACCTGCCGTTCATCACCGCCGACGCCTCCGGGCCGAAGCACCTCGTGATGAAGCTGAGCCGTGCCAAATTGGAGAGCCTGGTCGACGACTTGATCCAGCGGACGCTTGGGCCGTGCGCGGCGGCGCTGAAGGATGCGGGCGTGACGGCGGGCGAGATCAACGACGTGATCCTGGTCGGCGGCATGACCCGGATGCCGAAGGTGATCGAGGCGGTGAAGCAGTTCTTCGGCCGCGACCCGGCGCGCAACGTGAACCCCGACGAGGTCGTGGCGATCGGCGCGGCGGTCCAGGGCGCCGTGCTGAAGGGCGACGTGAAGGACGTGCTGCTGCTGGACGTGACCCCGCTGTCGCTCGGCATCGAGACGCTGGGCGGCGTGTTCACCCGGCTGATCGACCGCAACACGACAATTCCGACCAAGAAGAGCCAGACGTTCTCGACCGCGGACGACAACCAGAACGCCGTGACGATCAAGGTCAGCCAGGGCGAGCGGGAGATGGCGGCCGACAACAAGATGCTGGGGCAGTTCGACCTGACCGACATCCCGCCGGCGCCGCGCGGCGTGCCGCAGATCGAGGTGACGTTCGACATCGACGCCAACGGCATCGTATCGGTGCAGGCGAAGGACAAGGCGACCGGCAAGGAGCAGCAGATCCGCATCCAGGCCAGCGGTGGCCTCTCGGATGCCGACATCCAGCGCATGGTGAAGGAGGCCGAGGCGAACGCCGAGGCGGACAAGGCCAAGCGCGAGATGGTCGAGAACCGCAACCAGGCGGAAGCGATGGTCCACTCCGTCGAGAAGAACCTCAAGGAGCACAGCGACAAGCTGCCCGAGGCGGACAAGACCGAGGCGGAGGCAGCCATTGCGGCCACCAAGTCGGCGATGGAGGGCACGGATGCAGAGGCGCTGAAGACGGCGTCCGAGCGCCTGACGCAGGCGGCGATGAAGATCGGCGAGGCGGTTTACAAGACGCAGCAAACCCCACCGCCGGAGGCGGCCGCGGCGAAGGCTGAGGACAATGTGGTCGATGCCGAGTTCGAAGAAGTGAACGACAAGAAGAAGTCGGCTTAAGCGGTCGGCTGGATTGAGGTGTCGGCGCCCGCACTCGGTAGAGGGCGGGCGCCGTTCGCATTTTGGGCGCGACGCAGCGGCGTGCGGCGCGAGCGGAGACTGAGTTGGCCAAGCAGGATTTCTACGCGACCCTAGAGGTTGCCCGGACCGCGAGCGCAGATGACTTGAAGAAGTCGTACCGGAAGCTCGCAATGAAGTTTCACCCCGATCGCAACCCTGGCAACAAGCAGGCGGAAGCGAAGTTCAAGGAGGTGAGCGAGGCCTACGACATCCTCAAGGATGACCAGAAGCGCGCCGCCTACGATCGTTATGGTCATGCCGCCTTCGAGAACGGCGGCGGCGCGCAAGCCGGCGGGTTCGGGTTCCAGGCCGCCGAGGGTGGCCTGGGCGACATCTTCGACCAGATGTTCGGCGAGTTCATGGGGGGTCGCCGGGGGCCGGGCGGCCGGACGCGCGCGGGGGCGGATTTACGCGCGCAGGTCGATATATCGCTTCCCGACGCGTTCGCGGGCGCCAAGGTGGAGTTGCGGGTGCCGACCCGGGTGGCCTGCGACGCGTGCGCGGGCACCGGGTCGGAGAGCAAGCAGGCCGAGCGGGACACCTGCGCCACCTGCGGCGGCGCCGGAAAGGTTCGCGCCCAACAAGGCTTCTTCCTCGTGGAGCGAACCTGCCCGACCTGCGGCGGCATGGGGCGGATCGTGCGCAACCCGTGCAAGGTGTGCAAAGGTGCCGGCACCGTCGCGCGGGAGCGGACCTTGTCGGTCGCGATCCCTGCGGGGGTAGAGGACGGCACGCGCATCCGGCTGACTGGCGAAGGCGAAGCGGGTGCGGCCGGGGCGCCAGCAGGCGATTTGTATGTGCATGTCAGCCTGCAACCGCACGAAATATTCCAGCGCGACGGCGCCAACATCTACTGCCGGGTGCCGCTGCGGATGACGCAGGCGGCGCTGGGGGAGGAAATCGAGGTACCGGTGATCGACGGCGGCCGGGCGAAGGTCAAGATACCGGCGGGCACGCAGACGGGCGAGCAGTTCCGCCTTCGCGGCAAGGGATTCTCGGTGCTGCGAAGTGCCGCGCGCGGCGATATGTTCATCCAAGTCGCGGTGGAGACCCCGGCGCACCTGTCGCGCCGGCAACGCGAGCTGCTGGAGGCGTTCGAGGGCGAAGCCGATGGGCACAAGAGCGCCAGCCCGGAAACTGAGGGTTTTTTCGCCAAGGTGGCGGCGTTTTTCGACGGCCGCAGCTAAACCGATCACGGGATCGCGCGTGCGGAAACCGCACCCGACTGCGCGAGTATAGGACCTGTCCTGGCGCCCTCCCCTGGCGTCTGTGGCTGAGTGCCGGCGGCGCGGCGATCGTTCGACCCCCTCGAACCGCTGCGCCGCCGATGTCATGGCTCGGTGCCGTCCACCATGAAAATGCGCGCCGTCGAGCAGCCCTGCCGAATTGGGACGATGGCTCGGTAGGCGGGTGAATTCCAGAACGCCTGTGCCTGGGCCAGCGATGGGAATTCAAGGATCACGATGCGCCCCGCGGTCGGCGGGCCTTCCAGGGTAGTCACGGCTCCCGCCCACGCCAGGAAGCGTCCCTCGAACGGGGCGAGACAGGCGAGCACCTGGGCGGTGTAGCGGGCGTAGGCGTCGGGGTCGGCGACATCGACGTCGGCTACGATGTAGGCTCGGGTCATGGGCTGCTCCGGATGGTTGGTGGGGGAATGAACGATGCGCATTGGGATTGCCGGCGTCACCGGGCGAATGGGGCTGTTGCTGGTCGATGAGGTGCGCCGGGCTGGGCAGGAGCTTGCGGGCGGAACGTCGCGATCGGGCGGCGGCATGGCGGCGTTGGCGGCCCGAAGCGACGTCGTGATCGACTTTACCCATGCGAGCACGGTTGTCGCACACGCGGCCGCCCTCGGCGAGGCGGGTACGGCGTGGGTGCTCGGCACGTCCGGGCTGACGGAGGCGGATGAGCGGGCCGTGTCGGAGGTGGCGCGGCGGATCGTGGTGGTGCATGCGTCCAACTTCGCGCCGGGGGCGAACCTGGTGCTCGCTCTTGCGAAGCGGATGGCGGCGGCGTTGCCGGCGGAGGAGTACGACGCCGAAATTGTGGAAATGCATCACCGGCAGAAGGTCGACGCGCCGTCCGGCACGGCGATTGGGCTTGGGCGGGCGGTGGCGGCCGGACGCGGGATCGACCTGGAGTCGGTACGGGAGAGCGGGCGGGATGGGCATGTCGGGCCGCGCAAGCCGGGTGCGATCGGGTTCGCGTCGCTGCGGGGCGGACAGGTCATTGGTGAGCACACGCTCCTGTTCGCGGCGGCAGACGAGCAGATTTCGTTGACCCACCGAGCGTTCGACCGCCGGGCGTTTGCCGCCGGGGCGGTGCGGGCGGCGCGCTGGGCGATGGGGCGTCCGGCGGGGCTGTACGACATGATGGACGTGGTGGGCATGAGGACGCCGACGCCCTGAAGCGAAGGATTGCGCAAGTCGGGCGCAGCACGGCATGTTAACGAGATGCCGCAGTTCCATGCCACCGTCTGTCCGCACGATTGCCCGTCCTGCTGCGCCCTTGAAGTAGAAGTGGACGGCAACCGGATTGGGGCGGTGCGGGGTGCCCGGGACAACACCTACACCGCCGGAGTGATCTGCGCGAAGGTGGCGCGCTATGCCGAGCGGGTGCACCACCCCGATCGCTTGACCCGGCCGTTGCTGCGGACGGGACCGAAGGGCAGCGGGCAATTCCGCGAGATCGGCTGGGACGAGGCGCTGGATCGTGTGGCGGAGGCGTTCGTCGACACGGCAGCGCGGCATGGGGCCGAGGCGGTGTGGCCTTACGGTTTCGCCGGCACGATGGGCTTGGTGCAGCGCGGCGGGATCAACCGGTTGCGGCACGTGATGCGCTACTCGCGGCAGAAAAACACCATCTGCTCGATCATCGCCGAAGCAGCCTGGATGGCGGGCGTCGGCCGCATCACCGGGCCGGACCCGCGCGAAATGGCGCAAGCGGACCTGATCGTCGTCTGGGGCGGCAACCCGGTGGCCACCCAGGTCAATGTCATGACCCATATCGCCCGGGCCAGGAAGGAGCGCGGGGCAAAGCTGGTCGTGGTCGATCCGTATCGCACCGGAACCGCCGCGTCGGCCGACATGCACCTCGCCGTGCGGCCGGGCACGGACGGGGCGCTGGCCTGCGCCGTGATGCACGCCGCGTTTCGCGACGGGTTCGCCGACCGGGCGTACATGGCCCAGTACGCCGACCGCCCAGCCGAGTTGGAGGCGCATCTCGCCAGCCGCACGCCGGATTGGGCCGCGGCGATCACCGGGCTGACGGCGGCGGAGATCGAGGCGTTCGCGCGCCTGTACAACTTGACCGAGCGCAGCTTCATCCGGCTCGGCTACGGCTTCACCCGGTCGCGCAACGGGGCGGCGATGATGCATGCGGTGACCTGCCTGCCCACCGTGACCGGGGCGTGGCAGCGCGAGGGCGGTGGGGCGTTCTGGCACAACCGAGGCATCTACGGGCTGGACCGGACCTTGATCGCCGGGCTGGACGCATGCGATCCGAGCGTCCGGGAGCTGGACATGAGCCGCATCGCGAGCGTGCTGAACGGCGACCGTTCCGACCTCGGCGACGGCCCGGCGGTGCACGCGATGATCGTGCAGAACACCAACCCGATGGCGGTGGCGCCCGACAGCAACCGGGTGCGGCGTGGCTTCCAGCGCGATGACCTATTCACCTGCGTCCAAGAGCAATTCATGACCGAAACCGCCCTGATGGCGGATGTCGTGCTGCCAGCGACGATGTTCCTGGAGCACGACGACATCTACGAGGGCGGCGGCCACAGCCATCTGCAGATCGGGCGCAAGCTGATGGAGCCGCCGGGGGAAGCCCGGTCGAACCACGAGGCGCTGCAGGGCTTGGCGTCACGGCTGGGGGCCGAGCATTCGGGATTCGCCATGACGGCGATGCAGATCGTCGACTCGACTCTGACGGTATCGGGTTATCCGTCGGCGGAAGCGCTGCTTGCGGCACGCTGGATCGACAAGCAGCCGGGTTTTCGCGAGTCGCACTTCCTCGACGGATTCGGTCATGCCGACGGCCGGTTCCGGTTCGCGCCGGACTGGGCAGCCATTGGCGCCGGGCACGCGGCGATGCCGTCGCTGCCGGACCACATGGAAGCGTACGACCGAGCGTCGGACGCACACCCGTTCCGTCTGGTGACCGCGCCGGCACGGCAGTTCTTGAACACCAGCTTTACGGAAACTGCCGGGTCGCGGCGTCGCGAGGGCCGCCCGACGGTGCTGATGCACCCGGCCGATGCGGCGCAGGCGGGCGTAGGCGATGGCGAGCTTGTCCGGTTGGGAAACATGCGGGGAGAAACCCTGGTGCACGCCCGTATCGCAAGCGGGCAGCAGAAGGGCGTCATCGTGGTGGAAAGCGTTTGGCCCGATGCAGCGCACGTGGGCGGTGTTGGCATCAACACGTTGACCAGTGACGAAGCGGCGTTTCCGAATGGCGGTGCGGTGTTCCACGACACTGCGGTGTGGCTGCGGCCGGAACCGGTCGCGGGCCAGGCTGCTGCGGAGTAGGCGGGGAAGGCGATTGCCCGCCCCGCCCTTGTGGCTACTTCTTCTTCGGAGCGCTCTCGGTGGACTTGCCGTGCGCCTTGGTCGAGTGCTCGTGGGCCGTGCTGGAGGCCTTGTGGGCCTTGGTGGAATGCTCGTGCGCGGTGGCGTGGTCCTCTTTGCCGTGGTGCTCGGCCGCGGCGTGATGCGCCTTGGCGGCCGCCTCGTGATGCTCGGCCGCCTGCTTATGTGTCGCTGTCGCCATGTTAGTCGTCTCCTGTTGGGACATCCAGTCGTGGTGTCCTGGAAATGGAACGATCTAGCAAGAGATGAGTTGCATTCGCCCGCTGACCAAGCCAGGCTTTGCAGAGGATAAGTCACGTCCCATCTACCGCACCTACGCAAAACAGAAGTTGAGGGACACGATGTTCGGCAGCGCGGCCAAAACTGATGCTCATTTCCCTATCCAACGTACCGATGCGGAATGGCAGGAGACGCTAACTCCGGAGCAATACCGGGTGTTGCGCAAGCACGGGACGGAGCGCGCCGGGGCGAGCCCATTGGACCGGGAAAAGCGCGCGGGGACATTCCTATGCGCCGGCTGCGAGCAGCAGTTGTTTGCCTCGGGCGATAAGTTCGACAGCGGCACCGGCTGGCCCAGCTTCATGCGCCCGCTCGAAGGGGCGGTGGACACCCAGGTCGACCGGAGCCTGTTCATGTCCCGCACGGAAGTCCATTGCAGCCGCTGCGGCGGTCATTTGGGCCACGTGTTCGAGGACGGGCCGCAACCGACCGGCTTGCGCTACTGTATGAACGGCGCGGCCATGACATTCGAGTCGCGCTGATCGTACGATCCCTCCTGGAGCAGCCCAAATGACACTTGAGGTGAAAGTTGGGCCGCCTCAGGTGGCGATCCATCAGGGCAGCGCGGTCCTGATTACCGAGCCGGACGGGCAGATCGTCTGGCCGACCGACAAAGGCTTGTACTTCCGCGACACGCGACTGCTCAGTTCGTGGTCGCTGTACGCGAACGGAGTCAAGTGGGACCTGCTGAACAGCGGCACCCCCGCCTACTCCAGCGCCCGCATCTACCTGACCAACAGCGTCATCGTGACCGAGTCGGGCGACATTGCGCCGCACACCTTGAGCCTCGTGCTCAGCCGCCGCATCGGCGAGGGCGTCCACGAAGACATCGACCTGACGAACCACGGCATGAAGCCGGTAAGGTTCAACCTCGAGATCACGCTACGCAGCGACTTCGCGGACGTGTTCGAAGTGAAGAAGGGACAGATCGTCCGGCGCGGACGGATTACGACGGAGTGGTCCGACACGGCGCAGCGCTTGACCAACATGTACGTCAACCAGGGCTTCCGCCGGGGCTTGGTGGTCACAGCCGAAGGCGACTGCCCGGCAGTCTGTTCCAATGGCCGGCTGAGCTTCGGCCTTGAGATCGATCCAGGCGCCACCTGGCACACCTGCCTGCTCTACGACCTGGTGGACGGTGAAACCCACCACCCGGCGCCGGAGCAGCACGCCAATGACGGGCGGCCCGACACCAGCGGCCTCGCCTTGACGGCCTGGCACGACGAAGTGCTAAAAATCGAAACCAGCAACACCGACTTCGCCCGGCTGTTCGCGCAGGCGATCGACGACATGGCGGCGCTGCGGCTGCCGTTGCGGAGTTCGCCGCGGCGGCCGGCCGACCATCTGGACATCATCCCAGCCGCCGGGCTGCCATGGTTCGTGGCACTGTTCGGGCGCGACAGCCTGATCGTCTCGCTGCAGAACTCGCTCGTGTATTCCAACTTCGCCCGCAGCTCGCTCGAGGTGCTCGGGCATTGGCAGGCCCAGGAGCGCGACGACTTTCGCGACGCCGAGCCGGGCAAGATTCTACACGAACTGCGGCGGGGCGAGCTCGCGTATTTCAAGCTGATCCCGCACACGCCCTATTACGGCACTGCGGATGCCACGCCGCTGTACCTGGTCACCCTGCAGGTCGCCTGGCGGTGTACCGGCGACATCTCGTTGCTCGAACAGCACCTCGAGACGGCGGAGGGATGCCTGCGCTGGATCGACGAGTGGGGCGACCGTGACGGCGACGGCTTCCAGGAGTACCAGACCCGCTCATCCGCCGGTTACGCGAACATGGGCTGGAAGGACGCGGAGGACGCCGTGCTGACCCTGGATGGCTCGCCGGTGAAGGGGCCCAAGGCGCTGTGCGAGTTGCAGGGGTATGTCTACGACGCGTGGCGGCGGATGGCCGAGGTGTTCGACGCCCTCGGCAAGCCGGACCGGGCCGCGGCCTTGCGGGCGAAGGCGGCGGACCTGTACGCCAAGTTCAATGCGGCGTTCTGGGACGAGGCGGGCGGCTTCTACGCCTACGCGCTGGACGGCGACAAGCGGCCGATCCTCACGGTTGCGTCCAACCCCGGCCACCTGCTCTGGAGCGGCATCGTGCCGCCGGAGCGGGCGGGACGGGTGATCGCACGCCTGATGCAGCCGGACATGTGGAGCGGCTGGGGCATCCGGACGCTGTCCAGCCAGCATGTCGCGTTCAATCCGTACTCGTACCAGAACGGCTCCGTCTGGCCGCACGATAACGGGCTGATCGCGCAGGGGATGAAGCGCTACGGCTACGCGGCCGAGGCGAACCGGGTCGCCAAGGACGTGACGGGCGCCGCCAGCTTTTTCATGCTGAACCAGTTGCCCGAGCTGTACGCGGGCACGCAGCGGGAATCAGCCGACTTCCCGGTGCAGTACCTCGGCGCCAACGTCCCGCAAGCCTGGGCGGCGGGATCGGTGTTCTCGCTGCTGCAGGCCATGCTCGGGTTCGAGCCGGACGCGCCGGCCGGGATGCTCTACCTGGACCCGGTGCTGCCGGACTGGTTGCCGGACCTCCGGGTGCGCAACCTGCGGGTCGGCACGCAGGAGTTCGACATCATGTTCCAGCGGGACGGCGAACAGACCCGGTTCGACGTGCTGCGGGGCGACCCGGCAGCGGTGAAGCGCCGCCCCGTCCACGATGCGCTCGCGGCCGGCGCGCTGAGCTGAGCGCGCCGTCTACGGCTTGCGTCAGGTGGGTTCCGCAGCGAGGCGGTTCGTTTCGGTTTTGGCGGAGTCGCTCAGCATCTCCATCTGGCCGCTGACCTGGCCGCCATCCTCGACCTGCAGGCGGCGGTAGCGGGCGACGCCCAGCACGCGGCCGGTGCCGCGCACCACCAGGTTGCCCCGCGCGGTCAGCGTGCCGTCCATGGTGCCCGCGACCTCGGCGTCCTCCACCTCGACCTCGCCCTTGAACACGCCCCCGGGCGAGATGCTGAGTTCGGTCGCGTGGATCATGCTGGCCTCGACGGTGCCCTCCACGACCAAGCGTTCGGCGTCCTGCACGGTGCCCTGGACGCTGATGCCGCGGCCGACCACGAGCGTGCGCCGCTCGGCCGGGTCGCGGGTCGGACGCGGCGTGCTGACGCTGGGGCGCGCGACGCCCATGCTGGACGCGCCAAGGATGCCGGGCTGGGCCTGCATCGGCGCGGTTGGAGTTGTGGGACTCGGTGTGGCGTATGGGGCACGGCCCATGGAGACCTCCTTCGGCGAAGCGGCACGGTAGGGTGGCACGCCGAGCCCAGAGTCGGGGTTGGCGGTGGGGCGGAATGCCTCCGGCGAAACACCTGCGGCGTCTAAGCTGTGCGACCCGGCGTCGGCCACCGTTCCGTCTTCACTCTTGCGACGTTTGAACAAGGGACCCACCTGCTGGACTCGGTCGCCGAAGGTTCGACGACAAGACGTAACGGCCTATCACGATGGGCCGGTGGGCTTCAACCCGGCCGGGCTGGAATCACGATTTTCCTCGGCGGCGCTTGCTGGCGTCAGCGCCGTGCGCTGACCAGGGCGGCGTTCAGCACGTGCACCATCACGGCGGTTCCCACGATCGGAACCAGTAGGTTCAGGCCCGGGATCGACCCGGCGAAGGCCAGCAGCACGCCTTGCAGCAGCACCGGCGCCCGTAACGCCGCGTACGCCGACCGGGCCTGCAGCAATCCCATCCGTCGCATCGCGACCGCGACGAACAGCCCACGGCCGAATGCCCAGCCGCTGATCAGCCAGCCCAGGAACAGGCCAATTCCTGGGATTCCCAATGCCAAGACGAGCGCCACGAGATTCAGCGCCAACACCCGGCCGGCGAGCGCCACCCCGTCCCAGAGTTGGACGCTCAGCGCCGCCCCGTTCGGCGGCGGCAACCCCGGATACCATCGCTGGTCGACCGCTCGGGCGATGCGCTCGATATACAAGGTGGCGATCAGCATGGCGGTGGGCAGGAACAGCCACAGCGCGAGCAGCGCGGTGCCGGCGGTGCTGAGCAGGCCGACCAGCCAGCCGGTCCAGCCGGACGCGTGCAGCAGCGCCTGCACGCCCCAGGCGCATGCTGCGCCGATCGCGAGGAACGAGAGCAGCGCCAATGCTACGCTGCGCAGCAGGACGCCGGTGAACGCCGGGTCGTCGAATTGGCCGAGTGCGCGCAGCAGAGGGGTCATGCGGTTGCTCCGGAGGTCAGGCGATGGTAGCGGCACGGCAGCATTCGCACCGTAGGTCCCATGAGCGCCAGCACGTCCATCTCGTTCGATATTCTCGGCATCGGCAATGCCATCGTCGATGTGGTGGCGGCAAGCGACGACGCGTTCCTGTCCCGGCACGAGATGCGGAAGGGCGGCATGGCGCTGGTCGATGCGGCGGCGGCCGAGGCGATCTACGCCGCGATGCCGCCGGGCCAGGAGAGCAGCGGCGGATCGGCGGCGAACACGTGCGCGGTGGCGGCAGCGCTCGGCGCCCGGGTCGCCTACCTGGGCAAGGTCGCCGACGACACGCTCGGCGGCGTGTTCCGGCACGACATCACCGCGGCGGGCGTGCATTTCCCGTCGGCGCCGCTGGCCGACCAGGCGCCGACGGCGCGGTGCCTGATCCTGGTCACCCCGGACGGCCAACGGACGATGAACACGTTCCTCGGCGCGTGCGTGGCCTTCGGCAGCGACGACGTGGACGACGCGCTCGTGGCGCAATCCAAGGTGCTGTATTTGGAAGGCTACCTATTCGACCCGCCGGCCGCGCAGGCGGCGTTCCGGCGGGCGGCGGCGGCGGCTCACGCGGCGGGGCGGCAGGTGGCCTTGTCGCTGTCGGACCCATTCTGCGTGAGCCGGCACCGGGCGTCGTTCCGGGCGTTGGTGAAGGAGGACGTGGATATCCTGTTCGCCAACGAAGCCGAGATTTGCAGCCTGTATGAGGCGAACAGCTTCGAAGCGGCGGAAGACGCGGCGTGCCGCGACGTGGCGCTCGCCGCGCTCACCCGCAGCGAGGCTGGCAGTGTCGTGCTGCGCGGGTCCGAGCGGCACGAGATCGCGGCGGCTCCGGCGCACGTCGTCGACACCACGGGGGCGGGCGACGCCTACGCTGCGGGGTTCCTGGCCGGGCTTTGCGCCGGGCGGCCGCTGCGGGCGTGCGGCGAGATGGGCAGCATCGCCGCGGCCGAAGTGATCGGCCATTACGGGGCCCGGCCGGTTGCCGACCTGCGCAAGCTGGTCGCGGCCGTCGCTGATTAGTCCGTATTGTCACGGGAACGTGAGTGTAACACCTGCGCAACTGTTCCGGGCGGCCTCTGTTCAACCCGGCAATGCGCCCCGTCGTGCGCGTTCCATTACGTTTTCACAGGAGATTATAGTATGCGCCGATCACTTTTGCTGTCTGCCGCCTTCCTTGGCTTGGCCGTCAGTGCAGCCATGGCCCAGGGAAGCTCCGACACGGCCTCGCCGGACGCCGCTCCGAACGGCTCGGGCATGTCGAACATGGATGGCATGCCGATGAAGCACCACGCGCCGATGCACCACGGCGCGATGCACGGCAGGATGCATGCCGAAGATGGCATGGCGCGCCCCGGCCACGAGCCCGGCGTCGGCGAGTCGTACCCGACCTCGAACCGGGCCAGCAACATCGAGGGCGGCGACACGCACTCGCGGATCGCGCCACGCCTGCCGACCCCGGCGGGCGGCAAGAACGCGACGGCGCAGACCTACCTGATGGACGCGCAGCGGGCGCTGAACGCCCGGCAGAGCGGCCGTGCCCAGGAAGCGCTCGAGCGGGCCGAGACCTACACGCTGACGCGCGCGGTGCCGGCCGATGCGGCCGGCACGCCCGATAACAGCGCGATGGTCGAGCATATTGCGGCGGCGCGCAAAGCGTTAGGCGCCGGCGACGTGGCGACCGCGAAGGCGGCAGTGGGCGCCGCGTTGCAGATGCCGGCCCAGTAACGCCCGATCTGGCCGGGCGTTATCCCGGTGTGAGACCGAATGCCCGCCGTGCACCCAAGCGCACGGCGGGCATTCGCCTTTTCGGCTCGCATTCCGGGCTGCCGCCCCTTATGTGTGCGGCGCAACATCAAAATAGCGGCGTCGTGACGGCGCCCGGACGGACGCACATGGATATCCGCAACATCGCCATCATCGCCCACGTCGACCACGGCAAGACCACGCTGGTCGACCAATTGCTGCGGCAGTCCGGCGCGTTCCGTGAACACCAGGCGGTCGTCGAGCGAGCGTTGGACCGCAACGACCTGGAAAAGGAGCGTGGCATCACGATCCTGGCCAAGGTCGCCAGCGTCGAGTGGAAGGGCACGCGGATCAACATCGTCGATACGCCCGGCCACGCCGATTTCGGCGGCGAGGTCGAGCGCATCCTGAACATGGTCGACGGCGCGATCGTGCTGGTCGACGCGGCCGAGGGCGTGCTGCCGCAGACCAAGTTCGTGGTCGGCAAGGCGCTGGCCCAAGGCCTCAAGCCGATCGTGGTGGTGAACAAGGTCGACCGCCAGGACGCCCGCGCGGACGAGGTCCACACCGAGGTGTTCGACCTATTCGCAGCCCTCGGCGCTACCGACGAGCAGTTGGACTTCCCGATGCTGTACGCGTCCGGCCGCCAGGGCTGGGCAGATGAGGAATTGAACGGGGCCCGCAAGGACCTCTCGCCCATGTTCGACCTGGTGCTGCGCCACGTGAAGGCGCCGGAGCTGGACCGGAACGCGCCGTTCGCGATGGTGTCGTCCATTCTGGATTACGACAACTTCCTCGGCCGCGTGCTGACCGGCCGCGTGCTGCAGGGCGTGGCGCGGCTGAACATGCCGGTGAAGGTGCTGCGCCGCGACGGCTCGGTGGTCGAGACGGCGCGGCTGACCAAGCTGCTGTCGTTCCGCGGGCTGGAGCGCGTCCCGGTCGAGGAAGCGCTCGCTGGCGACATCATCGCGGTGGCAGGCCTGACGGATGCGACGATCCCGGATACGGTCGGCGCGCCGGAACTGTCGGCGCCGCTGTTCGCAGCGCCGGTCGATCCGCCGACCCTGGCGATGACGTTCCGGGTGAACGACGGGCCGCTGGGGGGCCGCGAGGGCAAGAAGGTCACGTCGCGTCAAATCCGCGACCGGCTGCTGCGCGAGAGCGAGGGCAACGTCGCGATCAACATCACCGAAAGCCAGGAGAGCGAGGCGTTCGAAGTCGCCGGCCGCGGCGAATTGCAGCTCGGCGTGCTGATCGAGACGATGCGGCGCGAGGGCTTCGAATTGACGATCGGCCGTCCCCGCGTGCTGACCCGGCTGAACCCCGACACCGGCGCCCGCGAGGAGCCGATGGAGGAGGTGCTGGTCGACGTGGACGAGCCGTTCTCCGGCGTCGTGGTCGAGAAGCTCAGCCGGCGCAAGGGACAGCTCCAGGACATGCGCCCCTCCGGCGGCGGCAAGGTGCGGCTGACGTTCAACATCCCCAGCCGGGGATTGATCGGCTACCACGGCGAGTTCATGACCGACACGCGCGGGACTGGCATCATGAACCGGCTGTTCGCCGGCTACGGCGAGTGGTCGGGACCGATGGAGGGACGGCGCAACGGGTCGCTGATCTCCAGCGAAGGCGGCGAGGCGATCCACTACGCGTTGTTCTACTTGCAGGAGCGCGGCACGCTGTTCGTCAACCCGGGCGACAAGGTCTATGTCGGGCTGATCCTGGGCGAGCACAGCCGTGGATCGGACCTGGACGTGAACCCGATCAAGGAAAAGAAGCTGACCAACGTGCGCGCGTCCGGCAAGGACGACGCGATGCTGCTGATCCCGCCGCGGCGCATGAGCCTGGAGCAGGCGATCAGCTACATCGAGGACGACGAGTTGGTCGAGGTGACGCCGAGCGCGATCCGGCTGCGCAAGCGGTACTTGGACCCGAACGAGCGCAAGCGGGCGGAGCGGAAGGCGGATTCGGCCGCGGCTTGAACGATTGATCGACGGGCCGCGCGAACTCTGGTGCGCCCCTGCCGTTGCGCCACCGCTTGCCAGCCAGCCCGTGTTCGGAGCTCATGATGAAAAGCATCTTGCCAGCCGCCGCCAGTTTCCTCGCGATGATGTCATTCACGCCGGTGCACGCCCAATCGACCTCAGTGGCCCCGGGTCACGAGACCACGCCCACTCACGGAACCGGGGCGCCGGGTCCTGCCATGACCAGCGGCAACATGGGCGCGCCTACCACGAAGGTCCCGGCAGTGACGCCGACGACGCCGAGCGGGGCAGGTGCGACGGGTGAGGTCGGCGGACATACCGCGGCTCCGACCAGTTCTGCTGGGGGCGTTCCAGGCAGCAAGTAAGGCCCTGAGCCGGCTCGTGCCCGCCGCTGTTTGACGCGCTCGCGGGGCTGTGAAGCCGCCTGCCACAGCGTCTGCCTTGTCCTACCGTCGCGCCCTGATCGTGATGGCGGCTTTCGGCTTCGTCGCCGGGCTGCCGCTTCCGCTGACCGGGTTCACCCTGCGGCAGTGGATGAGCGAGAGCACGGTGTCGTTGGGGGCGATTGGGCTGACCGCCAATATCGGTCTCTCGTACAGCCTCAAGTTCCTGTGGGCGCCGGCGCTGGATCGGCTTCGGCCGGGCATCTTTGCCGGCATGGGACGCCGCCGCGGCTGGCTGATGATGGTGCAGCCGCTGCTCGCCCTCGCCTGCGCCGCCCTGGCGCTGTGCGACCCGGCCGCATCGCCGGCGACCCTCGTCGCAGTCGCGGCGGCGGTGGCGTTCCTGTCCGCGACCCAGGACATCGGTATCGACGCCTGGCGGATCGAGACGTTTCCCGAGCGGCTGCAAGGAACCGCGCTTGCGGGCTACGTGTGGGGCTACCGGGCGGCCTTGCTGGTGGCTGGCGCCAGCGCAATCGGGCTGGCCGGACGGCTGGGCTGGCGCGGCGCGCTGCTCTGCGTGGCGGCCCTGGTGGCGCTCGGCCCGCTGGTGACGTTGCTCGCGCCCGAACCGGAGGCGCCGGCGTCGGACGCCACCCCGGCACACGGCATCGCGGCGGCGCTGCGCCGGGCGGTGTGGGAGCCGTTGCAGGAGTTCCTGTCGCGGCCGGGTGCCGGGATCGTGCTGGCCTTCGTCATGCTGTTCAAGCTGGGCGAGGCGCTGGCCGGGTCGATGGCGCCGCCATTCTACCGGGCGATGGGCTTCGACCGTGCCGCCGTCGCGTTGGCGATCGGCCTGCCTGGCTTGGCCGCGAGCCTGTCGGGCGCCGCGTTCGGCGGCTGGCTGGTGGCGCGGATGGGATCGCGCCGGGCGCTGGTGCTCACCGGCTTCGTGCAGATGGCGTCGATGGGGCTGTATTTCGCGCTGGCCGCCTCGGGGGGAAACCCGGTCATCCTGGTGGCCAAGGTGGTCCTGGAAAATTTCGCCGAAGCCATGGCGGACGCGGCGTTCCTCAGCTTCCTGTCCGGGCTCTGCGCGCCGGGCTATACCGCGACGCAATACGCGCTGCTGTCGTCGCTGGCCGCGGTGGCGCTGCGCACGGTTGGGGGGTTGTCCGGATTTCTGGCGCAGGCGCTGGGGTGGGTGCCCTTCTATGGCCTGACGATCTTCGCCGCCCTGCCCGCCATGGTGTTGATGCTGGTCATCCTGCGCCGCTCCCGGACGTCACGCCCCCGCTGACCCACGGGCTTGCGAGCTGACCGGCAGCCAGATGGTGAAGGTGCTGCCGGCCCCGAGCGTGCTCTCGATCAGCAACTGCCCGCGGTGGCGGTTGACGATGTGCTTGACGATGGCGAGCCCCAAGCCGGTGCCGCCGACCGCGCGCGATCGGCCCTGGTCGATGCGGTAGAACCGCTCCGTCAGGCGAGGCAGGTGTTCGCGCGCGATGCCCTGCCCCTCATCGCTGACGGCGATAATGACTCCGGGCGCCGCCGGCCAGCGGGGATTGGCCGCGACCGCGGCGGCCAGCCGGATGGTCCCGCCTTCGCGGCCGTATTTCAAGGCGTTCTCCAGCAGGTTGTGCAGCACTTGGGACAGTTGATCGGCATCGCCCACGATCGGCGGCAGGTTCGCGGCCACCGTCGCCTCGAGGATATTGCCGCGGGATTGCACGTGCGGTTCGAACCCGGCTGCGGCGACACGCACCAGGTCCGCCAGGTCGATCTGGACGGCGGGCTGCTGGTGCTCCACCAACTCGACCCGCGACAGGCTCAATAAGTCGTCGATCAGCCGATTCATGCGGGCTGCCTGCTCCGACATGATTTTGAGGAAACGGGCCTGGGCGGGCGGGTCGTCGGCCGCGGGACCGCGCAGGGTGTCGATGAAGCCGATCAGGCTGGCCAGCGGCGTGCGCAACTCGTGGCTGGCATTAGCCACGAAATCGGCCCGCATCCGCTCGACCGCATGCTCGCGGGTCCGATCCGACAGGACGGCGATCACGTGGTCCGCCACGTCGCCGCCAGGTCCTGCCATGGCCAGGACGGTCGCGTTCACCTCCCGCGCCACCGGAACCGGGAGCGAGAGGTCGGCGGTCTGCGTCACACGCTGCGCCAGGGCCCGGTCGATCGCCGACCGAAGCCCGGGATGACGGAGGACGGCGGGGATCTCATCGCCGAACGCAGCCCGCGCGGCGGCGTTGGCGCGCTGCACCGACCGGTCGGTGCGGAGCACGATCAGCGGGTCCGGCAGGCGTTCGACGATCGCCTCCTCGGCTTGGCGCCGCTGCTCGGCCTGCGCCGCTCGCGCTGCCAGGGTCCGGACCAGTCGGTCGATGTCTTCCTTCAACGCGACTGTGCTGCGCAGGCGCAAGCGTCCTGACCGCGGTCCGGCAGGCTCGTTCATCACCCCGGCGTAGCGTATCTGCTCGTGCAGCACGGCGAGGTCGCGGACCCAAACGACGACGACGGCCATGGACGCCACGCCGATGACGGCGATGCCCCCAAGCCCGGCGGAAACCGATACCGCGTCCGTGGCGAGAAGCGCGGCCAGCACCCCGATCGGGGCCGCCGCGATGGCCGAGGCGCCGAGCAGGACGTGGCCGGCCCGCACCCGGCGCTCAGCTGCTGGACGGCTGGAACGCGGCGGCGGCCGGAACGACGATGTGCGCGCCGCCCGGGCCGATCTCGAAGATCGCCAGGCCGCGGCGCACATGGCCGTCCGGCCTCAGCGCGAACACGCCCTCCACGCCGGCAAACCCCTCGGGGCGGGTCAGCGAACCGCCTTGGGACAGGAGCACGCGCGCGATGCTGGCGGCGTCGAAGGCGGCGTCGGCCTGCGCAGGTGGGGTGTGGCCGTACTTCGCGCTGAACGCCTGCTCGAAGGGGCCACGCAGGGCCGGGTCGGGCGCGGCATACCAGGCGCCGGACAGTGCGCCGAGGTTGGACGCGTCGCGCGCCCAAATCGCGGGGCCGAGCACCCGGACCGCGGGAGGCGCGATGTCGTATCCGGGGAGCAGCGGCCCGAGGCCGGGATCGGTGATCAGCAGGGCGTCGAACGGCGCCGGACCGACCGGTTCGCGGGCGATGTCGGCCGCCTCGCGCCGCCCGTCGGCATCGCCTCGGGCCCGGGCTTCCTTGATCCGGGCATCGATGCCGCCCCGGCGGTTGGCGTAGTCGGACAGGTCGCGCAGGGCGGCATTGGCGTTGGCGAACCCACCGGCATAGCGGCGGATCGCGGGCGGCGGATCGCCCGCGTCGGCGGCGGTGTGGGTGAGGGCGTCGGCCAGGGCGCCACCGAACGGGTTGTCGAGCAGGACGGCTGCGAAGTGCGACTTGCCCTCCGCCCGGTTGGCCTCGACCAAACGGCGGACTTGCTGTTCGGCGGTGATGCCCAGGGTCCATACGCCGGGCCGGGCCTTGGTGGCGTCGGAGGTGAACGCCAGCATCGGCGTGCCGTTGGCCGCTCCGGCGGCAGCCGCGGTTTCGGCATTGGTGAGCGGCCCGAGGATGATCTCGTCCTGCGCGGCCAGGGCGGCCCGCGCGGCGGTGGCGGCACCCTCGGGCGTGCTTGCGGTGTCGTGGGGATCGAGCGCCGGGCCGTTGTCGCCCAGGGCAAGCTGGGCGGCCTTGAGCAGGTCCTGGCCGAGGCCGGCGTTCTGGCCCGTCAGCGGCAGCAGAATCCCAATCCGATGGCCGGCGCTGGCCTGGCTGCCCGGAAAGGGCTGGAGCCCCGGCGAGAAGGGCGGACGACCGACGGCGCCGGGTGCAGCGCAGGCCGCCAAGCTGCCCAGGGTGGCAAGGAGTGCGAATGTACGGCGACGCATGTACTGTCCTCCGATGATCGACGACCCAGGCGACGACGCACCTATTCCCGGCCTTGTGCTGGTTTCCACGCCCATCGGCAACCTTGGGGACGTGACATCCCGCGCGCTGGCCACATTGCGGGACGCCGACCTGGTGCTGTGCGAGGACACGCGGGTGACGGCGCGGCTGCTGTCCGCCAACGCGATCGGCGTCCGCACCCAGCCGCTGCACGACTACAACGAGGAGCAGCGGATTCCGGCCCTGCTGGACCTGCTGCGGGCCGGCAAGCGCGTGGCGCTGGTCTCGGATGCGGGAACGCCGTTGGTGTCGGACCCGGGCTATCGCCTGGTGCGGGCGGCGCTCGCGGCCGGGCTGCCGGTGGGGGCGGCGCCTGGGGTCAATGCGGCCGTACTGGCGCTGGTGCTGTCGGGGTTGCCGCCGCACCCGTTCCTGTTCCTCGGTTTCGCCCCGTCCAAAGCGTCGGCCAGGCAGGCCGCCTTCGCCAAGCTGCGGGCGGCCGAACGCGCCGGGTTGTCGGCCACGCTGATTTGGTATGAGGCGCCGCACCGCTTGGGCGAGGCGTTGGCCGACATGCTGGCGGCGTTCGGCGATCGCCCGGCCGCGGTCGCGCGCGAGCTGACCAAGCGGTTCGAGGAGGTGCGGCGCGCGCCCTTGACCGAACTCGCCGGGCACTACGCAACCGAGGTGGCCCGCGGGGAAGTGACGGTGCTGGTCGGCCCGGCCCCGGCGGAGGCGACCGAGGTGGCGGATTTGGACGACTTGCTGGCGACCGCGTTGCGCGGCCACAGCGTGAAGGACGCCGCCGCCCTGGTGGCGACGGCGTCGGGCCTGCCGCGCAAGACGGTCTATGCGCGGGCCTTGCTTCTCGCTAAGGCGGCCTCATGAGCGACATCGAACTGGCCCGCGACAACCTCGAACGTCACGAGCACCTGGCGCACAACCCAAGTGACACCCACGCCCGGCTGTCATCCGTGTTGATCGGCGTCCTGGCGGCGGGGCTGGCGCTGGCGGACATGGCGGAACGCAGTTCCCAGAACGCGTACCTGTCGCACCACATCGCCGTCAGCGACAACTTTGCGTTCTATCAAGCGCGGCAGACCCGGGCGCAGATCGCGTCGCAAACCGCCAGCCTGCTGGAGTTGTCGGCCAACGCGGCGGACGAGCGGGTGCAGAAAACGGCCCTGGAGGCACGCGCGGAGGCGCGTCGCGTGTCCGAGGACAGCGACCGTGGCAACGGCCTGCGGCAGTTGCAAGCCAAGGCCGACGCCGCCGCCAAGCTGCGGGACCGGGCGCTGGAGCGGTACGAACTGTTCGAGCTCGTGACCAGCGGCCTGCAGATCGCCATCGTGCTGGCGTCGGTGTCGGTGGTGACGAAAATCCGCGCCCTGCTATGGGTGGCGGTCGTGCTCGGCGTCGCGGCGGCGGGATACGCTGGGCTAGGCGTCGCGGGACTGGTGTGACGCCCGATTCATCGAACGAGTGCCGCCAGCAGCGAGTCGAGCCGCAGCCGGCCCTCGATGGTGGCGGCCAGGCGGCCGGGCGGGCGCTCGACGTAGCCTTCGGCTTTGGCGTGGGCGAGCATGGACAGGTCGAGCGCGTCGTCCAGTGCAACCCCGGTGCGGGCGGCGAACTGGGCGGCGTCGATGCCTTCCGACAGGCGGAGCCCCATCAGCAGCATCTCACGCGCGCGGTCGGCCGGGGCGATATCCTCCTCGGCAGTGCTGCCGTGGCCTTGCCGTTCGACGCGCTCGGCCCAGGGTTCGGGCGCGCGGTGGCGCCGGGTGGCAATGAGGCGGTCGCCGAGCGTGACGCGGCCGTGGGCGCCGGGCCCGATGCCCGCGTAGTCGGTGTAGCGCCAGTAGGCGAGGTTGTGGCGGCTCTCCGCGCCGGGCTGCGCGTAGTTGGAGACCTCGTAGGGCAGTAATCCGTAACCGGACGCCGCTTCGGCGGTGGCGGAATAGAGCTCGGCCGCAGTGTCGGGATCGGGCAGCACGATCTCGCCCCGGCGTTGCAGCGCCTCGAACGCGGTGCCGGGCTCGATGGTGAGCTGATATAGCGAGAGGTGATCGGCGGCGAGGTCGAGCGCGCGGGCGAGTTCGTGCCGCCAGGCGGCGACGGTCTGCCCGGGGCGGGCGGTGATCAGGTCGAACGACAGGCGCGGGAAGATGCGCCGGGCGAGTTCCAGGGCGGCGATGGCCTGCTCGGCGGAGTGCTGACGGCCGAGCATGCGCAGGGCTGCCGGGTCGAGGCTCTGGACCCCGAGCGAGGCGCGGTTGACGCCGGCGTCGCGGAACGCGGCGAGCCGCCCGGCCTCGACGCTTGTGGGATTGGCTTCGAGGGTGATTTCGATGTCAGGGGCAGCGTCGAACAGGCGGCGCGCGTCGGCGATCAGCAGGCCGGCGGTGGCGGGGTCCATCAGGCTGGGGGTGCCGCCGCCGAAAAAGATGGAGCCGAGCGCGCGGCGGCCGAGGCGGGCGGCCTCCCAGGCGAGTTCCGCGCGGAGGGCAGCGGCGAAGCGCGCCTGCGGGATGGCGTCGCGGACGTGGCTGTTGAAGTCGCAGTAAGGGCACTTGGCCAGGCAGAACGGCCAATGGACGTAGAGGGCGAGCGGGGTCATGCCCGAGATATAGGGAGCGAAGCCGAAACACCGCTTGAACACCCAGTCACTCCGGTGCAGGCGTTCCGGATAGGATATCGGTCTTGTCGAAATCCTCTCCCTTGAACAGGAGCGAAATCTGAAGATTTTTGGCAGAGGCGTAGGCAAAGCAGTCGCCCAGGTTGAGTTGGGCTGGGTGACTGCGGCCTTTGCCATACCGCGCAGCGGCATCCAGCGCCGTTTCAGCCTCTCTCGCGCCGATATGACCGATATGGATGCCAGCGACGGTTAAGAAGTCCAGCACGTCCCGCTGGCTTTCCGCCACGCTTGCATGCCGTTTGCGGCAGATGCCTAGGACGGCCTCGAACACGGCGATCGGCGACGTGACGGGGGATACGGCGGTATCCAGGGCGTCTGTCAGCGCATCCGCGTCCGGCTCACGCGTCAGGATCGCAACGATGGCTGAAGCGTCGACGAACATCAGGGGTCGCCACTAAGCTCGTCGTAGAAGGCTTTATTGGCATGGAGCCCAGTGGCGGGCCGAGACATCACCCGATCCTGCAACGGCCGGATACGATCCTTCAGGGGCGTTGCCTCGTCAATCCGGCGCAACTCATTCACCAACGCCAGCCGCACAGCATCGCTTTTGCTGACTCGGATGCGAGTGGCAAGGGTTTGGGCGAGTTGATTGACCGCTTCACTGCGAATGTTCAACGGCATTGCCAGCTCCGTGTTGACGCCAACACACTATCGCATTTACGCCAACACGGCAAACGAGAACGGCCGTGGAGCTTTCGCCCCACGGCCGTCGAACCTCGGCCTACTTTGTTCTTGCTTACTTCGCCGCGGCCCATTCGTGGTTGTGCACCAAGCCGTCGTCGTGGTCGTCGTGCGCCTTGCGGACCACGACGTGGCCGTCGTCGTGGAACTGCTCGGTCTCGGTGCTGCCCGCCATCGCCGTCGTGCTGGACTTGCCGCCCGCCGCCGTGGTGGCGACCGCGTCGAACCAGCCGGTGCCGACCTCGCGCTGGTGGCGCGTGGCGGTGTAGCCCTCGGCCTCGCTGGCGAACTCGGCCTGCTGCAGCTCCGAGTAGGCCGCCATGCCGCGCTCCTTGTAGCCGCGGGCCAGCTTGAACATCGAGTGGTTCAGGCTGTGGAAGCCGGCCAAGGTCACGAACTGATACTTGTAGCCCATCTTCGCGATGCTCTTTTGGAACTCCGCGATCTTGTCGTCGGACAGCTTCTTCTTCCAGTTGAAGCTGGGCGAGCAGTTGTAGGCCAGCATCTTGCCGGGGAACTGGCGATGGATCGCGTCGGCGAAGCGCTGCGCCTCCTCCAGGTTCGGCTCGCTCGTCTCCCACCACAGCAGGTCGGCGTAGGGCGCGTAGGCCAGGCCGCGAGCGATCGCGTACTCGACGCCCATGCCTTCCTTGATGCGGAAGAAGCCCTCGGGCGTCCGCTCGCCGGTGATGAACGGACGGTCGCGCTCGTCCACGTCGGCGGTCAGCAGCTGCGCCGAATGCGCGTCGGTGCGGCAGAGCAGGATGGTGGACACGCCCTCCACGTCGGCCGCAAGGCGCGCCGCGTTCAGGGTGCGGATGTGCTGGCTGATCGGCACCAGCACCTTGCCGCCGAGATGGCCGCACTTCTTCTCGCTGGCGAGCTGGTCCTCGAAGTGGACGCCGGCAGCGCCCGCCTCGATCATGGCGCGCATCAGCTCGAACGCGTTCAGCGCGCCGCCGAAGCCCGCCTCCGCGTCGGCGATCACCGGAGCCATCCAGTGGGTGCCGGTCTCGCCTTCAAGCCGCCCGATCTGGTCGGCCCGGCGCAGCGCGTTGTTGATCTTCTTCACCACCATCGGCACCGAGTTCACCGGATACAGCGACTGGTCGGGATACATCTCGCCCGAGGAGTTCGCGTCCGCCGCGACCTGCCAGCCGGATAGGTAGATTGCCTTCAGCCCGGCCTTGACCTGCTGCAGCGCCTGGTTGCCGGTCAGCGCGCCGAGCGTCGGCACGAAATCCTCGGTCTGCAGCAGGTGCCACAGGCCGGCGGCGCCCATCTCGGCCAGCGTATGACGGATGCGGAACGTGCCGGACAGGCGCTCGACGTCGGCCGGCGTGTAGTCGCGGCGGATGCCGGCGAAGCGGTTCGGGTCGTGCGACGGGCCAGCGTTCATGCCGTCGGACTGGTAGTTGATGGTCGGAGGCATCGGGTCATTCCTGTCACGTGATCGATGCGTCAATTATTCACATTGCAGGTGCGAACTACCACCCCCAATCTAGTGTCCAACCCGAAATCCTGTCATCGTAGCGACATGAAACGCTGTGAAACCGTAAAGTTTGTCAAGAAATGAGCCGCCCGTTGATCGGCCGCACCGTCCGGCGCCTGCGGATGGAACGCGACCTTACCCAGCAGGCCTTGGCTGTCCGGCTCGGCATCTCTGCCAGCTACCTGAACCTGATCGAGCACGACCAGCGCAACGTGACCGCGAGCCTGCTGATCAAGCTGGCGGAGACGCTGAACATTGAGTTGCCGGCGTTGTCCGGGGCGCAGGAGCGGCAAACCGAGGCCGGGCTGCGGGAGGTGTTCGCCGACCCGATGCTCGGGACGGAGCCGATCCCGGACGCCGAACTGGAGGCGCTGGCGGCCGGCAGCCCGAATGCCGCGCGGGCCGTGCTGGCGTTGTACCGCGCGTGGCGGGTCGCGCGGGATGATTCGAGCGGGATCGCCCTGCCCTCCGGCCGCCGCCTGCTGCTGCCGAACGAGGAGGCGCGGGACCTGTTCAACGAACGCTCCAACTACTTCCCGGAAATCGAGCACGCCGCCGAGGCGGTTGTCGCCGACCTGGGCGCCGCTCCGTCCGAGACCAACCACGCCATCGCCGAGCGTCTCCGCCGGCGGCATGGCGTGGTGGTCCGCGTGCTGCCGCTGGAAGGAGCGTTGCGCCGCTACGACCCGGCGGCCCGCGGCCTCACCTTGTCCGAGCAGTTGCCGCGCGAGAGCCGAGGTTTCCACATGGCGTTCCAGTTGGCCCTGATGGAGGCGCGCGACGCGGTCGAGGCGGTGGTGGAGAGCGCCGCCCCAACCACGCCCGAGGCGGCGTCGCTGATCCGGATCGGGTTGCTGAACTACGCAGCCGGCGCCTTGCTGATGCCCTACGAGCCGTTCGCGGCGGCGGCGCAGGCGCTCCGGCACGACGTCGAGGGGCTGGCGGCGCGGTTCGGCGTGTCGTTCGAGCAAGCTTGCCACCGGCTTTCGACCCTGCAGCGACCGTCCGCGCGCGGCGTGCCGTTCTTTTTCCTCCGGGTCGACCCGGCGGGAAACGTCAGCAAGCGGTTCTCGGCCGCGGGGTTTCCGTTCGCACGGTACGGCGGATCGTGCCCGCGCTGGGTGGTGCACCAGGCGTTCGCGACGCCGGGCAGCCTGCGGGTTCAGGTGGCGCAGTTGCCCGACGGCGCCACTTTCCTCTGTTTTGCCCGCAGCGTGACGGCGACCGCCGCGGCCTGGGGCGAGCCGCCGCCGACCCACGTCGTGGCAATGGGATGCGACATCAGCCGAGCCGCGGAGTTGACCTACGCGGACGGGATCGATCTCGGTTTCGCCGCGGTCGGCATCGGGTTGTCATGCCGGTTATGCGATCGGCAGGGTTGCCGAAGCCGCGCCTTTCCGCCACTGGAGCATCGCCTTGCCCTCGATCCCCATATGGCGAGCGATAGCCCCTACCGTTTCGAAAAATGCTAGGTTATTCACAGTTCTGTGATCGAGTTAGGAAGGCCCTGCCGCAATCTCGACAGGGTTTCACGTCTTATAGACGTTGGCGGCAGCCCCATTTCCGCACCCACCACTCTGGTCGCAGAGCTTTCTGGCGCGACCGCAAAGCGAGAAGAGAAAAAGCATGCCTGATACAGGCCTTGACGTTGCCACGGCAGGTCGGCGCGTTGGCGTACTCGTGGTCGGCCTCGGCGGCGCTGTCGCCAGCACCGCGGCGGCGGGGATTGAGATGCTCCGCGCCGGCTCCAACGACCTCGCGGGATTGCCGCTCGCCAATGTCGGCGCAGCTGGGATGGCGCAGTATCGCAACCTGCACTTCGCCGGGTGGGACTTGCACGGCGAGAACTTGGCCGACGCCGTGCGTGAGCACCGGGTGCTGGAGCGGGAGCAGAGCGAGCTCGTCGAGGGCAAGCTGTCGCAGATGAAGCCGTGGGCGGCCGTCGGCAGCCAGGACTTCTGCAAGAACGTCGATGGCGCCAACAAGATCACCGGATCGCACCGCGAGGCGGTCGACCAGCTCCGACAGGACATCCGCAACTACCGGCAATCCTCCGGCAATCGCGACGTGGTCGTGGTCAACCTGGCCTCGGTCGAGCGTTGGCCGGACCTTAGCTCGCCGGTCCTGCAGGACCCGGCGGCCTTCGAGCGTGGCCTGGACAATGGCGATCCAGCGATCAGCCCGGCGATGCTGTACGCCTACGCCGCCATCATGGAGGACGCGCCCTACGGCAACTTCACCCCCAGCCTGGCCGCGGACATCCCGGCATTGACCAAGATGGCGACCGAGCGGTGCGTGCCGGTGGCGGGCAAGGACGGCAAGACCGGGCAGACCTTCATCAAGACCGTGCTGGCGCCGGCGTTCAAGTCGCGGTCGCTGTATGTCGAGGGCTGGTTCTCCACCAACATCCTCGGCAACCGCGACGGCCTGGCGCTCGACAACGCCGACAGCCTGCGCAGCAAGCTGAACACCAAGGGGTCGGTGCTGGACAGCATCCTCGGCTATCCGGTCGAGGACCATCTCGTGAACATCCAGTACTACAAGCCGCGCGGCGACAACAAGGAGGCGTGGGACAACATCGACTTGGTGGGATTCCTGGGCCAGAAGATGCAGATGAAGGTGAACTTCCTCTGCCGCGACAGCATCCTGGCAGCGCCGCTCGTGATCGAGATCGCGCGGGTGCTCGACCTGGCCAAGCAGCGCGGCCAAGGCGGCATCCAGGAACAGCTCGGCATCTTCTTCAAGGCGCCGATGACCCCGGCCGGGCGTCGCGAGGAGCATTCGTTCCCGGTCCAGGAGCGCGTCCTGCTCGATTGGCTGAATGCGGCCTGATGCCCGACGATGGCATGCGCGGCGGGGTGGGTTCGCTCACCCCGCTTGCGGCCTCGCTGGGCGATCTCAAGCGTATCCGGGATGCCTCGTCGCCTGACAGCCTGGCGTCCCGGGCGTTCCGGAACGCGTGGGCTCAGTTGATCGAGGGGCAACCGCCCAGCGAGGTGGCGCTGGCGACCACGGCCGACGCGATTGCGGCGACACGGTTGGGCGGCATCGACGTGGGGGTGCTGCGGCAGGCCGGGGTCGACCCAGACGCCGCGGGCCACATCGTGCTGCAAGCTTTCGATGAGGCCGGCGCTGGTTTGGCGCCTGGGTTGCGCACGGCGTTGCTGGCGCAGCTTGGGCGCGGCGCGCTTGGCAAGGATATCCCCGATTTTGCCGAACGGCTGCTACGGCAGCCCCGGGCCGGGGCGACGGCGCCTGGCCTGCCGCGCATCATCTTGGAGCCGCCGGAGAACCACGGCGATCACTGTTTGGTGGTGGCGGTCCTCGGCGTCGTTCTGTCCGGCGTTTACGGCGCCGATCCGACGACCGCGTTCCTCGCTGGATTGGCGCATCACCTGCACAATGCGTCGCTGCCGGATTCGGGCTTCGCCGGCGAAGTGCTGCTGGGCGATGAATTGACTCCCCTGATTAAGCGGTTGTTCGAGCGGGAGCTGGCGTCGCTCGCGGACCATGCCGTGGTGGCGCCCCTACGCGCGGCGCTCGCCACGATCGGCGACGCCGACACGCCAGCAGGACGCGCATTCAATGCGGCCGACGTCATCGACCGGGTGCTGCAGATGCGGCACTACGACCGGGTTGCAGCGTTCACGATCGACCAGGCGCTGGACGATTTGGACTTGGTGCACGCCGGGCCGCTGCAGGCGTTCCACCAGGACGTGCTGCGGGAAGCGAGGCTGCCGTGATCGCACTTCGCAGCCCGGTAACCGGCCGCCCCCTCACCCGGTCCGGACATGCCCTCTCGGCGGGCGGCGAGCGCTGGCCGGTCATCGACGGCATTGCGTTCCTGCGCGCGGACCGGCGCGCTTTGGCCGATGCGGCCTTGGCGGCGCTGGATGCGGACGATCCGGAGCGCGCGACCGTGCTGCTGCTGGGCGACCAGGATTCCTGGGCGAGAACGCCGCCGCCGGACGAGGCAGCCCGGCGTCGCCTGGTTCGGGAACGCGCTACCCTGTCGTTCCGTGAAGCGATGGACCTGCTGGCATTCGGGCCGGTGGCGACCTACTTCGCGCATCGCTGGTCGGACCCGACCTTCCTGTCCGGCTTGGCGCTGGCGGAGGCGCATTGGCACGCGCCGGGCCGGGTGCTGGAGCTCGCGTGCGGCGCCGGGCACTTCCTGCGGGCGTTCGCCGGCTTCGCGCCGCAGGTGACGGGCGGCGATGTGGTGTTCGCCAAGCTGTGGCTCGCCCGGCACTACGTGTCGCCAGGTGCGGCACTGGTGTGCTTCGACGCTGCGGCTGCGTGGCCGTTCGCCGACGGCGCGGCCGACCTGGTGTTCTGCCACGACGCCTTTTACTTCTTGCCGGACAAGCCCCACGTGGCCGCCGAAATGCTGCGGGTCGCCGCTGGCGAGCGGGTGCTGGTCGGCCACGCGCACAATGCGGCAGTGGACAACCTGTCGGCCGGGGCCCCACTGCGGCCGGCCGAGTACGCGGCCCTGTTCGGCACGCCGATCCTGTACGACGACCGGGAACTGACGCGGTCGGCCATCGAGGCGCGTGCGCCGCGTCCGGCGAGCGCGGCGGCGCTGCTGGACGTGCCCGCGGTGGCGCTGGCGGCGGGCGCGGCATCCCGTGACACTCCCCGCCCCGCGGTGGGCGGGTTGGTGGTGCCGCCGGCCGGCGCAGCCCTGCGCCGCAACCCACTCTATGCCGAAACGGGCGAGATCGCCTGGCCGTCCGACCGCTACGCACGCGAATATGGCCCGCTCGCGACCTATCCGGCCTACGCGGAGGCGCCCGCGATGGCGCGGGCCGGCAGCGATGCGGCCGTCGACGCCATGGCCCGGCGGCGTGTGCTGCTCGACTTGCCCGAGCACTGGTGATGGTCCGTTGGGGGATCGCCGGCTGCGGCTGGGTGGCGCATGATTTCGCGGCCCCTGCCATCGCTGCCTCAGTGAACGGCGTGCTGACGGCTGTGCATGACCGTGACCCGGCCGCGATGGCGCGGTTCGCCGCCCCGGCGTTCCCCAGCGTCGACGCGCTGCTGGCCGGCGTGGATGCGTTGTATGTCGCGACGCCGAACCACGCCCACCGTGCCCTGGTCGAGGCCGCCGCGCGCGCCGGGGTAGCGGTGCTGTGCGAGAAGCCAATGGCGACGACGATGACGGACGCGCAGGCGATGGTCGCCGCCTGCCAAGCCGCCGGGGTGCTGTATGCGACGGCGTTCGACCAACGCTTCCACGCGGCGCACCGGCGCGTCGCAGGCCTGGTGGCCGAGGGCGCGCTCGGCACCGTGACGGCCGTGCGGATCGTGTACGCGTGCTGGGTCGGGCCAGCGTTCAACGCGGCCCTGGGTGGGGATAACTGGCGGGTCGACCCGGTGCGGGCCGGAGGCGGCGCGCTCATCGACCTCGCGCCGCATGGTCTGGACCTGGCGCGCATGATCCTCGGCAGCCCGCTGGTCGAGGTCGCCGCGATGGGCCAGGCGCAGGTGCATCCGTATCCGGTGGAAGACGGCGCGGTGTTGATGGTGCGCGCGGCGTCGGGCGCGCTGGTGCAGTTGCACGTCGCCTATAACTGCCCGGAAATGCTGCCCCGGCGGCGTCTGGAAGTCGTGGGAACGGCTGGCCAGGTGGTGGCGACCGACACCATGGGGCAGACCCCCGGCGGCACGCTCGAGTTCATCGACGCGGCGACCGGCATCGCGCGCACGCTCGATGTGCCCGGCATCGACCGGTCGCCGTTCCTGGACCAGGTGGAAGCGTTCGCGCGCGCCGTCGAGGGCGAGCCGTTCGCGTTCACCCCGCAGGACGACCTCGCCATCATGGCGTTGACCTTGCAAGCGCAGACGCAAGCTCGCCCGGAACTGCACCATGCCGCTTAGCCCGTTCGCCTGCGCCAATTGCGGCCATTGGCAGCGCTACTTCGCCGTGCCACCGCACTGCCCGGTCTGCTCGGACGTCCGCAACGACCTGCCGGCGGACGGCTGGACGTTCGTGACCCCTGAGGAACTGGCGCCCACCCTCCGGTATCACTGGCGCGAGGCGATCCCCGGCATTTGGGAATTCTGGTCCACGCCGCGGTTCGGCTTGGACAGCCACGGCTGGCTGCTGACCTCTCCCCAGGGCAACGTCGCCTTCGAGGCCGCGCCATTCTACGACGCAGCCCAACTGGCGCAGATCGAGACGCTGGGCGGCATCGACATCCTGGCCGCGTCGCACCCGCACGGCTACGGCGCGCTGTATCAGCTCCAGGACCATTTCAAGCCGGAGCTGCTGATCCAGAAGGACGACCTGGAGTGGACCAAGGCGTTCCGCGTCACCCTGCCCTACGACGAGGTGTTCGAGATCCGGCCCGGCCTGACCTTGCACCATACCGGCGGGCACTACGCCGGGCACTCGGTGCTGCACGACGCGGAGCGCCGGGCGGTGTTCGCGGGCGACGCGTTGAAGATCGACTTCGACCCGGATGGCACGGCCGCCCGGATTTCCTGCCATAAGGCGTACCACAAGCAGATCCCGCTCTCGCGCGACGAGGCACGGCGGTATCGCGCGGTGTTCGAGGAGCTGGACTTCACCTCCGTGTTCACGCCGTTCGAGTACGCCACCGACACGTCCACCAAGGCGGCGCTGGCGTTGCTGGACGAGGTGATCGCCGGGCCGCCGTTCACCAAGCCGATCCCGATCCAGCGATGACCCCCCACTTCCTGCCTCCCGACATCCCTGACGCCGCCGCGGCGTACATCGAGTCGATGCCGGACGGCCGCGTGGAGCTGTTCGCGCTGACCCCGCTCGACACCACGGGCGTGCCTTGCTGGAACGCGATCTTCCTCAACCGCGACGGCACGCGGTTCCACGGCGTGGTGCCGCACGGCATCGGCTACGGCGCGACCGACGCCGAGGCGATCATCGGCACCACCGGCGAACTGGCGGAGGCGGTGCATTCGTCGGGCGCGATCGCCCGGTTCCCGCGCCGGGTCGGCAGCTACGCGGCGCTGGCGGCGGAACTCGGAGCGCGCGGGATCGCCGACCCGCTGACGCTGTGCCTGCCAGCCGGCTCGCCGGTCGATCACGACACGGTGCTGGAGTGGGTGCCGGCGCAACGCTGGCCGAGCGGGGCCACCGTGCTGGTGCCGACCGAGATCGCGGCGTGCTCGGTAGGCGACCTGACGGACGGCTACGCGCCGTTCACCATGCCGATCACCAACGGGCTGGGCGCCGGGCCGAGCTTGGATTTCGCCATCGGCCACGGCGTGTGCGAGCTGCTGCAGCGCGACGGCAACGGCATCGGGTTCCGGGCGATGGACCGTGGCATCGTGCTCGATCTCGGCGACGGTCCCGCCGACCCACGGACGCGCGCTCTGCTGGCGCGGCTGGGCGAGATGGGCATCGAGGTGCTGCCGAAATTCGCCAGCGCCGAGTTCGGGGTCGCCAACGTGTACTGCGTCGGCGGCGAGGTCGCGGGCCAAGCCGCGTTCCCCATCATGGTCACCGCCGCCGGGGAGGCCGCCTCGCTCGACCGCGAGCACTCGCTGCGCAAGGCGCTGTTCGAGTTCGCGGCGGCCCGTGCGCGCAAGGCGTTCAGCCACGCGCCGCTGCACGCGATCGAGCGCATCGCCCCGCCGGGCTACGTGGAGCGGTTCCGCGGCTACCACTCGCTGATGGGCGAGGAGAGCCGGGCGCTGCGGGCGATGACGGAGTGGTGCGACCTGGACCAGGACCAACTGCGCGGGCTGCTGGCCGACACGGTCCTGTCGCGGCGCGGCGCCCAGGCGTTCGACGCGCTGCCACGCTGGGACGGGCCGATGTCCGGGACGGGACTGGTGCGGGAACTATCCGGCCGGTTCGCGCAGGCGGGGATGGAGATCCTGTTCGTCGATTTCTCGCCGCGATCCGCGCCTGGCGTGCACGTCGTCAAGGCGATCGTGCCGGGGCTGGAGGTCGAGACCATGAGCTATCACCGGATCGGGGCGCGCGGGGTGCGCAAGCTGATGGAGCGCGGCAGCCGCCTTGCCGGGACCGGCACGCCGCCGCCGGGCGCTGCGCCAGTGCGGCTCACGGTTGCGGCCGAAGCGGGGCTGGGCGGCCCGGCGTGGCTGGACGTCGCGGAGATCGATCGGATCGTGGGCGGGCTGTATCCGCTTTACCGCGAGCCGGAAGTCCACAGCGCCCCGATCACGCGCGAGAAACGGGTGCCGGCATGAGCCTGCGCTTCGCCTACAACACCAATGGCGCGGCCCACCACCGGCTCGACGACGCGCTGACGCTGATCGCCGAGGCGGGCTACGACGGGGTGGCGCTAACGCTCGACATCCACCACCTCGACCCGTTCGACCCGGACTTCCTGCTCAACACCCGGCATGTGGCGGCGCGGCTGCGGGCGCTCAACCTGGGCTGCGTGGTGGAGACGGGCGCGCGCTTCCTGCTGAACCCGCGGGCGAAGCACGAGCCGACCCTGGTATCCTCGGACCCGGACGGGCGGGCGCTGCGGGTCGAGTTCCTGACCCGGGCCTTGACGGTGGTGGCGGAAACCGGCGGCGAGGCCATGAGCTTCTGGGCTGGCGTCCTGCAACCGGGCGTGGACCCGGCGCAGGCGCGCGGTTGGCTGCGGGACGGCGTCGGCGAGGTCGTGCGCCTGGCCGAGGCGATGGGCGTCACGGCGGCGCTGGAGCCGGAGCCGGGCATGCTGGTCGAAACCATCGATGATTGGCGCGGCCTGGCCATCTCCGGCCTGAAGCTCGCACTCGACACCGGGCACTGCCTCGTCACCGGGGATCGCGACCCGGCCGCCGCGGTGCGGGACTGCGCGGGCTCGCTCGGCACCGTCACGATCGAGGACATGAAGCGCGGCGAGCACGTGCACCTGCCGTTCGGGGAGGGTGACATGGACCTCCCCGCCGTGCTGGGGGCGCTGGCGTCGGTCGGGTTCGCGGGCCTGGTCTGCGTCGAGCTGTCGCGCGAGAGCCACCGGGCCGACGCCATGATCCCGGCCGCGCTCGCCGCCCTGCGAGCCGCGCAATGAGGATCTGCTTCGTCTCCCGCCGGTTTTTCCCCGCGATCTCCGGCATGAGTGTGTACGCGCTGAACCTGCTGCGGGAGCTCGTGGCCGCCGGGCACGACGTGACGATGGTGAGCCAGTACCGCGGCGACGAGTTCGGCCGGCGCGTGTACGGCGGCGGTCCGCCCCCCGCGGTGCCCGGCGTGCGCGTGGTCGGGCTGGAACAGGTGGGCGAGCAGAACGGCGGCGACTTCGAGGCCGACGTCGCCAACATGAAGGCCGCCATCCTGGCCGAGCACGCCCGTGCGCCGTTCGACGTCATCCACGCCCAGTACGGCTATCCATGCGGCTGGGCGGCGATGGCAGCCTCGCGTGAGACGGGCGTGCCGAACGTGGTCTCGATCCAGGGCGGCGACGGGCACTGGGTCGGCTCATGCTGCGAGACGCACCGGCTGGCGATGGTGCGCGTGCTGGACCACGCGGGCGCGGTGCTGATCGGCTGCCGCAGCTTCGCGCAGGAGGTGGTGGACCGGCTCGGCACCGACCCGGCGCGGTTCACGATCGTGCCCGGCGCCGTCGACGTGGCGCGCTTCACCCCCGGCGAGCGTAGCGCCACGATGCTGTACCACGGCCGGGTCGACGCGCGGAAAGGCGTGCTCGACATGCTGGACGCCGTGCGCCTGCTCGCCGACGAGGGGATTGGGTTCGAGCTGCTGGTGTCGGGCATCGGGCCGACCTACGACGAGACGGCGCGGCGGATCGAGGAACTCGGCTTGTCGGGGCAGGTCCGCATGACGGGCTACATCGACTACGACGACGTGCCGTCGATCTATCGCCAGGCCGGAATATTCGTCTCGCCGACCTACGCGGAGGGGTTCTCGAATACCATCCTGGAAGCGATGGCGAGCCGGATGGCGGTGGTGTCCTGCCGGTCGGTCGGCGTGGTCGATTGCATCTGCGACGGCGAGAACGGCTTGCTCACCGAGCCTGGCGACGTGCCGGCGCTGGCAGCAGCACTCCGGCGCGTGCTGACCGACCCGGCGTTGCGCGACCGGCTCGCGGACGCGGCGCTCGATGAATGCCGCAGCGTGTACTCGTGGTCGGCGGTCGGACGGCAGATCATGCGCGTATACGCAGCGGTGGCCGGAACCGCGCCCGACCTCGGCTGGTCCGTGGACCTGCCAGTGCTGCCCTGCCGTTTCCGCCTCGAACCTCACCTGCTCTGACATGCCAACCGCACTGTTCCTCTCGCCGCACCTGGACGATGTCGCCTTCTCGTGCGGGGGCCTAGCCGCACGGCTGGCCGACGCCGGATGGCGGACGGTGCTGGCGACGGTGTTCACCGCGACGGTGCTGCCGGTCGAGGGGTTCGCGCTGGAATGCCAGCTCGACAAAGGGTTGCCGCCGGACGCGGACTACATGGCGCTGCGCCGGGCGGAGGACCGGGAGGCCGCCGCCATCCTGGGGTTTGCGGACGTGCGCTGGCTCGACCTGCCCGAGGCGCCGCACCGGGGGTATCGTTCGGCGCCGGCCTTGTTCGAGGACGTGCGGCTGGAGGACACGGTGGCGATGGGACTGACCGCGACGCTGATGCACGTCGTGGCCCAGCTTCGCCCGGACCTGGTGCTCATTCCGCAGGCGCTCGGCAACCACGTCGATCACCAGGTCGTGGTGGCGGCGGCGCAGCGCGTTGTCGGTCCGGAGCGCGCGGCATACTATCGCGACACGCCGTACGCGATCCGCCAGCCGGACGCGGCGCCCTCGCCGCAGGTGCCGGTCCTGCCCGCCACGTCCGTGCCGATCGCGACGGCGATGGCGCGCAAGGTGGCGGCGGCGCAGGCCTACGTGAGCCAGGTCGGCTTCCAGTTCCAGGGTGCGGCGGCGCTGGACCGCAGCCTGCGCGCGTTCGCAGCCCAAGAAGGCGGCGGCATCCTGGCCGAGCGGTTCATCTCGCCCTCCCCCTTGCTGAAGGACCTGGCGGCATGACCGCGCGGCGCTTCCTGGTGACTGGCGGCTGCGGCTTCATCGGGTCGCACCTCGTCGATGCGCTGCTGGCGCGCGGCGACCGCGTCCGGGTGCTGGACGACCTGTCCACGGGCCGGCTGGGGAACCTGGGGCGGGCCGCCGAACTCGTGCGGGGCAGCGTGACGGATGCCGCACTGGTGCACAGCGCGTGCAACGGCGTGGATGGCGTGTTCCACCTGGCCGCGATCGCGAGCGTCGCGCGCTGCACCGAGGATTGGGTCGGCGCGCACGCGGTCAACCTGACCGGGGCGGTGACGGTGCTGGACGCCGCGCGGCGATGCGGAGGGCTGCCTGTGGCGTACGCCTCGTCCGCCGCCGTGTACGGGGACACGGCCGCCGACCTGCTGTCGGAGCGCACCCCGCCCGCGCCGAAGTCGGCCTACGGCGCCGACAAGCTCGGGTGCGAGCACCACGCCGCGGTCGCGACCGGCAGCTTCGGGGTGCCGACCCTGGGATTGCGCCTGTTCAACGTGTACGGGCCGCGGCAAGACGGCAGCTCGCCGTACTCGGGGGTGATTTCCGCCTTCTGCGACCGGCTCGGGCGGGGGGCGCCGATCACCATCTGGGGCGACGGCCATCAGCGACGCGACTTCGTGTACGTGGGGGATGTCGTGGCGGCGATGCTGGCGGGGATGGACCGGCTGCCAGCGACGCCGCCAGTGCTCAACGTGTGCCGAGGCCGCGCGGTCTCGGTCGGCGAGTTGGCTCAGGTGATTGGGACGCTGTGCCGGGTGCGTCCGGTCATCGAGTACCGCCCGGCGCGCGCCGGCGACATCGCGGTCTCGTGCGGCGACCCGGCTCTGCTTCACGCCAGCCTCGGGCTGACCGCAGCGACCGACCTGCAGGACGGCCTGGCGCGGACGATGTCGGCCCACAGCTTGGCGGCCTGACTCCGTCGCCTTAGGTTGTTATGTTCCCGCCACGACGCAGCCATATTCCAATGGTGATAGAAGAACCCGCGGCCACATCCGTGGCTTGAACCTCGAACTTCCAGACGGACATGAAGCTGCATCCCTATTTGCGTGACCGCGCCGTCCCGTCGCCCGAGGAACTGCAGCCGAAACGCGCCGAGGGGACCCGGGTCGGCTTGGCACTGCGCCGGCTCGCGTTCGGCGGACCGGTGCTCGGCTTGGCGTTGGCCGGCACGTGGCTCGGCGCGCGGCTGACGTCGGGCGGAAGCGGCGCGATCCATTTGCTGCTGCTGGCGCTGTTGTTCGGCAACCTGCTGTATGTGGCGCTGGTCGGCTGGCCCGGCGTGCTCGGCGGGCTGCTGCGGCTGTCGCGGCCGGCCCACGCGCCCCTGCCGCAGCCGAGCGGGACCAGCCGGACCGCGGTGCTGATGCCGGTGTACGACGAGGACCCGCGCGCGGTGTTCGCCGCCGTCGAGGTGATGGCGCGCGCTATCGCCGACCACGGCATCCCGCGGCTCGACATCTTCATCCTGAGCGACACGCAGGACCCGGCCATCGCCGCGGCCGAGACGTCCGCCTACGACGCGCTGCTGTCGGCCAGCAAGGCCGGCCCGCGGATCTACTACCGCCGCCGGACGGTCAACAGCCGGCGCAAAGCCGGCAATCTCGCCGATTTTTGCGAGAACTGGGGTCGGACCTACGATTACATGGTGGTGCTGGACGCCGACAGCCTGATGGGCGCCGGGTCGATTGCGGCCATGATCGGGCTGATGGACGCCAACCCGCGAACTGGCCTGATCCAGACCGTGCCGTACCCGGTCGGGCGCGAGACCTTGTTCGCGCGCATCCAGCAGTTCGCCGCGCGCCTGTACACCCCGCTGCTGGTCGAGGGCCTCGCCTTCTGGCACCAGGCGGACGGCAATTACTGGGGACATAACGCGATCATCCGCATCGCGCCGTTCATGGAGCACTGCGACCTGCCGGTGCTGCCGGGCCGCGAGCCGTTCGGCGGCGAAATCCTGTGCCACGACGTGGTGGAGGCCGCGCTGATGCGCCGCGGCGGGTGGGATGTGTGGATGCGGCCGGACATCTCCGAAAGTCTGGAGGCCCTGCCCGCCAACATGGTCGACTACGCGCAGCGGGAGCGGCGGTGGTGCCAGGGCAACCTGCAGCATCTCGGCGTGCTGCCGGCCCGCGGGCTGCGGCTGGTCGGGCGTTACCACCTGATGCTCGGCGTGATCAACTACCTGGCGGGTCCGCTGCTGGTGGCATTCGCCGGGCTTGCCACGTTGGACGGCTTGCTGGGGGGACGGTTCGCGGCCGACTTGCTGGGCGCCGCGGGGTGGGAACACCGGGCGTTACTGGCGCTGACCCTCGGGCTGCTGTACGGCGCCAAGCTGTTCAGCCTCGCCTTCGCCGTCGCCGACCCCTCCGTCGCGCGCCAGCATGGCGGGCGGCTCCGCCTGCTCGCTAGCGCCGTGCTGGAACAGGCGGCGGCGATGGTCAGTGCGCCGGTGCAGGCTGTCCTCTACACCCGGTTCATCGTGGCGATGCTGTGCGGCGGCAGCGTCCGCTGGACCGCCCAGCCACGGGACGACCGGGGCGTATCCTGGTCCGAGGCGTGGCAGACGTTGCGCTACCCCGCAATCGCCGGCGCAGTCTGGATGGCAGGCGTCTCGGCATTGGGCGGCCCGGCGCTGGGGTGGTCGGCCACCCTGGCGCCAGGCTTGCTGCTGGCGATCCCGTTCGCGGTCTGGAGCAGCCGCGCCAGCCTTGGGTCGCTCGCGCGGCGGGCGGGGCTGTTCCTCACCCAGGACGAAACCGCGCCCCCGCCGATCCTGCGCGCATTCCAGCGGGCGATCCTCCGCCCGGCCAACCGCGATGGCGCCGTCGCCGCACGCCCTGCCCTACCCCAGCCCGCCGTCTCGCGGATGCGCCCGCAGTTTCTATACTTGAGCGCGGCACCGGAGGGCGGCGACGGGGATTGACGCCGGCGGGTCGGCGAGGCCTTCGCGTCTCCCTCAGACGTCCTCGACGGTGAAGCGGATTTGGCGGGTTTTGGTCTCGCCGGGAGCGAGGATGCGCAGGCCGTGATCGGGAACGGCGTCCATCCGATTGATCGCGTCCGTCATGTTGCTCGCAGGCTCGACCGCGAGATAGGGCTTGTCGCCGGGCGTGTAAACCACAAGGTGGCGGAACACGTCGTCGGCCGCGATCGTTACGCGCACGCCATGCTCGGGGCGGGTGACGTCGGCGCGGCCGGTCCAGGCGGCGTAGCAGTTGTCCAGCGGCGGTCCGGACACCACCCGGCTCGGGTTGAAGCTCCAGGTCTCATCCATCGGAAGCCGCCGGTCGGGCAGGGAATCGGCGCCGGTGTGCCAGACGGAGGCGGCACGGAAGCCGATCGCGGTCTGCGGCGTCCGGTCCTGGTAGGGATGCAGGCCGAGCCCGACCGGCTGATGCCGCGTGTCGGTGTTCTCGAACGTGATCGTCACGATCAGGCCGTCCGGCTCCAGCGCGTGGTGCAGCCCGGCGTGGTAGCGGTAGGGCCAGTGATGGCCCTGGTCGGTGGCCGGGTCGTGCGCCAGGTCGAGCTGCACCCCGTCGGGGCTGGCGTGCCGCACGGTCCAGGCGCGCTGCCAGGCGTTGCCGTGGATGGTGTGCGGGTGATCGCCGAAGTTGCGGTCGAGCTGGAAGCTTTCGCCGCCGAAGCTGAAGCGCCCCCAGGCGATGCGGTTCGAGAACGGGATGAGCGGAAAGCACGACAGCGCGCGCGAGCTGTCGCCGACCAGCGCGGCTTCGGGGGTGTGCCGGAGCACGGCGACCCCTCGCCGGCTCCAGTTGCCGATGCTGCCGCCGAGGGCGGGGCAGAGATGCAGCCTAGCGTGGCCGGCGTTGAGTTCGACCATGGATGTTCCCTGAGAGATAAGGGGTCAGTATGTGGCGCGTCCGCCGCTGATGTCGAACACGCCGCCGGTGCTGAATGAGCAATCCTCGCTCGACAGCCAGCCGATCAGGGCAGCGATCTCCTCCACTTGGACGAAGCGGCCCATCGGAATCTTGCTAAGCATGTAGGCGATCTGCGTCTCGGCCATCTGGTTGAACAGCTCGGTCTTGGCGGCGGCCGGGGTCACGCAGTTCACCAGCACGCCGGACTGCGCCAGTTCCTTGCCGAGCGATTTGGTAAGCCCGATCAGCCCGGCCTTGCTCGCGCTGTAGTGCGAGGCGTTCGGGTTGCCCTCCTTGCCCGCCACCGACGCGACATTGACGATCCGGCCGTAGCCGCGCGCCTTCATGCCGGGCGCCAGCGCGGCGGCCACCAGGTAGGGGCCGATTAGGTTCACCTCGATCACGCGGCGCCACTCCGCGGCCGGCAGCTCCCAGGTCGGCGCGTTGCCGCCGGTGATCCCGGCATTGTTGACCAGGATGTCGACCCGGCCGTGCGCCGCCTCGGTCGCGGCCGCGGCGGCGCGCACCGCGGCGTCATCGGTCAGGTCCAGGGAATGCGTGCTGACGGCGCCGGGCAGCGTCCCCTTCACCTCCGCGAGCTTGGCCGCGTCCATGTCCCAGAGCGCGATGGCGGCGCCGGAGGCCGCGAGGCGATGGGCGACGGCGAGGCCGATGCCGCGCGCGCCGCCGGTGACGACCGCAACGCGGCCGTTCAAGTCGAGCTGGTTCATTCGTCAGTTTTCCTGAAACCTGTTATCGGCGCAGGACGTTCAAAGGTCGACATCAGGGGAGCAAAGCTATGCCTGACTACACCGACAGCATAGACGTGACGGCGCCTGCGGACGCGGTTTTCAAGTTCGTCTCGGACGTGAACAACCTGCCGAAGTACCTGCCGACCGTGCAGGGCGCCAAGTCGCAAACCGGCGAGCGCGTGGAAGTGGACGGCGAGGCGAATGGCCACCACTACCATTCCGACGGTTGGTTCAAAGTCGACGCCGGCGCCAAGACCATGACATGGGGCTCGGACGGCGAGAACGACTATTCCGGCAAGATGCAGGTTTCGGGCGACGGGTCGAAGGCGAAGGTCGACTGCACCTTGCGGTTCTCGCCGAAGCCCGAGATCAAGGAGTCGATGGACAAGAACCAGGGCGGGCCGAGCGCTGCGATGACCGACGGCCTACGCGCGTCGCTGCAGAGCATCAAGCAGATTTGCGAGGGCGAAGGCGGCAAGGTTCACAGCTCGGCGGAGTGATGTCGGCGCCCTGCCCGCGTCGTGGGCAGGGCGTCAGGGCTTCGAGCGCGACCGCCGGACGGCGCTCTCGGCCAGGATGACGGCCAGCCCAGCGAACAGGGCCATTCCCGCCCACGCCGACGCCAGGCCGAGGCGGGTAGCGGCGAGGCACACCACCACCCAGGCCAGGATCGCGAGCGCGAAGCCGGCGTCGTCGACGAACAGGCCGAACACTTCCCGGACGATGGTTTTCAGCCATGACATGGCGCGTTCCTAGTGGATGGCCGCGCGTCGGCATGACGCGACGGCGAGCAGGGCGACCCCGAGGAAGCCCGCGATGAGGCCGAGGATGGCCCAATCGGCGCCGGGCCAGTCGATGCCGATGCCCTCGCCGACCCAGAAGCTGCCGATCGCCGACAGCAGGACGCCCACCACGAACTTGAGCGCGTTCTCCGGCACGTTCGCGAGCGGACGGTGGAGAGCCATCCCCAGCGCGACGACCACGCCCAAGGCCGCCAGCGCGCCGAGGCTGGCGGGGAGCAGGAGACCAGCGCCGCTCGCGCCGATGGCGATGACGATGAACACCACCTCGACGCCCTCCAGCATGGTGATCTGGAACGCTGTCGCGAACCCGGCCCGGTCCCAGCCGCTGGCGCCGCCGAGCTGGCGCAGCGCCCGGCTTTCCTTCTCGAACGCCGCCGTCTCGTCGTGCAACGGGATGATCCCGGCCGCGCGGAGGATGGCCTTGCGAAGCCAGCGCAGGCCGAACAGCAGGAGCAGCGTCCCGACCACGAGTTGAACCCAGCCGAGCGGGATGCGCGCCAACGCCGGGCCTAGGATCGCAATCAGCGCGAGCAGCACGACGACGGCCGTCCCGGCGCCGCTCAGCGCGCTCCGCCAGTCGCGCACGCTGCCGACGGCGAGGACCACCGTGAGCGCCTCGACGAACTCGACCAGCGACGCGAGGAAGGCCGCCAAGACCGAGGGTCCCGCATGTGCCCAGCCGACATCCATCCATAGCCTCCCTCGCGATGTGCCGGGCCCGACGTTGACGGCAGGGGAGCGAACGGGCAAGTGCCCGGCATGAATGCCTGGCCGATCGATCCCGCCATCCCGCGCGCAGCCCTGGTGACCGGGGGCGGACGGCGTCTCGGCCGGGCCATGGCGCTGGCGTTGGCCGAGGCGGGATTCGCGGTCGCCATCCACTGCCTGTCCAGCACCGACGAGGCGCAGGCCACGGCCGCGGACCTACGCGGTTTCGGGGTCCGGGCGGCCATCGTCCACGCCGACCTCACGCGAGAGGAGGATGTCGCCGGCCTGGTCGCGTCCGCGGCACGGGAACTCGGCCCGATCGGGGTGCTGGTCAACAACGCGAGCGCGTTCGAGCGGGACGAGTGGGACACCGCCGACCGGGCCAGCTGGGACCGTCACGTCGAGCCGAACCTGCGCGCGCCGTTCGTGCTGTCGCAGGCCTTCGCGCGGGGGCTGCCGGACGCCGCCGTCGGAGTGGTGGTGAACATGCTCGACCAGAGGGTTTGGTCCCCGACGCCGCATTTCGTGTCGTACGCGGTGTCGAAGGCAGGACTTTGGGCGCTGACCCAGTCGCTCGCGCTCGCGCTGGCTCCGCGCATCCGGGTCAACGGCATCGGACCCGGCCCGACGCTGCCGAGTCCGCGGCAGAGCCAGGCGCAATTCGACCGGCAATGCGCGTCCACCCCGCTTGGGCACGGCGCCAGCCCGGCGGAAATCGGCCGCGCCCTGCTGGCGATCCTTGTCCTGCCGTCGATGACGGGCCAGATGATCGCGCTCGACGGCGGCCAGCACCTGCAGTGGAGCGCTGCGGGTGGCGCGCACAATCCGGAGGAATGATGGAACAGCCTCGCATCGCCAACGCGGCCCGTGCGTTGCGGCACGTTTTCGTGCGCGACATGGTGCTGTCCGCCCGCATCGGCGTCTATCCGCACGAGCATGCGGCGGTGCAGCGCGTCCGGGTGAATGTGGACATGGGCGTCGAGGACGACGGCGCGCGGGACGTGTCGCGCGCGGCGGTCGGGCGGGATGAGTTGGCCCGGATCGTGAGCTACGAGCGCGTGGCGGTCGAGGTAAGGCGGATCGTGGGCGCCGGGCACGTGAACCTGGTGGAGACCTTGGCGGAGCGGATCGCCGAAGCCTGCCTTGCCGACCGCCGCGTTCTGGTGGCACGGATCAGGGTCGAAAAGCTGGACGTGTTCCCCGACGCGGCCTCGGCCGGGGTGGAAATCGAGCGGCGGGCGGCAACTTGTCCACCCGGACTGCTTGACTCCCAATAATTACAGGGCGCTAGGGAGCCATCATCATTGTAGGACGGCCCAATCGTACGTAGCTGAGCAAATTCAATACTTTATGATGAATGCACAGTTTTTAGGCAACTCTCAGGAGAGCGCAGATTTCCGCGGTTGGCGGGTCTTTGACCCCGATGTTTCCACAGAGTTGTCCACAGAGTCGGTGGATGAACTCCGCCGCCCCGAACCGGCCGCAGCGCCGCCGTGACTGACTCCGAAGCAGTCCGTGGCGTCAGCGTGGTCGAAGCGGCGCTCGCCACCATGCCGACCAGCCCGGGCGTGTACCGCATGCTCGACGCGAAGGGCGACGCGCTGTACGTCGGCAAGGCGCGCAACTTGAAGAAGCGCGTGGTGAGCTACACCCAACTGGCTCGGCTACCGGAACGGCTGCGGGTGATGGTGAACGGGACGGTGTCGATGGAAATCGTCACCACCCACACCGAGGCCGAGGCGCTGCTGCTCGAAGCCAACCTGATCAAGCGGCTCAAGCCGCGCTTCAACATCGTGCTGCGGGACGACAAGTCGTATCCCTGGCTGATGCTGACGGAGGACCATGCCTTCCCGCAGATCTCCAAGCATCGCGGGCTGCACTCGGCCAAACGCAGCTACTGGGGGCCGTTCGCCTCCGCCTGGGCGGTGAACCAGACCGTCAACGCGATGCAGCGCGTGTTCCTGCTGCGGTCGTGCGCCGACACCGTGTTCGCCAACCGCTCGCGCCCGTGCCTGCTGCACCAGATCAAGCGGTGCTCGGCGCCGTGCGTGGGCCGCATCGACGCCGACGCCTACGCCAAGCTGGTCGCACAGGCGAAGGCGTTCCTGCAAGGCCGGGCATCCAGCGTGCAGCGGGAACTGGCGGCGGAGATGGAGGCCGCGTCCGAGGCACTGGAGTTCGAGCGAGCGGCGGCGGCGCGCGACCGCATCCGGGCGCTGACGCACGTGCAGGGCTCGGGGGTGATCAACCCGGCCAGCCTGCAGGACGCGGACGTGATCGCGGCGTGGCAGACCGCTGGGCAGACCTGCGTGCAAGTGTTCTTCGTGCGCGGCGGGCGCAACAACGGCAACCGCGCGTTCTATCCCACCCACGCCCGGCAGGAGGAGCCCGGCGAGGTGCTGGCGGCGTTCATCGCGCAGTTCTACGACGATAAGCCGGTGCCGCCGGTCCTGCTGCTCAGCCACGGGCTGGCCGAACAGGACTTGGTGGCGGAGGCGCTGAGCCTGAAGGCCAACCGCCGGATCGAGATCGCGGTGCCGCAGCGGGGCGAGAAGCGCGCCGTGGTCGGGCACGCCGAAACCAACGCGCGCGAGGCGCTGGAGCGCAAGCTGGCCGAGAGCGCCGGGCAGGCGAAACTGCTGGAGGGGGTGGCGGAGCTGTTCGGGCTGCCCGGGCCGCCGGAGCGGATCGAGTGCTACGACAACAGCCACATCATGGGCGCCAACGCCTACGGCGTGATGGTGGTCAGCGGCTCCGAGGGTTTCACCAAGAACGCCTATCGCAAGTTCAGCATCCGCGGCCCGATCGCGCCGGGCGACGATTTCGCGATGATGCGCGAGGTGCTGCAGCGCCGTTTCGGCCGCGCGATGCGGGAGCAGGCGGCGCAGGCGGAGGGCGAGGGTCCTGCCCCAAGCCCGGCCCCGGCCTGGCCGGACCTGGTGCTGATCGACGGCGGCGCGGGACAGCTCTCGGCGGCGAAGGGCATCCTCGCCGACCTGGGCGTGAACGACCTGAAGCTGGTTGGCATCGCCAAAGGCCCCGACCGCGACGCCGGGCGCGAGTGGTTCCACACCGAGGGGCGTCCGCCCTTCCAGCTCCCCCCGCGCGACCCGGTGCTGTACTACCTCCAGCGCGTGCGCGACGAGGCGCACCGGTTCGCGATCACCACGCACCGCGCCGGACGGAGCAAGACGCTGGTGACCAGCGAACTCGACGAGATCGACGGCGTCGGCCCCGGCCGCAAGCGCGCCTTGCTGAACCATTTCGGCTCGGCGCGCGGCGTGAAGCAGGCGGGGCTGAACGACCTGGAGGCAGCGCCCGGCATCAACCGGGAGACGGCGCGGCGGGTGTACGCGCATTTTCATCCCGGGGCGAGCGTGACGGGAGCTTAATCCGGCTGGCCCCGCCCGCGAAAGCCGTTACTATTGCGCCAATGCTGACCGATTTGCCCAACGTGCTGACGCTGTCGCGCATCGCTGCGATCCCGTTGCTGGTGGCGTGCGTCGCCTGGCGCACCCCGGCGGGGGATTTGGCGGCGTGCATCGTGTTCAGCGCGGCGGCGGTCACCGACTATTTCGACGGCCACATTGCCCGCGCCCGGCGGCAGTTCTCCAACTTTGGCCGCATGCTCGACCCGATCGCCGACAAGCTGCTGGTGGGCGCCTCGCTGATGTTGCTGGCGGGCCAAGGGCGGCTGTCCAGCTCGGGGCTGTATCCGGCGATCGTGATCCTGCTGCGCGAAATCCTGGTCAGCGGCCTGCGCGAGTACCTCGCTGGGCTGCGGGTCGGATTGCCGGTCACCCGGCTGGCGAAATGGAAGACGGGCTTCCAGATGGGCGCGCTCGGCACGCTGCTGGCGGGCAACAGCACGGCGGGCCTGCTCGGGCTGCAGTTCATCCCCGTCGCGGTCATCGGAGAGGCGATGCTCTGGGTCGCCGCGATCCTCACCCTCATGACAGGGTGGGACTACCTGACCGCCGGGCTGCGCCACGCGGCGGTGCCGGCCGCCGAACATCAGGGCGGATCGGCCACGGAAGCGGGCTGATCGTGCCCCGATTGCCTAGCAACTCCTTGAGTAAACCTCATGTGGCAGGCACATACGCCCTGCACCGGCCAATTCGCGCCGCATTCTGGAGCCTTCTGTTCATGCGGCGACTGATCCTGCGCGGTCCCATCCTCCTGCTGTCAGCGTTCCTGGCCGGATGCACCGGAATGGGCGTCTTTTTCGACCACACCTTCAGTTTTTTTGGCGAGAACCCGAACGCGCCGGCTGGCAGCAGCGAGAACCTGCTGCGGGCCCGGGGCCAGTCGATCAATATCAGCCCGCTCCAGCCCGAGCCGGGGAACGTCTGGCCTGGCCCGCAAGCGCCCGATCCGACGCTGTCCGACATCGAGCAGCAGCAGAACCGGGAGACCTCGCGCAATTTCCCGCTGACGACGGTGCCGAACCCCGGCCTTCCCGCAGGCGCCCAGCCGCGGCCGGTGCGGCCGGGCAGTTCGACCCCGCCCGACTCGACGCAGCCGGGGCTGTCGCTCGATGGCGGCACGCCGAACGTGCCGCCGCCGCCGCGTTCGTCCCTGCCCGGCTCGACCCGGGGCGGCGTGGTCAACACCCCGCGCGGCCCGGCGGTCGACACGGGCGGCGGGAACGGACGGTATCGGACGCTGGAGTCGCCGCTGCCGGGCAACCGCGGCATCCTGGTGCCGAACGGGAACGGCACCAGCACGCTGATCGGGCCAGATGGCAGCGTGCAGACGGTGCCGACACCAAAGTGATGGTTCGGGTGCTCTACTTCGCCTGGCTGCGCGAACGCGCCGGGCGGGCGGAGGAGCAGGTGGTTCTGCCAGGCGACGTGGGAACGGTCGGCGACTTGGTGGGCTGGCTGCGGGCACGCGACGCCGCCGGGGACGCAGCGTTCCAGAACGCGGGCGTGATCCGGGCCGCGGTCAACCAGGTGTTCGCAACGCCGGGCACCCCGATCGCCGCGGGTGACGAGGTCGCGTTCTTCCCGCCGGTGACGGGCGGCTGATGGCGACCATTCGCGTCGGCGAGGCCGATTTCGACGTCGGCGCCGAGCTGGCCGCGTTGACCGAGGGGCGGTCCGACGTCGGCGGCATCGGCTGCTTCGTGGGCGTCGTCCGCGGCACGGACGGGCTGCAGGCGATGACGCTGGAGCACTATCCAGGAATGACCGAGCGGTCGCTCGCCCTGATCGCGAACGAGGCGGAGCGGCGTTGGGCGCTGCTGGGCTGCACGGTGGTGCACCGGGTCGGGCGGCTGGGGCCAGGCGAACGCATCGTGCTGGTGCTGGCGGCGGCGGCTCATCGGCAAGCGGCGCTGGACGCGACGGCATTCCTGATCGATTGGCTGAAGACGCGCGCACCGTTCTGGAAACAGGAGAGCTTGGCCGACGGCACGTCGCGCTGGGTAGACGCCCGGGCGACGGATGACGAGGCAGCCTCCCGATGGGGCGACCTCGGACGCTAAGAAACTGGCTGGCCGTGGCCGGCGGGGGCGCGCTGCTCCTGTGGCCGGCGTTCCTGAACGGCTACCCCATCGTGTTCAGCGATACCGGCGGCCTCCTGTCGCAAGGGTTGGAACCGGAGATCGGCTGGGACAAGCCCTGGGCTTACGGTCCGTTCCTGCTGGCATTGTGCCTGGGGACGACGCTGTGGGTTCCCGTCGTGGTGCAGGCGGCCGCCGTCTCGCACGTCCTGTGGCTCGTGCAGAAGGCGCTTGGCCGCGGCATATGGTGGACCCATCTGGCGCTGTGCGCCGGGCTAGCGGGAACGGCGGCGCCGTGGTTCGCCTCGCTGCTCATGCCGGACATTTTCGCGCCGGTCACGGTGCTGTGCGTGTTCCTGCTGGCCTACGCCGACCGGCTGTCGCGGCTGGAGCGCGGATGGGCGCTGATGCTGGGCGCGTTCGCTATCGCCGTGCACTTGTCGCACCTGATCGTAGCGGCGGCCTGTGTGGGGGCCGTGCTGCTGTTGCGGCCCCGTCGCGTTCCGATCTGCGCGGCGCCGCTCGGCTTGGCGCTCGGGTTGCTGCTCGTGACGAACTGGGTCGGCAACGGCGTGCTGGGCGTGTCGCCGTTCGGCTCGATCTTTGCCCTCGCGCGGCTGCAGGCGGACGGGCCGGGGGCGGACTACCTGCGGTCGGCCTGCCCCGCCGCCGGATACCGCCTCTGTGCCTGGGCGGGCGCGTTGCCGATGGACAGCGACGCATTCCTGTGGGACCCGGACGGCCCGGTCTGGGGCAATGACAGTGGCCCTACGCTGATTGCAGCCGAGACGGCGGTGATCGTGCGGCAAACCGTGCAGGCGTACCCGCTCGCGGTGCTGGAGTTGGGCGCGGGCAACACGCTGCGCCAACTGCGGCGGGTGCAGGTGGGAGACGCCTTCGGCCCGGACTACTTGGATGTGACGGTGCTGCCCCGGCTGCGGAAATTCCTGCCTGCGGCGGAAGTGGCGCGCTTCATCGCCTCCCTGCAGGAGCGTGGCGCCTTGCCCGGCGCGGCGGCGCGGTTCGCGGGGCTGCACCTGGCCCTGCTGGCGGCGGGAGGGATGGCAACCTTCGTTCTCCTGGCACTGGCCTGGCGCCGGCGGGACACGGCCATGACAGGATTCGCGGCCATCGTGCTGGCCGGGGTTTTGGCCAATGCCTGCGCGACCGGCGCGCTGTCGGGGCCGCACGACCGCTACCAGGCTCGCATCGCCTGGCTGGTGCTGCTTCCGCCGGCGCTGGCCATGGTGAACGCCCGGGGCCTCCGCCGCGTTAGGGCCAGATCAGCAGGAGCGAGCCATGTCAGATGACCCGATCAAGAACGCCGGAACAGCGCCGTTCGACCCCACCGACATCGCCCCAGACGTGGACGCGGAGAAGATGCGGTCCGGCGCCGAAACCGCGGCGGCAGCGGCGGGAAAGCAAGGCGGCACGGCCGGCGCCCCCATCGGCGGCGAGGCAACCCTGGCGGCGACGTCGTGGGACGGCATCGCCGACACCGAGTCGGACGAGGGCGCCTGAGGGTCAGGCGGCGATCGTCGCGACCTCCGCCGGGCTCATCCGCACCAGCTTGCCATACTCGGCCAGCAGCGTCTCGGTGATGCGGCCCGGCGCGAAGCGGTAGGGCCCGATCTCGCGCACCGGCGTGACTTCGGCGGCGGTGCCGACCAGGAAGGCCTCGCTCGCGTTGGCCATCTCCTCCGGCATGATCACGCGTTCGATCACCTTGATCTGATGCCGGTCCGCCAATGCGGTGACGGCCCGGCGGGTGATGCTGTCGAGGAAGCAGTCGGGCGTGGGCGTGTGCACCTCGCCGTCGATGACGAAGCAGACGTTCGCCCCGGTGCCCTCGGCGACCTGCCCGCGCCAGTCGAGCATGAGCGCGTCGTCGTAGCCCTCGGCCTCCGCCTTGTGCTTGGCGAGGGTGCCGATCATGTAAAGCCCCGCCGCCTTGGAGGCCGTCGGCGCGGTGTCCGGGCTAGGACGCTTCCAGTCGGCGATGGCGAGGCGCACGCCCTGCATGCGGTTGTCGCCGAACAGGTTCGGCCACGCCCAGCACGCGATCGCCAGGTGGATTTTGGTCTGCTGGGCCGAGACGGAGAGCTGCTCCGTGCCGCGCCAGGCAATCGGCCGGATGTAGGCGTCGACCAGCCCGTTGGCCGCGATCACCTGCTGGCAGGCGGCGTCGATCTGTTCGGGCGACCAGGGGATCTCGAAGCCCAGGATGCGGCCGGATTGAATAAGCCGGTCCGTGTGCGCGCGGAGCATGAAGATGTTGCCGCCGTACGCCCGTTCACCTTCGAACACGCCGCTGGCATAGTGCAGGCCATGGGATAGAACATGCAGCTTGGCGTCGCGCCACGGCGTCATGACTCCGTCCAACCAGATCAGGCCGTCGCGATCATCGAAAGGAACGAGCGCCACTTAGGTCTCCCAAGAAATATTGTTGCTTCAGAGGAGGTAAATCTATAATGACCGGTTTGTTGCGTCAAGAACCCTGTCGTAACCGAGCGGAATAGCTGCCATGCCGGACGTGAAATCATCTGCCACCGACCCGCGTGAGCGCGGCCCAGCCGGCGCCGGGTCCGATCTGCTGTTCCTGCGCGAGGACCAGATGCGCGTGGCCCAGGACCTGCTGTTCTTCGCCTACCGCGACTTCACCGGCGTGGCCGACGTCATACTGGACGAGCTTGGGTTGGGACGCGCCCACCATCGTGCACTGCATTTCATCGGGCGCAACCCCGGCATGACGGTCGGCGACCTGCTCGGCATCCTGCGGATCACCAAGCAGAGCCTCGCGCGGGTGCTGAACGAGTTGGTCGCGCGTGGCTACGTGGCGAACGCCGCCGGGCAGAGCGACCGGCGGCAGCGGCTGCTGACGTTGACGACGGACGGGGCGGCCCTGGAGCGCCGGCTGTTCGAGCGGCAGCGGGGCCGGCTGCTGGCCGCCTACCGGGAAGCGGGCGGCGCATCGGTCGAGGGCTTCCGCCGGGTGATGCGCGCCGTCGCCGACCCGGCGGCGCGCGCTTACCTCGATCGCGACCCATGACCGCCGAAACCCACGTCCTGGTGGTGGACGACGATGCGCGGCTGCGCGGCTTGCTGCAACGCTACTTGGCAGAGAACGGCTTCCGCGTGACCACCGCCGAACACGCCGTGGACGCCCGCGCCAAGATGCGTTTCCTGCAGCCGGACCTGCTGGTGCTGGACGTGATGATGCCGGGGGAGTCTGGGTTGTCGCTGACGGAGGCGCTCAGGGCCGAGAAGGCCGGGGTTCCGGTGCTGCTGCTGACGGCGCGCGGCGCCCCTGAGGACCGCATCGCCGGGTTCGAGGCCGGCGCGGACGACTATTTGGGTAAGCCGTTCGACCCCTACGAGCTGGTGCTGCGCATCCGCGCGCTCCTGCGCCGTGCCGCCCCCCCCGCCCCGGCCGGTCCGCTGCAGATCGGGCCGCTGCATTTCGACGTGCAGCGGGGCGAGCTGAGCGGCCCGGACGGGGTGGTGCACCTGACCAACGGCGACGCTGCGCTGCTAGGCTTGTTGGCGCGCACGCCGAACGACGTGCTGTCGCGCGAGGCGATCGCCCAGGCGCTCGGGATGGACGAGGCCGGCGAGCGCGCCATCGACGTGCAGGTGACCCGGTTGCGGCGCAAGATCGAAGCCGACCCGCGCGAGCCGCGGTTCCTGCATACCGTCCGTGGGCGAGGCTATGTCTTGAAACCAGGTGTCTGAGGTGCGTCGCGGCGGGAGCGTCGGCGCTTCGGTCAAGCGGCTGCTGCCGCGCTCGCTGCTGGGCCGCAGCCTGCTGATCATCCTGCTGCCGCTGGTGATGCTGCAGGCCGTGGCATTCTCGATCTTTTACGGCAGCTATCTCGACCTGGTGTCGCGCCGGCTGTCCTTCGCCATCGCCGGGGAGATGGCGCAGACGATCGAGCTGATGCACCGCTTCCCTGGCGCAGACAACCGCGACTGGATTCTCGGCTCGGCGTGGCTGCGCCTGGAGGTGCCGATGCGCTACCTGCCGGATGCGACGCTTCCGGCGAACCGGCACGTGAACCTGCCTGGTCCGATGGACGACGACCTCGCGGCGGCGCTGGAGAGCAAGGTGCGCCGGCCGTACGTGATGGACTGGACCACCGATCCGCGGGCGGTGCTGATCCGGGTGCAACTGGGCGACGGCGTGCTGGAAGTCGAGGCGCCGCGGAAGCGGCTATACACTTCCACGATCTACTTGTTCGTGTTGTGGCTGGCCGGAACCGGGCTGCTGCTGTTCGGGATCGCCGGGCTTTTCATGCGCAACCAGGTCCGCGCCATCCGCAGGCTGGCCGCCGCGGCGGAGGCGTTCGGGATGGGGCGCGACCGCGGCCCGATCAAGCCGGAGGGCGCCTCGGAAGTGCGGCAGGCGGCCGCCGCATTCAACCGGATGCAGGAGCGCATCCTGCGCTTCCTCAGCCAGCGCACCGAGATGCTGGCCGGCGTCTCGCACGATTTGCGCACCCCCCTCACCCGGCTGCGCCTGGCGCTGGCGATGCTGCCGGCCCAAGGCGCGCTGCGCCAGGACGTGGCCGACATGACGGGGGACGTGAACGAGATGGAGCGGATGATCGGCGGCTACCTGGCCTTCGCGCGCGGCGAAGGGTCGGAGCAGGCGCAGCCGGTCGACCTGTCCGCCATGCTGGAGGAGGTCGCGACCGGCGCGCGCCGGTCCGGCGCCGAGGTGCGCCTGACCACGCCGCCCAAGCTGACCTTGCCGCTGCGGCCGGATGCAGTGCGCCGGGCGGTGACGAACCTGGTGGACAACGCGCGGCGGCACGCCGGGCGGATCGGGCTGTCGGCCGAGCCGCAAGAGCGCAGCGTGCATGTCCTGGTCGACGACGATGGGCCGGGCATCCCGGTCGAGCGTCGGGAAAGCGTGTTCCGGCCATTTGAGACCGGGACCGGCGGCGGCACCGGGCTAGGGCTCACCATCGCCCGCGATATCGTGCGGGCGCATGGCGGGGAGATCGTCCTGGAGCAGAGTCCGATGGGCGGACTCCGCGCCAGGATACGGCTGCCTCTCTAGCAGGCGCCCGCTTAGGCTTTGGCGCGCCCGGACTTCTCGACTAGGCCCTTGACTTCGTCCATCGCTTCCGCGAAGCGCTTGTTGAGCAAGCCGAGCGCCTCGCCGTTCGATTGCTGGATCAAGTGGCTGATCTCCTGCATGTTGGAGACCGCGCGCTCATAGGCGGCTTTCAGCATCTCGGCTTGCTTGGCCGCCCGCGCCTGCGGGGCGTCCGTGCTGGAGAAGCTGCGCATGGTGTCGGTCAGCTCCGACATGGTTTGCTGCATGATTTCCATGTTGCGCCGCGCGACCGTCTGGGCGCCTTCGAGCGCCACGCGGTTGGCCGCGGACAGCGTCTCGAGGTTGCGGCGGTGGGCCGACATCAGGCCCTCCATGTCGAGCATGCTCGGCACCTTCATCTCGGAGAACATCTTCGTGAACTCCTTCATCGCCGCCGCACCGCCTTCCATGGCGGTGTGGCTCATCGCCTGCGCCCGTTCGGTGTTGGCCCGCATCGCTGCGGCCCCGCCTTCCATGACTTTCTGCGTCATGGCCTGCGTCCGTTCCGCGTTGGCCTTCAATTCAGAGGCAGCCTTTCCGGTAAAATCTTCAGCCATGCTCGCTCGCTCCTCGTTTCCCGCCAGGACGCTTTGGCGCATCCGGTCCAGGTCACGATTAACTGATGGCATAGGCACTGTCGATGCCGTCAAATCCAAGTGCCAGCGTCAGGGCGGTGAACCTGGCGGCTCCGGAGCGGGAGGCGGAGGCGGGTTGAACTCGGCTTCCGCTGGGTCCATCGGCGAGTCAGAGGGCACCCCGACATCCTCGCCCAAATCCACGACCATCAGGTCGGCCGCCAGGTCGTCGCTCGGGGCCGCCTGGCCGCCGAGCATGCTGGAGGCTTGCTCGGCGCGATCCAGCGCTTTGTCCAATGCGGCCATGGTCCCCGACAGGTCGGGGCTGGCATCGTCCTTCCAAGCCCGCAACGTGTAAAGCCAGACGGCGACCAGCCCCTGCGCGCGGAGCTTGCCGCGCAAACCCTGGGCCGACACCCCGGCCGCCTCCAGCAGCCACGCCATGCTGCGAAGGGTGGCGCCGCTCAGCAGCAGGGCCAGGCCCGGGTCGAACGGCAGGTGGCGGAGCAGCGCCAGCACGCCATCGCGATGCTGCTGCAGCACGTCGAAGCGGCGCATCACGAGGTCGAACAGCCGCTCACGCGCCAAGGGTTCTGCCGGCACCTCGGTGAGGGCCGCTTGGTCGGCCATCAGGCCGAACCGCAGCAGCACGGCGGCTGGACCGGGAAAGCGGGATCGCGCGCGGTCGAGCGGCAGCCCCGCGCTGCGTGCGGCCTCGACGATGCTGAGCGAGCCCCAGCCGGTCAGGGCGGCCTGCTCGAATGCGGCGGCGACCAACGCGTGGTCGAATTCCGTGTCTTTCATGGCCTCAGTATTGGGGATGCGGCGGAGTTTGGCGAGTGCGTCGACGACGAACTTACTGCGACAGCTCCCGCGAGCGCTCGGTCGCGGCGGCGATGGCGCGCGAAACCAGGGCGGGCCAGGCATCGGCGGCCATCAGCACGGCCAAGGCGCGCTCGGTGGTGCCCTTGGCGCTGGTGACGGCGCGGCGCATGTCCGCCGGCGCGTCGCCGCTCGCCGCGAGCAGCGCCCCAGACCCGGCGACTGTCTGCCGCGCCAGGCGCTTGACCAGCGCGGGCGGCAAACCCTGTTCGATGGCAGCCGCCTCCAGCAGTTCAGTCAGCAGGAACACGTAGGCCGGACCGCCGCCCGACACCGCCGTTACGGCATCGAGCTGCGACTCCGCCTCGACCCAGGCGACCTCGCCGACGGCCCTGAGCAGGTCGTCGGCCAGCGTGCGCTGCCCGGTCGTGACGCCCGGCCCGGCGAACGCCGCAGTGAACCCCTGCCCAATCGCCGCCGGCGTGTTCGGCATGGCGCGTACGGCGGCGCCGGGTCCGACCAAGGCGGCAAGTCCGGCCAAGGTCCGGCCTGCCATGATGGATATCACCAAGGCATCGGCCGCGAAGCGGGCGTAGGCGGGAAGCGCATCCGCGGCGGCCTGGGGCTTGACGGCGAACACCATCGCGGCCGGCGCGAAACCGGCCGGTATGTCGCCGGGTGCTGCCACGACCGTCATGCCTTCGCTCGCCAGCACGGCCGCGCCAGGCGACGGATCGACCACCATGCTCGGTGCGAGGCCGATGGTTCGCCATCCAGCCAGCATTGCCTGACCCATCCGCCCGCCGCCAACCAGAAGGACAGGCGGCAGGGAGGGCGTCATGCCTCGCCCACGCACTCCAGCATGGCGGCCTGCAACGCGTCGGCGGGCGCCTTGCCGCCCCACAGGACGAACTGGAAGGCCGGGAAGAACCGCTCGCATTCGGTGATGGCGATGTCGACCATGTCCTCGAGGCTTTCGGCCGATGCGCCAGGCGCCCCGCGCAGCAGCACGGAATGGCGGAACAGCGGCATGCCATCGTCGCTGTCCATGCCGAAATGGCCGATCCACAGTTTCTCGTTGGCCAGCGCCAGCAGCTCGTACAGGGCGGTGCGCCGGGCTGACGGCACCTTCAGGTCGAACGCGCAGGTGAAGTGCATGGCGCTGATTTCACGCGAGTACGAGAAATACAGGCCGTAGTCGCACCATTTGCCAGGGGCTTCGGCGGCCATTTCGGTGTCGCTGCGGCGATCGAACACCCAGTCGTTGGCCACCACGATCTGTTCGAGCACGTCGAGTGGGTTGGCCGCAGTCTCGCGGCCGATCAGGCTGAGGGCGGTAGGCATTGCGGGGACTCCCCTGCTGGAGGAAGGCCGGGCTCGTCGTGAACCGTGCCGAGTCGGCACGGCCCCTAGAGTAGCGGGTCAGCACTAGAGTAGAAGGCTGTCAGCCGGCGTCGCAAGACACGCGAACGTGGCGGCATAACGTCTCATCGGCACGCCTTGTTGCGCCGCGACGACTCCCGCCGTCAAGCAGTTGGCGCGGACGGCCCCGGTTCGCCAGGAATCCCGCCACGCGCGCCGCCCATGCCGGTCGCAGCGGGGCCAGTCGCAGCGGGGCCGGTCGCAGCGGGGCCGGTCGCAGCGGGTCCAGTGGCGCCGGACTTCGCCTGGCCGGACAACGACGTCTCGAGGGTCGCGATCCGCTGCTCCATGGCAGACACCCGCGCCTCGGCTGCCTCCTGGCCGGCACGGGCGTTCGCGGCCATTTCCTGCACCGCTTCCAGGTCTTCCCGCTTCACGAGGTCGAACTTGCGGATGGCCTCGTCACAGCGGGCGCGCATCATCGCTTCCGCCTCGTCGCGCAATCCCACGAAGGCGGAGAAGGCGCCGCCAGCCACGCCGGCCAGGTCGTCGAAGAAACGGGGGCGTTCGTTCATTGTCGCGGTTCCTCAATGGGGCGCCCCCTACATGCGTCGTCGGTTGGCATTGTTCCAGGGCCGGAGCCTGCCGGGGCGTCCGCTTCGAGCCGACTCGCGCTCCAGCGGCGGCACGTGCGATCCCCGCCTCCGCGGCAATCCGGGCCACCCGCCATCCAGCCGGGGACGGCGCTCTTGAGCCAGCCAGGAATGGCGCTCTTGAGATCGACGGTCCGTCGCGCCATTTCAGGACGATGCAACAAAGTTCGACGTCCTACGATCCCGTGGGCTGGCACGGGACAACCATCCTTTGTGTACGCCGGGGCGGGCGCGTGGCCATGGCGGGCGACGGCCAGGTGACCCTCGGCCAAACCGTCATCAAGGGCAACGCGCGTAAGGTCCGCCGCATCGGCGCCGGCAACCAGGTGCTGGCCGGGTTCGCGGGCGCGACTGCCGACGCATTCACCTTGCTGGAGCGGCTGGAAGCCAAGCTGGAGCGGTTTCCCGCCCAGCTTGAGCGCGCCTGCGTGGAACTGGCCAAAGACTGGCGCACCGACCGCTACCTGCGCCGGCTGGAGGCGATGATGGCCGTCGCCGACGCCGACCGCAGCTTTACCCTGACCGGCAACGGCGACGTGCTGGAGCCGGAGGATGGCGTGATCGCGATCGGGTCCGGCGGCAACTACGCCCTGTCGGCCGCGCGGGCGCTGATGGAGATCGACGGCCTCGACGCGGAGGAGGTCGCCCGGCGCGCCATGCGGATCGCCAGCGAGATTTGCGTCTACACAAACTCCAACGTCATCATCGAGACCCTGTAAATGGACGTCCCTACTTTCTCCCCGCGCGAGATCGTCAGCGAACTCGACCGGTTCATCGTCGGCCAGAACGACGCCAAGCGCGCCGTCGCCATCGCCATGCGCAACCGCTGGCGCCGGCAGCACTTGCCGGAGGAGATGCGCGACGAGGTGGTGCCCAAGAACATCCTGATGATCGGCCCGACCGGCTGCGGCAAGACCGAGATCGCGCGCCGGTTGGCGAAGCTGGCGCAGGCGCCGTTCCTGAAGGTCGAGGCGACCAAGTTCACCGAGGTCGGCTACGTCGGCCGCGACGTGGACAGCATCGTCCGCGACCTGGTCGAGATCAGCCTGACGATGCTGCGTGAGAGCAGCCGCAAGGACGTGCAGGCCAAGGCGGAGCTGCAAGCCGAGGACCGGCTGGTGAGCGCCCTGGTGGGCGAGAGCGCCAGCCCCGACACGCGCGCCAAGTTCCGCCGCATGCTGCGGGCCGGCGAGCTGGAGGACAAGGAGATCGAGGTCAGCGTCGCCGAGAGCGGATCGCCGATCGGCGCCATGGACATCCCGGGGATGCCGCAGGGCCAGATGATCAACCTGGGCGACATGATGAAGGGCATGTTCGGCAAGCAGGGCAAGACCCGCAAGCTGACGGTCGCCGCCGCCCGCACCGCCCTGACCCGCGACGAGGCCGACCAGTTGCTGGACACCGAGCAGGTGACCAAGGACGCGGTCGGCCACGCCGAGCAGAACGGCATCGTGTTCATCGACGAGATCGACAAGGTGTGCGCCCGCACCACCGAGGGCTTCCGCGGCGGCGACGTCTCCCGCGAGGGCGTGCAGCGCGACCTGCTGCCGCTGATCGAGGGCACCACCGTCAGCACCAAGTATGGCCCGGTCAAGACCGACCACATCCTGTTCATCGCATCGGGCGCGTTCCACCTCGCCAAGCCGTCCGACCTGCTGCCGGAATTGCAAGGGCGTTTGCCGATCCGCGTGGAACTGGCGCCGCTGTCCCGCGCCGACCTGCGCCGCATCCTGGTGGAGCCGGAGCATAACCTGCTGAAGCAGTATTCCGCGCTGATGCACACCGAAGGCGTCGACCTCGCGTTCAAGGAGGACGCGATCGACGCGCTGGCCGATCTCGCGACCGACATCAACGACCGGGTTGAGAACATCGGCGCCAGGCGGCTGGCGACGGTGCTGGAGAAGCTGCTGGAGGACATCAGCTTCAGCGCTAGCGACCGCCCCGGCGAGCACGTCGATGTCGACGCGGCCTACGTGAACGAGCGGGTGGCGCCGCTGGCGGCCAAGGGCGACCTGAGCCGGTTCATCCTGTAGCGAGGGCAGCAAGCGCCGCCCAATCGAACGCGACGCCGTGGCCCGGCCGCTCCGGAGCCAGGGCGAAACCGTCCCGGATCACGAGCGGCTCGGCGAGATAGCGGTCGAGGCCGAAGCCGTGCGCCTCCAGGTATGACCGGTTCGGCACGGCGGCGAGCAGGTGCACCGTGATGTCGTGCGCGCCGTGCGACGTGACCGGCAGGTTGTATGCCTCGGCGAGGTGGGCAATCTTCATGAAGGCGGTCACGCCGCCGCAATTGGTCACGTCCGGCTCGGGAAAGGTCACGCCGCCGGATGCGATCAAGGCGCGGAATTCCCACAGCGAACGTAAATTCTCCCCGGCGGCGACCGGCAGCCCGCCCTCGCGTACGACCCGGACGTGGCCCGGCACGTCGTCGGGCGAGACCGGCTCCTCCAGCCAGCCTGGCGCGTACGGGGTGAAGGCGCGGGCGGCGCGGATCGCCTCGTCGGCGGTCCAGCGCATGTTGGCGTCGACCATCAGGGGAAAGTCATCGCCGAGATGGCGGCGCATCGCGGCCAGGCGCTCGACGTCCTCGGCCAGGCGGGCGCGGCCCACCTTCATCTTGATCGCGCGGAAGCCGCGGGCGAGGTTGTCGTCGGTTTGGCGGAGCAGCGCGTCGAGCGGCAGGTCGAGGTCGATCCCGCCCGCGTAGCACGGCACCAGCGGGTCATGCCCGCCGAGCAGCTTCCACAGCGGCAGGCCGGCCCGGCGCGCCTTCAGGTCCCACAGGGCGATGTCGAACGCGGACAGCGCGAGCACGGCCGGTCCGCCGCGGCCGCCGTAGTGCAGGCCCCACCAGATGCGCTGCCATAGCCACTCGATGCGGTCGGCGTCCTGCCCGGCGACGATCCCGGGGATCTCGCGGCGCAGGATGTCGTGGATCGCGCCGCCATTGCGGCCGACGGTGAAGCTGTAGCCGACGCCTTCCGCCCCGTCCGCGTCCCGGAGCCGGATGGTGAGCAGCTCGAACGCCGACATGGCGCCGTGCGTGCTGTCGGTCAGGACGACGGGGAGCGGGATGCGGTAGAAGCCGTGCTCCATTGAAGCGATCGCCGCCATGTCAGTTCTCCGGGACTGGATGACGTCAAGTATTCCACGAATGCAACCGGCTTGCGATCCAGCCGCTTGGTTGCGCGTTGCTACCCTGGCCGGTAAAGCAAGGGTCGCGAAACGGAGAACAGCCGACGATGGATATGACCGGTGAGCGCCGCATCCCTGCGCCGCGCCAGAAGGTTTGGGACGCCCTGAACGATCCCGAGGTGCTGAAGGCGTCGATTCCCGGGTGCAAAAGCCTGGTGAAGGAGTCGGACACCGACCTGAAGGCGACGGCCGCGGTCAAGATCGGCCCGATTGCGGCCCAGTTCACCGGCAAGGTGCAGTTGCTCGACCTCGACCCGCCCAACAGCTATCGCATCGCCGGCGAGGGCCAGGGCGGAGTCGCCGGGTTCGCCAAGGGCGGCGCGAAGGTGCGGCTGGCGGATGACGGCCCGAACACGCTGCTGAGCTACGACGTGCAGGCGCAGGTGGGCGGCAAGATCGCGCAACTGGGCGCGCGCCTGATCGACGCCTCGGCCAAGCAGATGGCAGACGCGTTCTTCGACCGCTTCAGCGCCGCCGTGTCGGAACCCGTCTCGGTCGCGGCCGACGGCCCGGCCGGAGTGGTGGCGGCGGTCGCGAACACCCGTCCCGGCGAGAACGCGCCGTTGGCGGTGAACATGCTGTCGATGATCCCGAAGGAGCCGCTGGGCTTTCCCCTGGTCGCCTGGATCGGCTGCATCGTGTGCTTCTTCATCTTCATCCTTATCTTCGGAAGCTACCTTTAGTGACGCCCGGCTCCGTCGCCGAAACCGCGGAGATGCTGGCCGCACAGGGCTACGTCGCCGGGCAGGACCTCGCGACCACGGTACACTTGGCGCTGGCCATGCAACGGCCGCTGTTCCTGGAGGGCGAACCGGGAACCGGCAAGACCGAGATCGCCAAGGTGCTCGCCGCCGGGCTGAAACGGCGGCTGGTGCGGCTGCAGTGCTACGACGGCATGGACCTCGCGGCGGCGGCCTACGAGTGGGACCACGCCAAGCAGCTGATGTCGATCCGCTTGGCGGAAGCCGCCGGCACCGGTGAGGCGGCCGGACGCGGCATCTACGCGCGCGAATTCCTGCAAGCGCGCCCGCTGCTGTCGGCGATCGACCCCGACCTGTCGCCGGCCGTGCTGCTGATCGACGAGCTGGACCGCGCCGACGAGCCGTTCGAGGCGTTCCTGCTGGAGCTGCTAGCCGACTTCCAGGTGACGGTCCCCGAATACGGCACCATCCGCGCCGCCGTGCCGCCCGTGGTGGTGCTGACGTCCAACCGCACGCGCGAGGTGCACGACGCGATCCGGCGGCGGTGCCTGTACCAGTGGGTCGACTATCCGGACGCCGCGCGGGAGCGGGCGATCTTGGCGGTGCGCGCGCCGGGGCTGCCGGCGAAATTGTCGGCGCAGGTGGTCGCCTTCGTGCAGCAGTTGCGCAACGCAGACCTGTTCAAGCTGCCCGGCGTGGCCGAGACGATCGACTGGGCGGGCGCGCTGACCTACCTCGACCAGACCGAACTCACGCCCGGCGTGGTCGACGAGACGCTGGGCGTGCTGCTGAAATACCAGGACGACATCGCCAAAATCCGTGGCGCGGAGGCAGCCCGCCTGGTCGAGGCCGCAGCCGCCGCGTGACTACGCTGGCGGCGAACGTGCTGCACTTCGCCCGGCTGCTGCGCCGGTCCGGGCTGCCGGTCGGCCCCGCCGACATGCTGGCGGCGCAGGAGGCGCTGACCCTGGTCGGCATCGGCTCGCGCGCCCAGGTCCGCACCGCCCTGCGCGCCACCATGGTGCACCGGCACGAGCACCAGCCGGTGTTCGACCAGGCGTTCACCCTGTTCTGGCGCGACCCGGCGGCGGCCAAGCACGGCGCCGCGATGGCGATGCTGGAGGGCCAGAAGGAAAAGCCCGACCACCGCGCGGCCGCGGGCAGCCGCCGGGTCGCGGAGGCGTTCGCGCCCCGGCGGGAACCCCCGAAGCCGCCGGAGCAGGAGCCGCCGCAAATCGACGCGGTGCTGACGGTCAGCGAGTCGGAGCGGCTGCAGGCGATGGACTTCGAGCAGATGGGCGCCGACGAGATCGCGCTGGCCAAGCAGGAAATCCGCCGGCTGCACCTGCCGCTCGACCTGCGCCGGACCCGCCGCACCCGGCCCAGCGCCCGCGGCTCGGCGATCGACCTGCGCGCCACCTTGCGGACCAGCCTGCGCCAGGGCGGGGAGATCCTGGCCCTCGCCCGCACCGCCCGGGTCGTGCGCCCGCCGCCGCTGGTGGTGCTGTGCGACATCTCCGGCTCCATGTCGCGCTACGCCCAAATCCTGCTGCACTTCCTGCACGCCGTCGCCAACGACCGCGACCGCGTCTCGGTGTTCCTGTTCGGCACCCGGCTGTCCAACATCACCCGCCAATTGCGGCACCGGGACCCGGAGGTCGCGTTCGAGATGGTGGCCGGCATCGTGCCCGACTGGTCCGGCGGCACCCGCATCGGCGAGGCGCTGGAGATGTTCAACCGCCACTGGGCGAAGCGCGTGCTGGCCCAAGGCGCCGTGGTGCTGCTGGTCACCGACGGGCTGGACCGCGACGGCGCGACCGGGCTGGCGGAGAACATGGACCGGCTGCACCGCTCCTGCCGCCGGCTGATCTGGCTCAACCCGCTTTTGCGTTGGGACGGGTTCGAACCGAAATCCCAGGGTATCCGGGCGATGCTGCCGCACGTGGACGAGTTCCGCCCGGTGCACAACCTGGCGAGCCTGCGGTCGCTGATCGACCTGCTGTCCCGCCGCGCGCCCCTGCGAATGGAAAGGATCATGCCATGATCGACGCCGAAGACGTGCTGGCCATCGCCGCCGGGTGGGCTGCACAGGGCGAGCAGGTCGCGCTCGCGACCGTCACCGAGACCTGGGGCAGCTCGCCGCGCCCGGCCGGCAGCCAGATGGCCGTGACCGCGTCGGGCCGGATGGCCGGGTCGGTGAGCGGCGGCTGCATCGAGGGCGCGGTGGCCGAGGCGGCGCAGGGCACGATCGGCACCGGGGCGCCGCAACTGCTGGATTTCGGCGTGACGGACGAGCGCGCCTGGGAGGTCGGGCTGGCGTGCGGCGGCAAGCTGAAGGTGTTCCTGGAGCGCCTCGGGTGACGCCGCAAACGCTGGCGGCCCTGGCCGAGGCGCGGGCGGCCAAGCGTGGCGTGACGCTCGCGACCCGGCTGCCGGACGGGTTCCAGATGCTCCTCCCCGACCCGGCGGCGGCACCCGCCCTGCTCGACGCGGCGGCGCGGATGTTGGCGGCGGAGAAAAGCGGCACGGTCGCGGTCGAGGGCGCGTCGTGGTTCCTGCACACCTACAGCCCGCCCGCCCGGATCGTCATCGTCGGCGCCGTGCACATCGCCCAGGCGCTGGTGCCGCTGGCGGTGCAGCTCGGCTACGGTGTCATCGTCGCCGACCCTCGCCGGGCCTTCGCCAGCGACGAGCGGTTCCCTGGCGTGGAGGTCTCCACCGACTGGCCGGACGAGGCGATGGACGCGCTCAAGCCCGACAGCCGCACCGCAATCGTCACGCTGACGCACGACCCGAAGCTCGATGACCCGGCGCTCGACCGGGCGCTCGGCTCCGAGGCGTTCTACATCGGCGCGCTCGGCTCCCGCCGCACCCACGCCGCCCGGCTCGACCGCCTGCGCGCGCTTGGCCACGAGGATGCGGCCCTGGCGCGCATCCGCGGGCCGGTCGGCCTGGCGGTGGGCGCGGTCTCGGCGCCAGAGATCGCGCTGTCGATCCTAGCCGAGATCGTGGCCGTCCGCCGCGGCGCTGCGATCGCGCAAAAACCTTGATCTTCGGCCGCCTCGCGCTCGACGAAGCCGGCGGCGCGATCCTCGCCCACACCACGCGGCTGCCGGGACGCGTCATCAAGAAGGGCACGGTGCTGGACGAGGCCGCCATCGACGCCCTGCGCGCCGCCGGAACCCCTGCCGTGGTCGCCGCCCGGCTCGAACCCGGCGACGTGGCGGAGGACCCAGCCGCACAACGGATCGGCGACGCCCTGGCGGCGGGCGGCCTGACCCCGACACGCGCCGCGACCGGGCGCGTGAACCTGGTCGCGGCGGAACCGGGGCTGCTGCTGGTCGACGCCGCGCGCATCCACGCGCTGAACGCGGTGGACGACGCGGTGACGGTCGCGACCCTCCCCGACGCCGCCAGGGTCGCCGCGCGCGAGATGGTGGCGACCATCAAGATCATCCCCTTCGCCGTGCCCGGCGCCGTGCTGGACCGTGCCGCAGCGCTCGCCGGGTTGGGGGAGGCCATGTCGCTGCATCCGTGGCGCGCGTTGCAAGTCGGGCTGGTCGTGACCGAACTGCCCGGCCTGAAGCAGAGCGTCATCGACGGCACGGTGGCCGCCACCCAGGCGCGGGTGGAGGCGCTGACCGGAACGCTGCTCCCGGCTCGGCGCTGTGCCCACCGGGCGGCCCCGATCGCCGCCGCCCTCGCCGGACTGCTGGCCGAGGGCGCCGACTTGCTGCTGGTGGCGGGCGCGTCGGCGGTGGTGGACCGGCGGGACGTCGGTCCGGCCGGCATCGTCGAAGCCGGGGGCGAAATCCTGCATTTCGGCATGCCGGTCGACCCAGGCAACCTGATCTGCCTCGGCCGGATCGGCGCCGTGCCTGCCCTGGTGCTGCCAGGTTGCGCGCGCAGCCCGAAGCTGAACGGCATCGACTGGGTGCTGCAGCGCCTGTTCGCCGGGCTGCCGGTGACGGGGGCGGAGATCGCGGCCATGGGCGTGGGCGGCCTGCTGAAAGACGTGCCCACCCGGCCGCTGCCGCGCGCCAAGGCGTCCCGCGCCACGACGGGCGTCGCGGCGGTGGTGCTGGCGGCCGGCCGCTCCAGCCGGATGGCGCCGCGCAACAAGCTGCTCGTGCCGGACGGGACGGGCAAGCCGATGGTGGCGCGGGTAGTGGACAACCTGCTGTCGAGCGGCGCCCGCCCGGTCGTGGTCGTAACCGGCCACGCCGAGCCGGAGGTGCGCGCGGCGCTCGCGGGACGGCCGGTGCAGTTCGCCCACGCGGCGGACTACGCGGCGGGGCTGTCCGCCAGCCTGCGCGCCGGGTTGGCCGCCCTCCCCGCCGCTTCGGTCGCGGCGCTGGTTGCGCTCGGCGACATGCCGCTCGTGACCGGCCGCATGGTCGATCGGCTGATCGCGGCCTACGATGCCGACGAAGGCCGGCTTATCGTCGCCCCCATCCACGCCGGCCAGCCCGGCAACCCGGTGCTGTGGGACCGCCGCTTCTTCCCCGAAATGGTGGCGCTCACCGGGGATTCCGGCGCCCGCGCGCTGCTTCGCCGGCACGCGGAGCAGGTGGCGGAGATCGAGATGGAGGACGCGGTGCTGCGGGACTTCGACACGCCGGAAAGCCTGAACGAGCTGGGCTAGTTCAGCGCCGACGCGACCCACTGCGCCCAGGCCAGGGCGGCGCGGTCCTCGCCGCGGCGGGCGACGACCTGCAAGCCGAGCGGCATCCCGTTCGGCCCGATGCCGGCGGGAACGGTCACGCAGGGGACGTGCAGGGCGGTCCAGATGAAGTTGAACGCCGGGTCGCCGGTCCAGCCGAGGCCCTCCGGCGCTTCGCCGGGCGCGGCGGGGGTCAGCAGGATGTCGAGATCGTCCATGGCGGCCGGAAACGCGGCCTGGCATTGGGCGAAGCTGGCGCGGGCCAAATCCAGCGTCTCGGCCGGGTGGCCCAGCCCGCGCTCCATCGCCTCCCGCAGGCCGGGGCTGAGCTGGTCGCGGCGGGTGGTCATTTCCCAGCCGAGCGACGCGGCACTCTCCGCATTCATGACGATCGGGTGCGCCTCGGTCAGGGCGGTGAAGTCGTCCGGCAATTCACGCGCGACCACCGACGCGCCGGCCCGCGCCAGGGCGGCGGCGGCGCGCTCCAGCAAGGCCTGCGTTTCCGGCCCAGCGCTGTCCCACAGCGGCGAGCGGCAGACGCCGATGCGCGGCGCACGCGACGGCATGGCGTCGGGGTCGCCGAGGTCGCGGCGGCACAGGGCGCCCACGAACAGCGCGCAATCGGCGACGCTGCGGGCGATGACGCCGATCGTGTCGAGGCTCTCGGACATCACCTTCATGCCGAGCCGGGGCAGCGTGCCGAAGCTGGGCTTGAATCCGACGACGCCGCAGAAGGCAGCCGGGCGGACGATGCTGCCGGCGGTCTGGGTCGCGAACGCCAGCGGAAAGAACCCGGCGGCCACGCCTGCGGCCGACCCGCTGCTGGAGCCGCCAGGCGTGCGGGCCAGGCCGTGCGGGTTGGCGGTCGGGCCGGGACGCCGGGTTGCGAACTCGGTGGTCACGGTCTTGCCGGCGACCACGGCGCCCGCCGCGCGCGCCCAGGCGACGCAGGCGGCGTCGGCACGGGAACGGTGGCCCCGCCAGATCACCGAGCCGTACTCGCTCGGGTGGTCCGCCGTGTCGAGCACGTCCTTGATCCCGAGCGGCAGCCCATGGAGCGGCCCGGGGAGCGCCGCCGCTGCCTCGCGGCGAGCTTGCCCTGCGTCGAACGCTGCCATCGCCCGCAACTCCGGCTCGCGCCGCGCGATGCGGTCGAGGCACGACTCCATCAGGGCGATGGGCGTCAGGCGGCGAGCGGCGATCTGGCGCGCGGCCTGGGTCGCGGTAAGGTCGGCTGGTTCCGGCATGTCGATTTCTCCTAGCGCACATCCGCTTGCAGGCTGGCGCAAGCGGCGTCGCGGGTCCATCTTCGCGCACCATGGAAGCCTCTCCAACCATTAGCGTCGCCACTACCAACGAAGGCGCGCTGACCTACCTTGTCACTGAGCCGCCGGACGCGCTGCCAGCGGTGCGCGGGCGCGACCTGGCGGCGGCGTGGGATGCGGCGCGGGAAGCGGCGCACGGCGCGACGCGCGCGGGGATGTGGGGCGCGGTTCGGCTGTTCCGGTTCCGCCTGCGGGATGGCTCGTTCACCGAAATGGCGCTGGCCGACCGTGACGCGCGGTGCTGGGCCGATGCCGTCGACCAAACGGTCGGCATGCAAACCCGGTATGGGCTGTCGGTGTGCCTGCGGCTCCTGGCGCTGGTCGACCTGCTGGCGCGGGCGCGCTGGGCAGCGAGCCTGCTCGTGATCGAGGCGGGGATGGCGGTGCTGCACCCGGCGCTGCTTCGATTGGCTGCCAGCGCCCCGCTATCGCCGGAAGCCCGCTTCGACGAGGCCAAGTTCCGCACCTCCCTCGCCCGGCTGCCCGCCATCGCCGGCTCATCTGGAGCGTCCGCATGACCCGCCTCACCGCTCTGGCCCTCGCCGCAGCCCTGCTGTCCGGCGGGTGCGCCGCCTTGCCACGAACCCCGCAATCCAAGGTGAGCGCCGCTGCCGCCGCAGCCTGCCGGCACCGGACCGACCAAACCTACCAGCGGCAGAACCGCTACTTGCTCTCGGAACGCGACACGCGGGACGCGCCGTTCAGCACGTCGGGCACGACCGGCATCACGTCCGCCGGGCTCAGCCAACGATTTGCTCGGGACAGCTTGTACGATAGCTGTATCGGCAGCAACGCGCCCGACACGAGCCTCGCGCCAGGGTCGGCGGCGGGCCAAACGCCGACGGGCTCGTTCAGCAACCCGTAACGGCCGACCGCATCCATGACGCAAACCCAACACCGGAAGTATTCGCTATGAGCCGCATTATCCGCACCGACGCCAGCCCGGTCCTGTCCAAGGCCGTCGAGTATCATAACTTCGTCTACCTTCAGGGCATGGTCCCGCACGACACCAGCGCCGACATCACGGGCCAGACGCAGCAGGTCCTCGCTGCGATCGATGCGGCGCTGGAGGTTCATGGGACCGACAACACGCGGCTGCTGCAGGCCCATATTTGGCTGAAGGACATCCGCGACCGCGAGGCGATGAACCAGGTTTGGTCGGCTTGGCTGCCGAGTGGCGGCGCTCCGGTGCGCGCCTGCGTCGAGGCGAACATGGCCGACCCACGAATTTTGGTCGAGATCATGATTACCGCTTGCAAGTAGACCATATTCGTGAGGCGGCTTCGATATGTAGTGTTAACGTTAATGTAATTAGGATTTATTTCACCAAACTGCCTGTCGTTCGCTGCTAATTTGGTTGAAGTGTTCCCGGTAAGCCGTTCGACGGACATAGAAGGTTGCCCGAGCGTTTCCAAACCGCTAACCCGGTACTTACGGTGTGGTGAATTGGGGACCTGGATGATCTTTGGCGGCGTGGTACAGGCCACCTTTCTCAGTGCGCTCCTCGTGGCCGGTGGTTCCGGCGTAGTGCAGGCCGCCGGAGTTAAGCCCGGCGCCGCATCCGTCATGCCCAAGGCCATGGAGACCATCTCCTTCGAGCAATACGCCACGTCGTTGAACGCCACTACCATGCACGCCGGAGCGCTTCGTTACGGCCGCGGCAACCGCGTCGCCGTCGCCGGGCGTCAGCGCTGGAACAGCGGCTTGCAGTGCGTGCCGTTCGCACGGGCCGACTCCGGGATCGAGATCGTCGGCAACGCCAACACTTGGTGGGGCCAGGCCGCCGGCATCTATGAACGCGGCACCCGGCCGGAGCTCGGCAGCGTGCTGAACTTCCGCGGCAACAGCGCGATGCCGATGGGCCATGTCGCCGTCGTGTCCAAGGTGCTGAACCCGCGCACCGTCCTGATCGAGCACGCGAACTGGGCGCCCGGCGCCGTCAGCCGCGACGTGACTGTCATCGATGTGTCGTCCGCCAATAATTGGAGCGCCGTCCGGGTCAGCCTCGGCCACAGCACCGATTTCGGCAGCATCTATCCGACCTATGGCTTCATCTATAACCGCCCCGACTCCGGTACGATGGTCGCCAACGCCAGCAGCTTCGAGCCCATCCCCGCGCTCAACCCGGCACCGCGCGACCTGCGCGGCTCCGCCCGCGGCAGCGACACGACCTACGACGAAGTCGCCGAAGCGCCCGACACGGCCCGGCCGACAGGCAAGGCAAGCCGCCGCAAGCTTCTGTATCGGGCGCGCTGAGCGTCAAACCCAGCCGAACGCTCCCGCGGCGGCGCCCGCTGCGAGTAGCCAAAGCGGATGCACCCGGGTGAATGCCACCACGATGGCAGTGACCGCCGTCGCGGCGGCCGTCCCCGCGCCATGCGTGGTGGATCCGGCGAGCAGGGCCGCCCCCGCCGCGACCAGACCTACGGTAATCGGCGTCAGACCGGCCTGAATCGCTTGCCGCCAAGCCGTGTGATGGAACCGGCGCCAAGCGCGCGCGGTCGCGTAGGTGAGCACGCTGGATGGGCCGACCATGCCGGCGGTCGCGGCCAATGCGCCCGAAAAACCCGCCACTCGCCAGCCGACCAACGTCGCGACCATCATGTTTGGCCCGGGGGCTGCTTGAGCGAGGGCGAACAGCGAGGCGAACTCCTGCTGGCCCATCCAGCGGTGCACCTCCACCACCTGCCGCTGCATCTCCGGCAGCACGGATGCGACGCCGCCGACCGCCAGCACCGAAAGCTGGCCGTACAAGGCGGCCAGCTCGCCGGCGGCGCTCATCGCGGCGGGCCGGCGGCGGGAAAGCGCCGGCAAAGCAGGACGCTGGCCGGCGCCAGCACCGCCATCACCGGCAGCAGCGGCAGCCGCAGCGCCGCGACCGCTGCGAAGCCCAGGACGGCGATGCCGATGCCGGCGGCATGGGTCCGCATCGGCCAGGCGATCTTGAGGGCCATGGCCACCACCAAACCCGATGCGGACGCGGCCAGGCCGGCGAAGGCGTGGGCGACCACCGGGTTCCCGCCGAACCGCCCGAACAGCGCGCCGAGGCCGATGACCACCGCGGTCGGCGCGGCGAGCAGACCGGTGACGGCGGCGGCCGACCCGCGCACCCCGTGGAAGCGCGCGCCGAGCGCCACCGCCATGTTGACGATGTTCGGTCCGGGCAGGAATTGACACAACGCCAGCAGGTCGGTGAACTCGCCTCCGGGCAGCCAGCGCCGCTGCTCGACCACCATGCGGCGGGCCCAGGGCAGCACGCCGCCGAACCCCAGCATCCCGATCCCGAAGAAGCCGGTGAACAGTTCGGCGATGGAGGGCGTCGCGTCAGGCATGCGCCGGGTCCAAGTGCAGGCCGGCCGAGATCGTCCCATCCATCGCGGCACTTCCTTCCTTGGAAGCCGAGAAGCATAGTTGCGGCAAGCGTCCGAGGAAACCACCATGTCCCCAATCGCCGGGTCCCCAACCGCCGGGTCCCCAACCGCCGGGTCCCCAACCGCCGGGTCCGATGCCTTCCTGGCCGCGCGGGACGTGCTGCTGCGGCACCGCACCGACCTCGCGGCGGCGCGGGCGGCGTTCGCCTGGCCGGCGTTGGACCGGTTCAACTGGGCGCTCGACCATTTCGACCGCCTGGCCGCGGGCAACCAGCAGCCGGCGCTGCGCTTCATCGGCCCTGGCGACGCTGACCACAGCATCTCGTTCGCGGCCTTGTCGGACCGCTCGGACCGGGTCGCGAACCACCTGCGCGGGCTCGGCGTGGCGCGTGGCGACCGTATCCTGCTGCTGCTGGGCAACCAGCCGGCGCTGTGGGAGGCGATGCTGGCGGCGATGAAGCTGGGCGCCGTCGTCATTCCAGCGACCACGATGCTGACCGAAGACGATCTGCGCGACCGGTTCACCCGCGGCCGCATCCGCCACGCCATCGTCGCCGGCGAGCACGCCGCCCGGCTGGAGCCGTTGATGGGCGACGCGACCCGCATCGCCGTTGGCGGCGCGCCCGGCTGGACGGCATTCGAGGACGGCTACGACGCGCCTTCCGGCTTCACGCCCCACGGCGAGACCCGCGCGACCGATCCGCTGCTGCTGTATTTCACCTCCGGCACGACCGCCAAGCCGAAGCTCGTGCTGCACAGCCACCAAAGCTACCCGGTTGGGCACCTGTCCACGATGTACTGGATCGGGCTGCAGCCCGGCGACGTGCACCTCAACGTCTCGTCCCCCGGCTGGGCCAAGCACGCCTGGAGCAGCTTCTTCGCGCCCTGGATCGCGGGCGCCACCATCGTCATCCTGAACCAGCCGCGCTTCGACGCGCGTGGCCTGTTGGGCGTGCTGGACCGCGCGCAAGTGACGACGTTCTGCGCCCCGCCGACCGTGTGGCGCATGCTGGTCCAGGAGGATCTCGCGTCCCGCCCGGTGCGCCTGCGGGAGGCGCTGGCCGCGGGGGAGCCGTTGAACCCCAAGGTGATCGCCCAGGTGCAGCGGGCTTGGGGCCTGACGATCCGCGACGGCTACGGCCAGACGGAGACGACCCTGCAGATCGCCAACACGCCCGGCGCCGTCGTGACCCCCGGCTCGATGGGCTACCCGCTGCCGGGCTACGACGTGCATCTGCTGGACCCCGACGGCGCCGACGCCGACGAGGGCGAGATCGCGCTGTCGCTGTCGCCGCGTCCGCTCGCGCTGATGGATGGCTACCAGCAGGAGGACGGGTCGGTCAGCGGCGCGTCGGGCGCGTACTACCGTACCGGCGACGTGGCGGCGCGCAACGCCGACGGCTCGCTGACGTATGTCGGGCGCGCCGACGACGTGTTTAAATCATCGGGCTACCGCATCAGCCCGTTCGAGCTGGAGAGCGTGCTGATCGAGCACCCGGCGGTGGCCGAGGCGGCTGTCGTGCCCTCGCCCGACCCCACCCGGACCGCGCTGCCCAAGGCGTTCGTGCTGCTGGCGGCCGGCCACGAGCCCGACGCCGCGACGGCGCGGTCCATCTTCGCCCACCTGCGGGCGCGGCTGTCGCCCTACAAACGGGTGAAGCGGCTGGAGTTCGCCAACCTGCCCAAGACGATTTCCGGCAAGATCCGCCGGGTCGAACTGCGTCGCCTGGAGGCGAGGCGGCGGCGCGACGGCATCCGCGGCGAGGCGGAATTCTGGGAAGACGAATGAGGCGCGACAGAACCGAGGCCGCTGCGTTAATCCCTGCCAAGGGCCGGGCAGCGGCCGATAAAATGGGAACGGGATCGAGGTTCATGGTGGGATCAAGGCGGGACGGCGTCTCTGGAGGGGGGCGGTGGGGGCAGTTGCTGCTCGGAATCGCCTGCATGGTAATGATCGCCAACCTCCAATATGGCTGGACGCTGTTCGTGCAGCCGATCGATGCCGCCCATCAGTGGGGCCGGCCCGCGATCCAGATCGCGTTCACCATCTTCATCGTCATGGAAACCTGGCTGCTGCCGATCGAAGGCTACTTCGTCGACCGCATCGGCCCCGGTGTCGCGACGGCGGCCGGCGCGGTGTTCATCGGGCTCGGTTCGGTGTGCAACGCGTACGCCGAGTCGCTGGCGATGCTGTATGCCGGCTCGTCGGTCAGCGGGCTCGGGGCGGGCCTCGTGTACGGGACCGCGGTCGGCAACGCCGTGAAGTGGTTCCCCGACCGGCGCGGGCTGGCGGCGGGGCTGACGGCCGCCGGGTTCGGGGGTGGGTCGGCGCTGACCATCATCCCGATCGCCAATTGGATCGTCGCGCACGGCTACCAGTCGGCGTTCCTGACGTTCGGCATCGGCCAAGCCGCCTGCACCCTGTTGGCGGCGGGTTTCCTGCGCCGCCCGCCGCGGCCGAACGTCGCGGCCAGGCAACTCGACCTCACCCCGCGGCAAGTGCTGGCGCAGCCGGCGTTCTGGCTGATGTACCTGATCTTCGTGCTGGTCGGCGCCGGCGGACTGATGGCGACGGCGCAGCTCGCGGTGATCGCGCGCGACTACGGCGTGGCCGACACGCCCGTCAGCGCGCTCGGCCTGACTTTGCCGGCACTGACGTTCGCGCTGTCGATCGACCGGGTCATGAACGGCGTGACCCGGCCATTCTTCGGCTGGATCTCCGACCGGATCGGCCGCGAGAACACCATGTTCATCGCCTTCCTGATTGAAGCCGCCGGGATCGCGGCCCTGGTGGCGTTCGCCCACCAGCCGGCGCTGTTCGTGCTGCTGACCGGACTGGTGTTCTTTGCCTGGGGCGAGATCTACAGCCTATTCCCCGCCGCCTGCAGCGACCGCTTCGGCAGCACCTACGCGACGGCAAACTACGGCCTGATGTACACCGCCAAGGGCACCGCGGCGCTGCTGGTGCCGCTGTCGAGCGCGCTGCAGGCGGATTGGGGCTGGGTCGCGGTGTTCTACGTCGCCAGCGCCGCCAACCTGGTCGCGGCCTTGCTCGCCATGTTCGTGCTGAAACGCATCCCCGCCGCATGTGCCGTGGCGGCAACGGATGGACGCGCCCTGCCGCAAGCGGTAACTCCGTGACGAGAACAGGAGCTGGGATGCCCATGGATACGCTCGTCTGGGATATCGTCGCTCGCAATGCCAGCCCGCGCGCGATCGGCGCGCCGGGCCGCCCCTGGCTGGACGGCGCGGGATTGCGGGCACTGGTGGACGGTGTCCGGGCCGGGCTGCACGGGGCGGGTATCGGCGCAGGCGACCGGGTCGGCATCGTCCTGCCGAACGGGCCGGAGATGGCCACTGCGTTCCTCACCGTCGCGTCCACCTGCACCGCGGCCCCGTTGAACCCGGCTTACAAACCCGACGAGTTCGAGTTTTACTTGTCCGACCTGAAGCCCCGCGCGGTGATCGTGCGCGGGGGCGACCCGAGCCCGGTGCGCGATGTCGCCGCCCGCCTTGGCGTCCCGCTGCTGGAGCTCACGCCTTCCGAAGGCGGCGCGGGCCTGTTCACGCTGGACCTGTCGCCGCTGCCCCCCGCCACGACGCCGGCGGCTGACCCGACGCCCGACAGCCCGGCGCTGGTGCTGCACACCTCCGGCACCACCGCGCGGCCCAAGATCGTGCCGCTGACCAACGCCAACCTCGCCGCCTCGGCCCGCCACATCGCCACCGCGCTCGCGCTGACCCCGGCCGACGTCTGCCTCAACGTCATGCCGCTGTTCCACATCCACGGGCTGGTCGCGGCCGTCACGGCGTCGCTGTCGGCGGGGGCCGCGGTGTCCTGCACGCCGGGCTTCAACGCGTTCAAGTTCATGGACTGGGTCGCCGAGGTCCGGCCCACCTGGTACACGGCCGTGCCCACCATGCACCAGGCGATCCTGATGCGCGCCCGCGGCCACGCCGAGCAGATGCGCGCCGCCGGGCTGCGGTTCGTCCGTTCCAGCTCCGCCTCGCTGCCGCCGCAGGTGATGGAGGAGCTGGAGGGCGTGTTCGGCGCCCCCGTCATCGAGGCGTACGGAATGACCGAGGCGACGCACCAGATGGCGTCCAACCCGCTGCCGCCGCGTCCGCGCAAGCCCGGCGCGGTGGGCCTCGCCGCCGGCCCCGACATCGCGGTCATGGACGACGACGGCAGCATCCTGCCGCAGGGCGAGATCGGCGAGGTCGTGATCCGCGGCCCGAACGTGACGCCGGGCTACGACCGCAACCCGGACGCCAACGCGAAGGCGTTCGCCAACGGCTGGTTCCGCACCGGCGACCAGGGCCGTCTCGACCCCGAGGGCTATTTGTTCCTGACCGGGCGCTTGAAGGAGCAGATCAACCGCGGTGGCGAGAAGGTCAGTCCCCTGGAGGTCGACGTCGTGCTGCTCGACCACCCGGCGGTCGCGCAGGCCATCACCTTCGGCATCCCGCACGACAAGCTGGGCGAGGAGGTCGGCGTCGTCGTCGTGCTGCGCGACCAGGCCGCGTGCACCGAGCAGGAGCTGCGGGACTTCGCCGCGTCCCGCCTGGCGGCGTTCAAGGTGCCACGCCGGGTATTGTTCATGGACGACATCCCGAAGGGCGCCACCGGCAAGGTGCAGCGCATCGGGCTCGCCGCGAAACTCGGGCTGGGCTGATGCCGAGCATCTGCGTGTTCGGCGCGGGCGCGATCGGCGGGCTGGTCGCGGCACGCCTGGAAGCGGCCGGCACCCCGGTGTCGGTGGTGGCGCGCGGGCCGCACTTGGCGGCGATGGAGGCGAACGGGTTGGCGCTGGACAGCGGCGGCGAGCGCATCGTCACGCGGCCCCGCGCGGTGTCGGACCCGCACGCGATCGGGCCGCAGGACTACGTGCTGCTGACGTTGAAGGCGCACTCGCTGGAACCCGCGCTGCCGCAACTAGCGCCGCTGATCGGGCCGGACACCACGATCGTCGCGGCGGTGAATGGGCTGCCGTGGTGGTACTGCTACGGCCTTCCCGCCCCGTTCACCGACCGGCGGATCGAGGCGGTCGACCCGGCGGGCCATCTGTGGGACGCCCTGCCCCCCGCCCAGACGCTCGGCTGCATCATCTACCCGGCGGCCGAGATCGCGGCCCCCGGCGTGATCGTGCACACCTACGGCGACCGATTCAGCCTGGGCGAGCCCGACGGCAGCCGCAGCCCTCGCGCGGCCGCGTTGTCGGAGCTGCTGATCGCCGCCGGGCTGAAGGCCCCGGTGCGCCCGCGCATCCGCGACGAGATGTGGGTGAAATTATGGGGCAACATGGCGTTCAACCCGATCAGCGCGCTGACGACGGGAACGCTGGACCTGATCACCGGCGATCCCGGCACCCGGGCGGTGGCGCGCGCGATGATGCTGGAAGGGCAGGCGGCCGGCGAGGCGCTCGGCGTGAAGTTCGCGATCGGGGTGGACAAACGCATCGACGGCGCGGCCGAGATCGGCGCGCACAAAACGTCCATGCTGCAGGACCTCGAACTCGGCCGCCCGCTGGAGATCGAGGCGCTGCTGGGCGCGGTGATCGAGGTCGCGGGCTGGACCGGCGTCGACGTCCCGATCAGCCAAGCCGTGCTCGCCCTGGTGCGCCAACGGGCGGCCTCGCGAGGCTGACAGCAGGTGTCCCCTGCCCTCTCGGTCGTCGTTCCTTGCTACAACGAGGCCGCGGGCATCACCGCCTTCCACGCCCGGCTGACACCCGTAATGGCGCATCTCGCCCTGGCCTGGGAAGTGATCTACGTCAACGACGGCAGCCATGACGCGACCTGGACGCGGATGGAGGCGCTGTACGCGGCCGACCCGCACGTCGTGCTGGTGAACCTCAGCCGCAACTTCGGCAAGGAGGTCGCGACCACCGCCGGGCTCGATCACGCGCGCGGGCAGGGCGTGGTGGTAATCGACGCCGACCTGCAGGACCCGCCGGAGGTGATCCCCGAGTTGGTCGCGGGCTGGCAGGACGGCTTCGACATGGTGTACGCCCAGCGCCGCTCCCGCGCGGGCGAGACGTGGCTGAAGAAACACACCGCCAAGCTGTTCTACAGCGTGATGCAAAGCGTCGGCCGCGTCCGCCTGCCGCGGGACACCGGGGACTACCGGATCATGAGCCGGCGCGCCGTGGACGCGCTGCTGCAACTCCGCGAGCAGCACCGGTTCATGAAGGGCCTGTTCGCCTGGATCGGCTATCCGAGCAAGGCGGTGCCGTATGACCGCGCGCCCCGCTTGGCGGGATCGTCGAGCTGGAGCTACTGGCGGCTATGGGATTTGGCGGTCGAGGGCATCACCGGGTTCACGGTCGTGCCGTTGAAGCTCGCGACCTACATGGGCCTGGCCGCCGCGGTATTCGCGATGCTGTTCGGCAGCGGGTTGATCCTGAACACCTTGATCCGGGGCAACCAGGTGCCGGGTTATCCGAGCCTGATGGTGGTCATCCTGTTCATGGGCGGGGTGCAGTTGATGACCCTGGGCGTCATCGGCGAGTACCTCGGGCGCGTGTTCAACGAAACCAAGCGCCGGCCGCTGTACTTCGTCGAGCGCCTGCACCGCCGCGAACCCGGCACGGGTTGACCGTCCCGGCAGGTTCTGCCGGGCCCGCTCCGGGCCCCGGGGCCGCCGCTGCGAGGCATAAGCGCCGGAAGCCGTTGGCACGGGACGTGCAACGAGGCTCCGCGACGAAGCAGGAGCATGACGCCATGACCATCTCGAACATCGGCTCGGTCGCCGCGACGCAACCGAACTGGCACGCGCGCAAGGCCGGTCAGCCGAACCCGATCGGCCCGGAGCAGAAGGCAAGCGCGCCTAACCAAGCGCGCTCCGGCGCGGCCAACCAGCCCAGCCTGTCCGACAGCCTGCAATCCTTGCTGCTCGGCACGCAGTCGAGCCAAGCGGCCAAAGGGGTTGGGGCGAACCAAGACGCCGACCAGGGTGCGACGGGGTCCATCCTGCAGCAACTGAAGCAGACCCTCACCAAGGCGGTGGCGGCCTACGGCGCGGCCTAACGGTCAGCCCACCGCCAGGTCGGCGTTCAGCAGGTCCGTCACCAGCATGCAGCCGGGCGCGTGGGTGATGCAGAACGCCGGGCGGCTGGCGGCGACGACCGATTGCGGAGTCACCCCGCACGCCCAGAACACCGGCAGCTCGCCGGGATGGATGTCCACCGGGTTGCCGTAGTCCGGCCGGGCGAGGTCGGCGATGCCGATCGCGTCGGGCAGGCCCAAATGCACCGGCGCGCCGTGCACGGACGGGAAGCGGGATGTGACCTGCACGGCGCGGATCGCGTCGGCCGGGCGCATCGGGCGCATCGACACTACCATCGGCCCGGCAAATGGCCCGGCGGCGGTGGTCGGGATGTTGGTGCGGTACATCGGCACGTTGCGGCCTTGCTCGATATGGCGCACCGGCACCCCGGCGGCGAGCAGCGCCTCCTCGAACGAGAACGAGCAGCCGAGCAGGAAGCTCACGAGGTTGCCACGCCAGAACGCGGAGATGTCGTCCACCTCGTCGGTCATCGCCCCGTCGCGCCACACGCGGTAGCGCGGGAGGTCGGTGCGGATGTCGAGGTCGTCGCCCAACGCCGGCAGGCGCGGGTCGCCGGGCGCGGAATGGGCGAGCAGCGGGCAAGGCTGCGGGTTGCGCTCGCAGAACCGTAAGAAGTCGGGGGCCAACGCCGCGGGCAGCACGCACAGGTTGGCCTGCACGTGGCCCGGCGCCAGCCCTGCGGTCGGGCCGGAATGCGCGCCGCGGCGGATCGCGCGACGTACGGCGGCGGCTTCGGTCGACCCCTGCATCGTGGCATCCTGCCTGACCCTGGCGCGACGGAGCAAGTGCCGCCATCATGGCGCGAACCGCTGGGAGGACCTCCGCCATGAAGCACCGCATCGTCGTCTCGCGCCCGGTTCCCGCGCCCGTGACCGAGCGCGCCCGCACGGAATTTGACGCGACCCTGGCGGAGGACCGCGACATGGGCCCGGACGCCGTGCTGCAGGCGCTGGCCGACCACGACGCCGAAGGCCTGTTCCTCAGCTCGAACCTCAAGCTGGACGCGGCCATGGTCGCCGCCCTGCCGGCCCATGTGAAGGTCGCGGCCACCTGCAGCGTCGGCTACGACCACATCGACGTCGCGGCGGCGAAGGCCCGCGGCCTGGTGGTGACCAACACGCCGGAGGTGCTGACCGACTGCACCGCCGACCTCGCGTTCCTGCTGCTGCTGAACGCGTGCCGCCGGGCGGGCGAGTACGGCGCGATCATCCGCGAGGGTTGGGGCCGCAGCTTCGGCATGCACGAGATGCTGGGCATCCGCGCCAGCGGCAAGACGCTGGGCATCGTCGGCATGGGCCGCATCGGCCGGGCGATGGCGCAGCGGGCGGGCGGGTTCGGCATGACGGTGCTCTACACCGACACCCAACGCCTGCCGCCGGAGCTGGAGCAAGGCGCCACCTACTACCCCGACCTGCGCGCCATGCTGCCGCACTGCGAAATCCTATCGGTCCACGCACCCGGCGGCGCGGCCACCGACAAGATGATGAACGCCGAAACCTTCGGCCTGCTGCCGAAAGGCGCCGTGTTCGTCAACGCGGCGCGCGGCGGGCTGGTCGACGAGGACGCGCTGATCGACGCGTTGAAGTCGGGCCACCTGTTCGCCGCCGGGCTGGACGTGTTCCGCAGCGAGCCGAACTTCGACCGCCGGCTCGACGCGCTGCCGAACGTGTTCCTCACGCCGCACATGGGCAGCGCCACGTTCGAGACCCGGGTCGCGATGGGCAACCGCGCGCTGGACAACATCGCCGCCGTGCTCGACGGCAAGCCGGCGATCGACCCGCTGTGGACGTGAAACCCACGCTGCTCGTCACCCGCCGGCTGCCGCCGGAGGTGGAGGCGCGCGCCGCCCGGGACTACGACGCGCGGCTGAACGCCGACGACACGCCGCGGACCGGCGCCGACGTGGCGCGCCTGGCCGAGGACGCCGCCGCCATCCTGTGCTGCCCGGCGGAGCGGCTGGACGCCGCCACTATCGCCGCCCTGCCCGGCAGCGTGCGCGTGATCGGCACGTTCAGCGTCGGGTTCGACCACATCGACCTCGCCGCCGCGCAGGCCCGGGGCATCGCGGTCGTCAACACGCCGGACGTGCTGTCGGTCGCAACGGCGGAATGCTGCCTGCTGCTGATACTCGCGTCCGCACGCCGGGCGGGCGAAGGCGAGCGGCTCGTCCGCGGCGGTGGCTGGACCGGGTGGTCGCCCACGCAACTGCTCGGGCGCGGCGTGGTCGGCCGGCGGCTCGGCATCTTTGGCATGGGCCGCATCGGGCGAGAGCTGGCGTCGCTCGCGCGAGGCCTCGGCATGACCGTCCACTACCGCGCCCGCACCCGGCTGCCGCCGGCGTTGGAAGCAGGCGCCGTGTTCCACAGCAACGATGCGAGCTTCCTGGCCGAATGCGACTTCCTGTCCCTCAACGCACCCGGCGGCGCCGACACGCGCCACTGGCTCGACGCTGGCCGGCTGGCGCTGCTGCCGCCCGGCGCGGTGGTGGTCAACGCCGCCCGCGGCACGCTGATCGACGACGCGGCACTGGTCGACGCCCTCCGCTCGGGCCACGTCGCGGCAGCCGGGCTGGACGTGTACGACGGCGAACCGCGGGTCGATCCGCGCTATGCGGCGCTGGAGAACGTGGTGCTGCTGCCGCACCTCGGCAGCGGCACGACGCAGGCCCGCGTTGCGATGGGCATGCTGGCGCTGGACGGCATCGACGCCGTGCTGGCTGGCCGGACCGCGCCGAACATCGTCACCCTAACGTAGGTCCCTCCGCGATGCACCCTGCCCTCGCCTCCGGCCGCGTAGCCGTCATCACCGGCGCCGCCAGCGGCATCGGCCTCGCCACCGCCCAGCGCTTCGCGGCGCTCGGCATGCGGCTGTGCCTGGCCGATGTGGACGAACCCGGGCTGGCGCGCGCCGCCGAGTCCATGCCGGGCGCCGAGGTGCTGACGGTGCGCACCGACGTCGGCCAGCGCTCGGACGTGGAGCGGCTGCGGGCGCAGGCGCTGGCACGGTTCGGCGAGGTGGCGGTGCTGATGAACAACGCCGGGCGCGAGGGCGGCGGCGCGCTGTCCGCCGGGCCGGAGCGTTGGGCGGACATCCTGGGCACCAATCTGTGGGGCGTGATCCACGGCGTGCAGGCGTTCACGCCCGGCATGGTGGCGCAGGGGACGCCGTGCGCGATCGTGTGCACCGGGTCGAAGCAGGGCATCACGACCCCGCCGGGCGACACGGCGTACAACGTCAGCAAGGCCGGCATCAAGGTCGTGACGGAGTCGCTGGCGCACGATCTGCGCGAGGCTGGGGCGTCGGTGAGCGCGCACCTGCTGATTCCCGGCTTCACGTTCACCGGGTTCACCCGCGTGCGCACCGACATCAAGCCGGACGCGGCCTGGACGGCCGAGCAGGTGGCCGACTTCCTGGTGGACGGCATGGGGCGCGGCGACTTCTACATCCTGTGCCCCGACAACGACGCGACTCGCTTGATGGACGAGAAGCGCATCCGCTGGGCGGCCGAGGATGTCATCCGGAACCGCCCGGCGCTGTCCCGCTGGCACCCCGACTACAAGGACGCCTTCGCCGCATTCATGGCCGAATGACCCGGCCTAGGTTTTGGCGACGGTCACCACCGCCTCGTTGCGGCGGCGGAAGGGCAGCGTCCACGGCGGGTCGTAGAACCACGCGGTGACGGTCCCGGTCGGGGTCCAGCCGCTGCCGGAGAGGGCTTTCAGCAGCGCGTCCTGCTGCTCGCGGACCGCGCCAGGCGACGTGCTGCCGGTGAAGCGCAACGCTGCGACGGTCTCGCCGGGAACGGGCACGAGGCGCACCGCCGGGTCGTTGGGGGTGGGCAGGGTGTCGAGCGTGCTGCCGGCGGGCATGAAGAAGCGGACCACCCAGGCGCCGTCGGCCGCCTTGGCGGTGGCGACGGGCGCGGTCATGGCGATCGTCTCGCTCGCCTGCGCCACCGGGGCGGTCATCGCGATGTGCGCCTTGGACGTGTTGCCGCCGAAGATGTAGCCCGCCAGCCTGCGGAACCCAGCGCTGCGAGCCCCGATCTCGTCGGCTGCCACCGTCGTCTCGGCCGCGACCCGTGGGCCGTACTGGCGCAGTTCCGCCGGCCCGGCGTGGCCGACGACGGTGAACGCCGGCTCCTCCGTCTCGCGGATGCCGACGACCGAGCAGGCGGCGACCCCGACCCCGGACAGCACTGCGAGCAGCTTCAACGTTTGGCGACCCGGCATCCCGTGGTTTTCCCTTCGACGTGTCCAGTCCGACATTGCCGCAATGCAGCAAAATCGCTAGATGGCAACCCTGAACGCCCGTGAGGATTCCCGCTTGCCCCAACGCCGCCTACCATGAGCCTGTTGACAGTCACCGGAGTCGTGCTGCGGATGGGCGGGCGCACCTTGCTCGACGGCGCCGACCTCACGGTCGATCCCGGCCGCCGCATCGGACTGGTCGGCCGCAACGGCGCTGGCAAGTCGACCCTGCTGAAGGCGATCGCGGGCGACATTTCCGTCGATGGCGGCGACATCCGCATGTCCTCGCGCGCCCGCATGGCCCAGGTCAAGCAGGAAGCGCCGTCCGGCCCGGCAAGCCTGATCGACACCGTGCTGGCAGCCGACCAGGAGCGTCTGTCGCTGCTCGCCCAGGTCGACCGGGCAGCGCGCGGCGAGATTTCCCCGGAACAGGTCGGCGCGCTGTACGAACGGCTGCAGAGCATCGGCGCCGACGCGGCGCCCGCCCGGGCCGCGACCATCCTGGCGGGCCTCGGTTTCGACGTGGAAGCGCAGGCGCGGCCGCTCGACTCGTTCTCCGGCGGCTGGCGCATGCGGGTGGCGCTGGCGTCGGTGCTGTTCTCCAACCCCGACCTGCTGTTGCTGGACGAGCCGACCAACCACCTCGACCTCGAGGCGACGCTGTGGCTGGAAAGCTGGCTCGCCCGTTTCCCCGGCGCGGCGCTGGTGGTCTCGCACGACCAGGGATTGCTCGACCGCTCGGTGCAGGCAATCGCGCACTTGGACGGGCGGCGGCTGAACGTGACGCCCGGCGGCTACAGCGAGTTCGTCCGCATCCGCACCGAGCAGGCGATGCAGCAGGCCCGGGCGGCGGAGAAGATCACTGCCCAGCGCGCCCACATGCAGGCCTTCGTCGACCGGTTCCGCGCCAGCGCCAGCAAGGCCCGGCAGGCGCAGTCCCGCCTGCGCGCGCTGGAGCGGATGCCGGCGATGGAGAGCGTGATCGAGGACAGCGTGACCCGGTTCGCCTTCCCCGATCCGGGCCGCCTGGCCCCGCCGATCCTGGCGCTGGACGACGTGACCGTCGGCTACGGCGGCCAACCGGTGCTGAGCCGCCTGTCGATGAACTTCGGCATGGCGGACCGGATCGCGCTGCTGGGAGCCAACGGCAACGGCAAGTCGACCTTCGCCAAGCTGCTGGCGGGGCGGCTGGAACCGATGTCGGGCCAGCTCCGCCGCCCCGGCAAGCTGCGCGTCGGCTACTTCGCCCAGCACCAGGAGGCCGAGCTGACGCCGTCCGAAACGCCGCTGGACCATATCGGCCGCGCCCTGCCCCAGGCGCCGCCGACGGTGCTGCGGTCGCAATTGGCGCGGTTCGGGCTGGACGCGGACCGGGCGAAAACTCCGGCGGCCAAGCTGTCGGGCGGCGAGCGGGCGCGGCTGCTGCTCGCGTTGGCCACCCGCGACGCGCCGCAGCTGCTGATCCTGGACGAGCCGACCAACCACCTCGACATCGACGCCTGCGACGCGCTGGTGCGGGCCCTGGGCGAGTTCCAGGGGGCGGTGCTGCTGATCACCCACGATCCGAACCTGGTCGAGTTGGTCGCCGACCAGCTATGGCTGGTGGATGCGGGAACGGTGCAGCCGTACGAGGGCGACATGGACGACTACCGCGCCCTGCTGCTGAAGCGGGGCAAGCCGGCCAAGCCAGCGTCCGGGCTCAGCCGGAAGGACGAGCGCCGGATGCGGGCGCAGCAGCGGATGGCGGCAGCGGCGGAGTGACGACGCCGCGGCAGTCGCCGAACCCGATGCTCACGAAGCCATCCCGGCGCGCGTGGGCGTGCAGCGCCAGTTCGTCGCCGTCCTCCAGGAAACGGCGCGTTTCGCCCGACGGCAGCGCGATCGGTGCCCGGCCGCCCTGGGTGATCTCCAGCAGCGACCCGTAGCCGTCCGGCGTCGGCGACGAGATGGTGCCGGTGCCGAACAGGTCGCCGGGCTGTAGGTTGCAGCCGTTGGAGGCGTGGTGGGCGACGAGTTGCGCCGGCGTCCAGTACAGGTGCCGCGCGTGGCCGGCGGCCAGGCGGTGCGGCGCGTGGCCCGGCGTCCGCAAGCTGACCTCCAGTTCAAGATCGAGCGCCCCGGCCAGTTGGTCGGCGGCGTCCAGCAGGTAGGGCAGCGGCGCCGGGTCGCCATCGGGGCGGGACGGCTGGGCGATGCGGAACGGCGCGAGCGCCTCGGGGGTGACGATCCAGGGCGACACCGTCGTGCCGAAGCTTTTGCCGAGGAACGGCCCGAGCGGCTGGTATTCCCAGCCCTGGATGTCCCGCGCCGACCAGTCGTTCAGCAGGCAGTAGCCGGCGATGTGCCCGGCCGCCTCGCCGATGGGGATGGTGGTGCCGAGCGCGTTGCCGGGGCCGATCCAGATGCCGAGTTCCAGCTCGAAGTCCAGGCTGCGGGACGGGCCGAAGGTCGGGACCGTTTCGGCGCCCGGCTTGCGCTGCCCGTTCGGCCGCCGGATTTCGGCGCCGGACGGACGCACCGACGACGCGCGGCCGTGATAGGCGATCGGCACGTAGTTGTAGTTCGCCAGCAGCGGCGCGTCCGGGCGGAACAGGCGGCCGGTGTTGGTGGCGTGATGCAGGCCGGCGTAGAAATCGGTGTAGTCGCCGATATGGGCGGGCAGGTACATCAGGCAGTCCGCCGCCGGGTGCAGCAGGCCGGGCCGCGGCGGCGCGTTCGCGTCCAGCAGCGCCGACACCGCCTGGCGCAGGGCGGTTCGCGGACCGGCGCCCAGGGCGAGGAACGCGTTCAGCGCCGGGCCGGCGGCCGTTGCGTCCACGAGCCCTTCGGCGGCGGCGGCGCGCAGGTCCAGGATCATGTCGCCGATCGCGACCCCGCCTCGTGGCGCGCCGGCCAGCGGGCTGAACACGCCGAGCGGCAGGTTCTGGATCGGGAACTCGGGGTGCCCGTTGGCGGACTCGACCCAGCTGCGGCGCGCCGGATCGTGGGTGAAGTCGAGCGCGCTCATGGCCGGCTCGGGTCGAAACGCTTCACCAACCCGGTCCAGCAATCGGCGTAGCCGTGCTGCAGCTCGGCCAGCCCGGCGGCGTATGCGGTCACACGCTGGGCGAACCGAGTCTCGAACATGAACGCCAGCGTGCCCGCCAGCTTCACCGGGCCGAGCGCCGCGGTGCTGGCGGCCTCGAACGCCTGCGCGTCGGGACCGTGGGGCAGCATGCAGTTGTGCAGGCTGAACCCGCCCGGCACGAAGCCCTGCGGCTTGGCGTCGTACACGCCATGGATCAGCCCCATGAATTCGCTCATGATGTTCATGTGGTACCAGGGCGGGCGGAAGGTGTTCTCGGCCACCGCCCAGCGCTCCGGGAAGATCACGAAATCCACGTTCGCGGTGCCCGGCGTGTCGGACGGCGCCGTCAGTACGGTGAAGATCGACGGGTCGGCGTGGTCGAACAGCAGCGGCCCGACCGGCGAGAACCGGCGTAGATCGTACTTGTACGGCGCGTAGTTGCCGTGCCACGCGACCACGTCGAGCGGCGACTGCCCGATCGCCGCGCGCCACAGGTTGCCGCCCCACTTCACCGTCAGCGCCGAGGGGGTCTCGGTGTCCTCGTAGGCCGCGACCGGCGTCATGAAATCGCGCGGGTTGGCCAGGCAGTTGGCCCCGATCGGCCCCCGCTCCGGCAGCGAGAACGTGCCGCCGTAGTTCTCGCAAATATAACCGCGAGCAGGGCCGTCCCGCAGTTCCACCCGCATCTTGACGCCGCGCGGGATGACCACGGCCTCGCCGGGCGCGGCCTCGATGACGCCGAACTCGGTGCAGAACCGCAATCCGCCCTGCTGCGGCACGACCAGCATCTCGCCGTCGGCGTTGTAGAAATATTCGTCCTGCATCGAGCGGGTGGCGAGATAGACGTGCGCCGCCATGCCCGCCTGCGCCGCCGCGTCCCCCGCCGTCGTGACCGTCCGCACGCCGTCCACGAACGACAGCGGCGCCGACGGGATCGCGATCGGGTCCCAGCGGAGCGGCGCGATCGGCATCTCCCATTCCATGCACGGGGCGGTCCGCCACAGGCCCGGGTCGGCCTTCGCGAAGCGCCCGAGATGCTGCACCGTCGGCCGGATGCGATACAGCCACGACCGCTCGTTCGAGGCTCGCGGCGCGGTGAACGGCGAGCCGCTCAGCTGCTCGGCGTACAACCCGTAGGCGCATCTCTGCGGCGAGTTGCGGCCCACCGGCAGCGCGCCCGGCAGCGCCTCCGTCTCGAAGCCGTTGCCGAAACCGGTGAGGTAGCGGCATTCACCGACCGCGGACCGCCGGCTCACGTTCATGGGGCGACCTCCCCGCTGAGCGCCCCGCCATGCTCCAGCGCACGCCACATCTCCTGGTCGCGCTCGGCCGTCCAGATGCGCGGGTGGTCGAGGCCGCGCGCCTCGTCGTAGGCGCGGGTGACGTTGAACGGCATGCAGTGCTCGAAGATCACCCAGTGGCCGTAGGCCGGGCGGAGGGCGGCCATCGTCTCGTCGTAGATCGCCTTCAGGTCGCCGCCGCGCGCCACGCCCGCCTGCACGGCGGCGAACAGGTCGGACGTGAACGCGCGGGTGCCTTCGATCGCCTCCGCGCATTCCGCCGCGGTGGCCAGGCTGCGGCCGCGGCCCGGCACCAGCCGTTCCGCCCTCAACGCCTGCACGGCCGCGAGCGTGGCGGGCCAATCGGTGAAGTGCGCGTCGCCGCAGTACGGCGTGGCGCCGAACTCCACCACGTCGCCGGAGAACAGCACCCGCTCCTGCGGCAGCCACACCACGGTGTCCCCGGCGCTGTGCGACCGGCCGATATGGATGATCTGCACCTCGCGCCGCCCGAGCCAGAGCGTCATGCGCCGGTGGAACGTGAGCGTCGGCCAGGTCAGCCCGGGGATGCTGCCGCGGCCGCGGAACAGGCGCGGGAAGCGGCCGATCTCGCTGTCCATGTCCTGTTGCCCGCGTTCGGCGATGAGGTCGCGGGTGACGTCGGAGGCGATGATCGCGGCGCCCTCGTAGGCCGACGCGCCCAGCACCCGCACCGCGTGGTAGTGGCTCAGCACCACGTGGCGCACCGGCTTGTCGGTGACGGTCCGGATGCGCGCGATCACGTCCCGCGCCATGGCGGGGGTCGCCTGGGCGTCGACCACCAGCACGCTGTCGTCGCCGACCACCACGCCGGAGTTGGGGTCGCCCTCCGCGGTGTAGCCGTACAGGCCCGGCGCAAGTTCGTCGAACGAAATGACTTTGTCCTGCAGGTCGTGAGCGGAGGCGAAACCGGACATGGGATGGTCCTTTCAGGTGGGGGTCGCAACGCCGGACCGCGCCGCCGCCATCGCCTCCCGTAGCACGCCGAAATCGCCGATGTGGTTGGCGAGCAGCAGGATCAGCTTGGCGTTCACCCGCTCGCTGTCGGTGGGCGACAGGTCGCGGTGCATGTCGATCAGCGCCTCGTAGAAATCGTCGGGGGCGGCGATGTTGGGGTCGGTGATCAGCACGAGGTCGCCCGTGCGATGGCGGCCCGGATACGCGCCGGGTCGAAGCGGCGCCAGCGGGCGCAGACGTGCTGGTCGGGGCGGAACAGGTAGGTCGTGCCGGGCTGCGCGTCGAGGCGGCGGGCGAGCAGGCCGGTTGGGTCCTCGATCGGCAGCAGGCCGGTCGGGTCCTCGACCGCGCCGGGGCCGACCTGAACCACGGCGATATCGTCCGGCGCGCCGGCCGGCCCGAACGTGACGGCGGTGAAGCGGCCTCCGACATGGGGCAGGAACCATCCGTCCCGTCCGGCGACCCGCACCGGCGCGTCCGTGCAGGGCGCGCCGGGGGACAGCCCGCCGTCGAACGGGTCTTCGTCCGGGGTGTTTAACGGCGAGTTGGCCAGCACCGACGGCGTCGAGAGCCGGCCGCTGTTCACCAGCCGCCGGGCGAAGGGGTGGCTGCGCGCGAGCTCCAGCACGGCGTCGCGGAACACGCGGCTGGCGGCACTTTTCGGCGTGATGAAGTCGGTGCTGCGGGTCGAGTGGCGGATGTTCTCGTCGGCGGCGAACTCCCGCTCCGCGGCGTAGCTGTCGAGCAGCGCGTCGGGCGCCTGGCCCTGGACGACCAGGCGCAGCTTCCAGGCGAGGTTCTCCGCGTCCTGCACGCCGCCGTTGGCGCCGCGCGCCCCGAACGGGGACACGCCGTGGGCGGCATCACCGGCGAACAGCACGCGGCCGTGGCGGAACCGCTCCATGCGCTGGCAGGCGAAGGTGTAGACGCTGACCCATTCCAAGGTGAACGGCGTGTCGGCGCCGAGAAGCGCGCGCACGCGGGGCAGCACGCGCTCGGGCTGCCGTTCCAGCGCCGGGTCCGCGTCCCAGCCGAGCTGGAAGTCGATGCGCCAGATGTCGTCGGGCTGCTTGTGGAGCAGCACGGACTGCCCCGGGTGGAACGGCGGATCGAACCAGAACAGGCGCTCGTTGGGGAACGGCGCGGTCATGCGGACGTCGGCGATCAGGAAGCGGTCGCGGAACACGCGGCCCTTGCTGTCCAGCCCCATCATCGTCCGCACCGGGCTGCGCGCGCCGTCGGCGGCCACGACGTACTGCGCCAACAGCGCGTATTCGCCGCCGGGCGTGTCGATCGTGAGCGTGACCCCGTCGTCGTCTTGGGCGAGCGCCATGACCCGGTTGCGCCAGCGCAGGTCCAGCGCCGGCAACGCCCGGGCGCGGTCGAGCAGGAACGCCTCGACGTGGTACTGCTGGAGGTTGATGAACGCCGGGCGGTGGTGCCCGGCCTCCGGCTGCAGGTCGAAGCGGTAGGCGAGGTCGTCCCGCACGAACACCCGGCCGACGTGCCAGCCGACGCCTTTGTCGACCATGCGCTCGCCGCAGCCGAGCCGGTCGAAGATGTCCAGCGTGCGCTTGGCGAAGCAGATCGCGCGCGACCCGGTGGCGAGCGCGCCGTCATCGTCCAGCACCACCACGTCCTGGCCCGACTGCGCGAGGTCGAGCGCGGCCGACAAGCCGACCGGACCTGCGCCGACCACGACGATGGGGTGGCGGGCCGGACGAGCCAGGTCCTGGTCGGGCGACCGGACGTAGGCGAAGCTGGGAACGGCTGCGTCCAAGGCCTCACCCCGCATCCTGCACGACATGGTAGCCGCAGCCAGCGGCGTCCGGCAATGATGCGGCACGTTGAACGAAGGAACGCCACGATGCAGCGACGCGACATGTTGGCCGGGGTCGCCGGCGCGACCCTCACCGCCGCCCTGCCCCGGCCGGCGATCGCCCAGGGCTCGCGCACGCTGAAATTCATCCCCGAAGGCAACCTCGCCAACCCCGACCCGATCTGGACCACCACGACGGTCGCCCGCAACCATGGCTTCATGATCTACGACACGCTGTTCGGCATCGACGAGGCGCTCCGCCCACAGCCGCAGATGTGCGACGGCTACGAGCTGTCCGACGACAAGCTGGCCTGGCGCTTCCGGCTGCGCGACGGCCTGCTGTTCCACGACGGCGCGCCGGTGCGCGGCGTCGATTGCGTCGCCTCCCTCGCGCGCTGGATGAAGCGGGACGGCTTCGGCCAGCGCATCGCCGCGGTGCTGGAGGGGATGCGCGCGCCGGACGACCGCAGCTTCGAGGTGCGGCTACGGCAGCCGTTCCCGCTGCTGGTCGCGGCCCTCGCCAAACCGGCTTCCAACGTCTGCTTCATCATGCCGGAGCGGGTGGCGCAGACCGACGCGTTCACGCAAATCACCGACTTCACCGGGTCGGGGCCGTTCCGCTTCCTGCGCGGAGAGTGGGCGCCGGGCGCGCTGGCCGCCTATGCGCGGTTCGACCGCTACGTCCCGCGACAGTCGCCGCCCAGTTTCACCGCGGGAGGCAAGGTCGCCCACTTCGACCGGGTGGAGTGGACCATCATCCCCGACCCGGCGACCGCTGCCGCAGCCCTGCAGAACGCCGAGGTGGATTGGTGGCAGTCGCCGCTGTTCGACCTGCTGCCGCAACTGCGCCGGGCGCGCGGCGTGAAGGTCGAGCACCCCGACCACATCGGCAACGTCGAGGTGCTGCGGTTCAACAGCCTGCAGCCGCCGTTCGACAACGTGAAGCTGCGGCGGGCCGTGATGGCGATGGTGAACCAGAACGACTACATGGCGGCGGCGTTCGGCGACGAGACCGCGCTGTACCGCACCGATGTCGGCGTGTTCACCCCGGGGTCGGCCGCCGCGACCGATATCGGCCTTGCGGCGCTGACCGGCCCGCGCGACCTGGCGGCGGCCAAGCGCCTGGTCGCGGAGAGCGGCTACAAGGGCGAGAAGACCGTCATCATCTCGCCGACGGACTATCCGTGGCTGCAGGCGTTCTGCCAGGTCACGCGCGAGCTGCTGGTGAATTTGGGGCTGAACGTCGAGTATGTCTCGACCGATTGGGGCACGGTGGTGCAACGCCGGGCGAGCCGCGAGCCGGTGGAGAAAGGCGGCTGGAGCGTCTTCTGCACGGGATGGGAGGGGTTGAACCTGGCCGACCCGGGCGGCCACTACCCGATCCTGGGCAACGGGCAGCAAGGCTGGTTCGGCTGGCCGACCAGCCCGCGCATCGAGCAGCTCCGCACCAACTGGTTCCAGGCGCCTGACGCCGCGGCGCAGAAGCGGGCGACGGACGCGATCCAGCTGGCGGTGTGGGACGAGGCGCCCTACGTGCCGCTCGGCGAGTTCTTCCAACCGATCGCCGTCCGCAGCGATGTCGAGGGCGTGCTCGCCAGCCCATTCCCGATATTCTGGAACGTGCGGAAGTCGTAGCCTCGCCCGCTACTGCTCCCCCCGCTACTGCTCCAGCGTGTAGCGGATGGCCAGCGAGAGCGAGGCCTGCTGCGGCATGCTCGCCGGGAATGCGGGCACGCGTTGGCCGGCCAGCATGTCGCGCACCGAATTGTCGAGCGCCGCCGAGCCGGAACTGCGGGTGATGGTCACGTCCAGCACCCGCCCGTCACGCTCGGCGGTGAACGCCACGCCGACCACGCCTTCGATTCCGCGCATCCGGGCGGCCTCCGGATAGTGCTTGTGCGCGGCGAGCCAGGCGTTGAGCGCTCCCCGCCACCCGGCGTCGATGCTCGCCGGCGCGGGCAGCGGGGCTGACGCCGCGGGTTCGGCACGGGGCTTTGGATCGAGCGCGGCGGCGGGAGGCCGCGATGGCGCCTTCTGCACCGGTGAGGCGGGCCGCACCGGCGAGGCGAGCTTCGGAACACGCGGCAGAGCGGGGGGGGCTGCGACCGGCGGCGCGGCCTCGGGAGTTGGCGGCACCGCGTCCGCCGCGGGGGGGGTAGGCGGTTCGGGTGGCGGGACGGGCGGAGCCGGCTCCACCGGTGGTTCCGGCGCCGGCTGCGGCGGCGTCGCTAGGGCGGCTGGGGGCGCCGGGTCGAACACGACCGTGAGAGTGTAGGGGTCCGGCCGTGGCGCGATTGCGCGGACACCGAGCGACACGAGCGCCAGGGCGAACATCGCGTGCAGTAGGCCCGAGGCGGCCAGCGCCGGGACGCGCCGCCGTCCGGCCGGACCGCTCGCGCTCCAGCGCCGCGCATCGATCGTCGGCGCGGGCGGTTCGGGGCGAAGCTCGGCCAGCCGGGCGATCTTCATGACCCCGCCGCGATCAGCTCAGTGGCATTGCAGGTTCACCTCGGCCTGCGCCTTGCGGAGGCTCTCGGTTTCCTGCTTGGCGACGGGGGTGTCGCGGAACATGGCCTCGCGCCCCCCAAGGCCGCCCTGCTGCATGCGCAGGATGGTGTCGGCGCGCTCGTAATCGTCGTAGGGCAGCATGTCCGCGATCACGTCGATGCCGCACGCGCACCGGTCGAGCGCCTCGCGCTTGAAGCCGTTGGACGCCAAGCAGCCGATGACGTAGTCGGCCCGGGCGGCGGTCGGGTAGTCGTGCGCGGGATGCCGCTGCTGCGCCCCGGCGGCGGTGGCGAGCGACAACAGGGGCAGCGCTGCGAGAACGGCGCGGATCAAGGCGCTACTCCTTGGAAGGTAATGCGTTCGCCCACGGCCGGGATTTTCTGCTGGTCGTTCGCCGGCATTTCGATCCGTATTTCGGCAATGGTCCCTGGAACCTGGTCGGAAAGCGCGAACAAGTAGCTTTTACTCTGGACGCTCGGCAGCCGTTCCAACCTGGAATCGTGCTCGAACGGATGCACCGACAGCAGCTTCACCGGGATGGCCTTGCCGTCCAGCACGAACTCGCCGTCCACGATCGTCGCGCGGTCGACGAACGACTGCCGGATTTCATTGCGGAAATAAGTGGCGGACACGCCGAGCGTCGCCTTCATTTCCAGCACGTCCCGCTCCAGCACGAGCATCAGCAGCGGATTGCCGCGGAAGTTGTCCAGCTCGGGATAGGCGACCCGGCGCTCTCCGGTCAGGAAATCGAAGCTCAGATCCTTGGCGCCGTCGGGGCGTAGGCCGCGAACGTGCAATGCCACCTTGTCGGTGAACCCCCCCGGCCCGTCGCGGACGATTTTGTAGTCGAGGGTTTCGATCTGGCTCACGTTTTGCAGGTGCGGAGTTTCGAACAAGGCGACCTGTGCCGGGCTCAAGGGGCGCTGATCCTCCGGCGGGTCGACCGGCGCCGCCTCGTCCGCACTTGCCGGGGTGGCGCATGCAACCATAGTGCCCAGCGCGGCGATGACGCAGATGCGCCGGAGCGGATGCCTATTCAGGAGGGTGGCCATGATCGAGTTAGTCCTTGTGTACTGCCTGTCGGACACGCCGAACCGCTGCGTGGAGCGGCGCGAACCGATGGGGCCGAACGCCAGCGCGGTCGAGTGCACTATGAGCGCCCAACGGCAGGCGCTGGAGTATGTCGAGGCGCACCCGAAGTATCGGCTGATGTCGTGGCGCTGCGAAGTGGACAGGCCGCAGCAACAACCCGTCTGAGGCGACGCGGCCCGCAGCGGGTCAAAACACCACGACGCTGCGGATGCTCTCGCCGCGGGTCATCAGGTCGAACGCGTCGTTGATCCGCTCCAGCGGCATCACATGGGTGATCAGGTCGTCGATGTTGATCTTGCCCTCCATGTACCAATCGACGATGTGCGGCACGTCCGTGCGCCCGCGCGCGCCGCCGAACGCGCTGCCCTGCCACACCCGGCCCGTCACCAGCTGAAACGGCCGCGTGCTGATCTCCTTCCCGGCGCCGGCGACACCGATGATCGTGCTTTTGCCCCAGCCCTTGTGCGCGCACTCCAGCGCCTGGCGCATCAGGGTCGGGTTGCCGACGCACTCGAAGCTGTGGTCGGCGCCGCCGTCCGTCAGTTCGACCAGGTGCGCCACGATGTCGCCCGCGACTTCCTTGGGGTTGACGAAGTGCGTCATGCCGAACTTCTCGGCCAGCTCCTTGCGGCCCGGATTGATGTCCACGCCGATGATCTTGTCCGCCCCCGCCAGCCGCGCGCCCTGCACGACGTTCAGGCCGATGCCGCCCAGGCCGAACACCACCACGTTGTCGCCGACCTGCACCTTGGCGGTGTAGATCACGGCGCCGACCCCGGTGGTGACGCCGCAGCCGATGTAGCAGATTTTCTCGAACGGCGCGTCCTTACGGACCTTCGCCAGCGCGATCTCGGGCAGCACGGTGAAGTTGGCGAAGGTGGAGCAGCCCATGTAGTGCAGCAGCGGCTTGCCCTGGAAGCTGAACCGGCTGGTGCCGTCGGGCATGACGCCGCGGCCCTGGGTGGTGCGGATCTTCTGGCACAGGTTGGTCTTGCGGCTGAGGCAGTAGTCGCATTCCCGGCACTCGGGGGTGTACAGCGGGATGACGTGGTCGCCCTTGACCAGGCTGTGCACGCCGGGCCCGACATCGACGACGACCCCGGCGCCCTCGTGGCCCAGGATGACGGGGAACATGCCCTCCGGGTCCTCCCCGGACAGGGTGAACTTGTCGGTGTGGCAAATGCCGGTCGCCTTTATCTCGACCAGCACCTCGCCTTCCCGCGGCCCTTCGAGCTGCACGGTTTCGATGCTGAGCGGTTGGCCTGCGGCGAAGGCGACGGCGGCGCGGACGTCCAACGGTGATCTCCCGAGAAGGTTGTTGGGGCCGGAGACTACTAGACCGTCGTGTTACGTCCACCCCCTCGGGCCACAGACAGTTATACTGGCCTTAATGCTGCAGCGCACAAATGCCTCTGCGAACATCTTTCATTTTCTCGCGGTTCCATCCCCCTTGTGGAGTTTAGGCATCGCTGCATATGCTGCCGGGATGAGCGTTCATGCAACGGATTGCTGCGTAGCTGAATGTTTATCACTAGTTATACTATGCTCAGAAGACAATTCGGCTGCAACGATCAGCCTTTAATGGAGGGAGTTCACGTGAGAATATCCAAACTATCCTTGCTTGCTTGCACCGCAATACTGGGGCTTGGAGGAATAGCATCTCTCCGTCCGGCTGCGGCCAACGACGAGCTGACGAAGTTGCAGACCGACCCCAACCAATGGGTTATGCCGTCCGGTAACTATTCCAGCCAGCGTTACAGTACGCTCAACCAGGTCAACACGACCAACGTCGCCAAGTTGCATCCGGTTTGGTCGTTTTCCACCGGTGTCCTGCGTGGGCATGAGGGCGGACCGCTCGTTATCGGCAACACGATGTATGTTCACACGCCGTTCCCGAACAACGTCTTCGCGCTGGACTTGAACGACAGCGGCAAGGTGCTGTGGAAATACGAGCCACACCAGGACCCGAGCGTCATCGCCGTCATGTGCTGCGACACCGTTAGCCGCGGCGTCGCCTACGGCGACGGCAAGATCATCATGAACCAGGCCGACGCGACGGTGGTGGCGCTGGACGCCAAGACCGGCAAGGAGCTATGGCACGTCAAGAACGGCGATCCGGCCAAGGGCGAGACCATGACCATGGCGCCCATGATCGTGAAGGACAAGGTCTATGTCGGCATCAGCGGCGGCGAGTTCGGCACCCAGGGCCGCCTGACCGCCTACAACCTCAAGGACGGCTCGCAGGCCTGGAACGCATTCTCGGTCGGCCCCGACTCCCAGCTGCTGGTCGATCCGGAAAAGACCATGGCGATGGGCAAGCCGATCGGTAAGGACTCGTCGCTCTCGACGTGGCAGGGCGACCAGTGGAAGACCGGCGGCGGCTCCACCTGGGGCTGGTACTCGTACGACCCGGGAACCAACCTGATCTATTACGGGACTGGCAACCCGAGCACCTGGAACCCGGTGCAGCGCCCCGGCGACAACAAATGGTCGATGACCATCTTCGCGCGCGACGCCGACACCGGCATGGCGAAGTGGGTCTATCAGATGACCCCGCACGACGAGTGGGACTACGACGGCGTCAACGAGATGATCCTGGCCGACATCCCCGTGAAGGGCGTGATGACCAAGGCGCTCGTGCACTTCGACCGCAATGGTTTCGCCTACACGCTGAACCGCGAGACCGGCGAACTGCTGGTGGCCGAGAAGTTCGATCCGTCCGTGAACTGGGCGACCCACGTCGACATGAAGACCGGACGGCCCGACGTGGTGCCCGCCTTCGCGCCGGGTCATAACGGCGAGGACCACAACAGCCGCAACGTCTGCCCCGCAGCGCTCGGCTCCAAGGACCAGCAGCCGTCTGCGTTCTCGCCGCAGACGAAGATGTTCTATGTGCCGACCAACCACGTCTGCATGGACTACGAGCCGTTCAAGGTGTCCTACACCGCGGGCCAGCCTTACGTGGGTGCCACCCTGTCGATGTATCCGCCGAAGGGCGACACCAACCTGGGCAACTTCATCGCCTACGACGCCGGCACCGGCAAGATCGCCTGGTCCGACCCGGAGCCGTTCTCGGTGTGGTCGGGCGCGCTCGCGACCGCCGGCGACGTGGTGTTCTACGGCACGCTCGAAGGCTACATCAAGGGCGTCGACGCCAAGACGGGCAAGGAGCTGTACCGCTACAAGACCCCGTCCGGCATCATCGGCAACATCAACACCTACACGCATAACGGCAAGCAGTACATCGCCGTCCTGTCGGGTGTCGGTGGCTGGGCCGGCATCGGCATGGCGGCCGGGCTTGCCAACGACACGGATGGGCTCGGCGCGGTTGGCGCCTACAAGCAGCTTTCCAACTACACCCAGTTGGGCGGCGTACTGACGGTGTTCGGCCTCGACTGACACCGTCCACGACCCCTCCGGCCGCGCGGGGTGCGCGGCCGGAGCACTTCCTGGAGATGACGATCGATGATGCGTAACGGATCGATACTGGCGCTGTCAGCGGCGCTTTGCTCAATGTTGGCGGTAGGCGGCGTCCTGTCCGGCACGGCCAAGGCCGAGAACGACCCGGTGTACGTCGTCCAGAACGGCTTGGTGGACCAGAACACCTTCAACGGCTACCGGCGCTACGGCGAGTCGTGCATGCGCTGCCACGGCCCGGACGGCGCCGGCAGTTCGTACGCGCCGAACCTGACCGACTCGCTCAAGCACCTGAGCTACGACGAGTTCGTGAACACCGTGGTCAACGGCCGGCAGAACGTCACGAAAACCCAGAACAACGTCATGCCGGCGTTCGGCACCACCGAGGACGTCGTCAGCTACATGGACGACATCTACGGCTACCTGAAGGCACGCTCCGACGACAAGCTTCCGCGCGGGCGACCGAAGCGGATCGAAAGTGCCAGCTAGCGTCGTCCGGGCGGCGCTGTGCGGCGCGCTCGCCCTGGCCGCCGTCCCGGCCCGGGCGCAACGCGCCGAACTGATCTCCCAAAGCGAACTCAGGGTCTGCGCCGATCCGCATAACCTGCCGTTCTCCAACAAAGCCCGCGAGGGCTTCGAGAACCGCATCGCCGAGCTGGTCGGCGGCGACCTGAAGCTGCCGGTCAGCTACGTATGGTTTCCCCAGGTGATCGGCTTCATCCGCAACACGTTGCGCGCCCGCGACTGCGACCTGGTGATGGGCGCGGTGTCGGGCGACACCGTGATGGACAACACCAACCCCTACTACCACACGGGCTACATGATCGTGACCCGCAAGGCCGACGGCATCACCGCGACGTCGGTCGGCGACCCGGCGCTCGCCGACAAGCGGATCGGGTTGGTCGCAGCCACGCCGCCGACCGATCTCGCGTTGCGGCACAACCTCATGACGCACGTCCGCGCCTACTCCTTGGCGGTCGACACCCGGGTCGGCAACCCGGCGCGCGCGATGCTGCAGGACGTGGCGGACGGCGTCATCGATGTCGCGTTCGTGTGGGGCCCGGTCGCGGGATACGCGATCAAGCACGATGGCCTGCCGCTGCATGCCGCCTTCATCGCGCCCGAGCCGGATGCGCCGCGCCTCGACTACCGGATCGCGATGGGTGTCCGGGCGAACGAGCCCGAGTGGCGGCGGCGGATCAACCAGGCGATCGGGCGGCAACAGGCGCAGATCACCCAAATCCTGACCGAATACGGCGTGCCCCTGCTGGACGAACGCAACCAGGCGGTCATGTCCGTGCCGTGATCCGCGCCCTTTGGCTGGCGGCATTCGCCGTCGCCGTCGCCGCGGCCTCCCCGGTCCCGGAGCCGGACGGGTTCAGGCAGGACGACTACCGCAGCGCAGTGCCCATGACGGTCGCGGGCGCGACGGTGGTGCACGCCGAGCAAATCCAGGATCTGCAGCGTCAGGGCGGGATCATCCTGATCGACGTGCTCGCGGCGCCCAGGCGGCCGGCCGGAGCGCTCCCCGGCGCGCCCTGGCTGCCCACCGCGCACACCGACTTGCCCGGCAGCCTGTGGTGGCCCGATATCGGGCGCGGCGCGATTTCCCCCGAACTCGACGCCCGGCTCCGGACCCGCCTGGCCGAGCTCGCCGCGACCCACCCTGGCAGCTTGATCGTGTTCTACTGCAAGTCCGATTGCTGGCTGGGCTGGAATGCGGCCAAGCGCGCGGCCCAGTACGGCATCCGGGCAGGCTGGTTCCCCGAGGGCGCCGACGGCTGGGAGGACGCCGGCTTGCCTACCCACGACGCCGTGCCCGAGTTCCTGGATTAGGGCTTCAAGTCGATCGCCGGCACGCTCAACTGACGTGCTTGGCGATGTCGGCGGCCATGGCGGCGGCGTCCTCGTCGGCGCGGAGCGGGGCCACGAACGCGCCGTCCGGCCCCATCAGGTACAGCACCGAGCTGTGGTCCATGCTGTAGTCGTTCGGCCCCGGCCCGGTGTCGTGCCGGGCGTAATACACCCGGTACTCCTGCGCCACCGCCTTAATTTGCTCGGGCGTCCCGGTCAGCCCTTCCAGCCGCGGCGAGAACGCGGCCGTATACTGGCGCACCACGTCCGGCGTGTCGCGCGCCGGGTCGACGGTGATGAACAGCGGCTGCACGCGCGCCGCCTTGGCGCCGAGCTTGTCCATCGCCGAGGCCATCTCGCTCAACGTCGTCGGGCACACGTCCGGACAAGTCGTGTAGCCGAAGTAGACCAGCATGTACCGCCCGCGGAAATCGCGGTCGGTGACGGGCTTGCCGTCCGGGCCGGCCAAGGTGAACGCGCCGCCGATGCCGGGCGCGGCGGGCGCGCCTCCGCCATCCCACAGCACGGCGGCCGTCCCGGCCAGCAGGGCGGCCAATACGGCGAGGCCGGCGATGGCAAGGTGCCGGGGACGAGGCTTCGACATGAGATTCCTCCTTACGCCATATGGGGCCGCAGGCGGAGGGCAGCCTGCACCAGCGCGCCATCCGGCTTGGTGAGCTCGCCGATGATGGAGAAGTGGTTCAGTCTGGAAAGGTTCAGGTCCTCGCCAACGGGGTCCGCGTGGCGGCGGTGCGCGTGCAGGGCGCGGCCGTCGTTCACCAGGGCGGCCAGTTCGTCCCCGCCATACGCGACCGACATCGGCTTGGCGACCGGCGTCAGGCGCAGTGGGGACAGGGTGGCGATCTCGTCCTCCGTCAGCCGCAGCTTCTCGTTCAGGTAGGTGTCGCGGATCGGCCCCAGCTCGAACACGCCCGAGATCGCCAGCCCGGCGCGCGCCACGGGGTGCGAGAGCGCCATGGCCGCCAGGTGCGCGCCCGCCGACCAGCCCGATAGCAGCACCGGCCCGGCGATGCCGTGCGCCCTGCCCTCCCGCTGCAGCCAGTCGAGCGCCGCGCCGATCTCGTCCACGATCTGCGCCAGGCTCGCCTCGGGGGTGAGCGTGTAGCCCGGCAGCGCCACCGACCAGCCATGCGCGGCCAGTCCGGCCGCGACCACCGCGTTCTCCTCCCGCGCGCCGCGCTGCCAGTAACCGCCGTGGATGAACACGAAGCACGGCGCGGCCGGGTCGGTGGCGGGGAACAGATCCCATTTGGTCCGCTGGCCGGGCTGGTACGGCACATCCAGATGCCCGGGGTGCGCGGCGCGATAGGCGGTCGAGCCGGCGATCCGGGCAGCGGTCAGGGCGGCGCTGTCGGGGACCGCGTCGGTGTTGTTGTAGGCGGCGTCGCGCTCGGCTTGGGTCATGGCGGGCTCCGGGTGGTGGCGTCGGTGAAAGCGGCCCAGCCGCGGGCGCGCAGGTCGCAGGCCGGGCAGGCGCCACAGCCGAAACCCCAGGGATGGCGATGGGTGCGGTCGCCACGGTAGCAGGTGTGCGTCTCGGCCACGATCAGGTCGACCAGCGCAGTCCCGCCCAGGCGCTGCGCCAGCGCCCAGGTCGCCGCCTTGTCGAGCCACATCAGCGGCGTGTGCAGCACCAGGCGGCGGTCGAGGCCGAGCGACAGCGCGACCTGCATCGCCTTCACCGTGTCGTCGCGGCAGTCGGGATAGCCGGAGTAGTCCGTTTCGCACATGCCGCCGACCAGGTGCCGGATGCCGCGGCGGTAGGCGAGAGCGGCGGCGTAGGTGAAGAACAGCAGGTTGCGGCCGGGCACGAAGGTGTTTGGCAGGCCGCTCGCCGCCAGGGCAATGACCACGTCCTGGGTCAGGGCGGTGCCGCCCAGGGCCGCGAGCGTCGGCATCGGCAGGACGTGGTCGGCGCCGAGCCGGGGGGCCCAGGGCGGAAAGTGTTGCGCGAGGGCGTCGCGGACCACCGGGCGGCACTCCAGCTCGACCCGGTGGCGCTGGCCGTAGTCGAAGCCGATCGTCTCCACCCGGGCGTAGCGGTCCAGCGCCCAGGCGAGGCAGGTCGTGCTGTCCTGGCCGCCGCTGAACAGCACGAGGGCGGTCGTGTCGGGTGAGGGGTCCACGGTGAAGCGGTCTAGCAAGCTCGGGCGTCGGTGGCTAATTTCGGGCGTGCCCGCACCGGAGGGCGTCCATCGCGCGGCGCCACCTGGCCGCATTCCTGACCAGACGAAACGCTGGCTAAACGATCCTGTATCGCTTTATTCTCGCCTGACTCGAAAAGGTTACTCATGGCCGATCGGCTAATCAACCGTCGCGACCTCGACTTCATGCTGCGTGAGTGGCTTCAGCTCGACCGGCTGCTCCTGCGGCCTGTTTTCGCCGAGCACACCCTCGAGACCGTGGACGCCGTGCTCGACACGAGCGAGCAGCTTGCCGCCGGACTGTTCCTGCCGCACTACAAGAAAGCCGACCGCGAGGAGCTGCAGCTCACCGCCGACGGTGTGACGGTGCTGCCCGAGATCAGGCCCGCCTTGGCCGCCTACGCCGAAGCCGGGTTGATCGCCGCGGCGTTCGACGCCGAGGATGGCGGGCTGCGACTGCCGCAGCTCGTGCACTCCGCGGCAATGGGCCTGTTCATGGCCGCAAATACCGCGACCGCAGGCTACGTCATGCTCACCACCGCCAACGCCCGGCTGCTGATGACCCACGGCACGGCGGCGCAGAAGGCCGCGTTCGCGCAGCCGCAGCTCGACGGCGACGCGCTGGGCACGATGTGCCTGTCCGAACCGCAGGCCGGCTCGTCGCTGTCCGACATCAAGACGCGGGCGGTGCCCGACGGCGCCGACGAACTCGGGCAGCGGTTTCGGCTGTTCGGCAACAAGATGTGGATTTCGGGCGGCGACCACGACATCACGCCGAACATCGTGCACCTGGTGCTGGCGAAAGCGCCGGGGCCGAACGGGCGGCCGGTCCCGGGCACGAAGGACATCTCGTTGTTCGCCGTGCCGAAGCTGCTTCCCGGCGGCGGGCGGAACGACGTCGTGGTGGCCGGGCTGAACCACAAGATGGGGTTTCGCGGGACGGCCAACTGCCTGTTGAACTTCGGCGAAGGCACCCGGCACCGGCCCGGCGACTCGGCCGGGGCGGTGGGCTGGCTGGTCGGAGCGATCGGCCAGGGATTGCCGATCATGTTCGAGATGATGAACGAGGCGCGGATCGGCGTCGGCCTCGGCGCAGCCGTGCTGGGCTGCCGCGGCTACCTGCTGTCGCTCGACTACGCCCGGCAGCGCACCCAGGGCCGCCCCGCCGCCAACAAGGACCCGGCCGCCCCGCAGGTGCCGATCATCGACCACCCCGACGTGCGCCGGATGCTGCTGGCGCAGAAGGCCTACGCCGAGGGCGCGCTGGCCTTGGTGTTGTACTGCGCCCGGCTGGTCGACGACCACAAGACGGCGGAGACGGAGGCCGAGCGCGCCGACGCGGGGCAACTGCTTGGCCTGCTGACCCCGATCGCCAAAACCTGGCCGTCGGAATTCGCCCTGGCCGCCAACGACCTCGCGATCCAGGTGCACGGCGGCTACGGCTACACGCGCGACTTCGACGTCGAGCAGCTGTATCGCGACAACCGGCTGAACCCGATCCACGAGGGCACGACCGGCATCCAGGCGCTCGACCTGCTCGGCCGCAAGATCCTGCGCGACGGCGGGACTGCGATGAAGTTGTTGCGTTTACGGATCGATGCCACGGTGGACGCCGCGCCGGGCGAGCTCGCTGTCCATGGGCGGGCCCTCGGCGCCGCGTGGGACGGCGTGGCCGCGACGGTCGCCGGGTTGGGCGCGCTGAACGACGGCCGGACGCTCGACAATGCGACGCCGTTCCTATCGGCGTTCGGCCATGCCGTGGTGGGCTGGCTGTGGCTGGACCAGGCGGTGGCGGCCTCCGGCGACGATCCGTTCCATGTCGGCAAGCGGCGGGCCTGCCGCTGGTTCTTCGAATTCGAGATGCCGAAAGTAGCCATGCACCTCGCCGTCGTCGCGTCGCGGACCGACGTGGCGGCAGCTATGCCCGAAATGGCGTTCTAGCCATGTCCTCCGCCCCGGCCGGCGGGCGAGGGGTGCAATCCATCGAGACCGGGGGACGGCTGCTGAGCGTGCTGGCCGCGCAGGCCGGGTCGATGATGTTGCGCGACTTGGCCGCCGCCGCTGGGCTGGCGCCGGCGCAGGCGCACGCCTACCTGGTCAGCCTGCGCAAGATCGGCCTGGTCGAGCGCGCCCCGGCCAGCGCCCGCTACCAGCTCGGCCCGTTCGCGCTCCGGCTGGGACTCGCGCGCATGCACGTCTCCGATCCGATCCGGCTTGCATCCGAGGGCATCGACGCGCTGGCGGCGGAGCTGGAGATGCTGGTCGCGTTGACGGTCTGGAGCGGCCACGGCCCGACCGTGGTCAAGGTGCGCGAGGGCTCGAACGAGGTGCCGGCGAACGTGCAGGTCGGCCGCACCGTGCCCTTGGTCACCAGTGCCGCCGGCCGGCTGTTCGTGGCCTACGCCCCGCTGGAGGAGGTGCGCCCGTTGCTGCGGCGCGAGCTGGCGGCAGGCGACTTGCCGACGGATGGGGCCGTGCTGACCCTTGCCGACCTCGAGGCGGGCGCGGCGCGGATCCGCCAACGCGGGTACGTGGCCACGCGCGACAAACCGGCGCCCGGCGTCAGTGCGATCAGCATGCCGGTTCTTGGCGCCGACGGCCGGATTGAGCTGGCCGTGACCGCGATCGGGCGCAATGGGACGGTGGACCTCGCACCCGACAGCCCGCAGATCGAGACGCTGCGCCGTTTCGTGGAACAGGTGTCCGCCCGGATCGGGTTCAAACCGGCTGAGAGCTAGAAGGAGGGCACACTCGTTATGATTGCGTCCGCTGCCCGATCCGCGGCACGGTCACCGACCGCGTATTAACCGGCGCTTAAGCGGAGGCTGGCAAGGTCGGGTCGTCATTCGGAGACGCTGCCATGATTTGCCGCCGCAAGCTGGGGATTTCCGCCGCGATCGGCCTCGCGATGCCTTACATCAGACCAGCACGGGCGACCCAGCGATTGCGCCTGGGCATTACGCAGACCGCGACGGACAGCTACGGCACCGCTGCCACGAGCCTGGCCGAGGCCGTGCGCGCCGGAACGGACGGGCGTATGCAGATCGAGATTTTCGACGGCGCGGGGCTGGGCAGCGAGGAAGCCATGCTCGCTGCCGTTCGCGCCGGCACGCTGGACCTCACGATCGTCGCCTCGGGCCTGCTCGGGACCTACGCGCCCGAGATTGGCCTGCTGGACATGCCCTTCCTGTTCCATGACGCCGCTCATGCCCGGGCCGTCCTGAGCGGCCCGATCGGCCGGGAATACGCGGCAATGGCGGCGGCGAAGGGCGTGCCGGTGCTAGCATGGGCGGAAAACGGCACGCGGCAGCTGACGGCCAACCGGCCGGTGCGCACCGCCGCGGACCTGCAGGGCCTGAAGCTTCGGATCATGCCGGCCCCGCTGCTCGTAGCCGCGTTCCGTGCGATGGGCGCGGACGCCGCGGCGCTCTCGTTCCCGCTCGTGTACGAGGCGCTGCGGGTCGGCAAGTTCGAGGCTCAGGAAAATCCGGTTTCCCTGATCATCTCGTCGCGTTTCTACGATGTCCAAAGCCACTTGATGCTGACCGGGCATACCTACTCGGCGGCATGCATCGCTGTTTCGCCGGATTTGATGGAGGATCTCAGTCCTGCCGACCGGGACCTGTTCACCATTGCCGCGCAGGCCGCCGCGACGCGGTCGCGCGAGTTCGTCGCAGCCGCCGAGACCACGGGCGTAAGCCGCTTGCAGAGCCTTGGCATGACCATCGTCGCGGATATCGACCGCGCCAGCTTTATGCATGCCGCCGCCCCGGCCGAGGCTGCTGTCGCCCAGCGCTTCGGGGCGGACCGCATCGCCCAGCTTCGCGCCAGCGTATAACGCGGCGATCAGGCGTCTCGGTCGAGCCACCCGCAGCTCATGCCCGCCATCCGTTCCATCCGGGCGCGCATCGCCATCAGCTTCCTAGTGGTGCTGGCGCTGCTATGCTCGGTCGCCGCGGTCGCACTGACATCCGGACGCACCGTCAGCGCAAGCTTCATCAAGTACGATGCGGCCCAAAACTCGGCGCGGCGGGTTGCCCAAGCAGCCGATCGGGCGACCTTGCTGCAGCTCGGCGTCGCCGAGTACGCGGGCAGTGAGATGATAAAGGACCGGACCAAGGCCGGAGTGGGCCTCAGCGATCTCCGCACCCTTCTAGCCAGCCTCTCCGAAACGGGCGAAGCTTTGTCTGGCGCTATCCGCGAGTCGGACAACCTCTCGCAGGTGCTGGAGCAGGTTGCGTCAGCCATTATCGCCCGGCGTGACGCCGGGGCGAGCCTCGCCGATGCTGCGACCAGCCTCGCTACCGCGTTGACCGCGATTCAGGAAACCGCAGTGCGGCAGGATGTCGACGCGGCCGCGTCAGCCGTGCTGCGTACGCAGTCGGCCGGACAACGAGGCAGTTTGTTCGCGGCGCGCTACCAGGTATCGACCTCACCGGCCGATTTGAACGCAGCAAAAGCCGAGGTCGCGCGGCTCTCCGCAGGACTGGATGAGTTGGCGAGCCTGTTCACCACCTACCCACGCTTGCAGCGTCAATTGGCCGCGGCCCAAGTATCGGCCGGGTTGCTCGGCGAAGCCGTGAAAGGATTGGAAGCGGAAACCCAGCGGCGGGCGGATGCCATAGGCAGCTTGGACACCGCCGTGGGCCGGATCAAGGCTGGCCTGGACATGGCCCAGCAAGCCCTTGATGCGGCAGGAGCCGGCGCGGAGCGCAGGTTGCTCACCAGTATTCGCAATTCTGCCTACATCGTCGTCGCGGTCGCGGCCTGCGCGGTGGCACTCGGCCTACTGTGCATCGTCGTGATTGGTCGGACGTGCATCAGCCCGCTGACCACTCTGGTCGGATCCGTTCGTCGGGTTGCAGCCGGAGATCTTGCGGCAACGGTGCCCTACACTGCGCGCACGGATGAGATCGGCAAGGTGGCGCAGGCCGTCGCGACACTCAGGGATGGCGCCGTACGGTCGCGCGAGATGGAAGCCGAAGCACGATCGTCTGCGCAGGCCGTCGCACATGAACGTCAGCGAGTGGCGACGCAGAAGGCCGATGCGACCGAGAAGGCGCTGGGTGAAGTCGCCCACACCGTCGGGCGCACGGCGGAGCGGCTGCTGCGTGCGGCAGATGGCCTGAGCGGCATTGCTGGCCGGACCTCGAACCGTGCCGAGCATGTCGTCGTCGGTAGCCAGCAAAGCCGGGCGAGTGCGGAGGCCGTGGCGGCAGCGGCTGAGCAGCTCGCCGCCTCCGTAGCCGAGATCGCGCGGCGGATAACGGACGCGGCAGGCGTGACGGCGGGCGCCGCCGAAGACGCGAGCCGCACCGAGGAGGCCGTCCGCTCGCTCTCGGCCGCTGCCCGGGGCGTGCAGGAAGCGACGAACCTGATTGCCGATGTTGCGGGCCGGACGAAGCTGCTGGCGCTCAATGCGGCGATCGAGGCGGCGCGGGCCGGCGAGGCGGGACGAGGCTTTCAGGTGGTCGCCAGCGAAGTCAAGGACTTGGCGGCCCAGACAGCGGCGGCAACGGTGCGCATCGCGCGCCAAATGGACGTCATGAAGACCGCGACCGAAGACGCCATCGCCAGGATCAATGGCATCCACTGCGCAATGGGATCCGTCAGCCAGTTGACCACGCAGGTCGCGGCGGCAGTCGAGCAGCAGCACGCGGTCACGAGCGAGATCGTTCGGTCGGCCGGCGAGTCGGCGGGGGTGGCCAGCGAGGTTGCGGTCGCGATGCAAGCGGTGCTGGACGACGCGACGGAGGCCGCGCGGTCGGTCGTGAGCCTGCGTCATGTCGCGACCGAGGTTGCCGTCCAGGGCAACGTGTTGGAGGCGGAGTTGAGGAATGTGCTGGTCGAATTGCGCGCCGCCTAGAGCGCTCTCCGGGAGATGCGCTAGTGCCCCTCGCCCGCCGGGTCGTGCGAAATCCGGTCCATCAGGGCCAGCAGCACGCCGCTTACCACGAACAGCAGGTGCATCCCGGCACGCCATGCGAGATCGCGGTCGGCCAAGCTGGGTGCGTTCATGAAATCCTCCAGAACGTGAATTCCCGAGATGGCGACGATGCTGGTCATCAGCTTGAGCTTGATCTCGCCGAACCCGACCCGCGCCATCCAGGTTGGGCGGTCGGAGTGGGCGTGCAGATCGAGCCGGCTGACGAAATTCTCGTAGCCGGAAACCATGACCATGAACACCAGGTTGGCCACGAGCGAAATATCGATCAGCCCCAATACGCCGATGATCAGGTGATCGTCGCTGCCGGAGAATGCATGCACGACCAGATCCACCGTCGAAAGGGCGAACCTGCCGAGCAGCACGACCAGGCTGACCGGCAAAGCAAGATAGAACGGCGCCAACAACCAGCGGCTGCCGAACAACAAGCGCTCGAGCACGGCGGCCAAGCGGATCAAGCGCGGGGCCGTCCGATGCCATGGTAATCGAAGCCGGCCTGGCGCATGGCGGCCGGGTCGAACACATTGCGCAGGTCGACGACGACGCGACCCCGCATGGCGCTCGCCAGCCGCGCGGGAGACAAGGCGCGGAACTCGTTCCATTCGGTGACCAGCACCACGGCGTCGGCTTGGTCGGCGGTTTCCAAAGCATCTTGGCAATAGGTGACGCTGTTGGGGAGCAGGCGGCTGGCCGGCGTCATCCCTTCCGGGTCGTACGCGCGAACCACGGCGCCCTCTTCGACCAGGCGGTGGATGATGGGCAGCGAAGGGGCGTCGCGCATGTCGTCGGTTTCCGGCTTGAACGTCAGGCCGAGCACGCCCAGCGTCTTGCCGCGCACCGACCCGGCGCACGCCGCGACGATGCGCGCCGCCATGCCGGCCTTGCGGGCGTCGTTCACCGCCACCGTCGCCTCGACCAGGCGGGACGGCGCCCCCCAATCCTGCGCAATCCGCATCAGCGCCAGCGTGTCCTTTGGAAAGCACGAACCGCCATAGCCCGGGCCGGGGTGCAGGAACTTGCGCCCGATCCGCCCGTCCAGCCCGATGCCGCGGGCGACATCGTGCACGTCCGCGCCGACCTTCTCGCATAAATCGGCCATTTCATTGATAAACGTAACCTTCATCGCCAAGAACGAGTTCGCGGCGTATTTGGTCAACTCCGCCGTTTCTAGCCCGGTGAACAGGATCGGCGCCTCGATCAGGTACAGCGGGCGATACAGCCGGCGCAACACCTCTCGGGCGCGCTCGCTCTCGGCGCCGATCACCACCCGGTCGGGGCGCATGAAATCGCCGATGGCGCTCCCCTCGCGCAGGAATTCGGGGTTGGACGCGACGTCGAACTCCAAATCGGGTCGCACCTCGCGCACGATCTGCTCGATGCGCCGTCCGGTGCCGACCGGGACGGTGCTTTTGGTGACGATGACGCTGTAGCCGGTCAGCGCGCGGGCGACCTGCTCGGCGGCGGCGTTGACGAAGCTCACGTCGGCGTGGCCGTCGCCGCGTCGTGTCGGGGTGCCGACGGCGATGAACACCGCCTCGGCGTCGCGGACGGCAGAGGGCAAGTCGGCGGTGAACGCCAAGCGTCCCGCTGCGGCGTTCTCAGCCACCAGCCGGTCGAGACCCGGCTCAAAGATCGGCATCCGGCCCTCGTGCAAAGCTGCCAGCTTGCCGGCGTCGCTCTCGACCACGCAAACCTGCACGCCGAGGTCGGCAAAGCAGGCGCCGGACACGAGGCCGACATAGCCGCCGCCGATCATTGCGATACGCATCTGCATGTCCTTCGCTTGTTACGCCAGCTTCGAGCATATCCCGCGATCATGGACGAGGCGCGAGCCGATCCGGCGCTACTCGAGGGCGGCGAGGCGAAGCGGGGCTCCCCCGGTGCGAAGGAACAGATCGTCCCGGCAGGACAGGATCAATATCTGCGTACGCGCCGCGGCGGCTGCGAGGATGTCGAACATGCGCTGCGTCCGCTCACGGTCGGAGTAGGCCAGCGCGTCGTCGAGAATGACCATGGCCGGCTTGCCGCGGTCGGTCAGCAATTCGGCGAAGGCGAGGCGGGCGAGCACCGCGATCTGCTCGCGCGTGCCGTCCGAGAGGGCGCCGAACTCCTCCGTGGTGGACCGGACGATGCCGGTGATGCGCAGGTCGTCGTCGCACTGCACCTGCGCGCCCGGAAACAACGCGCACAGATAAGGCGTCACGCGCTGCACGATGGGCGCCAGATAGGCTTGCCGGGCGGAGCGCTCGGCCCCGTCCAGCGTCTCGCACAAAAGCTTCAGGATCCGGGCCTCCCGCAGCAGCCCGTCGCGCTCGGCCGCCGCCTCGTCCCGTTCGCGGCGCGTCAGTGCGATCTGCTCGTCGAGCCCGACCCCACCCTCATGCGCGACCCTGGCACGCCGTTCCGCAATCCCTTGCCCAAGCGACAGCAGCAGTTTCTGCCGCTGATCGACGGCCTTCTGCAGCCGCTCGATGCGCAGCGCCATCGCCGCGGCTGAGTCCGCCGGCCGTTCCAATTCGGTGGCGGCCAAGTCGGCGTGGCAAAGCGCGCGGTCGCTCCTCGCTCGGGCCGCCCGCTGCGCCAACGCGGCCTCGGGCTCCTGTTCCACAGCGGCCTGCTGTCGCGCTTGCAGCCGTTGGCACTCAGCCGTCACCGCCCCCATTTGCCCCTCGACGGCCGCGAACGCCACCCGGGCGTCGGCGAGCGCCTCGACCGCATTGCTGGCCGCCTCCGCCGTCTCGGCACGCAGTGCGATCGCGTCGGACTGGGCCCGCACGGCCACGCGCAGCGCCGCGTCGGCTGCCGCGGGGTCGGGCGGCGCCCCAAGTCCCAGGAGCGCTATGCCCTGGGCAAGGATCGCTTCCTGCACGGCCACATGATCACGCAACGCGTCGGCGCCGGGCTTCAGGCAAGCGCGAGCGTCCCCCGGCGCCAGCCGCGCGACCTGCTGGGATTCGGCGTCGGCTTGGGTCTGCAGGTTTTCGCGCTCGGCGAGCTTCGCCTCGGCGTCGGCAAGGCTCGCCGCGCCGGCCGCCAGCAAGGCGTCGTGCAGGGCGCTCTCGGCCGTGCGCAGCGAACCGAGCAGCGCGTCGCGATCCCCAATCGCGGGCCGAACGCGGATGGTCCCAATCCCCTCGATGACGATCACGCCTTCCTCGACAAGCTCAGTTCCATAACCAGGCGAGGGCAGCGACGCCCCGTCCAGTCGGAGCCGCCCCAGCGCACCCGGTTGCACCTGGAACGACAACGTCGTCGCTTGGGCGGACAGCCGGCTCTGTGCCCGGTCCCGCGCCCGTGCTGCGGCATGCAACGCCGCGACCACCGCACGGTCGATCGGCAGCGCAGCCACCCGGGCTTCCAGATCGCGTACGCGTGCTTGCGCCATGGCAGCCTGACCGGACAAGGCGCGCGACCTCACGATCTCGGCAGCCTGGGCCGCCACGTCGAGCGCCACCTTTGCCCGGCGCACCGCCTCGTCCGCCGCCGTCACCCGCTGCTCCACGTCGGCGGCCGCCGTCCGGCAGGCCCGCAGCAACGCCTCATGTTCGTCCCGTGCCAACCGGGATCGAGCCAGCCGGGCCGTGGACGCCTGGAGCTGCAGGTCCAGGTCGGCGAGCTCTCCCGCCCGTGCGGCACGCAGCGCCGCTTCCCGCTCGGCATCGGCGACGCTGCGGTCGGCAAGCACCAAAGCCGCCTGCTTCGCCTCGAACTGCTGCTGGAACACCAGCGCCCGGTCGCGCCGGCGATGGGCATCGGCGAGTTCGTCGTGCAGCTCCTGCTCGGCCTGCACGTCCGACACATGACGCCGCTCCATCTCGAGCCGGCGCAGTTCGGCCACATCGTCCATCAGCCGGGCGGCCCGCTCGTCCATCGCGGCCAGCCGGGCGTCGTGCTCCGCCACGCGCGCGGCTAGCTCCTTGGTGCGGCCCTTCGCCTTGCCGTGGCCGTCGAGGATGACGCCGAGCGCCGAGCGCGCCGCCTCCTTGACCGCACGCCCCTTCTCGCCCCCGGTCAGCACGCCGACCTCGCCCTGCAGGCACTCCGCGACCGTCATCCGTATGCTCGGCGAGGTCAGGTCGGCCTGGTCCACCGACTCCCGCTGCGTCACCCACAGCGCCGCCCAGACCCCCATCTGCCCCGCCTTGGCGCCCTGCTTGCCCGCCGACCCGAAGCCGAGCACGCGCTGCAACTCCTCCTCGGCGGCACTTGCCTCGAAGCGACGGCCGTCCGGAGCGGTCAGGCGCGCGGTGGGACGATGCAGGAACTGCTTCTCGATGCGCCAGGTCCCGCCCCCGATTTCGAACTCCATCGCGAGCCGGGGCGCCGCCTGGCTGCCCCACGGCCGCATCGCCATCACCGACTGGGCGCTGCTGTTGTATTTCTCGAACAGCAATCCGCGGATGGCGGCCAGGATGGTGGATTTGCCGAACTCGTTAGGGCCGCACAGCACGTTGATGCCGTCGACGAAGCCATCGAGCCGATGCGGCCGCCGGAACTTGCGGAACTGGTCGAGTTCGAGCGCACGCAGCTTCATCGCGCGACCGCCGCCTGCAGCACGAACAGCCGCTGCAAGGCGGCGGCGGCGTCGGCCCGCGCCGGGTTGGCGGGATCGTCGGCTTTGGCGGCCAGGATGTCGGCTGCGGCGCGGACGAATCCCGCATGGTCGATCGCCTCGAGGTCGGCCGTCGTGGGCTTCGGCAGCAGGCCGGCATCGTCGATCCGCAGCACCCGCAACGCGCTGCCGACGCCGTGGCGTATCCGGTCCTCGAACGCCTTGCGGTCGGCGAGGGAGAGCGCGCCGTCCACCCGCAGCCACACCAGCGCCGAGCCGAGGTCAGGGGTGAGCCCGCGCAGCCGCGCCTCCAGCACGGCGACATCGCTTGCGCCATGCAGCGTCGCGGACACGCGCTGCCACGCGAACCGGCCAACCCGGTGTCGCGTCACGGCGACCAGGCCGCCAGCGCCGCCGAACTCGACGACCAGCGCCTCGCCGCCGCCAGCGCCGCCGACATCGAAGCCGTCCGGCTCCGGCGTGCCCGAGTACCAGCTGCGGTCGCCGACCTGCTTCGATCCATGCCCGTCGCCGAGCGCCAGGTAGGCGAGCCCCACCGCCGCCGCACGATTCGGCGCGATGCGGTTGTGCCCGGTGGCCGGATCGCCACCGAAATCCGCCACCGAGCCGTGCGCAAGCCCGACCCGCAGCGCCCCGGCCGGAGTGGCCATGTCCGCCATCGGCGCCGTGGGGTCGTCTGCCTCGTGCCGCCGCGTCAGCACGGCGGGAAGAATCCAGGCCTCGCCATGGCCGATCGAGACCGGGACCGGCGTCAGGTGGACCCGCACGTTGGCCGGAAGGTCGCGAAGCCGGTGCCACGGGCCGCGCAGCGAGTGGGCGTCGTGGTTGCCGGGGATGACGTGCCACTCGATGTCCGGGAAGGCCCGCATGCGCTCGATCGGCTGCCGGAGCGTCCGCTCGTTCGGCATCTCCATGTCGTACACGTCGCCCGCCACCAGGACGGCCATGGCGCCGCACGCCTGCGCCAGCGCCCCGACCCGGTTGATCACCTCCAGCCGCTCGTCCCGCAACACCTGGCTAGCGTCCTCGGTGAACCCGAACGTCTTGCCGATGTGCCAATCGGAGGTGTGGACCAGGCGCACGCCGGAGGTCATTCCCGGACCAGCTCCTGCTCGACCAGGGTGGACCAGAAGCTCGCCCCGATCGGCAGGATGTCGTCGTTGAAGTCGTAGCGCGGGTGGTGCACCGGGGTTGCGCCGCGCTCGCCGTCGGCCTGGCCGATGCGGACGAAGCAACCCGGCACGCGTTGGGACATGTAGGCGAAGTCCTCGCCGCCCATGCCCGGCAGGCGCTCGCGGATCACGCGCCCCTCCCCCAGCAGCTTCGCCGCCGCCCGGGCCGCCCGCTCGGTCGCGGCGGCATCGTTGACGACGGAAGGGTAGCCGCGGCGGTAGTCGACCGTGGCGGTGGCGCCGTGGGCCGTCGCGGTGTGGCCCACGACGTCGCGGAACAGCCGCTCCATCTCGTCGCGCACCGCGGGTTTCAGGGTGCGGACGGTGCCGCGCAGCACCGCCTGTTCCGGGATGACGTTGGTCGCCGACCCGGCGTTGAACTGGCAGATCGACAGCACGGCGCTGTCCAGCGGGTCGATGCGGCGGGACACGCAGGTCTGCAAGGCCACGACGATGTGCGCCCCGGCCACCACCGGGTCGATGGCGCGCTGCGGCCGGGCCGCGTGGCCGCCGCGCCCGGCGACGGTGACGGTGAACTCGTCGGAGTTGGCGCAGACGATGCCGGCCACCGCGATCATCTGGCCGACGGGGATGGAGAAGTCGTTGTGGGCGCCGAACACCTCGTCGCAGGGGAAGCGGTCGAACAAGCCTTCGTTCACCATCACCTCGCCGCCGCCGCCGTTCTCCTCGGCGGGCTGGAAGATGAAATGCACAATACCGTCGAAGTTGCGGGTTTCCGCCAGATAGCGGGCGGCGCCGAGCAGCATGGTCGTGTGGCCGTCATGGCCGCAGGCGTGCATGCGGTTGGGTGTCTGCGACCGGTGGGCGAACTCGTTGGCCTCCTGCATCGGCAGCGCGTCCATGTCCGCCCGAATCCCGATCGACCGGCCGGAGCTTCCGTTGCGGAGCGTGCCGACCAGGCCGGTCCCGGCGATCCCGCGCGTCACCTCGATGCCCCACGATGCCAGCTTTTCCGCCACGACGCCGCTGGTGCGATGCTCCTCGAAGGCGAGTTCGGGGTGGGCGTGCAGGTCGCGGCGCCACGCGGTCAGGTCGGCGGCGAACTCGGCGATGCGGTTGTGGACAGGCATGCGGCGGCGCTCCTCGGGCTAGGCCGCCGACACTACCCCCTCGACGCCTGAACGAGTAGCGCGCATTGCCTATTGCTACAGGCTGCCGCCACAGTGGCAGCTACAAGCTGCCGCCGCGCCGGCCGGCCATGGCGGCCAACCGCAGCCGCAAGGCGTTTAGCTTGATGAAGCCCTGCGCGTCGATCTGGTCGTAGGCGCCCTGGTCGTCCTCGAACGTGACGTGCTTCATCGAGTACAGGCTGTTGGGGCTCTCACGCCCGATCACCGTCACGTTGCCTTTGTACAGCTTGATCCGGACCCGGCCGGCGACGCTTCTCTGGCTCTCGTCGATCGCGGCCTGCAGCATGCGGCGCTCCGGGCTGAACCAGAATCCGTTGTACACCAGATCGGCGTAGCGCGGCATCAGGCTGTCCTTCAAGTGCGCGGCCTCCCGGTCGAGGGTGATGCTCTCGATCCCGCGATGGGCCGCCAGCAGGATCGTGCCGCCCGGCGTTTCATACACGCCGCGAGACTTCATGCCGACGAAACGGTTTTCCACCAAGTCGAGGCGGCCGATGCCGTTGGCGCGGCCGAGTTCGTTCAACCGGGTCAGCAACGCGGCGGGCGACAGGCGCGTGTCGTCGATGGCGGTGGGGTCGCCACGCTCGAAGTCGATACTGACGACGGTTGCCTGGTCGGGCGCGTCCTCCGGCCGGATGGTGCGTTGATAGACGAACTCAGGCGCTTCCTGCGCCGGGTCCTCGAGCACCTTGCCCTCGCTGCTGGAGTGCAGGAGGTTGGCGTCGACGCTGAACGGCGCGTCGCCGCGCTTGTCCTTGGTGACGGGAATTTGGTGGGTTTCGGCGAACTCCAGCAGCTTGGTGCGGCTGGTCAGGTCCCACTCGCGCCAGGGGGCGATCACCTTGATGTCCGGCTTCAGCGCGTAGTAGGCGATCTCGAACCGGACCTGGTCGTTGCCCTTCCCGGTGGCGCCGTGGGCGACGGCGTCGGCGCCCGTCTCCTCGGCGATTTCGATCTGGCGCTGGGCGATCAGCGGGCGGGCGATGGCGGTGCCGAGCAGGTACTGGCCCTCGTAAAGGGCATTGGCGCGGAACATGGGGAACACGAAATCGCGCACGAAGGTCTCGCGCAGGTCGTCCACGTAGATCTGCGTGACGCCGAACATCTCGGCCTTGCGGCGCGCCGGTTCCAGTTCCTCGCCCTGCCCCAGGTCGGCGGTGAAGGTCACGACTTCGCACCCGTAGGCCGTTTGCAGCCAGCGCAGGATGACGCTGGTGTCGAGCCCGCCGGAATAGGCGAGCACGACCTTCTTCACATCACGCACGGCCATTGCAACACTCCGATGATGCCTTGCCGCATAGCCCCGATGCCGGGAAGCGGCAAGGGATCGGTCGATGCGGCACGACCTGGACGGGCGTGCCGGCTCGCAGCCGATCCGGCGCGATCAGCGTGCCTGCCGCCGCAGCAGCGCGCGCAACGCCACGCCGAGCAGCAGCACGCCGCCCGCGTCGATCCAGAAGGTCGCGCGGTAGCCGAACTCGGTGATGCCAAGTCCGACGAGCAGTGCGCCGATGCTCTGGCCAAGGAACAGCATGAACGCGAAGCTCGACACGGCGGTCCCGCGCGCGGCCGGCAGCAGCTCCGTCGCGCGGGCCTGCACCACGCTGTGCAGCATGAAGTATCCGAGGCCGAGCATCGGCTCGACGAGCATGAACAGCTCCCACCGTTGCGCGAGCATGCCGATGGCTAGGCCAGCGGCGGCGATGATGCCGCCTGCCAACACCAACCCGGTTTCACCGAGCAGCGCGATGAGCCGCCGGGCGCCGGAGGTGTAGCCGAAGATGCCGAAACCAAAAAAGGCGAGCAGGACGCCAACCTGGGCGTAGGACAAGCCGAATTCCTCGCGCAGGTACGGCGCGAGGAATGGGAACGACCCGGTGAATACCATTCCGTCGGCCAGGGCGCCGAGCAGCAGGAGCTGGCTCATCGGGTGGCGTAACAGCAACCGATAGTTGCCGTAGCCGAACCTCGCAGCGACCGGGGGAGCGTCGCCGTATGTTCGATGATGCCGTCCCAACAGCCCCGCCACGACGAGAGCGACGGCTGCCAGCACCACGAACACGCCGCGCCAGCCGACATACTGGCCGAACAGCCCCCCGAACGGCCCGGCAAAGATTTGGGCTAGGACGATCCCATTCAGCAGCCGCGCCATCGCGACCTGCCGCCCGGCGTAGGGCACGTTGTCGGCGATATAGGCCAAGCCGATGGGAATGAGGCCCGCGCTCGCCGCCCCCGCGCAGCCGCGTGCCAAGGTGAGGGAGGAAAGCGATGGCGCGGCCGCACACAGCGCCGTCGCGACCGCGTAGGCGAGCAGGGCGAAGAACATGACCCGGAGCTTGCCAAACCGGTCGCCAACCGGGCCGAGCAGCAGTTGGTTCAGGCCGTATGGCAAGGTGAACGCCGCCACGATGATCGACACTGAGCCAATGGCGACGTTGAGGTCGGTTGCGATGACGTGCAGCAGCGGATCGACGACCCGCGCCCCGGCAGACGACAGGAAGCTTGCGGCCGCAAGCAGGCTGAACGGCAGGGCAGCACGCACGGGGGAAGTTCGATCCATGGAATGCGACCATCCAGACCTGCTCCAGCGCACGCAAGGGACTTCTGGAGGTGGCATGTTTCAGATTAACGGTAACGAATGGCAAGTCCCCGTGACGTGCGCGTGAAGCGAGGATGCACACTCAAAAACCGTCAATCCAGCATTTTTCCTCAGTCGATAGACGATAACATAATTTTAAGACATGCTGGCTAAAACCGCGTGAACGCCAATGCCATCCTAAACAGCGCTCTCCCGTATGCGCCGGCTATCGGTCCGCAACTGCCCGCATGCGGCCAGGATGTCGCTCCCGCGCGGCGTCCGGACCGGACTGGCGAAGCCTGCCGCCATCACGATCCGTGCAAACCGGTCGAGCGCGTCGCGGCTGCTGGGCTCGAACGCGCTGCCGGGCCAAGGATTGAACGGGATCAGGTTCACCTTCGCCGGAATGCCCGCGATCAGGCGCACCAGCTCGCGCGCCTCGGCCTCGGAGTCGTTGACGCCGCGCAGCATGACGTACTCGAAGGTGATCCGCCGGGCGTTGGAGGCCCCGGGATACCGGCGGCAAGCGGCGATCAGCTCCGCGATCGGGTATTTGCGGTTCAACGGCACGAGTTCGTCCCGCAGCTCGTCGCGCACGGCGTGCAGCGAGACGGCCAGGTTCACGCCCAATTCGGCCCCGCAGCGGTCCATCATCGGCACGACGCCGGAGGTCGAGAGCGTGATGCGGCGGCGCGAGAGCCCGATCCCCTCGCCGTCCATGGCGATCCGCATGGCGGTCGCGACGTTCTCGTAATTATACAGCGGCTCGCCCATGCCCATCAGCACGATCGTGCTGAGCAGCCGCGGTGTCTCCCCGCGCGGCGACGGCCACTCGCCGTAGGCGTCCCGCGCCGCCATGAACTGGCCGACGATCTCGGCCGGGCCGAGGTTGCGCGCCAGCGCCTGGGTGCCGGTGTGGCAGAACCGGCAGGACAGCGTGCAGCCGACCTGGGACGAGATGCAGACGGCGCCCCGGTCCTGCGCGCGGTCGGGGATGTACACCGTCTCGGCTTGCTGGCCGTCGCGGAAGCGGAACAGCCATTTGCGGGTTTCGTCCACGCTGGTCTGCACGGTGGCGACGTCGGGCCGGCCGATGACGAAACGCTCGGCCAGACGCTCCTGCAACGGCCGCGCGACGCTGGACATACGGGAAAACTCGGTCACGCCCTGGTGGTAGATCCAGTGCCAAACCTGCTTGGCGCGGAACGGCTTCTCGCCGATGTCCGCCAGCGCCGACGCGAGTTCCTCACGCGACAGCCCGACCAGGTCGCGGCGTCCGTCGGCGGCGACGGGCGGAGGCGGCGGGAACAGCGCCGATTTCGCCAGGATGCGGGCGCGCTCGGCTTCGGTCAGCAGTGCGTTCATCAGCCTTTAACCGGACATGCTTTATTGATGGCCGCGTAGGCCGGCGAGAACCCGCGCAGGCTGAACGTGTCGATCACGGGCGTGTTGCGTGGGCCCGGAGACTTGGCCACCGCCTGCCGCCCGCGTTCCAGGGCGGCGATCGTCGTGCGTCCCGTGCGGGCGAAGGCCGAGCGTTGCGCGGTGTAGAACGGCAGCGAGGCCTGATCGACCTGCACCGCAACCTCGGCGCCGGCCGCGTAGGCGAAGCCAGCGCTGAGCGCCACCGCGTCGCGGGAGCCGCCGGGCCGCTGCGTCACCGTCAGCACCACGTCGCCCCGACCCGGCAGCGCCGGGCTGGAGTTGCTGGCCCGGGTGAAGGCGTAGCAGACGGTCTGCCCCGCCTCCTGGTGGGTCGCAGCCGTCCAATCGTCGAATTTGCCGATTGCCTTGGGCGTCGCCTGCGCCGGCGCATGGGCCGGGCGCGTTTGCGCGAAAGCGGGCGACGCCAGGCACAGCAGCAGCAAGGTTATGGTTCGCATGGCGCACAGATACGGCCGCCCGGCGCGCGGGACAAGGAACGGCCGCGCGCATCAGGGCAGCCACTCCGGCCTGTGCCGGCGGAAGCGGGGGTGCCCATGGCCCTCCGGCGCATCGCTGGACGCGGCACCCCCCGCCCCGACCGGGCGTTCGGCGAAGCGTCCGTGCTGCAGCAGCCGGTCGTACAGCACCAGCGCGCCGGCGACGGCCAGGTTGAGCGAGAACCGCGCCGGGATACGGACGACGTGGCGGCACCGGGCCAGCATGGCGTCCGACAGCCCCGACCGCTCCGGCCCGAGCACGTAGGCCGCGTTCAGCGGGTGCCGGAACGACGGCAGGTCGGCGGCGTCCTCCAGCAACTCGACCCCGACCAGCGCGCACTCGTCCGGCAGCGTGATCTCCGCGACCGAGGCGAACCGCCACAGCGGGACATGGCGCGGCGTGTCGGCGGTGTCGGCCGCCCGGCCCGCGCGCGCGTCGTGCCCGGCGGCCACCGAGAAACAGAACGACGCGCCGAACGCGTGGGCGGTCCGCAGCAGCGCGCCCATGTTGGCGCCCTTGCTGATCCCCTCGGCGCCGATGCCGAAATAGCCTCTGCTCACGGGTGTCCTGGCGGGCGGCATGGCGGCGGGATATGCGTTCCCCATGACCGACGCAACCGACCGCCGTCTCGCGGCGCAGTACGAGGCCTATCCCTACCCGGCCCGCGACCCGCGCGACGAGGCCAAGCGGCTGGTCATCGGCAGCCCAAGCCATTTGCGCGAGATCGACCACTGGGTGTTCGGCGCCGCCCGCCCGGCGAGGCACCCGCTGCGCGCCCTGGTCGCGGGCGGCGGCACCGGCGACGGCGCGATCATGCTGGCGCAGCACCTCGCGCGGGAGGGGCGGCCCGGGCGCGTGGCCTACCTCGACCGCTCCGGCGCCGCGATGCGCACGGCGCGGGCGCGGGCCGACGCGCGGGGGCTGTCGCTCGACTGGCACGACGGCTCGATCCTGGACCTGCCGGGGGGACTGGGGCCGTTCGACTACATCGATTGCTGCGGCGTCCTGCACCACCTGCCCGACCCGGCGGCCGGGCTGCGCGCCCTGCTGTCGGTGCTGGCGCCGGGCGGCGGGCTGGGCCTGATGCTGTACGCCCCGCACGGCCGCACCGGCGTGTACATGCTGCAGGACGCGCTGCGCCGGCTGGCCCCGGAGGAAGCGGCGCCCGCCGCCCGGCTGGACGTGGCGCGCCGGGTCATGCGGCATTTGCCGGACACCGCCTGGCTGAAGCGCAACGCGTATTTCAGCGACCACCTCGATGGCGGCGACGCCGGGCTGTACGACCTGCTGCTCAACCCGCGCGACCGGGCCTACGACGTGTCGGCGCTGTTCGACCTGGTCGAGGGCGCCGGATTGCGGATCACCTGCCTGATGGAGCCGCTCCGCTACGACCCGGCGATCTACTTGCCCGACCCGAAGCTGCGCGCCCGCATCGCCGGGCTGGGCGCGATGGAACGGGCGGCGCTGGCCGAGGCGTTGTGCGGCAACCTGAGCACCCACGTGCTGTACTGCGTCCGCGCCGGCGACCCGGTCGCGGCGCCCGACTTCATGGCGCCTGGCGCGGTGCCGGTCGCGCGTGAGATGCCGGCGGACGAGCTGGCCCGGCACATCCGCCCGGATGGCGCGCTGCCGTTCCTGTTCGACGGCCTGCGCGTGCCGGTCGCGATGCCGCCGCTGGCCGCCGCCATCCTGCGGCTGATCGACGGCGCCCGCACGGTCGGCGAGATCGCGGCGGCGCTGGCGGCGCGCGGCACCGGCCCCGAGGCGTTCGCACGGGCCTGGCCAGCCACCTACGGCGCGCTCTCGTCGCTGAACCGCATCCTGCTGGCGCCGCCGCCATGATCATCGTCATCTTCGGCGCCGCGGTGCGCCCGGACGGCACAGCCAGCGAAACGCTCCACCGCCGGGTGGAAGCCGCGTTCCGGTTCGGCGGTCCTGCCGCCGCGTACCTGCCGACCGGCGCTGTCGGCCGCTACGGCCCGTCGGAAGCGTCGATCATGGCGGGCCTGCTGACCGGCTACGGCGTGCCGCCGGAGCGGATCATGCTGGAGGAGACCGGCACCGACACGCTGTCGTCCGCGCGGGCATGCGCGGCGCTGCTACGGGGCCGCACCGGGCCGGTGTTCGCGGCCAGCAGCGGCTACCACCTGCCGCGGTGCCTGCTGCTGCTGCGGCTGGCGGGGGTATTCGCGCGCGCCTGCCCGGCGCCCCGGCCGGTCGCCGAGTGGCACATGCGCTGGTATTGGCGATTGCGGGAATGCGCGGCGCTGCCGGTGGACGCGGCCCTCTCGCTGGCCGGACGGATCAGGGCGGGACGGCCTGGTCGCCGGGCTGGTCGTTCACCGTCCAGTCGGCGGGGATGAACACCATGCGCGAGTCCTCCGGCACCGGGTCGACGCGGTACCGGTTGACGTAGGCGAGCAGCGTCGGCGCGACCCTCAGGAAGTCGGCTTTGCCCGACGCCAGGACGGACGCGAGCCGCACCGTGCGCGTCGCTGGGTCGAATCGCACGCGGCTCGGGTCGGACAGGAAGTGGCGGGCGGCTGCGTCCAGTTGGGCGTCGATGTCGGCGGCATCGAACGGCGCCCGGGGCAGCTCCGGGCAGGACACGGCCATGCAGCTGAGCGCGAAATGCAATCGCGGGTCGGCTTCCCGGCGGAGAATGTCGGTTTCGTAGCCGGCCAGCGAGGTCGGCGTGCCCGCGACGTCAAAGCGGGTCAGCCGGAAGATGTCGATGCGGTCCAGCCAATCGAGTCGCCGGGGCACGCCGTGGGCGATGACGGCGTACATGGCCAACGTGTTGTAGCTGTTGATCTCGAACGCCAAGCGCTCGTCAGGTGACAGGCCGGGATGGGCGGCGGCGATGGCGGCGACAGCCAGCGCGAGCGGCTCCGGCTTGGACTGCAGCCGCCGGAATGCGACCTTGCCGGATGGGTCCAGGTTGTCCCGAAGCACGCTTGCCCACGCCTCGGCGCTGTCGGTCGGCCTCGGGTCGACCGGCGGGACCGGGCGCAGCATGCAGTTGGCGAGCAGCAGCAGCGGCAGCCAGCGCCAGCCGCTGCCGCGTGGGATCAGCGTTCGGCCTCGTCGGCTTCCGGCTCGACCTCAATCTCGTCCGGGATCGCGTCGGCGTCGTCTTCGAGGTCGGCGGCGTCGTCCAGCACGCCCTCCTCCGCCTCGTCCTCCGCGGCCTCCACCTCGACCTCGGCGTCGTCGGCCACGACTGCTTTCTTCACCCGCTTCTCGTCGCTGACGTTGCCCCCCGCCCGGCGCAGCTTCGGCAATTCTTGCGGCTGCTCGGTGCCGCATTTTGGGCAAACCACCGGGGTCTTTTGAAGGTCGTAGAATCGCGCGCTGCAGGAGACGCAGACGCGTTTGGTGCCGAGTTCTGGCTTCGCCATCATGAGCCTTTTGATGCAGCGGGCGCGCGGTGCGCCGAAGGGCGCGCCCCATGCCACCGACAGAGGCTGCTGTCAAACCGGGAGCGGGCGCTCCTGGTTGACTTTCTTGGGGCGCCGCTGCGGCCAATCCAGTTTACCCGTGATATGGATCCGGTATGACCCCAAAGCGCGCGTTTTCCTCCCGGGACCGCATTCTGCCCGCCGCGTTCCATCCACGTCGGAAGCAGGTGGGACGATGACGACAGACGTCGCCCCTGATCCCGCCAGGGAACTTTTAGAGGCCGTCAAAGGCCAGAGCTTTGGCTGCGTCCTGGCGGATCCGCCGTGGCAGTTCATCAACCGAACGGGAAAGATGGCCCCGGAGCACAAACGCCTCAGCCGCTACGCGACGATGGACGTCGCTGCGATTTCGATCCTTCCTGTTGAAGGCATCAGCGCCTCGCCATCGCACTTATATCTTTGGGTGCCGAACGCCTTGCTGCCGGAAGGCTTACAGATGATGAAGGCATGGGGGTTCAACTATAAATCCAACATTGTCTGGCATAAACTACGCAAGGATGGCGGTAGCGACGGTCGCGGGGTTGGTTTTTACTTTCGAAACGTGACCGAACTACTTCTGTTCGGCGTGCGGGGTAAAAACGCAAGAACGCTTCAACCTGGCCGGACCCAAGTGAACTATCTTGGCACGCGCAAGCGCGAACACTCGCGTAAGCCGGACGAGATGTACGATCTTATCGAGGCATGCAGCCCAGGGCCACGGATCGAATTATTCGCGCGCGGCGCTCGCCCTGGCTGGACGGTATGGGGCAATGAGGCCGTCGAAGGCTACGAGCCGACATGGGACACCTACCCCCATAACAGCGCAGAACAGCGTAAACGCGCTCGTTGGCCCTCGCTGTTCGGCGACTGAGGTTAACCGTCCTCCTCGTCGTCTGACGCCAGTTTGCCCCGACGTTTAGCAGCGTCTCTTAAGTTTTTATCTGCTGCGATTTGTGCTTCAAGTGCCGCGAGCGCGACAGGTCCGTCATCGACGAACAAAGCCGGCCGGATCGCGAATGTCAGCACCGGGCAGCCGCCGCCTCCTCCGCCTTCGATCTTGGACCATAGCTTCTCATGGTGCGTCGTGGCCTTGCCGTATGACGCGCCCTTGCCAAGCTGCTTGAATATTTCCTGAAGTTCCCAGGATCGCGTGATGATGACGCCCGCATGGATAGCTCTCAGTTCGAATAGCAACCGGAAATTGTTCAGGTCGCGGTCAAAAAACGGATCCTTGTTGTTCCACTCCATTTCGAGCGCGACGCCGTTCTTCAAGCAGTCCACCGCGTGAGTGGGGCTGTCGTACTTGGTTTCATCGACCGTGATCGAGGTCTCAAATCCCTTCTCCTGCCAACCTTTCGCATAGAACGCGCCGTCGATGCGGCGGCTGACCAGCGAACGGTTGCCGCCTCCTACGACCACCTCGGATTTCAACAGGCGGAAATCCCGCAGCACGTCCAACATGTCCTGCCACTCGGCTGGGCACGCCGTGGAAAGCACTCCCGCGGCATTGCGCCATTCCTTGACGTGATAGCGCTGGCGGAGATCGTCCGGAACCAGGTGCACTGCGGACATATGTTTCATCCCGCCGTCGCTCGCTCGACTCCGATGGCTGCATAGCGGACCGTGGCCCGCCATGCTACGCGGCCCGCTGTCCACGAAGGCTTTCATGCACGCCTCCCCCACCCCGCTCGTCGCCCGCCGCCCGGCCGCACCGCTGGCCGGCGCCGTCCGTGTCCCCGGCGACAAGTCCATCGGCCATCGCGCGCTCATGTTCGGCGCCCTGGCCGTGGGGGAAACCCGCATCACCGGCCTGCTGGAGGGCGAGGACGTCCTGCGCACCGCCTCCGCCATGCGGGCGCTCGGCGCCGACATTTCGCACGACGGCGCTGTCTGGCGGATCGCCGGACGCGGCGTGGGCGGCCTGATCGAGCCGGCTGACGTCCTCGACATGGGCAACTCCGGCACCGCCGCGCGGCTGCTCACCGGCCTGCTCGCCGCCCACGACCTGTTCGCGGTGATGACCGGCGACGCCAGCCTGCGGGGCCGGCCGATGCGCGGGGTCACCGACCCGTTGGAGGCGTGCGGGGCGCGGTTCACGTACCGGACAGGCGGACGCCTCCCGCTGGCCATCGAGGGCGCGCGCGACGCCTTGCCGCTGGACTACCGCTTGCCGGTCGCCTCCGCCCAGGTGAAGTCCGCCCTGCTGCTGGCCGGATTAAACGCGCGCGGGCGGACGCGGATCGAGGAACCGGCGCCCACCCGCGACCATAGCGAGAACATGCTCCGGCATTTCGGCGCGGACCTGGCCGTCGAGATCGCCGGCGCGGGCCGTGTCATCACCCTGCAGGGCCAGCCGGAGCTGCGCGCCCGCGATGTCGTGGTGCCCGGCGACCCGTCCTCGGCGGCGTTCCCGCTGGTCGCGGCGCTGCTCGTGCCGGGCTCGGCGGTTGTGGTGCTCGGCGTCGGGCTCAATCCGCTGCGCGCCGGGCTGTTCGAGGCGCTGCGGGAGATGGGGGCGGACTTGACCGTGGCGAACCGCCGCGACGAGGGCGGCGAGCCCGTCGGCGACCTCACCGCCCGGCACAGCACGCTGACCGGCATCGACGTGTCGCCCGACCGCGCGGCGTCCATGGTCGACGAGTATCCCATCCTGGCCATCGCCGCCGCCTTCGCCCGCGGCACCACGCGGATGCGCGGGCTGCGGATGAAGCGGAGCGACCGCGTGGCCGGCCTCGCCGCCCTCCTCGCCGCCGCGGGAGCGCGCGTGGAGATCGAGGGCGACGACCTGCTGGTGCACGGGGCCGGCCGGGTCGCTGGCGGTTGCACGGCCGCGACGCTGATGGACCACCGCCTGGCGATGAGCGCGCTGGTGCTGGGCCTTGCCGCGGACGCGCCCGTCGCCGTGGACGACGCCGCGTCCATCGACACGAGCTTCCCCGGTTTCGCCGCGCTGATGCGGAGCCTCGGCGCGGACCTGTCATGACCGTCATCATCGCCATCGACGGCCCCGCGGCGGCCGGCAAGGGCACGCTGGCCCGCCGCCTCGCTGCAGCGCTCGACCTGCCCTACCTCGACACCGGGCTGCTGTACCGCGCGGTCGGTCGGCGGGTGCTCGACGCCGGCGCCGACCCGGCCGACCCGGTGGCCGCCGAGGCCGCGGCGCGGTTGCTGCGGCCCGCCGACCTCGCCCGCGCCGACCTGCGCGGCCCGGCGGCGGACCACGCGGCCAGCCACGTCGCCTCAGCGCCCGGCGTGCGCGCGGCGCTGCTCGCGTTCCAGCGCCGCTTCGCAGCCGACCGCGGCGCTGTGCTGGACGGGCGGGACATCGGCACCGTCATCTTTCCGGACGCCGCCGTGAAGCTGTTCGTGACGGCCAGCGTCGAGGCCCGCGCCGGGCGCCGCTGGCGGGAAATGCAGGGCGCCGACCTCGCGACCGTCACCGCCGACCTGCGCGCCCGCGACGAACTGGACCGCGCCCGCGCCGCCGCCCCGCTGCGCCCGGCCAGCGACGCGGTGGTGCTCGACACGACCGACCTCGACCCCGACGCGGCGTTCGCCCGGGCGATGGACATGGTGAACGAGGCTCTCGCGCGCGCGCAAAAGCAAAAGTAGGGCCGCAACGGCGTCATTGTCCCGGTTTACCTTGACTTCCGACCGTCGCGCGGTATGTGTGCGCGCGGCAAACCCCAATTTGGGGGCTCTTTCACTCAACCTGGCCCCGCCCTCGCGCGCGGCACGCCGTGTCCCTCATTGGATGCGCACACCTCCGGCGCCACTCGCGCCCCTTGCAGGAACCACCACACCACATGGCATCAGCCTCCGCGGCTACGATTTCCGATTTCGAGGTCTATCCGGGCCTCAACGAACACAACCCGGGCGGCGAGGACTTCGCGTCGCTGCTCGACGAGACGCTCGGCCGGGACACCGGCTTCGAAGGCTCCGTCGTCACCGGCCGCGTCCTGCGCCTGACCGACGAGTTCGCCATCGTCGATGTCGGCCTGAAAAGCGAGGGCCGCGTCGCCCTCAAGGAATTCGGCCCGCCCGGCGCCGCCCCCGAGGTCAAGCCCGGCGACCTGATCGAGCTGTTCGTCGAGCGCTACGAGGACCGCGACGGCTCCATCGTGCTGTCGCGCGAGAAGGCGCGGCGCGAGGAGGCTTGGACCAACCTCGAGAAGGCGTTCGAGGCGCAACTCCGCGTCAACGGCTCGATCTACGGGCGCGTGAAGGGCGGCTTCACCGTCGACCTTGGCGGCGCGGTGGCGTTCCTGCCCGGCAGCCAGGTCGACATCCGCCCGGTGCGCGACGTGGGACCGCTGATGGGCACGCCGCAGCCGTTCCAAATCCTCAAGATGGACCGCGCGCGGGGCAACATCGTCGTCAGCCGCCGGGCGGTGCTGGAGGAGACACGGGCCGAGCAGCGCAGCGAGCTGATCCAGGGCCTCAAGGAAGGCATGATCCTGGACGGCGTGGTCAAGAACATCACCGACTACGGCGCGTTCGTCGACCTCGGCGGCGTCGATGGCCTGCTGCACGTGACCGATATCGCCTGGCGCCGCATCAACCACCCGTCCGAGGCGCTGCAGATCGGCCAGTCCGTCCGCGTGCAGGTGATCCGCTTCAACGCCGAGACGCAGCGCATCAGCCTGGGCATGAAGCAGCTCGAGGCCGATCCGTGGGAGGGCGTGGCGGCGAAGTATCCGCCGGGCGCCAAGTATAGCGGCCGCGTGACCAACATCACCGACTACGGCGCCTTCGTGGAGCTGGAGCCGGGCGTCGAGGGCCTGGTCCACGTGTCGGAGATGAGCTGGACCAAGAAGAACGTCCACCCCGGCAAGATCGTGGCGACCAGCCAGGAAGTCGAGGTCATGGTGCTGGACGTCGACAGCTCCAAGCGCCGCATCTCGCTCGGCATCAAGCAGGTCCAGCGCAACCCGTGGGAGGAGTTCGTCGACCTGCACCCGGTGGGCAGCACGGTCGAGGGCGAGATCCGCAACATCACCGAATTCGGCCTGTTCGTGGGCATCACCGACGACATCGACGGCATGATCCACATGTCCGACATCTCGTGGGACGAGCCGGGCGAGCTGGCGATGGCCAAGTTTGAGAAGGGCAACGTCGTCAAGGCCAAGGTGCTCGACGTCGACGTGGAGAAGGAGCGCATCTCCCTCGGCATCAAGCAGCTGCAGGACGACCCGGCCGCCGACGTGCTCAGCCGCGTGCACAAGGGCGAGGTGGTCACCTGCGTCGTCACCGCGGTGCAGGCGAACGGCATCGAGGTGAAGGTGGACGAGGTGCTGACCGGGTTCATCCGCCGGGCCGAGCTGGCGCGCGACAAGTCGGATCAGCGGCCGGACCGGTTCGCGGTCGGCGAGAAGGTCGACGCCAAGATCACGGCGATCGACCGTGCCGCTCGCAAGCTCTCGCTCACCATCAAGGGGCGCGAGGTCGAGGAGGACCGGCAGGCGGTGGCCGAGTTCGGTTCGTCCGACAGCGGCGCGTCGCTGGGCGATATCCTGGGGGCGGCGATCCGCCGGCGGAACCAGCAGGCGCAAGGCGAGTAGTGCCGCTCGAGGCCGACCTGCTGCTGGACCGGCGGCGATTGAAGCGTCGCCTGGTCCTCTGGCGGGTGCTGGCCGTGGGCGCGCTCGTGCTCGCAGGCTTGGCGGTGGCGGGCCGGGGTCAACTCACTGCGGGCGGCCTGGTGTCCGCGCAGCACGTCGCGCGGGTGAACGTGTCCGGGATCATCACCGAGAACCGCAAGTTGCTGGACGCGGTCGAGGCGCTGGCCAAGGATTCCAGCGTCGCCGCGGTGGTGCTCGCGGTCGATAGCCCGGGCGGCAGCGTGGCGGGAGGCGAGAGCCTGCACGCCGCGCTGCGGCACGTGGCGGCCGCCAAGCCGCTGGTTGCCGTCATGGGCGGCGTGGCGGCGTCGGCCGGATACATGATCTCCCTTCCGGCCGCCCGGATTTTCGCGCGGGACGCGACGCTGACCGGGTCGATCGGCGTGATCCTAGAGACGGGCAGCGCCGCCGGGCTGCTGGAGAAGGCGGGGCTGAGCGCGGAGGCGATCACGTCGGGGCCGCTGAAAGACCAGCCGAGCTTCACTCACGGCCTTACGGAGGAGGGGCGCGGCTACCTGCACGCGCTGGTGATGGACATGTTCGGCCAGTTCGTGGGCATGGTGGCGACCGGCCGTCACTTGGACGAGGCGCGGGTGCGTGAGCTCGCCGATGGGCGCGCCTACACGGGCCGGCAAGCGCTGCCGCTCGGCCTGATCGACGAGATCGGCGGTGAGCCGGAGGCGCGGAGTTGGTTGGAGCGCGAGAGCCATGTGGCCGCCGATTTGCCTATCAACGACGTCAAGACCGGTTCGTTGTACGAGCGCACGGTCGGCGCCTCCATGGCGGGCCTGTGGCCGGCCGCACTCACGCAACTCTGGTCGCCGGGCAGCGCACTTGCCCTCTGGCGTCCGTAAAGATCGAGTTTGTCCAAGGTGTTATCCTTGACGGGGCAGACCGCCTCTGGCAGCGTCGATGCGACAGAGGGGACCTCGATGACCAAATCGGAGCTGATCGCCGAGTTGGCCGCGGCCAACCCGCATTTGCTGGGACGAGACGTGGAAACCATCGTGGCCACCATTTTCGACGAAATCACCGCGGCCCTGACCCGCGGCGAGCGCGTGGAGTTGCGGGGCTTCGGCGCCTTCACGGTCAAGCGGCGCGACGCCCGGACCGGCCGCAACCCGCGCACCGGCGAGGCGGTCCCGGTGGACGAGAAGGCCGTGCCGTTCTTCAAGGCCGGCAAGGAGTTGCGTGAGCGGGTGAACCGCGGCAAGCAGGCCCGCAGCCTGCGCGCGCCCGAGCGTATGCCCGCATGACGTTCATCCGGCTGATCGTCGCCCTACCGTGCCTGTTGCTGCTGGTGCTGTTCGCCCTGTCGAACCCCCAGCCGGTGCAGTTGGCGCTCTGGCCCACGGATCTGTCGCTGCAATCCCCGCTCTCGGTCGCCGTGCTGGGAGCAAGCGCGTTGTTCTTCCTGCTCGGCGGCTTCGTGGTGTCGCTGGGCGTGTTCGGCCAGCGGCGTCGCGCGCGCCTGGCGGAACGTCGCGTCCAAATCCTGGAGAACGAGATGCGCGCGGTGCGGCAGCGCTCCAACAGCTCGGCCCTTGCCACGATCGACGGTTGATGCCGCGCCTGGTCGTGGCGCTCGACACCCCCGATTTGGCCCAGGCGCGCGCTTGGGCCACCGCCGTCGCCGCCCACGCCGGCATGGTGAAGGTGGGGCTGGAGTTGTTCCTGGCGCACGGGGCCGCCGCGGTCCGCACGCTCGCCGGGCCGGTGTTCCTCGACCTTAAGCTGCACGACATCCCCAACACCGTCGCCGGGGCGTTGCGGGCCGTGCTGCCGCTGGCGCCGGCCATGCTCACGCTGCACGCGGCGGGCGGGGCCGCCATGATCGAGGCTGCCCGGCACAGCCTGGACACGGCCGGGACCGAGACGCAGTTGCTGGCCGTCACGGTGTTGACCAGCTTGGACGCGGAAGCCCTGCACGCGACCGGGGTCGCCGGGGGTACGCGGCAGCAGGCGCTGCGGCTGGCGCGGCTGGCATTGTCGGCCGGGGCGCATGGGCTGGTGTGCAGCCCGCATGAGGTCGCCATGCTGCGGGATGCGCTCGGAGCCGTTCCGGTGCTCGTCGTGCCCGGCATCCGGCCCGCGGGCAGCCCGTCCGGCGACCAGGCCCGCACCATGGCCCCGCGCGCCGCGATCGACGCCGGGGCGGACTGGATCGTGGTTGGCCGTCCCATCACCGCTGCCGTCGACCCTGCCGCCGCCGCCGCCGCCATCGCGGACGAGATCGCATGAGAGTCAAAATTTGCGGGATCTGCAGCCACGAGGGCTACGACGCCGTGGCCGATGCGGGCGCCGCCTATGCCGGGTTCGTGTTCTTTCCACCCTCCCCCCGCTTCCTCACGCCCGCGGCGGCCGGCAGCCTCGCCCGCCCCGGCGGCCCCACGCGCGTCGGCCTGTTCGTGGACCCGGCCGACGCCGACATCGAAGCCGCGATCGGGCCGGCCGCGCTGGACGTCCTGCAGCTTTATGCCTCGGCCGAACGCGCTGCCGATGTGCGCGCCCGCTTCGGCCTGCCCGTCTGGCATGCCATCGGGGTCGCGGTCGCCGCCGACCTGCCGCGCGCCGCACCGGGCGTGGACCGGCTGCTGCTCGACGCCAAGGCCCCCCCAGACGCCGCCTTGCCCGGCGGCAACGCCCACAGCTTCGACTGGACCATCCTGCGCGGCTGGGCCCCGCCCACCCCGTGGCTCCTAGCCGGCGGCCTCACGCCCGGCAACGTGGCCGACGCCATCCGGCAGTCCGGCGCGACGGCGGTGGACGTCTCCTCCGGCGTCGAGCGGACGCGCGGCGTCAAGGACCCGGCGCTGATCCGGGCCTTCGTCGCCGCCGCTACAGCCAGCCCCTCACCTTGAACCAGACGATCGGCGCGACGACGCTGACGGCGACCATCGCCAGCCCCCACTGGTAGCCCCACGCCCAATCGTACTCCGGCATGTTCTTGAAGTTCATCCCGTACAGCCCGACCACGAAGGTCGGCGGGATGCCGACGACCGACACGACGGTCAGCACCTTCACCCCGTTGTTCTGCTCGATATTGATGAAGCCGAGCGTCGCGTCCAGCAAGAAGCCGACCTTTATGCTGAGTTGGGCGTCGTAGTCGTTCAGCGAAGCGATGTCGGCGCGCAACGTCTTGAAGTTCGTCGCGAGGGCCGGCGGCGTCCAGGCGCGGGCGCGCTCCTCGACGTAGGCCACCAGCCGCCCGACCCCCATCAGGCTGTCGCGCAGGTTGGCGAGCGAGTCGCCGCAGCGCCCGATCCCGCGCAGGGTTTCCCGCAGGCCTTGGTCGGTCCGCTTGGAACCCCCGGTCATCTCGGCCCCGAACACGCGCTTCGAAATGCCGTCGAGGTCGCGGCCCACGTGTTCGAGCACGTCGGCGATGCGGTCCACGATGGCTTCGACGATGCCGACGAACACGCCGACGCTGCACGGCGGCGTCGCGCCCAGCTGGGCGAAATGGGCCGCGAAACCGTCGAACGCGATCGACGGGGCGAACCGCACCGTCAGGATGCGGTCGGGCGCCAGCACGAAGCCGAGCGGAACGCTCGCCGGGTCGCCCGCCGGGGTGCGGTAGGATTGCGGGGTGTTCAGGTACAGCACGTCGCCCTCGGCCGAAACCCGGCTGGAGCTTTCGATCTCGGCGATACCCTCCCGTGCCGGGACGCGCAGCCCAGTGATGCGCCCGGCCGCCGCGCGCTCCGACTCGGTCGGCTCCAGCAAATCGAGCCAAATGGCTGTCGTCGCATACGGGCCGTCGATCATCTCGCAAGGGGAGCCGCCGGGATGGGCACTGAGCATCGGCAGACTCCGGTTCCGTTGCACATAGCAGCGTAGCCCCGCGCCCGAGGCCGCACCATCTTTCAGGGGCGTGACCGTCCGCGGCCGGCGCGCTATGACGCTCCCGCATAGGAAAGCCGCCTTGAACGAGAGTTCGCCCGCCCGCCCCAACAGTCTGCGCTCCGGCCTGGACTCGCGGCCGCTTCGGCGAGTTCGGCGGCCGTTTCGTCGCCGAGACGCTGATGCCGCTGGTACTGGCCGTCGAGGGCGCCTACGCGGCCGCCAAGCGCGATCCGGCGTAATCTACATGGGCGCCACCGACATGGAGCGGCAAAAGCCCCAACGTGTTCCGCATGCGGCTGCTCGGCGCCGAGGTGAGGCCCGTCACGTCCGGCGCCGGCACCTTGAGGGACGCGATGAACGAGGCGATGCGCGACTGGGTCGCCAACGTGGACGACACCTACGACCTCATCGGCACCGTTGCCGGCCCGCATCCGTACCCGGCGATGGTGCGCGATGTCCAGAGCGTCATCGGCACCGAGGCGCGGCGGTGGCGGTGCCGCGCATCCGGGCGGCCACCCGGCTGCCGATTGCGATCGGCTTCGGGGTCCACACCCGGCGCAGGCCGCGGGCGCCGTGAGCATCGCGGACGCCGCGTTGGTCGGCACGGCGCTGGCCGCGAGCCTGGACGCGGCGGGCCATGCCGGGCCGGACACGGTGCGCCAGGTGCTGGATCAGGTACGCGCGCTGGCCGACGGAGTACGCGGGGCGAAGCTCGCGGCGTAGCTGGCACGGGGGCGGCGATTTGGGTATGATGCGGCAATGAGCGATGAGCCCGACAACCTGGTCTTGGCTTACCTGCGCCGCATGGACGCGAAGCTCGACCGCGTCCTGGACGAGGTACAGGACCCGAAGCAGCGCGTGACGGCGCTGGAGATTGGGCAGGCTCGCATTCGTCAGGATATCGCCGAGCTGCATGGGCTTTACGCCGGGTCGCAGCTTCGGATGGACCGGATCGATTCACGCCTTGAACGCATCGAGCGCCGGCTCGACTTGCAGGAAGCGCACTGATTGAGCTGGCTCACCGAATACGTCCGACCGAAAATCCGCACGCTCCTTGGCGCGCGCGAAATCCCCGAAGATCTCTGGCGGCAGTGCCCGGCGTGTCAGCAGATGATCTTCCGCGCCGACCTCGACCGCAACTGCAAGGTCTGCATCCATTGCGGCCACCACATGCGTCCGAGCGTCGCCGAACGGCTGGCTTGGACGTTCGACGACGGCGCGTCCACCCGCATCGAACTGCCGAAAGCACCCGCCGACCCGTTGCGCTTCCGCGACCAGAAGCGCTACGCCGACCGGCTGCGCGAGGCTCGCGAGAAGACCGGCATGGATGACGCGATCGCGGTCGCCCACGGCGTCGTGGGCGGCCAGAAAGCTGTGGTCGGCGTCATGGCGTTCGAGTTCATGGGCGGCTCGATGGGTGCCGCGGTCGGCGAGGGCATCGTCGCCGCCGCCCGCCTCGCCGTGCTGCAGGACGCGCCGCTGATCCTGTTCACCGCGTCAGGCGGCGCGCGCATGCAGGAGGGCGCCATCAGCCTGATGCAGATGCCGCGCACGATCATCGCGACCCAGTTGGTGAAGGAGGCCAGGCTGCCGTTTGTCGTGGTGCTGACCGATCCCACCACCGGCGGCGTCACCGCCAGCTTCGCCATGCTGGGCGACTTGCAGCTCGCCGAACCCGGCGCCCTCATCGGCTTCGCCGGCGCCCGCGTCATCGAGCAGACCGTCCGCGAGACCCTGCCCGAGGGCTTCCAGCGCGCGGAATACCTGCTGGAGCATGGCATCGTCGACATGGTGGTCAAGCGCACGGAACTGCGTGAGACCCTGGGCCGGCTGCTCGGCCTGCTCCGCGCCAGCCCGCCCGCGGCCATCGCGGCGGCGCCGGAGCCCGCCGCGGCGTGAGCGGACGCATCGAGCCGATCGTCGCCCGGCTCCACGCCCTGCACCCCCGCCTGATCGACCTCAGCCTCGACCGGCTGCAGCGGTTGCTGGCGACGCTCGGCCATCCGGAGCGCCGCCTGCCGCCGGTGCTGCACGTCGCTGGCACCAACGGCAAGGGCAGCACCTGCGCCTTCCTGCGCGCGATGGGCGAGGCAGCCGGGTTGCGGGTGCACGTGTACACCTCGCCGCATCTGGTGCGGTTCAACGAACGCTTCCGGATCGCTGGCGCCCTGGTGTCGGACGACGCGCTGGCGAACGCGTTGGAGGAACTGGAGCGGGTGAACGACGGCGCGCCGATCACGGTGTTCGAGATGATCACCGCGGCCGCGTTCCACCTGTTCGCGCACACGCCGGGCGATCTGTGCGTGCTGGAGGTCGGCCTGGGCGGCCGCGGCGACGCCACCAACGTCGTCACCGCGGTCGCCTGCGCCATCACCTCGATCTCGCTGGACCACCGGGAGATGCTGGGCGACACGCTCGCCGCCATCGCCGTCGAGAAGGCCGGCATCCTGAAGGCCGGAGTCCCGGCCGCGACCGGGCTGCAGCCAGCCGAGGCGCTTGCGGTGCTGGAGGCTGAGGCCGCCACGCGCGGCGCTCCGCTGCTCGTGCGGGGCCAGGATTGGACGATCGGGCCGGAGGGCGACGGGCTTCGGTTCGAGGACCGGATCGGCGTGCTGCGCGTGCCGCGTCCGTCGCTGGCCGGTCCGCACCAGGTCGACAACGCCGGGATCGCGCTGGCGACCCTGCGCTCGGCGCTGCTGCGGTTGCCACATGCGGCGCTGGCGGCGGGGGTCGCGCGGGCGGAATGGCCCGCCCGGCTGCAGCGGCTCACCGGCCCCCTGGCGAGCGGCCTTCCTCCGGAGTGGGAGCTATGGCTCGACGGCGGGCACAATCCCGGCGCAGGCGAGGCGCTGGCGGCGCATCTCGCGACCTGGCGCGACCGCCCGATCCACCTGGTGGTCGGCATGAAGCTGGCCAAGGACACCGCGGAGTTCCTGCGCCCGCTGCTGCCCTACGCGGCCACGTTGTGGGCGGTGGCGGAAGCGGGGCAGCACGCGGCCTTGCCGGTCGAGGCCATCGTCGCGGCGTCCGGCGGCGTCGCGCGCCCTGGTCCCACCGTGGCGGAGGCGCTGCGGCAGCTCACCCTGGACCAGCCGCCCGGGCGCGTGCTGATCTGCGGCAGCCTCTATCTTGCCGGTGAAATCCTCAAGCTGGACACGCCCCCATGATCAGCAAGCTGACCGCCGACGACCGTCCGCGCTGGACCGAGCTGTGGCGTGGCTACCTCGCCTTCTACGAAACGGCGCTGCCCGAGGAAATCTACGACGCGACCTGGGATCGCCTGATGCAGGACCGCAGGCTCCACGGTTTCGGACTGCGTCACGACGGCGAATTGGTGGGCCTGGTGCACTACCTGTTTCATGAGAGCGCCTGGACGCTGAGCCAGATTTGCTACCTGCAGGACCTGTTCATCGATCCGGCGGCCCGCGCCACCGGCGGCGGCCGGCAGTTGATCGAGGCCGTTGCCGTCGCCGCACGCGAACGCGAGGCAACCAAGCTGTATTGGCTGACTCAGAGCCACAATGCGGCCGCCCGGCTGCTCTACGACCGTCTCGCCAAGCACCGCGGCTTCATTCGGTACGACTACCCGCTCTGAAGGCGAGGCCAAGGGCGCTGCCCCATAAGCGCCAACTTTAGGCTTGCAGCTATGAGTTGGCATGTGATTGATCGCGGAGATGCAGAACGCATCGAATTTCGATTTGCAGTGGTGCTGTTTGATATCGCAA